>Ga0308399_1000448_pt1 | contig 14648 bp, 17 predicted proteins | sample HotsprSampOS1260_FD_202367 | JGI IMG/M metagenome (GOLD analysis project Ga0308399, IMG submission 202367) | Hot spring phototrophic mat microbial communities from Octopus Spring, Yellowstone National Park, Wyoming, United States - 20060914_OS12-60 ... | reverse complement strand
TGAAGGGCAAGGGGGTCACCTCCCTGGAGAGGCTCCTCGGGAGGAAGGTGCCCATGGCGGAGGTCAAGGCGCGGGTGGTGGAGGCCTTCGCCCAAGTCTTCGGCATGAAGCCCCGCCTTTGGAGGAAGGATGAAGCCCAAGTTTGAGACCTTAGAGCTCCTCTCGCCCACGGGGGAGGTCATTCCCCTCAAGGTGGTGAAGCACGGCCTGGCCCAGGCCCGGCCCGAGCCCGTGGACCGCCACAAGCCCGCCTGGCTCAGGGCCACCCTCCCCACCGGGCCCAAGTACCAGGCCCTGAAGGCCATGGTGCGGGACCTCAAGCTCCACACCGTCTGCCAGGAGGCCCTCTGCCCCAATGTGGGCGAGTGCTGGACCCACGGCACCCTGACGGTCATGATCCTGGGAAGCGTCTGCACCCGGGCCTGCAAGTTCTGCGCCGTGGACACGGGAAACCCCAGGGGCTGGGTGGACCCGGAGGAGCCCGAGAGGGTGGCCGAGGCCATCGCCCGCATGGGGGTGCGCTACGTGGTCCTCACCAGCGTGGACCGGGACGACCTCTCCGACGGCGGCGCCTCCCACTTCGCCGCCACCATCCGGGCCATCAAGGAGCGGGCCCCCGGAGTCCTGGTGGAGGCCCTCACCCCCGATTTTCAGGGGGACCTAAAGGCGGTGGAGACGGTCCTGGCGGCGAACCCCGAGGTCTACGCCCAGAACCTGGAGACCGTGCGCCGCCTCACCTCCAGGGTGCGGGACCCCCGGGCGGGCTACGAACAGACCCTGAAGGTCCTGGCCCACGCCAAGCGGGTGAGGCCCGAGATCCTCACCAAGTCCAGCCTCATGCTGGGCCTAGGGGAGGAGGAAGAGGAGATCCGGGAGGCCATGGCGGACCTCCGGGCTGCCGGGGTGGACATCCTGACCCTGGGCCAGTACCTGCGCCCCACCCCCGCCCACCTGCCCGTGGCCCGTTACGTGCCCCCGGAGGACTTCCAGAAGTACGCCGCCTGGGGCTACGAGATGGGCTTTAAGGAGGTCTTCGCCGGGCCTCTGGTGCGGAGCTCCTATCGGGCGGACCGGGTGTTTTTGGAGGCTTTGGGCCGATGAGGCTCTTCTTCCTGGACCTGCTGGCCCTGTTCCTCTTCGCCCTGGTGGGGCTCCTTTCCCACGGGCGGCCGGTGGACCTAGGGGGCCTTGCCAGAAACCTGCTTCCCGTCCTCTTTGTCTGGCTCCTCCTAAGCCCCTTCCTCGGCACCTACCGGAGGCCCAGCTGGAAGAACCTCCTCCTCACCTGGCTCCTGGCCTTTCCGGCGGGGCTTTGGCTCAGGGAGATGGTCCTTGGGGGGAGCTTTGGCCCGGGCTTTTTCGTCTTCCTCGCCGTGGCCATGGCCTTCAGCCTCCTCTTCCTGTTCCTTCTCCGGGGTCTCGCCAAGCTCCTCCGCATCTGGTAAAAAGGGCGTATGGACAAGGTGGCCTTCATCGGTCTTGGGGCCATGGGCTACCCCATGGCGGCCCACCTGGCCCGGCGCTTCCCCACCCTGGTCTGGAACCGCACCTTCCAAAAGGCCCTGAAGCACCAGGAGGAGTTCGGCTCCAGGGCGGTTCCCCTCGAGGAGGTGGCCGAGGCCGGGGTTATCTTCACCTGCCTGCCCACCACCAAGGAGGTAGCCCAGGTGGCGGAGAGGCTTTTACCCCACCTCCGGCCCGGGACCTACTGGGTGGACGCCACCAGCGGCGACCCCGAGGAGAGCCGGAGGCTCGCCGAGCGCCTTCGGGAAAAGGGCGTGGTCTATCTGGACGCCCCCGTCTCCGGAGGCACGGCGGGGGCGGAGAAGGGGACCCTCACCGTGATGCTGGGCGGGCCGGAGGAGGCCGTGGAGCGGGTGAGGCCCTACCTGGCCTACGCCGCGAAGGTGGTCCACGTGGGGCCGGTGGGGGCGGGGCACGCGGTGAAGGCCATCAACAACGCCCTTTTGGCGGTGAACCTGTGGGCGGCGGGGGAGGGCCTCGTGGCCCTGGTGGCCCAGGGGGTTTCCGCAAAGAAGGCCCTGGAGGTCATCAACGCCTCCTCGGGTCGCTCCAATGCCACCGAGAACCTGATTCCCGAGAGGGTCCTCACCCGGGCCTTCCCCAAGACCTTCGCCCTGGGCCTCCTGGTCAAGGACCTGGGGATCGCCATGAGGGTTCTGGAAGGGGAGAAGGCCCCAAGCCCCCTCCTCCGCCTCGTCCGGGAGGTCTACGAGATGGCCAAGCGGGAGCTGGGGCCTGAGGCCGACCACGTGGAGGCCCTGAAGCTTCTGGAGCGCTGGGCGAATGCGGAGATCCGCTAATGCCACCCCATGCTGACGTAAGCCAGCATGGGGGCCCCGGAAAGTGCGCCCACATCCCAAGGGGCTCCCGCGCTCCCAAGTTTATGTGCGGGCCCTTAGCGGTTCAGGATGTGGATAGCCCGCTTGTGGAAGGCCTCCGCCGCCTCCATGAGCCCCTCCGAGAGGGTGGGGTGGGCGTGGACGGTGAGGGCCAGGTCGGTGAGGGTGGCCCCCATCTCCAGGGCTAAGGTGGCCTCGGCGATGAGCTCCCCCGCCTGGGGCCCCACGATGAAGACCCCGAGGAGCAGGTCCGTCTCCTCGTCCCCCACCACCTTGACCAGGCCCTCCGAGGCTCCCAGGGTGAGGGCCCGCCCCGAGGCGGCCAGGGGGAACTTGCCCACCCGCACCCTGTACCCGGCCTTCTTGGCCTCCTCCTCGGTGAGGCCCACCCCCGCCCACTCGGGGGCGGTGTAGACCACGGCGGGGACCTGGTAGTCAAAAAGGGCGTCCTTTCCGGCGGCGTTTTCGGCGGCCACCAGGCCTTCCTTCATGGCCTTGTGGGCCAGGAGGGGCGGCCTGGCCACGTCCCCGATGGCGTAGACCCCTTTCTGGTTGGTTTCCATGCGGGCGTTCACCCGCACGAAGCCCCTCTCGTCCAGGGCGATGCCCGCCTTCTCCAGGCCCAAGCCCTCGGTGCGGGGCCTCCGGCCCACGGCCACCAGGACCTTGTCCACCACCAGGGTCTCCTCCTTGCCCCCTTCTGCGGGGGCGAGGCTCACGTGGAGGCCGTCCTTCTTCTTCTCGTAGCCCAGGGCCTTGGTGCCGGTGAGGACCCGGATGCCCTCCTTCTCCAGGGCGCGCCTTAGGAGGCCGGCGGTCTCCCGGTCCCCTTGGGGGAGGATCTCCGGCATGTACTCAATAAGGGTGACCTCCGCGCCCAGGCGGCGGTAGATCTGGCCGAACTCCAGCCCCACCGCCCCCCCGCCGATTACCAGGAGGCGCCTGGGAACCCCTTCCTCCACCCTAAGGGCGCGGGTGGAGTCCCAGACGTCTTCCCCGAAGGGAAAGCCCTCGAGGGGCATGGGCTCGCTCCCCGTGGCCAGGATGAGGCTTTGGGCCCGGTAGCGGCCCCCACCCACCTCTATCTCCTTGGGGCCGAGGAGCCGGGCGAAGCCCTGGACCAGGTCCACCTTGTTGCCCTTAAGCAGGGTGGCCACGCCTCCCGTGAGCTTCTTCACCACGCCGTCGCGCCAGGCGGCGAGCTTTTGGTGGTCCAGGGCGGCCTCCGCCTTCAGGCCGAAGGCCTCCCCGGCCTTCAGGGCGTGGAGGGTCTCGGCGGCGTGCAGGAGGGCCTTGGTGGGGATGCACCCCACGTTGAGGCAGACCCCGCCCACCTTTTCCGCCTCCACCGCCAGAACCTTCAGGCCCAGCTGGGCCCCCCGGATGGCGGCGTGGTACCCCCCGGGCCCGGTGCCGATGACGATGAGGTCGTAATGGCTTTCGTGGTTCATGATGTCCTCCGTTGGCCCTTCTCACATCTCCAGCATCAGGGTCTCGGGCTTTTCCAGGAGCCGGATGACCTCCCGGGTGAACATGGCGGCCTCGGCCCCGTCAACGAGGCGGTGGTCAAAGGAGAGGGAGAGGAACATGATATCCCGGGCCTGGATGGAGCCGTCGGGCATGACCCAGGGGCGCTTCCTTATGGAGTGCACGCCCAAAATGGCCGCCTCGGGGACGTTGATGATGGGGAAGCTCAGGGTGGCCCCTACGGAGCCGATATTGGTGATGGTGAAGGTGGAACCGGAAACCTCTTCCGGAGCCAGGCGGCCCTCCCTGGCCTTTTGCGAGAGCTCGGCGATCTCCCGGGCCAGCTCCAGGAGGCTCTTGCGGTCGGCGTCCCGGACCACGGGGACGATGAGGCCCCTTTCCGTGGCCACGGCGATGCCGATGTGGTAGTAGCGCTTGTAGACCACCTCCCCCCTTTCCTCGTCCAAGCTGGTGTTGAGCATGGGGTACTTCTTCAGGGCCCGCACCACCGCCTTGACGATGAAGGGCAGGTAGGTGAGCTTGACCCCCTGGGCCTCGGCCTCGCCCTTTAGCCTCTCCCTGAGGGCCACCAGCTCGGTGAGGTCGGCCTCGTCCACGTTGAGGGTGCGGACGGTGTAGAGGTGGCTCTGCCAGAGGCCCTGGGCGATGGTGCGGCGAATGCCCCGTAGGGGAACGCGCTCCTCCAGGTGCTCATACCCTTTGGGGGAGGTGTACCTGGGGGGAGGCGGGAAACCCACCGAGGCGGGGGCCTCCTGGGGGGGCGGGGAGGCCGGCGCCGGGGCGGGGGAGGGCGGGGCCTTCAGCTTTTCGGCGTAGGCCCGGACGTCCTCCACCCGCACCCGGCCCAGGGGCCCTGAGCCCGGGACCGCCTCAATGGGGATGCCGAGCTCCCGGGCCAGCTTCCTGGCGGCGGGGACGGCCAAGACTTTGCCCGCCTTGGCCTCCTCCTTGGGCTTTTCGGTCAGGAAGGGGTTTTTCACCGCCACCTCGGTGGTGTCGGGCTTGAAGAGGGAGAGGTCCTCCTTCTCCTCCTTGGGGGGAAGGCCCGGCTCCACGATGGAGCGCTCCTCCCGGGCCTGCACCGGGGGAGGCTCCTTCACCCCTTTTACCGCTTCCCCCGGCTCGGCGATGAGGGCGATGGGGGCGTGGACCTTGACCACCTCCCCTTCTTTGGCCAGCTTCTTCAGGAGGACGCCTTCGTAGGGGGAGGGGAGCTCCACGGTGACCTTGTCGGTCATCACCTCCACGAAGGGCTGGTCCTTCTTCAGGTAGTCCCCCTCCTCCACCAGCCACTTCAGGATCTCGCCCTCCACCACGCTTTCGGCCAGTTCCGGCATGAGGATTTCCTTGGGCATGGGCTCACCTCAATCAAAAAGGAGCTTTAGGAGCTGGTTCCTGGTGAGGCCGTGGTGGGCTTCCAGGTCCTTGAGGATGCTCCGCAGGGTGCCCCCCTGGTCCGTTTCCAGGCGCAGATGGCCACCCGTCTGTGGGGAAATCCGGTACCCCAGGCGGGTTAGGCGCTGGGCCAGCTCTTCGCCGGAGAGGTCCCGGGGAAGTTTCATGGGGCGAGGACCTCTTGCCGCACCAGGTGGAGGCGGATGAGGGCGGGAAGCCCCTCGGGTTCAAAGTAGGCGTGCACCGCATCCCGCACCATCTCCTTGAGCTCCTCCCAGGTCTCACCTTCGGTGAAGATGCTGTGCCCCAAGGCCCGGGCTGCGTACACGCCCTCCTCGTCCTCTTCCACCAGGAACACGATCTCCTTTGCCCTCATGGCTAGTATTCTAAGGCCCGCTTGGCGGCGTTGAGGATCCGGGTCACCGTGGGCATATAGAGCTTGTCCTGGGCGTAGGGGTAAGGGGTGTCAAACCCCGTGACCCGGATGGGGGGGGCCAGGAGCATGTCCAGGATCTCCTCGGCGATGGTGGCCGCCACCTCGCTGACGAAGCTGGCGTGCCTGGGGGCGTCGGCGATAAGGACCGCCCGCCCCGTCTTGGCCACGGAGTTCATCACCGCCTCGTAGTCCCAGGGCATGAGGCTCCTTAGGTCCAGGACCTCGGCGGAGATCCCGGCCCTAGCCAGCTCCTCCGCCCCCTGGAGCACCTCGGGCATCACCGCCCCGTAGGCGATAAGGGAGAGGTCCTTCCCCTCCCGCCGGATGGCGGCCTTGCCGATGGGGAGCAGGTAATCCTCCTCGGGCACCTCCTCCTTCACCGAGCGGTAGAGGCGCTTGGGCTCCAGGAAGACCACGGGGTCCTCGTCGCGGATGGCGGCCTTCAAGAGCCCCTTGGCGTCGTAGGGGGTGGAGACCGCCACCACCTTGAGGCCTGCGGTGTGGACGAAGTGGGCCTCGGGGCTTTGCGAGTGGTGGTGCCCCCCCTTGACCCCACCCCCGGAGGGCATGCGCACCACCAAAGGCGCGGTGAACTGGCCCCCCGAGCGGTAGCGGAGCTTGGCCACCTGGCTCACCAGCTGGTCAAAGCCCGGGAAGATGTAGTCGGCGAACTGGATCTCCGCCACGGGCCTCAGGCCGTGGGCCGCCATGCCCAAGGCGGCCCCCACGATGGCCGCCTCGGAGAGGGGGGTGTCCATGACCCGGTCGGGACCGTACTTTTGCAGAAGCCCCTCGGTCACCAGGAAAACCCCGCCCCTTTTCCCCACGTCCTCCCCCAGGACCACCACCCTGGGGTCCTTGGCCATCTCCTCGTCCAGGGCCCGGTTCAGGGCCTGCACCATGGTCATGACTGCCATACCCACCCCCTAGAGCTCCTCCTTAAGGAGGGCCTCCTGGCGCAGGAGGTGCCAGGGCTTTTCGGAGAGGACGTCCTCAAACATCCACTCAGGGGGGATGCGCCCGGCTTCCTCGGCTTCCTTCAGGCCCTGCTCCAGCTCCCTGCGGATCTCCTCCATGAGATGCTCCTCCCACTCCAGGTTCCAAAGCCCCTTGCCTTCCAGGAAGCGCTGGAAGCGGAGGATGGGGTCCTTTTTGCGCCAGGCTTCCACCTCCTCCCTGGGGCGGTAGCGGCTGTCGTCGTCGGCGGAGGAGTGGGGGCCATAGCGGTAGACCCTGAGCTCCACCAGGCTGGGGCCTTCCCCCATCCGGGCCCGCTCTATGGCTTCCTTGACCACGTAGTAGCTGGCGAGGACGTCCATTCCATCCACCAGGTAGCCGGGGATGCCGAAGGCGTGGGCCTTGTCGGCGATGGTGGGGCTGTGGGTCTGGCGGCTGTAGTCCACGCTGATGGCATAGAAGTTGTTCTCGGCAATGAAGACCGCAGGGGCTCCCTGCACCGCGGCGAAGTTGATGCCCGCGTACCAGTCCCCTTCGCTGGTGGCCCCGTCCCCGAAGGTGCAGACCGCCACCTGGCCGGTGCGCAGGAGCTTCATGCTGATGGCGGCCCCGGCGGCGGGGGGCACGTGGGAGGCGATGGGGGAGGCCACGGTGAAGTAGTTGAGGGCCTGGGAGCCCGGGTGCTCCGGCATCTGCCGCCCCCGGTTGGGGTCGGCCTGGGTGGCCAGCATCTGGCCGAAGAGCTCCTTGGCGGGAATCCCTAAGGCCAAGGCCAGGCCGTGGTCCCGGTAGTAGGGGAAGAGCCAGTCAAACCCCCGCCTGACGGCGTGGGCGATGGCCACCTGGGCGGCCTCGTGCCCGGCGGCGGGGGCGATGAAGCTGGTCTTGCCGGTGCGGATGAGGATGGTGTAGCGCTCGTCCAGCATCCGGGCGGCCAGCATATCCCGGTAAAGCCGCCTTAGGTTTTCCTCCCCTAGGTCCAAGGGGAAATCCCCTAACCACTCCCCTTTCTCCCCTATAAGCCTTATGGGCTCGGGGGTGAAGGGCTGGAACCGGTGGGTGTTCGTTACCATAAACCCTCCTTCCAAAGGCGCTTTTGGCGCCGAAGCCCCGCCCTGGGTAAGGGCTTGGGGGCGTTTCGGGGTGGGGCAGGTCCCACTTTCCCTTCGCCCCGAGTATAACCTCTAGGTGTGCGGCTGCGGGTGGTGGCGGTGGGGAGGCCTAGGCTCCCCTATGCCCGGCTGGGGGTGGAGCTTTACGGGGAGCGCATTCGGCGCTACGCCCCCCTGGAACTCCTGTATGTGCGGGAGGCGAGGGAGCTTTTACCCAAGGCAGAGAACCACCGGAAGATTGTCCTGGACGAGCGGGGAAGGCTTTTCACCACGGAGGAGCTTTACCGCTTTCTGCTGGGTTTTGAGGGCGAACGGGTGGCCTTCCTAATGGGAGGGGCAGAGGGGCACCCGGAGGAGGTGCGGCGAGGGGCGGACCTCGTCCTTTCCCTCTCCCCCCTGACCTTGCAGCACGAGCTGGCCCTTCTGGTTCTCCTGGAGCAACTCTACCGCATCCTCACCCTGAGGGTGGGGCACCCCTATCACCGGCCATGACCTACCTCGAGTTTGTGAACCTGGTGGAGCGCCTTTGGCAAGAGATCCCCGAGCCCTTCAAGCGGGGAGTGCAGGGGGTGCACGTCCTGCCGGAGGCCAAACCGGAGCCGGGGCTTGAGGGCGTGTGGCGGCTTGGGGAGTACCTGGACCCAGGCCCCCCCTCGGCCTTCCGGGGCTTTGAGGGCCTGGGGCGGCACATCGCCCTTTACTACGGCTCCTTTTTGCAGGTGGCCGGGCCAGGCTTTGACTGGGAAGGGGAGGTGTGGGAAACCCTCCTCCACGAGCTCAGGCACCACCTGGAGTCCCTGGCAGGCCGGGACGACCTGGTCCAAGAGGACCTCAGGCGCCTGGCCGAGTTTCGCCGGGGCGGGTCTTTTGGGGGAGAAGGGTAGCCTTTAGGGGGAGGCGGTCCTTGAAGCTCCCGGAGAGGGGGTGGTAGTGACCCACCTCGGCCTCCCCCTCCTGCCAGCAGAGGAAGACCACCTCGCCCCCAAGGCGGGCGGGGAAGTCCACGAGGCCCCGGTCCAGGTCCTTGAGGAAGACGCCCAGGGAGGCCAGGTAGCGGGCGTCGGCCTCGAGGGTGCCCATGAGGAAGCGGATCTCCTCCTCCAACGCCCTCCTTTCCACCCCCCGGGCCTCGGGGAGCCGCGACTGGGCCAGGAGGAGCTCGGCCTTGGCCTGGCGCATCTCCTTAAGGACCCGTCTGAGCTCAGGCAGGAGGGCATCGGCCTCCTCCTTGGTGAAGATGCGGGCGAACATACCTGACCTTATAGTAACACAAGGTGTGAGGAAAATCTAAGCCTGGCTTACTCAAGGAGGGGGAGAAGCTCCACCTCCCCCGTCCCCACCCGCACCCCCCCCACCAGGAGGCTCCCGTCGGGGAGGAGGTCTTCCGCCACCCCCTCCACCCTCCCTTTGGGGGTTTCCACCCGCACCCTCTGCCCCAGGGTAGAGGAGGCCTGACGGTAGCGGGCGAGGAGGGTTTCGGGGTCCTCGAGGAGGGGAAGTAGGGCCTCCAGGTGGCGGAGGAAGGCGAGGAGGACCTCCCGCCTGGAGTAGGGGCCGAACTCCTGGAGGGAGGCCGCCCCCTCCGGGGCCCAGGCCACGTTGACCCCTACCCCCAGGAGGGCGTAGGCCACCTCCTCGCCCTCGGCCTTGGCCTCCAGGAGGACGCCCGCCAGCTTCCTCCCGTCCGGGGCCAAGAGGTCGTTGGGCCACTTGAGCCCCCCAAGCCCCACGGCCTCCCAGAGGGCCAGGCCCGAGAGGAGGGGGAGGAGGCTTAGGGCGGAGAGGGGAAGGGCGGGCCTCAAGAGGAGGGAGAAGGTGAGGCTCTCCCCGGGGCGGCTTTCCCAGGGCCTTCCCCGGCGGCCCCGCCCCCTTTCCTGGACCTCGGCCAGGACCAGGGCCCCCTCGGGGGCCCCTGCCTCGGCCCAGGCCCTGAGGATGTCCTGGGTGCTCCCCACCCGGCCCAGGTAGCGGTAGGGCTTTCCCAGGCGTCCTTTGGGCTGGAAGAGGTGGGGGAGGGGGGTGCCGGGGCGGATGCGGTAGCCTCGCCGGCCCACCTCCACGGGAAAGCCCTCGGCCAAAAGCCGCTTTGCTTCCTTGGAGACCGCGGCCCGGCTCACCCCGAGGCGGTCGGCCAGGGTCTCGCCCCTCTGGTAGGTCTCGTCCAAAAGATCCAGGAGTCCCATGCCCCTTTTGCCTGGGGAAAGCTCGGCGGCTCAGGCCAGCTCCACCTGGGAGAGGTCCCCCAGGACCAGGCGGTGGGCCCGGGGGAGGCCGTTGCGGCTCCCCACCCTGGTCCCTACCCCCAGGATGCTCTCCTGGAGGCGCAGGGGGACGTTTTCCAGGACAGCGTGGTCCTCGAGGATGGAGTACTCCACCTCCGAGACCCCCACCCTTACTCCAGGGCCCAAGGAGGTGAAGGGCCCCACGTAGGCCCCCTCCACCACCGCCCCTTCTCCGATGAAGGCGGGGCCGATCACGGTGCTCTTCACCACCCTGGCTCCCTTTTCCACCACCACCCTCCCGGTGAGGGTGCTTTCCACCACCTCCCCCTCCACCCTGGGGGCGAGCTCTTCCAGAAGGAGGCGGTTGGCGTCCAGAAGGTCCTCGGGGCGGCCCGTGTCCTTCCACCACCCCATGACCTCTACCCCTACCACCCGCCTCCCCTGGTCAATGAGCCCCTGGATGGCGTCGGTGATCTCGTACTCCCCCCGGGCAGAGGGCTTGAGGCCCGGGATGACCTCCCACACCTCCGGGGAGAAGACGTAGACCCCGGCCACGGCCAGGTCCGAGGGGGGCTCCTTGGGCTTTTCCACAAGGCGGACGATGCGGTCTTTCTCCATCACCGCCACCCCGAACTGCCGGGGGTCTTGGACCCGCACCAGGGCCAAGACGGCGCTCACCCCCTCCTTGAAGGCCTCCAGATAGGGACCGACGCCCTTCTGGAAAAGGTTGTCCCCCAGGTAGAGGACGAAGGGGCTTTCCCCCAGGAAGTCCCGGGCCACGGCCACGGCGTGGGCCAGCCCCTGGGGTTCCTCCTGGAGGATGAAGCCCACGGGATACCCCTCGAGGGCCAGGCGCAGGTCCTTTTCCGTCTCCGGGGAGACCACCACGCCGATCTCCCTTACGCCAGCCTGGAGGAGGTTTTCCACCGCGTAGTGGATGATGGGGCGGCCCGCCACCCGGATCACCGGCTTGGGCCTGGTATGGGTGAGGGGGCGGAGCCTCGTGCCCCTTCCTGCGGCCAGAATGAGCCCTTTCATGCCCCGGAGTATACCCCGTACAATGGGATGGGAGATGTCCAGCGCCCTTACCCGGGTGGCCTACGCCTACGACCGCCTCCGGGCCTACCCTCCCGAGGTGGCGGGGCGGATCGCCACCGCCATGGGCCACGCCGTGGCGGGCAAGGGGGAGGAGCCTGTCCTCCTGGAGCTGGGGGTGGGCACGGGGCGGATCGCCCTCCCCCTCATCGCCCGGGGGTACCGGTACATCGCCCTGGACTGCGACCCCGCCATGCTGGAGGTCTTCCGGCAGAAGGCGGCGGGGGTCATGCGCAAGGTGCGCCTTCTCGTGGCCGATGCCCGGGAGATCCCCCTTCCCGGGGAGAGCGTGCATGGGGTGATTGCCGTCCACCTGTGGCACCTCATTCCTGACTGGCCGAGGGCCTTGGCCGAGGCCTTAAGGGTCCTGAAACCGGGGGGGGTCCTTCTGGAGGGCTGGGACCAGGTGGTCGCCGAGCCCGAGTGCCGCCTGCAGGAGAGGTGGCGGGAGCTTGTGGCCGAGGAGGGGGTCTTGGTGGAGCGGGGGCTTCACGGAAGGCGCATGGCCGAGGTGGAGGAGGCCCTGAGGCGCCTTGGCCTCAGGCCCAGGACCCGGGAGGTGGTGGCCTGGCGGGAGGAGCGCACCCTGAGGGAGGCCCTCGAGTCCCTCTTTGAGCGGCTTTTCTCCTTCACCAAAGGGGTGCCGCAGGAGGTCCATGAACGGGTGATGCCCCGGCTTTTTTCCTGGGCGGAGGCGGAATTTGGCGATTTGGACCGCCCCTTCCCCGTGGAGAAGCGCTTCTTCCTCCGCACCTCCCGCCTTTCCTAGTAGGCTTGGTCCATGAAAAGGATTGCGGTGCGCACGCCCCCTGAGGGGTTGGTGAACATCACCCGGGCGGTGGAAGGCGTTCTGGAGGGGCATACCGGCCTGGTCTACCTCTTCGTGCCCCACACCACCTGCGGCCTCACGGTGCAGGAGGGGGCCGACCCCGACGTGGCCCATGACCTCCTCCTGCGCCTCTCCGAGCTCGCCCCCCGCCTCCACCCCAAGGACCGCCACGGCGAGGGGAACAGCCACGCCCACCTCAAAACCCTCCTCACCGGGGTCCACCTCCTCCTCCCCGCCGAGGGGGGGCGGCTTCGCCTGGGGCGCTGGCAGCAGGTCTTCCTGGCGGAGTACGACGGGCCCAGGGAGCGGGAGGTCTGGGTAAAGCTTCTATAAGCTCTTTTCTGGGGCTCATACCCAGCGCACCTCCTCCACGCTCTTCACGCCCCTCAGGGCCTGGGCCAGGGCCTCCCGCTCCCCGTCTCCCACGGTGAGGCGGAGGCGGATCCGGGCCACAGGCCCCAGGATGCGGGTCTCCGAGCCCAAGGCGCTCTTCCCCGCCTCCGCCACCACCTGCATCACGTCCCGGAGGAGGCCGGCCCGGTCCTGGGCCAGGACCTCGAGGGTGGCCACCTTCCCGCCCACGCCCTCCCAGTAGGCCCCTAGGACCCGATCCGCCTCGGGGCCCCCGAGGAGGCGGCGCAGGTTGGGGCAGTCCGCCCGGTGCACCGTGACCCCCCGGCCCCGGGTGACGAAGCCCAGGATGCTGTCCCCCTTCATGGGCTCGCAGCAGGAGGCCAGGCGGATGGGGGCCTCGAGGTCCTGGTCCAGGCGGATCCCCCACTCGTTCTTGGGGACCCTCTTGGGGCTCTCCGGCTTGAGGAGGGCCTTGGGGTAGAGCTTTTCCGCCACCTGCCTGGGGGTGAGGCGGTTTAGGGCCAGGGCTAGGTAGAGCTCCTCAGGGGAGGGGGTGAGGCCAAGCCTTTTGGCCGCCTCCTCCAGCCCGCTGTCCGTGGGCCTCGGCAGGCCCCGGCGCTTCAGGTAGCGCTCCAGGAGGGTCTGGCCCCTCTCCAGGGTTTCCTGGCGCTCCTGGGCGCGGAAGTACTGGCGGATCTTGCTTTTGGCGGTCCGGGTCCTGGCGAACTCCAGCCAGTCCTTGGAGGGGTGGGCGTTTTTGGCGGTGAGGATCTCCACCATGTCCCCGTTTTGCAGCTCGTAGGAGAGGGGGACGATCCTGCCGTTCACCTTGGCCCCCACCATGTGGTGCCCCACCTCGGTGTGGATGTGGTAGGCGAAGTCCACCGGGGTAGCCCCTTTGGGCAGGTTGATGATCCGCCCCTTGGGGGTGAAGACGAAGACCCTGCCCCCCAGGAGGTCCCGGGTGACGGCCTCCACGAACTCCCGGGAGCTAGAAAATTCCTGCTGCCATTCCTGGATGCTCTTGAGCCAGGAAACCCGCCTCCTCACCTCCTCGGGGTCGGTGAGGCCTTCCTTGTAGAGCCAGTGGGCGGCGATGCCGTACTCGGCGATGCGGTGCATCTCCCGGGTGCGGATCTGCACCTCCAAGGGGAGGCCTTCTAAGGCGATGACCGTGGTGTGGAGGCTCTGGTAGCCGTTGGGCTTGGGCACGGCGATGTAGTCCTTGACCCTTCCCGGGATGGGCTGCCAGAGGGCGTGGACCAGGCCCAGGACGTGGTAGCAGACCTGCTTCTCCCTCAGGCCCTTGGCCTCCTCGGTGGGGGGGGGCTTGGGGTCCAGGATGACCCGCACCGCCAGGAGGTCGTAGATCTGCTCCAGGGCCTTCCCCTCCCTTTCCATCTTCTTCCAGATGGAGTAGAGGTGCTTGGGCCTCCCCGTGACCTCAAAACCCTGGAGCTGGCTTTGCAGGAGGACGTCCTTTTTTAGGTTTTCCTCCAAGACGTCCATGGCCCGCTTCACCAAGCGGTCCCGGGCCTCTTGGGTCTCCTGGAGGCGGAAGAGGAGGGCTTGGTAGGCCTCAGGGTGGAGGTAGCGGAAGGAGAGGTCCTCCAGCTCCCACTTGATCTGCCCCATCCCCAGGCGGTGGGCCAGGGGGGCGTAGATCTCCAGGGTTTCCTGGGCGATGCGCTTTTGCTTCTCCTCGGGCATGTGCTCCAGGGTGCGGAGGTTGTGCAGGCGGTCCGCCAGCTTCACGATGATGATGCGCACGTCCTCCGCCATGGCGATGAACATCTGGCGGAGGTCCTCGGCCCGCTTCTCCTCCCCCTCGAGGTTGGCCAGCTTGTAGAGCTTGCTGACCTTGGTCTCCCCCTCCACGATCCGGCGCACCGCGGGGCCGAAGCGCTTCTCCAGCTCCTCCCCGGGCACGCCGCAGTCCTCCATGGTGTCGTGGAGGAGGCCCGCGGCCACGGTGTCCGCGTCCATGCCCAGGGAGGCCAGGATCTCCGCCACGGCCACGGGGTGGGTGATGTAGGGCTCCCCGCTTTTCCTGAGATGCCCCCGGTGGGCTTCCTCGGCAAAGCGGTAGGCCTCCCGCACCTTTTCCCGGTCCTCCGGGGTGAGGTGGGCGAGGCCTGGTTCCAGTTTTTCCCAAAGACCTTCGCGGACGACCACTACTTCCAGTGTAGCACCCTAGGAGGTGAGCTCCAGGAGGAAGGCGGAGAGGGCGGGCTTCTCCAGGAGGGCCACCAGGGTTTTGCCGGCGAAGGGGGCCAGGACCAGGGCCTTTTCCCGGAAGAGGACCACGGCGGGGCCGTGCTTCTTTCCCAGGGCCCTATCCAGGGGCTCCAGGGCCCGTTTGAGGGCCAGAAGGGGCTCTTTGGGCAGGGGTGGGGT
>Ga0308399_1000444_pt1 | contig 14745 bp, 12 predicted proteins | sample HotsprSampOS1260_FD_202367 | JGI IMG/M metagenome (GOLD analysis project Ga0308399, IMG submission 202367) | Hot spring phototrophic mat microbial communities from Octopus Spring, Yellowstone National Park, Wyoming, United States - 20060914_OS12-60 ... | reverse complement strand
GGTCGGTTGGGCCGAAGAATTTCTCCAAGAGGCGCGCCTGGGTGAACGGCGGAGGGGGCGCTGTGCCTTGGCGAGGTGGTTGAGGGTGTGAGAAGCCGGAGTTGAGGCGGGCGGAGGCTTGCCTCGGAGGGATGGAGGCGCTCTGCCGAGCCTTCCCAAGGGGTCAAAACCTCCAACCGATGAGCAGCAGCGACCATTTCCCGGCCCGGAACAGGCTCCAACCAAAGTCGGTAAGGATTCAGGTGTTGTAGCAGCGGCAACTTGGCGCGGCTTGACATAGGACCGGATCCTTGCGAAGGATGTGCGCCATGCAAGTTTCGACCCAGCTTGCGGGCGCGGCGAATCAGGGCCGGGAAGAACCCATAACCGTCTACCACTGGTTGGTGGTTATCATTGCCTCTGCTGGCTGGCTGTTCGACTGCATGGACCAGCGACTCTTCGTGTTGGCCAGGGAGTCGGCCTTGCGGGAGCTGTTGGGGCCGGAAACTGCTTCCGAGGTGGTCAAGCAGTATATCGGCTATGCCACCACGTCCATGATTCTGGGCTGGGCCACCGGCGGCATTTTCTTCGGGATGCTTAGCGACCGGTGGGGACGTGTCAAAACGATGGTCACCACCCTGCTGGTGTATTCGGGGTTTACCGGATTGTGCGGTGTGGCCCAGGGCTGGGTCGACTTCACCATTTACCGGTTTTTGGTGGGTTTGGGCGTGGGTGGGATGTTTGGTGCGGCGACCACGCTGGTGGCGGAGAGTGTGCCGGGGCGGGTACGCGCGGTGGCGCTGGGAGCCCTGCAGGCCCTGTCAGCGGTAGGCAACATGATGGGGTCACTCATTAGTCTCTGGATTCAGCCAGGGGCACAGAATTTCTGGGGAAACTGGAGTGGATGGCGGGTCCTCTTTTTCGTCGGGATTTTGCCGGCGCTTCTGGCAGCCCCGATGTTGCTGGTGCTGCGCGAGCCGGAAGCCTGGAAGCGTGCCAAGGCCCTGGCCCGCAGTGGCGGGGTGCAAAAGCAGGTTGGCTCGCTCAAGGACCTGTTCGGTCATCCCCGATGGCGGCGACACGCGATCATTGGGCTGTTACTGGGCGTTTCTGGCATGGTGGGGCTGTGGGGCATCGGGTTTTTCTCGCCCGAACTGATCTCTACCGCCCTAAAGGGGGCCCCGCAGCACACCGTGGACACCGTGCGCGGATGGGGCACGTTTTTCCAAGACCTCGGCGCTTTCGTAGGTATGACCGCTTTCACCGTGGTGGCGGCCGGGTTGAGCCGGCGGCTGGCCTTCCTTTTGGCCTTTTTGCTCTGCCTGGGCACGACCAGCTTCGTGTTTTTGAATTTGCGCACTGCGACGGACGCCTATTGGATGCTGCCCATGATGGGCTTTGCCCAACTGGCGGTTTTTGCCGGCTATTCGATTTATTTTCCGGAGATTTTCCCCACCCGACTGCGGGGCACGGGCGTGGGCTTTTGCTACAACACCGTCCGGTATCTGGCCGCACCTGCTCCCATGCTGCTGGGCCAGCTGAGTGTTTTGTTGAGCCAACAGGGCGTGACTGAACCCTTCCGAGTGGCCGCGGTGATGATGTGTTCGGTGTACCTGATCGGCATGGTCGCCCTCATCTGGGCGCCTGAAACCAAGGGCCGGCCGCTGCCTGAGGACTGAGAGCCGGGGCGCGGGCAGGGGCAACCTGAGCGAGCCGCCTTCTCGCATCTCCGCTGCGTGGCCGTGGCTGCTGAGGGGAAAACTGGTACCCCCACCCTGAATCGAACAGGGATCCGCGGTTTAGGAAACCGCTGCTCTATCCATTTGAGCTATGGGGGCAGTGCAACAGACTGCACGCCTTCAGTGTACCGCGGCCGGCTCGGCGGGTAAATGGCCCATCGTTGGCTGCGCCGCAGTGCCAACGGGTATGAAAGCCGAGCCTGGAAACCGGGATGCCCGTAGCCCCGATCCACCACATCTGCCGCCGGCACCGCAACGGAAAGAAAACTTCCGCAGAACTAGGGCGGCTTCGCCCATGGAATCTGCCTCGGCCGATTCTGCCTTGGTGGGAAGGCGGTGGAGGGGACCCGTCCTTAGTGGCCATAGGTGGGCTCGAGGGCCTTGACATACGGATAAACGGGCGAGTTGGTATCCACGCGCCGGCGCACCTGCTCGAACACGCGGCGGGCTTCTTTGGGGTTGGACCGGGCTACCAGGACGCAGTAGTCGAGCTCGATCCAGGCCTTCCGGGGGTCCTGTACATAGAGGCCGTAGGTTTCCAGCCATTGCCGAAAACTGTGGATGCCGGCCTTTTGGGCCGCTTCGAGGGAGGCCTCCCACTGGGGCGGCAGGCCACTGAGGGTGCGGGGATCGAGCTTGCCGGGGCCTGTGATCCGGGGCGGCTGGCGATTTTGTCGTTCTTCCCACAGTAGGGTCAGGCGATAGCCGACCCAGATTAGTCCGATCATCAGCAGAAGTCCCCACAGCCGGTTCATGATTCCGGCACGCGCTCGATGCGAGCGCCCAGGGCGCGGAGTTTGCCGTCGATGTTCTCGTAGCCCCGGTCGATGTGATAGACGCGCAGCACTCGCGTGGTGCCTTTGGCGGCCAGGCCGGCGATGACCAGCGCAGCCGAAGCGCGCAGGTCGCTGGCCATGACGGGGGCCCCGCTGAGCGGCCGACCTCCTTTGACGATGGCGCTGGGACCTTCCAGCTCGATGTCGGCTCCCAGTCGTGCCAGCTCGCTCACGTGCATGAAACGGGATTCGAAGATGCGTTCGGTGATGATGCTGATGCCCGGGGCCAGCGTGAGCAACGCCATCATTTGGGCCTGGGCATCCGTGGGGAAGCCGGCATACGGCAGCGTGGTCACATCCACGGGCTTGAGCTTTCCGCCCCGACGGACAATCAGATCCGGTCCCCGCCGTTCAATTTTCACACCGGCCTCCTGCAATTTGTCCAACACGGCGGTCAGGTGACCCGGGTTGGAACCGTGGATGGTGATCTCGCCGTTGGTAGCGGCGGCGGCAATGGCGTAGGTGGCAGTCTCGATGCGGTCGGGGATGACCTCATATTCGGCGCCGTGCAGCTCCTTGACCCCTTGAATGGTGATGGTGGGGCTGCCGGCTCCGGTGATCCGTGCCCCCATGGCATTGAGGAAATTGGCCAGGTCCACGATCTCCGGTTCGCAGGCGGCACTTTGGATGACCGTGATCCCCTCGGCCAGCGTGGCTGCCATCATGACGTTGGCCGTTCCCAGCACCGTGGAGCCGGCGCGGCCGCCCAGGAAGATCTCCGTGCCCACCAGCTTGCGCGCGCGTGCGTGGACATAGCCGCCACTGATCTGAATGCGTGCCCCCAGCGCCTCGAATCCCTTTAGATGGAGGTTGATCGGTCGGGCTCCGATCACACAACCGCCGGGCAGCGAGACAGTAGCGCTTTTGAGTCGCGCCAGCAATGGACCCATGATGCAGATGGACCCACGCATCTTGCGCACCAGGTCGTAGTCTCCGATGCCCTTGATTTTGCGTGCCTCGATGCGCAGTTCGTTTCCCTGGAGGGTCACCTTGGCTCCCAACCAGGTGAGAATTTGGGCCATGAATCGCACATCGGTCAGTTGGGGCACCCGGCGGATGATGCATGGTTCCGGAGTCAGCAACGCCGCGGCCATGATGGGCAACGTGGCATTTTTCGAACCGCTGGTGGTGACCTCGCCATGCAGGGGGATTCCACCTTTGATCAGCAAACTGTCCATGAGCGCCTCTGGTTCCTGTCATCCGCCCCGGATCGGGTCTTACCCGGATTTGGGGGGCCGGGCTTCCACGAACCGGGGTTTTCCCGCGTAATCTTGATGGATGCCTGTGATTACCCAGCCGTACTGCTGGAACAATGCCGACACCGGGCCGGCTTGTCCATCCCCGCATTCCACCAGCAGAAGGCCATCGGGCTGGAGTCGGGACCGCGCCTCGGCCGCCAGCCAGCGAAACGCCTCCAAGCCATCCGGCCCGCCGTCCAACGCCAATCGGGGCTCGTAATCCCGTACCTCCGGAGGCAGGGTCTCCAAGTCTCCGGACGGGATGTAGGGTGGGTTGCTGATGACCAAGTGAAACGCGGGCTCCTGCGGCAGTGCCGATAATCCCCGGCCTTCCACCAGCTCGATGCGGTCGGCCAATCCGGCCTCGGCGATGTTTTCCCGGGCCACCGCCAGCGCTTCGGGCGATGCGTCCAGCGCCACGCACCAGGTGTCCGGGCAATGCTCCACTAGGGCAATGGCCAGACAGCCACTGCCCGTGCCCACGTCCAGGACCCGACGCGGTGCGGGCTGTTGTTGCAACCGCGTCCAGCCCAGTTCGGCCAGTTGCTCTGTTTCGGGACGGGGAATGAGGACATGCCGGTTGACGCGAAGGTCTCTGCCGCAAAACGCCGCTCGCCCCGTAATGTATTGCAAGGGTTCGCGCTGTCCCCGCCGGCGTATCATCTCGCGCAATGCATCCACCTCGGCCGGGGTCAGTTGGCGTTCAAACTCCAAGTAAAGCCGCAGTCGCGGCTGTTGCAGCAGATGGGCCAGCAACAGCTCCGCTTGCAGTCGCGGCGATTCGATGCCTTTCCGGCCGAGAAACTCCGCACTTCGTTGAATGGCTTCCAAGACCGTCACAGGTGCGTTCCTTTTCTGCAGTCTTGCGTTCCGGGTTACGAACCTAATTGGTCAGCCCGCGGCGGCCGGGCGCCGCCGCTTCATGTTGGCTTACCGACGCTGATGATACTCGGGTCGGGAGTATTTCGACTCCAGCAACGTTTGCATCGTGGCGGCCACGGCCGGCGGAGGGACAAACGGCTGCCAATCCACGCGCCAGTTCAGCTGCGCCACTGCTTGCATGGCCCGATGCCAAGCCGGACGCATGCCTGCCAGGCTGGCCGGGGGTTGGACCGATCCCTGGATGAGCAGACCTGTACGGGTCCGACGCTGGGCTGCGCCGGCCACCTTGCGTCCCTGCCAGAGCAGGTCGTATCGTTCATGCCCTTCAAAACAGCAGCCGGGCTGGACCGTGCGTGGCTCGGGGGCCAGGTGGGTCGGGAGGCCCAGCCGCTCCAGGGCTGCCCTTACCCAAGTGTGTACGCGTTGGTAGCTGGCCTCGGCGCGGAGTTTGTACCATTCATGACCGGGCGGGATGGCCACCGCATAGGTCCAGTCGGCGTCGTGGGGGACCAATCCGCCACCGGTGGGGCGGCGAACCAGAGGCCGCAGCGAAGTGCGTTGCAGGACATCAGAGTACTGCTGGAAATACCCGAAGGAGGCGGCCGGCTCGCTCCACGCGTAAAAGCGGAGGACTGGTCGACCCAGGTCAAGCACCGACCAAAGGAGTGCCTCGTCCCAGGCCATGTTTTCCGACGCAGGCGTTGGCCCGCACTCCCAAACCCACCACACCTCATCGGTTGCAGGCGATGGGGGTCCGGAGCGGCAGGAGTCGGTCTGGCCGCGCGTGGCGGCCTGCCATCCGGGTTGGGATTCCCGCGGGAACATGGAAAACAGCGAAACTTCCCCCAAAGATCAGTGCGTGGAGTCCTTGTGGGACCCTGACGAGCCGGCAGACGGGCACCATTCCCGCAGCTCACAATGCGGACAGTCCGGCTTGCGCGCGTGGCACCGCCGCCGTCCATGCCAGATGAGCCAGTGACTGAACTGCGTCCATAGGTCGCGCGGCACCTGCTGCATGAGTTCCTGCTCGATTTTGTCCGGATCCTTTTGACGCGTGAGCCCCAGACGCTGGGCTACGCGGCGCACGTGGGTATCGACCACGATGCCTTCGTTGAGGCCGAATGCATTGCCCAGCACCACGTTGGCGGTTTTGCGCCCCACACCGTCCAGGGCGGTCAATTCTTCCATCGTGCGGGGTACCTGGCCGCCGTGGCGCTCGACCAGGGCACGGCAGCACGCCTGGATGTTGCGCGCCTTGTTGCGATAAAAGCCCGTGGACCGAATGGCCTGCTCGAGTTCCGACAGGGGCGCGCGGGCGTAATCGGCCGCGGTTCGGTACCGCTGAAACAGCGACCGCGTCACTTCGTTGACCCGGCTGTCGGTGCACTGGGCCGACAGGATCGTGGCGATCAGCAGCTCCAGAGGATTGGAATAGGTCAGCTCACAGTGCGCCTGTGGGTAGGTGCGCTGCAGGGTTGTCAAAATGGAACGGACACGCTTTGCGTCCGATTCACGCGATTGCCGTGCCATCGTTGGCTGCAATCTGCCCAATAAACTGGCCGAGCATCAAGTGCGCACGGGTGCCCTGGGCCGTCCGATGACCTCTGGCTGCCACCTGTGCCCCGGGCCCCACGGGGCACCCGACCGGGTGAGCCGGGGCGCAAGGTCGGTGGCCGCCGGCGAACACCGGACAATCCCCGGGGGCAAGGGTTCCTGCCTGTCCGAGGGGACGGCGGAGTCGAAACCTTTGCGAACTCGCCCTGGCCACAGGAGGGGCGCTTCGGCCGGTTCTGTTGCAGTTCGAAGCCGCAAAAGGATTGCACGCGAGCCTCGGGCGGCAGGGCCGAGGCAAAGGGGCCGCCTTTGGGACCGCAGACAGTTGCGATCGCAGCCAGAGACGACCAGCGTCTCCTCTGCACCTCACCATGTTCTTCCCCGGCCGGGGAGGTTCTTACCCTGAGTCCGCCTAGGGCTTTTCAATCGGGGCGCCCACCAGGTTGCCGTACTCGGTCCAACTCCCGTCGTAGTTCCGGACATCGGGCAAGCCCAGCAGATACTTCAACACGAACCAGGTGTGACTGGAACGTTCTCCGATCCGGCAGTAGGCGATGGTGGGTTTGCCGGGATCGACGCCCTTCTGTTCCAAATACAGCGCGCGAAGTTCCGCGGCGGATTTGAAGGTACCGTCCGGGTTGACGGCCTGGCTCCAGGGAATGTTCTTGGCTCCGGGAATGTGGCCCCCGCGCTGCGCGGTCTCGGTCATTCCGGGCGGGGCGATGACCTTGCCCGTAAACTCATCGGGGCTGCGCACGTCCACGAGGTTGTATTTGCCCGTCTGCGAAGCCTCGAAGACCTGGGGCAGCAGGGCACGCAACTCCATGTGCACCGCCCTTACCTTGTACTGGGTAGGGGTGATGGCGGGTCTTTCCGTGGTCAGGGGCTTGTCGGGTTCGTTCAGCCATTTGACCCGGCCGCCGTTCATCAAGCGCACGTCTTCGTGTCCATAGATCTTGAACAGCCAGAAGCCGTAGGCGGCAAACCAGTTGTTGTGGTCGCCATAGAGCACCACGGTGTCGCTGTTGCTGATGCCGGACTGACTCATCAGGCGCTCAAAGGCCTCTGCACTGAGGATGTCCCGTCGCACCGGATCCTGCAGTTGGGTCTGCCAGTTGAAACCCACGGCACCGGGGATGTGGCCCGCCTCGTAGGCCTGCGTGTCCACATCGACCTCGACAATCTTGATGCCCGGCTGGCCAAGGTGTTCCTTGACCCAGTCGGTGCTGACCAGGACTTCCGGATGAGCGTATTCAGTGGATGGATTCATAGGCATTGGGGTTGAAGCGTTTGTGGGGTTTGACTCGTGGGTTCATGCGGAAGACTGTGGAGGTCCCAAGCCCTCCTGCAGCTCCCGCACATGCTTGCACAGATTGGTGGTGTACTTGAAGACGTTGTCGGGGAAAATCATCACTCCCAGGCCCACCCGATCGCGCTCGATCACCCGGCGCGCCCCTTCCAGAATCAGACCCGAACTGGGGCCGGCCAGCAGCCCTTCCTGCCGACACAACTCCAAGGCCCGGGTATAGGCCAGTTCGTAATCGATTTCCAGGATTTCATCGATCAGAGAAGGGTCGAAGAGTTTCGACACCCCCAATTGCTCCACATTTCGTAGGCCGGGCACGTCATGGCCGGGGCTGGGCTGGACAGCCACAATGCGGATCCGAGGGTTCTGGCTTCGCAGGAATCTGCCGGTCCCGGTCACGGTCCCGCAGGTTCCCAACGACACAAACAAGTGCGTGATTCGTCCCTCGGTCTGGCGCCAGATTTCGGGTCCGGTGGTCCGAAAGTGCGCCTCCACATTGGCCGGATTTTCGTACTGATTGGGCATGGCGTAGCGGTCGGACTGGGCCCTTGCGTGGGTTTTGGCCAGGTTGATGGATCCATCACCCAGCCCGGGCGCCGGGCATAGTTCGTCGCTCACCACGTCCAGTTCCGCCCCCACGATCTTCAGTAACAGCTTCTTTTCCAATGGGACGCGGTTCGGTACCACCGCGCGCATTCGATACCCCCGAGCCCCGGCCAAGGCAGCCAGACTCAAGCCCGTGTTCCCGCTGGTGGGCTCCACAATCCCGCGGGTGGCATTGACTTCTCCCCGAGTTTCCAGGTCCTTGAGCATGGCCCAGGCGGCCCGATCCTTGACTGACCCGAAAGGGTTGTACCACTCCAGTTTGGCAAACAACGCGAACTGTGCCGATGGGTTGAGACGGTTGATGCGCACCAGCGGCGTGGGATTGTCCACGTCGGGGAGCAACTCAAAAACACTGTTATAGACCCGCGTTGAATGGTTCATTCGGCAACGGCCCGGCTACTGAATTGCAATGGCCTAACCAATAAAGGACCAGCCGAATGATGTCAAATTCGGGCGAAATTCGGGGATTCAGCCCCGACCATGCCTCCCCTTCTTGTGGCTTAAGCGGCGGTGGCCTTGATGCGCGGGAGCCGGATTGGACGCGAGTCGCTGGAGGGCTGCGCTCCGGAGAGTGGGAAGCGACTGGCTCCCAAACTGCGGAGCGAGGCGTTGGAGCTTGGGAATGCTTGTTCCCGGGGTGAACGTCCCTAGCTTCATTCCGAGTCGTGGCGGGACACAAGTGGAGTGGGTGACGGCCCAGGGCCTTAGGCAAAGGGTCTTTGAGCTGCAGGGGGCGAGGCACCCGCAGATTCCAGCACCTGAAGGAAGCCGGTGGTCTGGGCGCGAGGGACTTTTTTTGAGGGTTCGGCTTTCCCCGAAGGGTTATTTTGTGCTGGAGATCGTTCTGGGGGGCCGCTCAGGGAAGCGCTGGGGTCGAGGGTAGTGAGCGGGCGCCGCAAGCCGGGTGCGGAGGCCACGTTTCTTCGATGGTTGGGCGGCGGGCACAACTGGGCGCGGTGGGCGGCGGGGTGCTGGGGCTTGGGGTGTGGAGGCCGGTGGAGGCCAGGGGTCACCGGCCTGGAGGAGAGTGCGAGGTCCGGGGCTTGTGTTCGCGCGCGTTCCCCAAAAGTCCGATGTGCTTGGGAGTGGGAGGGCGCTGGGCGGGATCAAGTCATTTGGGTAGGTCGGAGTTGCCGGGGCGCGGGAATCGTTTTTACGCTTGGAGCGGCGCGCGCGGAACCGACAGGTAGAGCGATAAGTAGTGTAGACCATGAAGACTTGGCTCGGCATGGCCGGGGCGGTGTGGGGCCTGACGACGGGGGCGGTCGGGCCGTGCCAGGCCGAGGCGCCGCGGGGTCCGATGGAGATGACGGTGCGGAGCTGGCGACCTGAGGACGGCCTGCCGGATCGGACCGTGACGGCGGTGCTGCAGACCCGGGACGGGTATCTCTGGGTGGGTACTCCCAAGGGTTTGGTGCGGTTTGACGGGACCCGTTTCGTGCCGGTGGTGTTTGCTGCGGAAGGGGGCGCCACCAATGGCAGCGTGGCGGTGACGGTGTTGTGCGAGGATGGGTTGGGCCGTCTTTGGGTGGGCACGCAGGGTGAAGGTTTGTGGTGTCGGGAGGGCCGGCGGTGGAGACAGGTGCCACTGCCATGGGACGGCCCTGAGGTGACGATCAATACCGTGACTGCCGCGGCGGATGGATCGTTGTGGGTGGGTAGTAGTGCGGGGTTGGTGCGGTGGGAGGAAGGACGAGCGCGCTGGTTTACCCGTGCGGATGGTTTGCCGCACGAGACCATCATTCAAGTGTCTGTGGCGCGCGATGGCGAGCTGTGGATTACCACCGCTGGCGGTATCTGCCGATGGAGTCACGGGCAGATCCAGCCGTTCCGATTTGAGGCCGAGAGCGTGGGGCGCAGCCCGGAGTTCCTGGGGGTTTACGAGGATCGGCAGGGGAATCTGTGGGCCTTTGGGGACACGTACCTGGTGAATCTGACCGAGGGCAAACGGGTCAACTATTTCCGCAGCGGGGACGTGGCCTCGGTGCGGATTTGGACTTTGTGGGAGGCGCGGGACGGGCGGCTGTGGATTGGCACTAGTGGGCAGGGGTTGTTCTATTTTTCCGGGGAGCGTTTCCTGCCGCTGAAGGTGCGGGTGGGCAGCCTGCCGAATGACGTGCGGGCGTTGTGTAAAGATCGGGAGGGGAATCTGTGGCTGGGCACAGGCAACAGTGGGCTGGCGTGTTTGCGGCCGGCCTACGCCTCGCTGCAGGGGGTCGAGGCGGGCCTGCCGGCAGGGGCAGTTACCATGGTGACGGCCGATCCTGCGGGGCGGTTGTGGGTGATGGTGGAAGGTCAGGGGTTGTGGGTGCGGAATGGTGAGGTGTTTCAGGTCCCGGTTGGTGCGTGGCGTGCTCGGGTGCGGACCTTGGTGAGTGCGCTGGCGTTTGACGGGCCGGATCGAACCTGGGTGGGCACGGCGGGGGCGGGATTGTTCGAAGTGCGTGGGTCGCGGGCGAACCGATACACGACGGCCGACGGGCTGTGGTCGGACGATATCGGCCTTGTGGCGATGGATCCGTGCGGGGACTTGTGGGTGGCGCCGCGGTCGGGCGGTTTGCAGCGATGGCGTCCGGATCGGGAGGCGGGGTTGCTGGGGGCTCTGAGTTTGGCAGGGGAAACGGTGACGGCGATGGTGCCTGGTTCCAACGTCGTGTGGGTCGGCACTGCGCAGGGTCGGGTCTGGTCTTGTGGACCGGAAGGCTGGAGGGAGCTGGGGTCGGCCGAGGGGCTGGGGTTGGAATCGGTCCGGGCCCTGCATGAGGATGGTCAGGGACGTTTGTGGGTGGGGGGCGACCGCGGTTTGGCCTGTTGGGTTGGCGGGCATTGGTGGGTGTGGCGATTGCCGGAATCTGGGACGACGCCGGTGCTCGGGGTGTTGACCGATGAGTCCGGTGGGGTTTGGTGGACCACCGGGGCCGCGGTGTGGCATTGGTCGGCGTGGCGGGTGCGGCAACTTTTGATGGGGGCTGCGCCCATGCGTCCGCGCTTGTGGCATGCGAGTGGGGCCCGAGCCGAATCGACTCGGCGGTGGGGCTGGCCGAGGGCTGTTCGGACCGGCGATGACCGTCTGTGGTTTGCCACGGAATCGGGGCTGCTCAGTGTGCGGAGAGGCTGGGCCGACGAGTCGTTATTTATCCCCACGGTGTGGATCGAATCGCTGTGGGTCAACGGGCAGGCTTGGGCCGTGCCGGAGGGGGCGGTGGGTTTTTCGGGCAGCCGTGCGGCGGCGCCGTTGCGGCTGGGCCCTGGCCTGACCTCCCTGGAGCTTCAATTTACCGCACCCGTGCCTGCGGAGGGGGAAAAGGTGCGGTTCCGTCATCGTTTGGAGCCTTTTGACCCTGACTGGGTGGAAACCGGCTCAGAGCGGCGGGCCCGGTACGGCCGGTTGCCGGGGGGAACGTATCGGTTCCAGGTGCAAGCGTTCAGTGTGGAGGGCAGTTGGGAAAGCGCCGTTACCGAGCTGGCGTTGGTGGTGCCGACGCCATTTTGGCGAAGCCCATGGGGTCTGACGCTGTGGGCGCTGTTGTTGGCGGGGGGCGTGGCCGCCTTGGTGCGCTGGGTTTCGCACCGTCGTTTGCGGAGGCAACTGGAGCATCTGGCGCAGCAGGAAGCCATGCACAAGGAGCGCATGCGCATTGCGCGCAACATGCACGATGAACTGGGATCGAAACTGACCCGGATCTCCTTCCTGAGCGAGCGGGCCCTGCTGGAGATGGAGGGTCGGACCGGCACCGCGCAAAAGCTGGAGGCCATTGCTGGCACGTCTCGTGCCCTGCTGCAGGCGTTGGACGAAATTGTGTGGGCGGTCAATCCCAGCAACGACAGCCTGGAGCATCTCATTTCGTATCTGGCGCAGTATGCTGCGGAGTATTTCCAAGGCACGCCGACGGAGTGCCAGTTGCGGCTGCCGCGTCAGGTGCCGGCGGTACCGCTTTCGGCCGAGGTCCGCCATCAGGTGTTTCTGGCCTGTCAAGAGGCCCTGCAGAACGTTTTGAAGCATGCCCAAGCCCGGCGGGTGCTGGTGGAAATGCAGGTTTCGGACGGCGTATTCGGGATTCGCATTCAGGACGACGGCCGGGGTTTTGAGGAGCGGGAGCCCACCGGGGCCGGCCAGGACGGTCTGCTCAACATGCATCAGCGCCTGACTGAAATCGGCGGCCATTGTCGGGTCCGCAGCCGGCCTGGGGAAGGTACGACGGTGGAGTTGAGCATTCCGCTACCGGGAACTGAGGGATGAAAGGGCGCTCTGACCCCATACGTGTGGCGATTGTAGATGACGAGGCGGAACTGCGCGAACAGATTGCCGCCTATGTGGATCATGCGCCGGGGTTTTGCTGTGTTCGGGCCTGTGCCAGCGCGGAGGAAGCTTTGCGTTGGCTGCCTCAGGACCGGCCGGATGTGGTGTTGATGGACATCAATCTGGGGGCCATGGACGGCATTGAATGCGTGCAGCGCTTGAAGCCCTAGCTGCCTCAGACGCAAATTGTCATGCTGACGGTGTTCGAAGACACGGACCGGATTTTTCGGGCGCTGGCTGCGGGTGCGACGGGCTACCTGTTGAAACGGCTGTCTCCGCCGCGCCTGTTGGACGCCATTCGCGAGGTGCACGCCGGCGGCTCGCCCATGTCGGCTACCATTGCCCGCAAGATTGTCACCTCTTTCCAACACCCGCCGCCTCGGCCGGATCCGGCGGCCGAGTTGTCCCCTCGGGAACGCGAGGTGCTCGAGGGCCTGGCCGAGGGCCGCGCGTACAAGGAGATCGCCGACAAGCTTGGTGTTCGTATCCACACCGTTCGCAATTACATCCGGCGGATCTATGAAAAGTTGCATGTCCGTTCCCGCACCGAGGCGGTGGCCAAATTCCTGCGCGGCTGACCCTGCCACGGCAGCAGCCAACACCGAGGGGAGCGAACGTTCCTCCTTGGCGCGGGGCTGACGCGTACCCAGCGGCAAGGGGTTAAGCGCTCGCTTGGGTTGGCTGGTGGGGCTCTGGGCTTGGGCGGCAGCCTTCTCGGGCATGGCCCAGGAGTGGCGGATCGTGCCGGGAACGTTGTTGACCCGTTGGGCAGCTACGGTTCGTCCCGACCAGGTATGGCCCGAGTATCCGCGCCCCCAAATGGTCCGGCCCGACTGGCTCAATCTGAACGGGTTGTGGGACTACGCCGTGACTCCGATCGTGCGCACGCAGCGTCCGGCACGGTGGGATGGCCGGATTTTGGTGCCGTTCCCGATTGAATCTGCCCTCAGCGGCGTGGGCCGGCGTCTGCGGCCGGATGAACGGCTTTGGTATCGGCGCACCTTTCGTGTGCCTGAGTCCTGGTCCGGCCGCCGAGTGCGAGTTCATTTTGGGGCGGTGGACTGGGCCTGTCAGGTCTGGGTCAACGGTCAGCTGCTGGGTGAACATCGCGGCGGGTATGACCCTTTCAGCTTCGATCTTACGGCGGCCCTCCGGACACAAGGCGAACAGGAACTGGTAGTGGCGGTCACCGATCCCACTGAGGGCGGGCAGCCGCGCGGCAAACAGGCGCACAAAAACGAGGGCATCTTTTATACACCGGACTCGGGCATCTGGCAGACCGTATGGCTCGAACCCGTGCCCGATCCGTGCATCAACCGGCTGGTGTTGCGCCCGGAGCTGAACGGTCTTCGCCTGTGTGTGGAGCCTTCGGCTTGGACGGAGGACCTGGTTGTCGAGGCGGTGGCCCTGGCCGGGGGCCGCGAGGTCGGCCGCGTCAGTGGACCGGCTGCGGAGGAGCTTTGGTTGCGCGTTTCCTCGCCCCGGCATTGGTCTCCGGAGGATCCGTTCCTCTACGACCTGCAAGTGGTGTTGCGACGCGGCTCGGAGGTGGTGGACCGCGTGGAGAGCTACTTTGGGCTCAGGACGGTCAGCTTGCGCACGGGCGAGGATGGCCGCGCCCGCATTGCCCTCAACGGGCGTACGCTCTTCCAGTTGGGCACGCTCGACCAGGGTTACTGGCCGGACGGCATCTACACGCCGCCCAGTGACGAGGCCATGCGTGCCGATCTCGAATTCCTCAAACGCGCCGGGTTCAACCTCGCCCGCAAACACGTCAAGGTCGAGCCCGAACGATGGTACTACTGGTGCGATCGGCTGGGGCTGTTGGTCTGGCAGGACATGCCCAGCGGCGAAAATCACACGCCGGAAATGCGCCTTCAGTTCGAAGTGGAATTGCAGCGGCTCGTGGAATCGCGCCGCAACCATCCCTCCATCATCCTCTGGGTCCTGTTCAACGAGGGCTGGGGCCAGTACGATACCGAACGGCTGACGGCCTGGGTCAAGGAACTCGATCCTGACCGGTTGGTCTGCAACGCCAGCGGCTGGACCGACCGGCATGTGGGCGACATCGTGGACGTGCACAGTTATCCCAGCCCGGTCTCGCCTCCGCCGGAGCCCCACCGGGCGGCCGTCTTGGGCGAGTTCGGCGGTCTGGGCTACGGAGTCTCCGGACACACCTGGTCGACTCAGTTCTGGGGCTATGTGATGCTCTCAGATGCCGAGTCGCTGGCCCAGCGCTACCGCCGCCTGTTGCAGCAGGTCTGGCAACTTCATCGGGTCACCGGCCTCAGTGCTGCCGTCTACA
>Ga0308399_1000442_pt1 | contig 14803 bp, 26 predicted proteins | sample HotsprSampOS1260_FD_202367 | JGI IMG/M metagenome (GOLD analysis project Ga0308399, IMG submission 202367) | Hot spring phototrophic mat microbial communities from Octopus Spring, Yellowstone National Park, Wyoming, United States - 20060914_OS12-60 ... | reverse complement strand
CATGCAAAACACGTTTTGCATGGGTGCCCTTTGGCACAGCACTGGCAGGCTGGCCGGTCGGCGCGGCCGAATCGGGTTCACGGTGTGTCCTGTCAGGCATGGCACGTGGTTACGGACGGGTCGTTCAGCTCCGGCAACTTCCCACCCCGTGTGGCCACGACGCAGTAGCCTTCGGTTACAGGCCGGTGAACGATCGGCCTGGCGGGGACTTCCACCCCGCTGAGTGGACGCCTTCACAGGCGTACGAGTGCGGCGGCTTGCCGCCGCTGTGTGAGGCGAGCCGGGTGGAAGCCGGCCTTCCCACCGGATGCTATCACCACAGGGTAACGCACAGGTGCTCAGTGCTCGAGCGGGAGGAGGCGGCTGCGCGCGGGGAGACGGTGGCCCAGCAGGGCGGTCGATCCTGCGGGAGCACCAGCAGCGGAGAAACGATCGGGGTGCGCAACGGTGGAAGGAAGGGCTGGGCCGCGGGGTAGTGAATGCGAGCTGCGGGGAGGATCCGTGTCTGTTCCAGCGGACCGGCCCGTTTTGAAGTCCGGCCAAGGGGGGCTCTGTTGGGGTTTGGAGACCCTCCGGCGAAGCGAGCGCCGGGCTCTGCTGTTCCCGCACAGCCGCCCCGCGCTAAGCGGTCCAAAAACTGGAATGCGCCGGCGGGCACAGTTGCATGGGCAGCCTCGAAGCCCTCTCCAGCCAAGCTCAGCGCGGTGTCCGGACTAAAGCAGCCTCGGGTCACCGCGCAGAAAACCCGGGACCGGAGCGCATCCCCGCAGGCCCAGCGGAGCCGGCTTGGCGCGACAGGTTGTCGAATGCTCCGAATCGTTTTGGGCCAGGTCCGCAGCCGGCGCAGTTGTTGGGCCACAGCAGCGAGCGCGGTCCAAATCCTTTGGGTCTCCGGGGTCTCCCCCTACGGCACGGCAAAGTCTCCACGCCTCTTACGCCTTGGGCCCTCCAAAGCAGTTTTGGGCCGAATCGGGGCCTGCACGATCGAACGGAAAGCCGTGCTCCCCAAGGGACAGGCCCGCTGCAAGTGACTGAGACCTGCGGCGGGCCGCCTGCGAACCGGTCGAATGAATCCAGCGTTTGGCCGAAGGGGTGCTCAGGTCTTGGCCGCCGACGCAGCCGGGGCGGCCTGGCTAGCGGTTTCCGCACGAGGTTCCGTGGGGGCCGGCCCCTGCGGTAGCTCCACCCACTCGAGGATGGCCTGTTGGGCGGCATCGCCGCGGCGCTGCCCCAGTCGAATGATCCGCGTGTAACCGCCGGGACGCGACTGGAAATGCGGGGCGATCTGTTTGAACAAGATCCGGCAGGCTTCCTCGTCCTGATAAAGTCGTGCACTAGCCAGGCGCCGCGCGTGCAGCGTTCCCTTCTTGCACAGGGTGACAAGCTTTTCGGCCACGGAACGAGCCGCCTTGGCCTTGGCCAGCGTGGTGATGATGCGGTTGTGCCGTATGAGACTGCAGACCAAGCTGGCGAGCATCCGGTTGCGGTGCTCGGAGGTCCGACCGAGTTTGGCCGTGCGTTTGCGGTGTCGCATAAGCGGGGAAAGTGCGGAGTGCAGCCGCTCAGGTGGCCAAGGTTTTCTTCGACTCGTCCTTCGGCGGTTCCAGCAGGCTGGGGTCGAAGGTCATGCCCAGGGTCAGGCCCAAGGCCGCCAACTTTTCCTTGATCTCGTTGAGCGACTTTTTGCCAAAGTTGCGGTATTTGAGCATTTCCTGCTCGGTCTTCATGGCCAACTGGCCCACGGTGGTGATGTTGGCGTTGTTGAGGCAGTTGGCGGCCCGGACGCTCAGCTCGATTTCGTTGACGCTCATGTTGAGCAGCTTCTTGAGCCGCTGGCGTTCCTCGTCCTGTTTTTCGGTGCTCTCCTCGAACTGGACGGCGTTCTTGTCGTAGCCCACAAACACGTCCAGGTGCCGTTGCAGGATGGCCGAGGCCTGGACGAGGGCGTCGTCCGGCGAAATCCGGCCATCGGTCCAAATCTCCAAAATGAGCCGGTCGTAATCCGTGCGCTGCGCAACGCGGGCCGCCTCCACGGTGTAACGGACGCGGGTGACCGGCGAGAAAAGCGAGTCAATGGCGATGACGCCGATGGGCTGGCCGGGTTTCTTGTTCTCGTCGCCGGGGCAGAACCCGCGCCCCACCTTCACTTCCAGTTCCATTTCAAATTTCTTCTTCTTGGCCAGGGTGCAGATGTGTTGCTCAGGGTTGACCAGCTCCACGTTCTGATTGAGCTGGATGTCGCCGGCGACGACCGGCCCTTCCTTGTGAACGGACAGCAGCAAGGTCTGTGGGTCGCGGGTGTGGGCTTTGAACTTGATCTTTTTGAGGTTGAGAACGATGTCCGTGACGTCCTCGATGACCCCGTCGATGGTGGAAAACTCGTGCAGGGCCCCGTCGATCTTGACGGAGGTAATGGCCGCCCCTTCCAGTGAGGAAAGCAGCACGCGGCGCAGCGAGTTGCCCAGCGTGTGGCCGTAGCCCGTTTCAAAGGGTTCGGCCGTGAACTTGGCATAGGTGGCCGTGGCGGTGGTCTCATCCTTGACCAACCGCTTCGGCATTTCGAATCGTCCCAGTCGGACTGGCATGGTGTTGGGTTCCTTTCTGCAATTGTAACCTGGCCACGGCCCTGCTCCCGCACAGGACCAGGCCCATATAATTGCATGGCTCCGCACCCGCGGAGCCGGGTTCGGGTTCAGCGGGAGTAAAATTCCACAACGGCCTGTTCGTTGGCAATGGGCTGGATTTCGTCGCGGGTGGGCACCCGCATGACCACACCCCGCAGCGCATCCCGGTTGAGCGACAACCAGTCGGGCACCGGTCGGCTGGTGGAGCTTTCCAGACCGCGACTGACCAGTTGGCGGGACACGTCGGAATCCCGCGGCTCGATCACGTCGTTAACCTTGACCGCATAGGACGGGATGTTGAACTTTCGGCCGTTGACCCGAATATGGCCGTGGGTCACCATCTGGCGAGCGGCCGGCCGCGTAGCGGCAAAGCCCAGCCGGTAGACCACATTGTCCAGCCGCATCTCCAAGATCTGGAGCATGGTTTCGCCGGTCACACCCCGTCGGCGCAGTGCCTGTTCATAGACGCGTTTGAACTGGCGTTCCTGCAGGCCGTAGTAATACCGGAGTTTTTGCTTCTCCATCAGGCCCAAGGCGTAGTCGGTCAGTTTGCGACGCGCCTTGGGGCCGTGAACGCCGGGGGGATAGTTGCGGCGCTCCAGGTATTTGGAATCGCCAAAAATCGGGACGCCGAATCGGCGGCTGACGCGAACACGAGGGCCGGTGTAACGAGCCATAGATCAGTGGAAAGCCGATAGCTGCCAGGAATCAGACACGACGTTTCTTGCGCGGACGACATCCATTGTGCGGTACGGGGGTGACGTCCTTGATGACGGTGATCTCCAGGCCAATGGCCTGTAGGGCCCGAATGGCCGCCTCTCGGCCGGATCCGGGCCCCTTGACGCGCACCTCCACCTCCCGCATACCGTGGGCCATGGCCCGTCGAGCCGCATCTTGGGCCACCAACTGGGCCGCATAGGCCGTGCTTTTACGGGACCCTTTGAACCCGACCCGGCCGGCGGTAGACCACCCGATCACATTACCCTGCATGTCGGTAATGGTGACGATGGTGTTGTTGAAGGTGGCCAGGATGTTGGCAATGCCGCTGGTGATGTTTTTGGAACCCTTGGCCTTGATAATCTTTTTGCCGGCCATTTCGTCGGCCAGCAATTCCGCCGCCGTGGGTGCGGTGCCGGCCGCCGGAGCCGTGCTCTCGGCCGGAGCAGCCGCCTCGGCTTTGGCGGCCTCTTCCGCCTTGGGCTTGGCGGCCTTGGCGGTTTCCTTGGCCGGCTTGGCGGCCTTGGGTTTGGCAGGCTTGTCAGCCTTGGCAGCGGCCGAACCGGCCGCCGGTGGTTCGGGAACGGGCGGTGTGGGAGTGGCTTCAGCCATAAGGAGAATTGCGGACGCTTAGTGGATGCCTTTCTTGGCGTGGGGATTGCGTTGGACGCCGACCGTCTTGCGCGGACCCTTGCGTGTGCGGGCGTTGGTCTGGGTACGCTGCCCGCGCACGGGCAGACCACGCATGTGACGAAGGCCGCGATAACACTTGATGGCCTGGAGCCGCTTGAGGTTCAGGCCTATCTCACGGCGCAGATCGCCCTCAATGACGTACTTGCCCTCCTGGATGGCGTGGACGATCTGCGAAAGCTGTTGTTCGGACAGGTCTTTGGCGCGAATTCGAGGATCGATGTGAGCGCGCTGGCAGATCTCCTTGGCCAGAGTAGGACCGATGCCGTAGATGTAACGCAGGGCAATCTCGATGGGTTTGTTGCCCGGGATTTCGACTCCGATGATACGTGCCATGGTAAAAGGGGTAGAATCGGGTGATCAGCTCAACGGCGGCCGCATCAACCCTGGCGTTGTTTGTGACGCGGGTTGGTACAAATGACGCGGATCACGCCCTTGCGACGCACCACCTTGCAGTGCTCGCACAGTCGTTTGACCGATGCTCGAACTTTCATAACACCTTCGTTTCCGGATTCCAAACAATCTGCCCCGAAGACAGGTCATAGGCCGAAAGCACGACCTGCACGCGGTCGCCCGGCCTCCAACTCGGAGCGGTCTCCCGGGCCCGTCCCCGCACGAAGGCCACCAGTTCGTGGCCGTTGGCCAGGCGCGCCCGGTAAACCCCCGAGCCCAACACGGCGATCACCTCGGCATCCACGGTCCATTGTCCTCGTCCGGACATGTCAGCACCTCGGGCGCACCCTCGGTAACCAGCACCGTGTGCTCGAAGTGAGCGGACAGTGAACCATCTTTGGTGACCGCTGTCCAGCCGTCACTGAGCACTTTGATCTCGGGTGATCCGGCGTTGACCATGGGTTCAATGGCCAGGGTCATGCCGGGCCGCAGGAGCGGGGACGGTTTTCCATCCACGAAATTGGGCACTTCGGGCTGTTCATGGACCGAGCGGCCCACGCCGTGGCCCACAAACTCGCGTACGACACTAAAGCCGTGCTTTTCCACATATTCCTGGATAGCACGGGAAATGTCCACCACGCGATTGCCGGGTAGGGCTCGGGCAATGCCCTCCCAGAGCGCCTGCCGCGTGACATCAAGCAGCCGTTGGGCCTCGGCACTGCAGCCTCCCACCGGCACCGTGATGGCTGTATCTCCCACAAAGCCGCGGTAGTACACCCCCACGTCTAGGCTGACAATGTCGCCAAACTGGAGGCGCCGAGGGCCTGCTAACCCATGCACCACCTCGTCGTTGACAGAGATGCAGATGTTGCACGGGTACTTGCGGTACCCGAGAAACGCGCTGCGAGCCCCATAATGCCGGATCCGCTCGGCGGCAAATTCATCCACCTCCCGGGTCGTAAGACCCGGGCGGATGAACGCAGCCGTCTCGCGCAGGACCCTGCTGGCCACCCGACAAGCGGGTCGCATGGCTTCCAAGTCGCGTTCCGTCTTAAGAATGATCATGGCTGCACCAGACCGGGGCCGGGCCCGAAACCCTGCCACAGGGCCGGACACCGAACAGCCCGGCCGCCCTTCAGAATCGTCCTCGAATGCGGCCCTTCTTCAAAAATCCATCATAATGGCGCATGAGCAAGTGGGTTTCCACCTGCCGCATGGTATCCAGCATCACGCCCACGGTAATGAGCAGGCTGGTGCCGCCAAAAAAGGTCGAAACCTGATAGGGGATCTGCATCTCCCGGGTCAGCAGCACAGGGATGATGGCAATGACGACCAAAAAGACCGCACCGGCCAAGGTGATCCGGTGCATGGCGTTGTGAAGGTACTCGCTGGTGGCCGCGCCGGGACGCACGCCCGGGATGTAGCCTCCGTTCTTCTTCAGGTCATCGGCAATTTGCAGTTCGTTGAACTGCGTGGCCACCCAGAAATAGGAGAAGAACAGGATCATGAGGCTGTAGAGGATCAGGTGCAAAGTGCCGTGGTAGCCCAGCTCCACGGCCAGGTCCCGGAACAGTTTCACGTCGTATACGGCACCCAAGCGCGCGAAAATCTGCTCCGGAAACATCAGGATGGCCTGGGCAAAGATGATGGGCATTACCCCGGAATAGTTGACCCGTAAGGGCAGGAAGGAGGTCCCGCCCGCATAGACCTTGCGCCCCACGGCGCGCTGGGCGTACTGGACCGGAATCTTACGCTGGGCCTGAGTGACGGCGATGATGCCGGCAATCACCGCCGCCAGCAACACCAACAAGGCTACGGCATGGCCAATGTTGTATCGAGCCTCCAGCCCCTCCCCTGGGAAGAACATGTCTTTGACCGAGATGAGCGCTGCGGGGAGCCGGGCCAAGATGCCAACGGTGATGACGAGCGAGACACCATTGCCAATGCCCCGGTCGGTGATCTGTTCTCCCAGCCACACCAACAACATGGTGCCCGTGGTCAGGATTAGGGTGGTCTGGATCCGATACCACCAGATCTGGAATGGAGTGTCCTCGTACAGAACCAGCCGACCAATGCCCTCTCCGAAGATCTTTTCCGGATGCTCCCAGCCCAGAGCCATGACGAATCCCTGGCCAAGGCAGAGGACCACGGTAAGGTAACGACCGTACTGGATGAGCTTCGTGCGGCCCCCTTCTTCACGCGCCAACTTGCTGAGACGCGGCACCACTGCGGTCATCAATTGGATGATGATCGTGGCGCTGATGTAGGGCATGATGCCCAAGGCGCCGACAGCGCAGTGTTCCAAGGCCCCACCGGTAAACAGGCTGTAGAGGCCCAGCACACCGCCGCTGGGATCGCGGGCAGCCTGTTGCCGGAAAAATTCCGCCAAGGCGTTGCCGTCCAAGCCGGGGCAATGGATATAGGCCGCCAACCGGCAAACCGCCAGCAGCATCAAGGTGAACAGGATGCGAGAACGCAGCTCCGGGATCCGGAAGCAGTTGCTGAGGGTCTGGACGATTCCGGCGAGCATACGAGGCGGTCCGGCTCAGGCAGTCGGGGCACTGGCGGCGGGTCGACGCGGAACGATTTCACAGCGGCCGCCTTTGGCTTCGATTTGCGCCCGTGCCGCAGCGCTGAAGGCGTGGGCGCGAACAATCAATCGGCGGGTCAACTCGCCCCGGGCCAAAATCTTGATGCCGTCGGCGGGCCCATTGGCCAGGCTGGTTTTGCGCAAAAGGGCCTCGTCTACCACCGTGTCGTCCTCAAACCGGTTGAGGGCTTCGAGGTTAACCGGGATGTATCGGATGGCAAAGCGGCTGTGATTGAATCCGCGCTTGGGAATGCGGCGGATCAAAGGCATTTGGCCGCCTTCGAACCCCGGCCGGATGGACGAGCCGGATCGGGCGGTCTGGCCCTTGCCACCACGGCCGCTGGTTTTGCCGTGGCCGCTGGACTCACCGATGCCGAGACGTTTGCGGCGGTGCTTGGCACCGGGCCGAGGCTTCAAATCATGCAGACGCATAGGCTTCAAACTGTGGGGACGGCAGAGGCAGTAGCATCCGCCGCTGCCACGGCGGTGGATTTCCGTTTCCGGTCCAGGCCGCGTTCTTGGAACACTTCTTCCGGCATTCGCAGTCGCAGCAGGGCCTTGAGGGTGGCCTTGGCGACGTTGACCGGGTTTTTCGATCCCAGGGACTTGCTCAACACGTCCCGCACGCCAGCCGCTTCCAACACGGCACGGACCGTACGGCCGGCGATGATACCGGTTCCCTGAGAGGCAGGACGCAACAGCACCACGGCGCCATCCGACCGGCAGACCACCTCGTGAGGAATGGTAGGGCCCAGCAGCGCCACGGGAACCATGTTGGCCTTGGCGATTTCGCCGCCACGGCGGATGGCATCGGCCACTTCGCCCGCCTTGCCCATGCCCAATCCGACGCGGCCCTTGCGGTCACCGGCCACGACCAGGGCACTGAAGGAGAAGCGGCGTCCACCCTTGACCACCTTGGCGGAGCGGTTGATGAAAATGACCTTCTCCATCAGCTCGGGCTGCTCGCTGCTGGAAAAGGTGAGGGCCGGGGCCTCCGCGATGGCACGGCGGCCCGGGCGCGAGGGGCGTGCTTCTTCGCGGATTTCGTCCGCTCCGGGAACAATTTCGTCGCGCAGTTGGGGATCGATGTCAGCCACAGGAATCCTCCGTTAGGTTAAAACTCCAGACCAGCCTCGCGGGCAGCCATGGCCAGTGCGGCCACTTTGCCGTAGATGGGTTGCCCGTCCTTGCCCATGGACCAGTGGTACCGGGCAGGGCCTCGATCGAAGACGACCTTTTTGATGCCCTTGGCCAGCGCTGCCTCCGCGGCCAAGCGACCCAGCAGGCGAGCACTGCGGACGTTGGCACCCAGCTGATCGCGGTCCGGAAGGGAACGACTCAGAGTGGACACGGCGGCCAAGGTGACGCCGCGGGTGTCGTCGATGAACTGGACGTAAATGTGCTTGTTGGTGAAACAGACGCTCATCCGCGGCCTTTCAGCGGTGCCGAAGATTTTCTTGCGCACCCGCCAGCGCCGCTTCTGGGCTCGTTCGTGTTTGATTTCGACTCTCATGGGATGGTCACGGTATGGCCGTGAACGCAGGGGACCTTCGGGTTACTGGACGGTCTTGCCCTCCTTGCGGATGATGTGTTCGCCCTCGTACCGGATGCCTTTACCCTTGTAGGGCTCGGGCGGGTAGAAGCTGCGGATCTGGGCGGCCACCTGGCCGACCTTCTGTTTGTCCGCGCCCTCCACAACGATCTTGGTATTTTCCTCCACGGTGACCTTGACCCCTTCGGGTACGGTGTAAACCACCGGATGGGAATAGCCGAGGTTCAACGTCAGGGTGCTGCCCTGGATGGAGGCCTTGAATCCCACGCCGTGAATTTCCAGGCGTTTGCGATAGCCTTCGGCCACGCCCCGCACAGCGTTGTTGACCAGGGCACGGCCCAAACCGTGCATGGCCTTGGCCTGCTTGGTCTCTCCCTCGCGCTCGATGAGGATGCGGTTGCCGTCGAGACGCGCGGCGGTCAGGGGCGGAAGTTCGAGGCTAAGTTTGCCCTTCGGCCCTTCGGCGACCAAGGTCCGGCCCTGGAGCTGGACCTTGACCTGGGGCGGGACGGGAACGGGTTGTTTACCGATGCGGGACATAGCGGGATGGCTACCAGACGTAGCAGAGCAGTTCCCCTCCGAGTTTCTTGCGGCGCGCCTCGTAACCTGTCATGACCCCTTCGGAGGTGGAGAGGATGGCAATGCCGAGGCCACCGCGCACGTTGGGGATTTCGTCGGCGCCCACGTAGCGCCGCAGACCGGGTTTGCTGACCCGGCGCAGCCCCTCGATCACACAGCGCTTGCCGCGGTACTTCAAATGCAGCCGCAAGGTTTTGACCTTGTCGCCCACGACACTCCAGTCGGCCAGAAAACCTTCGCGCCGCAGAACATCGGCAATGTTCTGCTTCAGACGCGAGTAGGGCACCTCGACGACCGGATGGAGGGCGCGGGCGCCGTTGCGGATGCGGGTCAGCATGTCGGCAATGGGATCCATAGGATTACCAACTCGCCTTGATGACGCCCGGGATCAGCCCGTTGAGGGCGGCCTCCCGGAAGGTGAGGCGGGAAAGGCCAAATTTACGAATGTAACCGCGACGACGGCCGGTAATGGCACAGCGGTTGACCACGCGCACGGGGCTGGCGTCGCGCGGCAGTTTGGCCAACCCGACGTAGTCGCGGCGGGCCTTCAGTTCAGCGCGGATGGCGGCGTATTTTTGCACCGTGGCCATCTTGCGCTTGTTGCGTTCGATCCAGGATTTCTTGGCCATAGGAGTGGGACAACCATCTAACGACTGGCGGCAAAGGGCACGCCCAGCAGACGCAACAGGTCGTACGCCTCGGCATCGGTCCGCGCCGAGGTAACGAAAGTGATGTCCATGCCTTGGTGGCGCTTGATCTTGTCCAGGTCGATTTCCGGGAAAATGGTCTGATCGGCAATCCCGAAAGTGTAGTTGCCGCGGCCGTCGAAGCTGCGGGGGGACAGACCCCGGAAATCGCGGATGCGCGGCAGCGCGGCTGCCACCAGGCGATCGAGGAACTCGTACATCACCTCGCGGCGGAGGGTAACCCGGCAACCGATGGGCTGGCCCTTGCGAAGTTTGAAATTGGCCACGCTGTGACGGGCACGGTTGATGGCCGGCTTACGTCCGGTGATGAGGGCCAGATCCCTGGCGGCGTCGTCCACGGCGGTCTTTTCCAACTCGGCGCTGACCCCCATGTTGACGACGATTTTGACCAGCCTCGGCACCTGGTGCGGGTTGGTGTACCCGTACTTTGCCTTCAGGGCCGGGATGACTTCTTCCACGTACTTTTGATACAGTCTGGGTTTCATGGGTGGGCTCTGCCCCTCCGGGAGATCCTACAGGAATTCATGAGGCGGCCGGTGCGGCCTTGCGGGCCCGGCGGGCCTCGTAGACATCCACGCGCATGACGTTGGAAACGTGGATGGGGCCTTCCCGTTCGATGATGCCGCCCTGAGGGTATTGGCGGCTTTTGCGCATGTGCCGCTTGATGAGGTTGACCCCTTCCACAAAGACGCGCTGGCGCTGTGGATCCACGCGGATGATCCGGCCGCGTTTGCCCTTGTGGGCTCCGGCAATGATCACCACCTCGTCGCCACGCTTGACGTGCAGTCCGCCCATAAAATCTCAGATGACCTCCGGGGCCAGCGAAATGATCTTCATGAACTTCTTGTCGCGCAGCTCGCGGGCCACCGGGCCGAAGATGCGCGTGCCGCGCGGGTTGTTTTCCTTGTCGATCAACACCACGGCGTTGCTGTCGAACCGCAGATAGGATCCGTCGCTGCGCCGGATGGGGTGCCGGGTGCGCACCACCACCGCATTGCAGACGTCGCCTTTTTTCACCTGGCCATCCGGCGCGGCCGCCTTGATGTGGACCTTGATGACGTCGCCGACCCGGGCATACCGCTGGTTGCGGCCCAAGACGCCAATGGCCCAGGCAATCTTGGCCCCGGTGTTGTCGGCCACTTCCAGATGCGATCGTACCTGCAGCATAAGATTTCCACCTCAGGCGGCAGCCCGCTCGAGAATTTCCACCAGCCGCCAGCGCTTCATTTTGGAGATGGGCCGCGTTTCGACGATTCGAACCCGGTCGCCCACGCGGGCCTCTCCCTTCTCGTCATGGACGTAGTATTTCTTGTATGCCTTGACCACTTTGCGAAACCGGGGATGCGCAAAGCGCCGCTCCACACGGACCGTGATGGTCTTGGCCATGCGGGCGGCGACAACCTCGCCAATCCGTTCCTTGCGGTGTCCCCGCTGCAGCGAAGCGGTTACCTGAGTCTCTGCCATAGGGTTCCTGTTCAAGTCGTTTGGCGTCTCAACTGGGTAGCCCGGGTCTCCAACCGGGCAATGTCCCGCCGCAGGGTGCGCAGACGGTCCGGTTTTTCCAGTTGGGCACTGGCCTTTTGCAGGCGCAGGTTGAAAAGCTCCTGGCGCAGGTCCCGCAGTTTGGCCTGCAGCTCCGGCAGGGTCATTTCCTGGATCTTGCGGCGTTCGTCCCTCTTCATGGCTAGGAGCGGCAATCTTAACCGTGAGCGTGCCGTGAGATGAACCGGGTAGCGATGGGCAGCTTGCTGGCCGCCAGGCGCAGGGCCTCGCGGGCCGTGGCCTCCGGCACGCCGTCCAACTCGAACAACACCTGGGCTGGGCGCACCACGGCCACCCAGGACTCCACCGGGCCCTTGCCCTTACCCATCCGCGTTTCCAACGGCTTCTTGGTGTAGGACTTCTGAGGGAAGACGCGGATCCAGAGTTTCCCGTGGCGTTTCATGTGCCGGCTGATGGCCACCCGGGCGGCTTCGATCTGTTTGGTATCCAGCCAGCACCTCTCCAAGGCCTGCAGACCGTACTCGCCAAAGGCCACCGTGTTACCCCGGTAGGCGAGGCCGGCCCGGCTGCCACGGTGCATCTTCCGATATTTGACCCTCTCGGGCATCAACGGCATGGCTCAATACCTCCGGTTCAAGGGTTGGTCTTGGCTGGGGAAACGGTGGCGGTGGCCCCCGCAACCGTCCGACCCCGAGGTCCGGTGCCGGTGTTTTCGCCGTGACAGACCCAGCATTTGACCCCGATGCGGCCGTAGACGGTGTTGGCCTCGGCAAATCCGTAGTCAATGTTGGCTCGCAGGGTGTGCAACGGCACGCGGCCCCAGTGATAGTGTTCCACCCGGGCCAGTTCGGCCCCGCCCAACCGGCCGGCACAACGGATCTTGATGCCTTCGATCTTGACGTCCCTGCATTCGCGGGCAGCCTGAATGGCCTTCTTCATGGCGCGTCGGAAAGAAACGCGCCGCTCCAATTGCAGAGCGACGTTCTCGGCAATGAGCTGGGCCTCCACCTCGGGTTTGAAGTTGTCGTCGATGTGGATGTAGATCTCCTTGCCTGTCATCCGGCTCAACTCCTCTTTGATCCGGTCAATTTCAGCACCCTTGCGGCCGATGACCACGCCGGGCCGGGCCGTGCGGATGGTGACCCGACACCGATTGGCGGCCCGCTCGATGAGAATGCGGGAAACCGAGGCCGACTCGAGTTTCTTTTTCAGGTACTGGCGAATGGCGAAGTCTTCCGCCACCAGCTTGGGGAAGTCCTTCTTGTTGGCGAACCACTGGGAACGCCAGTCCTTATTGACGGTGACCCGCAGGCCAATGGGATTGGTTTTCTGACCCATACAGGCAGATTCCAGTTCAGTCGCTGCTCAGAACAATGCGCACGTGACAGTGCCGTTTGCGGATGGGACCGGCCGATCCGCGCGCCTTGGGGATGAAACGCTTGTAAGTGACCCCGGTTTCCGCCACGGCCAGCCGGATGCGCCATTGCTCAGGGCGGATCCGTTCAAACTTGCCCTGGCGGGCCATTTCCTCGGCGTTGGCCAAGGCAGATTTGAGGGTTTGAGCGGCATACCGGGCTCCTTTGCGCGGGATAAAGGCCAACAGGGCCTGAGCCTTCAGCGCGGGCAGACCCTGAATCTGTCGGACCACCTCCCGCATTTTCTGAGCCGACATCGGCACGTTGCGTGTGACGGCGTAAACCTCCATATCACTTCTCTGCTTTGGCGGTGTGGGCGCCGTGCTTGCGGAAGGTGCGCGTGGGCGCAAATTCGCCCAGCCGGTGGCCCACCATGTTCTCGGTCACGAACACGGGCTGAAAGATCTTGCCGTTGTGGACGTTGAAGGTCAGCCCCACAAAGTCAGGGGTAATGACCGACCGCCGCGACCAGGTCCGGATGGGAACCTTCGACCCGGTAGCCCGCGCCTTCTGGATCTTCTCCAGCAGGTGCAGATCGACAAAGGGACCTTTTTTGAGCGAACGACCCATGGCTGATTACTTCCTTTTCATCGGCAGGCCGTTACGGCGCACCAAGATGAATCGGTTGGAGGGTTTATGCCGATCCCGGGTCCGGCCACCCTTGGCCAACAGACCCCACGGCGAAGTCAATTGATGCCATCCACCGCCGGACTTGGCCTTGCCGGCCCCACCGCCGTTGGGGTGGTCGACCGGGTTGCGGGCCACCCCGCGGGTGATGGGCCGAATGCCCAGATGCCGACTGCGCCCGGCCTTACCCAAAACAATGTTGTTGTGATCGAGATTGCCCACCTGTCCGATGGTGGCGTAACAGTTCTCATTGATCAGCCGGATTTCGCCGGACGGCAACCGCACCTGCGCATAGCCTCCGTCCCGGGACATCAGGGTGGCCGCACTGCCCGCACTGCGCACCAGCTGGGCTCCCTTGCCCGGCACCAGCTCGATATTGTGGATGGGAAGCCCTACCGGGATGGCCTTCAAGGGCAGGGCATTGCCCACCTCCGGCGGAGCTGTGGGCCCACTGAGCACCTTGCTGCCTACTTTCAGGCCGTTCGGGGCGATGATGTAGCGTTTCTCTCCATCCTGATATTGCAGCAAAGCCAGGCGGGCCGACCGACCGGGATCGTACTCGATGGCCACCACGGTCGCCTCCACCCCGTGCTTGTCCCGCTTGAAATCCACCAAGCGGATCTTTTGCTTGTGCCCACCGCCGATGCCGCGGGCCGTGATCCGACCGTACATGTTGCGGCCGCCGGTCTTCTTGCGTGTGACCACCAGCTTCTTCTCCGGCCGGGTCTTCGTGATGTCACTGAAGTCCGCGACCGTCATGTACCGCAAAGACGGCGTCAGCGGTCGAAATGTTTTTACTGGCATAAAAACCCAACGTTTTGTCAGCAACCTTTGGAGCAGCGGACCCTCAATCCCGGCCCGAAGTGGGCTCGGTTCTCGGCCCGCTAACACAACGCTGCCCGTTGAACGCCTCTTTCTCCGGAGGCGAAACGGAGCAATGAGTTTATCACCTGCCCATCGGAGCGCAAGGGGGTTTTCGAAAAAAAATTGGCACCTGAATCCTTACCGACTTTGGTGGGAGGCGGGTGCAGGACGAGAAACGACCGCGGGGCACCCTCCCTTGGATTCTTCGACCCCCTTCGAAGGGGGGGCAGAGCGCCTCCATCCCTCCGAGGCAAGCCTCCGCCCGCCTCAACTCCCGCTTCCCACGCCCCAAACCACCCCGCCAAGGCACACCACCCCCTTCGCCTCTCACCCAGGCGCGCCTCTTGGAGAAATTCTTCGGCCCAACCGACCCCTTCAGCCGCTGTCCACCGATCCCACCCCGCTCAACACCCGACAGCGCGGCAGCAGCTCCTCCAACAGTCCCCGCCACCACGCCACCCAACCCGCTGGCGCATACAAACAGGCTTTCAGTTGCCGCGCATGCCGCTTCAACTCCACCGGGATCATCAGCAAATGCCGAA
>Ga0308399_1000441_pt1 | contig 14853 bp, 17 predicted proteins | sample HotsprSampOS1260_FD_202367 | JGI IMG/M metagenome (GOLD analysis project Ga0308399, IMG submission 202367) | Hot spring phototrophic mat microbial communities from Octopus Spring, Yellowstone National Park, Wyoming, United States - 20060914_OS12-60 ... | reverse complement strand
AAAATTCTTTCCCCTAGGGGGGGATCCCCCCTCAGGGCCAGGACGTTCTCCACCCCCACCGCCAAAAGGCGCTCCAGGACCGAGGCCACCTCCTCCCGGCTCTGCCCGGCCACGGTGAGGTGGGCCAGGGGGGTGAGGCCAAGCTCCTTAATGCGGGCCGCCCAGGCCACGCTCCTTTCCCGGGTGCTCCCCATGGCCCCGTAGGTGATGGAGACGAAGGCGGGGCGGAAGGCCTTGAGCTCGGCCATGGTGCGGAAGAGGGCCTCCTCCCCCTCCTCCGTCTTCGGGGGGAAGAACTCAAAGGAGAAAAGGGGCTTCTGCACCCCGAGGAGGTCCCGTATTTTCATGCGAACGAGTGTAGCCCCTATGGGGGCAAGGGTCAAGGACGCGTCATAACATAATAAAGGTATGGTAGAGGTTCCCGAGATCCCCAAGGTGGAAGCCCTGGAGCTTCCCGCCAAGGAGACCGCCCTGATCGTGGTGGACATGCAGAACGACTTCGCCCACCCCGAAGGAGCCCTCTTCGTCCCCGACGCCCCCAAGACCGTCCCCGCCATCAAGAGCCTCCTGGAAAAGGCCCGCCAGGCGGGGGCGCGGGTGGTCTTCACCCAGGACTGGCACCGGGAGGATGACCCCGAGTTTAGGATCTGGCCCCGGCACGCCGTGGCCGGCACCTGGGGGGCGGAGATCCTGGAGGAGCTCAAGCCCAGGCCCGAGGAGCTCGTCATCCAAAAAGTGCGCTACGATGCCTTCTACGGCACCCCCCTGGACCACTACCTGCACCTCTTTGGGGTGAAGCGCCTGGTGGTGGTGGGCACCGTGGCCAACATCTGCGTCCTCCACACCGCGGGCTCGGCCGCTTTGCGCTGGTACCAGGTGGTCCTGCCCGAGGACGGGGTGAGCGCCCTTACCCCCTTTGACCTGCAGGCCGCCTTGCGCCAGGTTACCTTCCTCTACCAGGGCCAGGTGACCCGGGCCGAAGGGGTGCGGTTTGTTTGAGCACCCGGTCCTGGCGGCCTTCTACCACCGCCACGGCCCCGCCCCCTTCCCGCCCAACCCCTTTCCCGAGAGGACCCTCTTTCAGGTGCTGGCGGAAAGCATCGTGGCCCAGCAGCTCTCGGGCAAGGCGGCGGCCACCCTCACCGCCAGGCTCTGGAGCCACGTGCCCCCGGAGCCCCTGGCCGTGCAGGCCCTTCCCCTCGAGGCCCTGCGCCGGGTGGGCCTCTCCCAGACCAAGGCCCTGGCCCTACAGGACCTGGCGGAAAAGACCCGCCAAGGCCTTCTGGAAGGCATCCAGCTCCTGCCCGACGAGGAGGTCAAGGCCAGGCTCTTACGGGTCCGAGGAGTGGGCCCCTGGACGGCGGAGATGTTCCTCATGTTCGGCCTGGGGCGGCCCGATGTCTGGCCCGTGGGGGACCTGGGAGTGCAAAAGGCGGCCCAAAGGCTCTTTGGGGTGTCCAAGGAGGACCTCTCCCGCTTCGGCGAGGCCTTCCGCCCTTTCCGCAGCCACCTGGCCTGGTACCTATGGCGGAGCCTGGAATAATCCCCCTGGAACGCGCCCCCGCAGAAGGGGAAGTGGCGCTCCTAAAGCGGTTCCAGGCCCTGGGCCTCCCCGTGGCCCCCACCTGGGTGGTGGACCTGGAGGAGGAGTTCTTCCGCCTGAATAACCTCAAAGAGCGCCTGGAAGGGCTTTTCCGGGGTGTCTTCGGGGTGCGCATAGACGAGGAGAGACTCCTCCTGGCGGCGGAGGAGGCGGTGCGGGCGGTCAAGGAGAGCTACCTCCTCCCTGAGCGGGCCGAGGCCTTCCTGGAGGCCCTAAAGGGCAGGGGCCCCTTCCTCCTGCGCTATGCGGGGAAAGGGGCCCTGGAAAGGGCCGCCGCCCCAAAGGAGGCCCTCTTCGCCCTGAAGCGCCTTTATTCGGAAAAGTTCCGGGTGGAAGCCGTCCTCCAGCGCCACCCCCTCCTCATCCCCCCTTTCGCGCCGGTATTGGTGCAGGAGGCGGAGGCGGCCACGGAGGACCCCTTCCTCTCCCTGGACCTCTCCCGGGCCTTGGGGCAGGAAGCGGTGGTTTACGCCTGGCAGGGCCAGGTGGTCCGCATAGAATCGCCTTATGGTGGATAGCCACGTGCACACCCCCCTCTGCGGCCACGCCGAGGGGAGCCCCGAGGAGTACCTCTTCCAGGCCCGAAAGATGGGGCTAAAGGGCCTGGTCTTCACCGACCACAGCCCCATGCCCTCCTGGTATGACCCGGGGAGCCGGATGCGCCTTAGCGAGCTTCCCTTCTACCTCCTGGCCCTGGAACAGGTGCGGGAGCGGAACCCGGACCTCTACGTGGGCATCGGCCTCGAGGCCGACTACCACCCCGGCACCGAGGACTTCGTGGCCCAGGTGGTCCGAAGCTACCCCTTTGACTACGTGCTGGGAAGCGTCCACTACCTGGGCGCCTGGCCCCTGGACCACCCCGACCACCAGGAGGAGTACGCCTGGCGGGACCTGGTGGAGGTCTACCGGGCCTACTTCCAGGAGGTGGAACGGGCGGCGAGGAGCGGCCTCTTCCACGCCATCGCCCACCTGGACCTCCCCAAGAAGTTTGGGGACCGCCTACCGGAAGAGGCCCTTTTGGAGCTGGCCGAGCCCGCCCTGAAGGCCATAGCCGAGGAAGGGCTCTTCCTGGACGTGAATACCGCCGGGCTCAGGAAGCCCGTGGGAGAGGTCTACCCCGCCCCGGCCCTCCTCAAGAGGGCCCGGGAGCTGGGGATCGGCGTGGTCCTGGGCTCGGACGCCCACCGCCCCGAAGAGGTGGGCTCCGCCTTCCCCGAGATCCAGGACCTCCTCCTTTCCCTGGGCTTCCGGGAGGCCCACTATTTCCAAAGGGGCCAGCCCGTGGCCTACTCCCTGTCCAGGACCTCGTAGACCTTGGCCCGCTCCCCCCTTAGCTCCAGGTCGTCCCTTAGGCCCCCGGCCGCCTCGTAGGCCCGCACCGCCCGCACCAGGCGCAAAAAGGCCTCGGCGCAGGGATCGGGGGCGGGGGCCTCGTACTCCATGAAGGTGACGCGCTCGTACTCGGGGCCGTACTGGGCCTCCTCCCGTTCCACGCAGGCCTCGTAGGCCTTTAAAGCCTCGTCCACCTCGAGGCGCGCCCTCTCCAAAGCGGTCATGGTCCCTCCTTCCTGCTCCTGAAGCGCAGGCTGGCGGCGGGGATGGGGCCCTCCTGGAAGCGCTCCTCCCGCCAGGGGTCCCCCCGCCAGTGGTAGCCCAGCTTCTCCCAGAAACCCAGCTCCAGGTGGTCCAGAAGCTCTACCGCCCGCACCCACTTGGCGCTCTTCCAGGCGTAAAGGTGGGGGACGAGGAGGCGCACAGGGCCGCCCCTTTCCGCGGGGAGCGGTTTCCCGAAAAGGGTGTGGGCCAGGATGACGTCGTCCTTGAGCAGGTCTTCCAGGAGGAGGTTGGTGGTGTAGCCCCCGTAGGAATGGACCAAGGCGACCACCGCCTCCTCCTTAGGCCGGGCCCTTTCCAAAAGATCCCGCACCCTTACCCCCTTCCAAGCCACGTCCAAACGGCTCCAGCGGGTCACGCAGTGGAAGTCCCGGACGAGCTCCACCTGGGGCAGGGCCATGAGCTCCTCGTAGGTGAGGCCGAAGGACGCTTCCACCAGGCCCAAGACCTCCAAACGCCAAGCCTCCGAGGAAACTTCCGGCTCCTCCCCATAGGTGAGGATGGGAAACCGCTGGGTGAGGATCTGGCCTGGGGGCAGGCGGTCCATGGCCCCAGGTTAGGGCAAGGTGCGCCGGGGAAAAGGGGGCCAGGTCACCGGCTTTGGTAGCGGATCACCTCCACCTTCTCCAGGGTCACCAGCCCCTCCCGCACCATCCCGTCCAGGACCGAAAGGAAGTCCCGGATCTTCTCCTCGCTGTCCACGATCTCCACCATCACGGGCAGGTCCTGGGAGAGCTGGAGGACCTTGGTGGTGTGGATAAAGGAGTGGGCCCCAAAGCCCATGAAGCCCTTGAAGACCGTGGCCCCGGCCAGGCCCCGCTTCTTGGCCTCCAGAACGATGGCCTCGTACAGGGGCCGCCCCCCATACCGGTCCGACTCCCCGATGAAGATGCGCAGGAGCTTGGCTTCCCCCTCCAGCTTCATAGCCCGAGCATACTCCCCAAGCGGTAGCCCAGATAGGCCAGAAAAAGCCCCAGGAACAGGTTGGCCAAGACATAGGCCAAGGCCTTGAGGGCCTCCCCGTCCTGCAAAAGGATAAGGGTCTCGTAGCTGAAGGTGGAAAAGGTGGTGAACCCCCCCAGGACCCCCATGGCCAGGAAGAGCCGGGCCTCTCCCGAAAGGGCCCCCTCCAGGGAAAGCCGCACCACCGCCCCGATGAGAAGGCTCCCTAGGGCGTTGACAAAAAGGGTGCTCCAGGGAAAGGCGGGGCCCAGAAGCCCTTGGACCCAGGCCCCCACGAGGTAGCGCAGCAAGGAGCCGATGGCCCCGCCCATCATGACCAGGAGGTACCGCTCCACCCCCAAAGTATAGTGAGGCCATGCAGCCCAAGACCCTCTCCCCCATCCTCACCGCCCGAGGGGTGCGGCTCGCCATCGCCGTGGGCCGCTTCAACGAGCGGGTGACCAAGCTCCTTCTGGAAGGGGCCCTCGAGGCCTACGCCCGGCTAGGAGGCGACCCGGCCGAGGTCCTGGTGGCCTGGGTCCCCGGCTCCTTTGAGCTCCCCCTCATCGCCAAGCGTCTGGCAAGCCGCCCGGACGTGGACGCGGTGGTGGCCTTAGGGGCCGTGGTCCGGGGGGAGACCCCCCACTTTGAGCACGTGGCCGCCCAGGCCGCAAGCGGCCTCATGCAGGCCATGCTCCAGACCGAGAAGCCCATCGTCTTCGGGGTCCTCACCACCAACACCCCCGAGGAGGCCCAGGAAAGGGCCGGAGGCAAGGCGGGCAACAAGGGGGCGGAGGCGGTCTTCACCGCCATTGAGATGGTGCGCCTCCTGGAGGCTATTTCCCGGTGAATAGGGCCCTGGCGTAGCGCAGGTGCAGGTAGAGGAAGCACCCCAGGCAGAAGCCGAAGGCCAGGTTGATCAAGGCCAGAAGGGCCACCACCAGGGCCAGGGCGTACCCCACCCCCTTCAGGCCCAGGAGGAGGAAGAGAGAGGCCAGCCCCAAGAACACCGCCCCCAGGAAGCGGGCGAAACGGTGGGGTCTGGGGTCCTCCTCCACCACCTCCGGGGGAACCCTGACAAGACGCTTCAGGGCCACCATCAGGTCCCAGGGGGTGTGCTGGCTGGCCATAAGGAGAAAAAGCAGATAAACGAGCCAGGGCCAGTCCAGGAGGGCGGCCAGGGGGAGGAGAAAGACCAGAAGGGCCTGGTTGAAGCGGAGCTGGTTGCGGTCCGTCTTCATGGGCCCCAATATACACCTGAGCCTATTAAGATTAGGGGTAAAAGGCACAATGCCCGTGGCAGAATGGTCCCATGGTCCGCCTCCTCACCACCCCCTTGCCCGTGCCCCACGGCTTCACCACCCGCGAAGGCGGGGTTTCCCAAGGCCCCTTTAGGGGCCTCAACCTCTCCGCCGCCACCGGGGACGATCCGGAAAAGGTGGCGGAGAACCAGCGCCAAGTCCTCTCCGCCTTTGGCCACCCCCCGGTGGCGGGACTTAGGCAGGTCCACGGCACCGAGGTCCATCTGGTGGAGGGCCCCGGGATCTGGGAAGGGGACGGCCTCCTCACCCGCACCCCGGGCCTCCTCCTGCGGGTGGGGGTGGCGGACTGCTACCCCCTCCTCCTCTACCACCCGGAAGGCCTGGTGGGCGCCCTCCACGCCGGCTGGCGGGGGGTGGTGGGAGGGATTCTCCCAAGGGCCCTGGAAAGGATCGCGGCCTTGGGCCTGGACCCCACGGAAACCCACCTGGCCATAGGCCCCGGCATCGGGGGCGGGTGCTACCAGGTGGGAGAGGAGGTGGCCGGGCGCTTCCAGGAGGCGGGCCTCCCCACCTTCACCCCGGACCCCCAGGCCCCGGGCCGGTATCTTCTGGACCTGGAAAAAGCCCTCCTCCTCCAGGCCCGGCGGGCCGGGCTCAAGGAGGAGCGCATCTGGCGGGTGGGGCTTTGCACCCACTGCGACCCCCGCCTCTTCTCCCACCGCCGGGACCGGGGCCAGACCGGGAGGATGTGGGGCCTGGTCATGCTGGCGTTAAGGCATGGTTAATCCCCCTGGTGGCACAATGGAGGCATGCTCTTTCCCCGGGCGGTCCTCCCCTCCCTCCTCCACCTCACCCCAGAGTGGCTGGCGTCCAGGGGCCTGAAGGGGGTGATCCTGGACCTGGACAACACCCTTCTCCCCTACGGGGAGGAGGTTCTTCCCCCCGAGCACGAGGCCTGGCTGAAGGGCCTTAGGGAGGCGGTGCCCATCTACCTCCTCTCCAACGCCATGCCGGAGCGCTTCGCCCGCTTGCAGGCAAAGCTCGGCCTTCCGGGCCACGCTCCGGCCCTCAAGCCCTGGCTGGGGTTCAGGCGGGCCCTGAGGGCCCTGGGCCTGCCCCCCCATGAGGTGGCCGTGGTGGGGGACCAGGTCTTCACCGACATCCTGGGGGGCAACCTGGTGGGGGCCTACACGGTCCTGGTGCCCCCTCTGAAGGAGCGGGAGTTCTTTTACACGCGTTTCATACGGATGCTGGAAACTCCGTTTAGGCGGACTAAGGGGGAATCGGCATGAGCGTGCTCAGCATAGGCGACAAGCGGCTTGGCGCCATCCTTTTGGATTCCGGGCTCCTCACCGACGAGGAGCTCCAGATGGCCCTAGAACGGCACCGGGAGGTGGGGGGATCCCTGGCCGAGGTCCTGGTGGACATGGGCCTTCTCTCGGAAAGGCGCATCGCCCAGGCCATTGAAGATCACTTCGGCATCCCGCTGGTGGAGCTCCACAAGATGGAGATCCCACCCAAGGTGAGGGCCCTCCTTCCCGCCGAAAAGGCCAAGGAGCTTCAGGCCATCCCCTTCGCCCTGGACGAGGAGGCCGGGGTGGTCCGGGTGGCCTTCGTGAACCCCCTGGACACCCTAGCCCTCGAGGAGGTGGAGGACCTCACCGGCCTGGTGGTGGAGCCCTACCAGGCCACCAAGAGCGACTTCCTCTACGCCTTGGCCAAGAACTACCCCGAGCTGGGCCTCCCTCTCCCCCCACCCCCCTCGGGCCCCGGCCAGGAGGAGCTGAAGCTGGGGGAACTTCTGGTGAAAAAGGGGCTCATAAGCCGGGATGTCTTAGAAGAAGCCCTGGTGGAGCAGGAACGCACCGGGGACCTCCTGGGCAGGATCTTGGTACAAAAGGGACTCAAGGAGGAGGACCTCTACCAGGCCCTGGCAGAGCAAAAGGGCCTGGAGTTCCTCCCCTCCACCGAGGGCCTCACCATAGACCCGGCGGCCACCTCCCTCCTCCTCCGCTCCGATGCCCTCCGGTATAGCGCTGTGCCCGTGGCCATCCGCGAGGGAAAGGTGGAGGTGGTTCTGGCCGACCCCCGGCACCTGGAGGCGGTGGAGGAGCTCTTGGGCCGCCCCGCCCGCTTTCTCCTCACCTTACCCAAGGCCTGGGAGGACCTCTTCCACCGGGCCTACCCGGAAAAGGGCAGGCTCGGAGAGGTCCTGGTCCAGGAGGGCCGCCTTTCCCGGGAAGGGCTCAGGGAGGCCCTCGAGGTGCAAAAGCGCCTCCCCAAGGCCAAGCCCCTGGGGGAGATCCTGGTGGAGCTGGGCCTGGCCCGGCCCGAGGACGTGGAGGAGGCCCTGAAGAAGCAGAGGCAGGGTGGAGGGCGCCTGGAGGACACCCTGATCCAGTCGGGGAAGCTGAAGCCCGAGGCCCTGGCCCAGGCGGTGGCCACGCAACTGGGCTACCCCTACATCAACCCCGAGGAGAACCCCCCGGACCCCGGGGCCGCCCTCCTCCTCCCCGAGGACCTGGCCCGGCGCTACGGGATCTTTCCCCACCATGTGGAGGGGAAGACCCTCGTCCTCCTCATGAAGGACCCCCGCAACATCCTGGCCCTGGACGACGTGCGCCTGGCCCTCAAGCGCAAGGGGCTTAACTACGAGGTCACCCCGGCGGTGGCCACCGAGGCGGCCATCACCAAGCTCATTGAGCGCTTCTACGGCAAGGAGGAGCTGGGGGAGCTGGCCAAGGAGCTCTCCAAGGGCTACCAGCAGGAAGAGGAAGCGGCCATCGGGGAGCTGGACGAGAGCGCCGCCCAGAAGTTCGTCAAGCAGGTCATCCGCGAGGCCTATTTGCAGGACGCTTCCGACATCCACGTAGAGCCCAGGCCCACCGACGTCCTGGTACGCCTCCGCGTGGACGGCACCCTGCGCCAGTACACCACCCTGCCCAAGGGGGCCCTGGGCCCGGTGATCAGCGTCATCAAGATCATGGGCGGGCTCAACATCGCCGAGAAGCGCCTCCCCCAGGACGGCCGCGTGCGCTACCGGGAAGGGACCATTGACCTGGACCTCCGCCTCTCCACCCTGCCCACCGTCTACGGGGAGAAGGCGGTGATGCGCCTCCTCAAGAAGGCCGCCGACATCCCCGAAATAGAGCAGCTGGGCTTCGCTCCCGGGGTCTTTGAGCGCTTCCAGGAGGTGATCTCCAAGCCCTACGGCATCTTCCTCATCACGGGCCCCACAGGGAGCGGGAAAAGCTTCACCACCTTCTCCATCCTGAAGCGCATCGCCACCCCCGATAAGAACACCCAGACCATTGAGGACCCGGTGGAGTACGAGATCCCCGGCATCAACCAGACCCAGGTGAACCCCCAGGCGGGCCTCACCTTTGCCCGGGCCCTGAGGGCCTTCCTGCGGCAGGACCCGGACATCATCATGGTGGGGGAGATCCGGGACTCGGAGACGGCCAAGATCGCCACCGAGGCCGCCCTCACCGGCCACCTGGTCATCGCCACCCTGCACACCAACGACGCCGCCCAGGCCATCACCCGCCTGGACGAGATGGGGGTGGAGCTCTTCAACATCTCCGCCGCCCTTATCGGGGTCCTCTCCCAGAGGCTGGTGCGGAGGATCTGCGACCACTGCAAGGTGGAGGTGAAGCCCGACCCCGAGGTTCTGAGGCGGATCGGCCTGAGCGAAAAGGAGATCCAGGGGGCCAAGCTCTACAAGGGCATGGGGTGCGAGCGGTGCGGCGGCACAGGGTACAAGGGCCGCTACGCCATCCACGAGCTTCTGGTGGTGGACGACGAGATCCGCCACGCCATCGTGGCGGGGAAGTCGGCCACGGAGATCAAGGAGATAGCCAGGCAAAAGGGCATGAAGACCCTGCGGGAAGACGGCATCTACAAAGCGCTCCTGGGCATCACCACCCTCGAGGAGGTCCTGGCGCGTACCATTGAGTAAGAAAGAGGTGAAGATTATGCCTAAGGTTCCGGATATCGTGGATCTTCTGAGCCTGGCCGTGGAGCGAGGGGCCAGCGACCTGGTGATCACCGTGGGCATCCCCCCCATGCTGAAGATTGACGGAGAGTTCCACCCCACGGAGTACGAGCCCCTCTCCCCCCAGGAGACCCGTCGCCTCATGTACGCCCTCATGGACGAAAAGCAGCAGCGGGTCTTTGAGGAGGACAAGGAGCTGGACTTCTCCTTCAGCCTCCCGGGCAAGGGGCGCTACCGGGTAAACGTCTTCTTGCAGCGGGGAAGCGTGGCCGGGGTGTTGCGGGTGGTGCCCGCCGTCATCAAGAGCTTTGAGGAGCTGGGCCTGCCCAAAAACATCGCCGAGATCGCCCTAAGCCCCAGGGGCCTAGTCCTGGTCACAGGGCCCACGGGGTCAGGGAAGAGCACGACCCTGGCCTCCATGATCGACTACATCAACGAGCGCAAACCCGTGCACATCGTGACCATTGAGGACCCCATTGAGTTCTTCCACAAGCACAAAAAGGCCATCATCAACCAGCGGGAGATCGGCGCCGACACCCACGGCTTCCACAAGGCCCTGCGGAGCGTCCTCCGCCAGGCCCCCGACGTGATCCTGGTGGGGGAGATGCGGGACTACGAGACCATCGCCGCCGCCATCACCGCCGCCGAGACCGGCCACCTGGTCATGGGCACCCTGCACACCAACTCCGCCCCCGAGACCATTGACCGCATCATCGACGTCTTCCCCGAGAACCAGCAGGAGCAGGTGCGGGTCCAGCTCTCCAACAACCTGGTGGCCGTCCTGACCCAGCAGCTCCTGCCCAAGGCCTTCGGCGGGGGCCGGGTCCTGGCCTACGAGCTCATGATCGCCACCCCAGCCGTTAGGGCCCTGATCCGGGAGGGGAAGAGCCACCAGCTCCGGAGCGTCATCCAGACGGGCGGCCAGTTCGGTATGGTCACCATGGACGCCTGTCTGGCCGATCTCTACAAGCGCAAGCTCATCACCTACGAGCTGGGCCTCGCCCGGGCGGTGGACCCCAAGGAGTTTATGCGCCTCGCTGGGGTGCAGGAGAAGCCCGCCCGCGGGTAAACTCTTCCCATGTTTGAGGCGGTCATCGGCCTCGAGGTCCACCTGCACCTCAAGACCCGGACCAAGGCCTTCTGCGGCTGCCCGGCGGACCCCTTCGGCGCCCCTCCCAACGCCCACACCTGCCCCGTCTGCCTAGGCCTTCCAGGAGCTTTGCCCGTGGCCAACCGGAAGGCGGTGGAGTACGGCTTGAGGCTGGCCCTGGCCCTGGGAGGCCGGATCCCGGAAAGGCTTGTCTTCCACCGAAAGAACTACTTCTACCCGGACCTCCCCAAGAACTACCAGATCAGCCAGTACGACCTGCCCCTGGGCCAGGGGGGGAGCCTGCCTTTGGGGGAGCGGGCGGTGCGCATCAAGCGGCTTCACCTGGAGGAGGACGCGGGGAAGAGCCTCCACCTGGAGGGGCGGACCCTTCTGGACCTGAACCGGGCGGGGAGCCCCCTCATTGAACTGGTCACCGAGCCTGACCTCAAGACCCCGGAAGAAGCCCGGCTTTTCCTGCAGAGGATCCAGGCCTTAGCCCAGACCCTGGGCATCTCCGAGGCCAGCCCCGAGGAGGGCAAGATGCGGGCCGACGTCAACGTCTCCGTCCGCCGGGTGGGGGAGCCCTTGGGCACCAAGGTGGAGATCAAGAACCTCAACTCCTTCAAGAGCGTCCAGCGGGCCCTGGAGTACGAGATCCGCCGCCAGACCGAGATCCTGAGGCGGGGGGAAAGGGTCAAGCAGGCCACCATGGGCTTTGAGGAGGGGAGCGGCAAGACCTACCCCATGCGCACCAAGGAGGAGGAGGCCGACTACCGCTACTTCCCCGAGCCCGACCTCCCCCCGGTGCCCCTCCCCAGGTCCTGGCTGGAGGAGGTAAAAGCCAGCCTCCCCGAGCTCCCCTGGGCCAAGGAGGCGCGCTACCAGGCCCTGGGCATCAAGGCCAAGGATGCCGAGGTCCTGGCCTACACCCCCTCCCTGGCCCGCTTCCTGGATGGGGCCCTGGAGCTTGGCCTCGCCTCCCCCCAGGCCCTGGCCAACTGGCTTCTGGCGGACGTGGTGGGGCTTTTGAACGACCGGGGTCTTCCCCTGGAAGCCACCCGCCTCACCCCCTTGGCCCTGGCCCGCCTGGTGGCCCTCTTTGAGCGGGGGGAGATCACCAGCCGGGTGGCCAAGAGCCTCCTCCCCGAGCTCCTGGAGGGGGCCGACCCCGAAGCCCTGGTGCGGGAGCGGGGCCTGGGGGCGGTGGCGGACGAGGGAGCGTTAAGGGGGATCGTGGCCGAGGTCATCGCCAGCATGCCCGAGGCGGTGGAGAGCGTGCGCCAGGGGAAAACCAAAGCCTTGGACGCCCTCGTGGGCCAGGTGATGCGGCGCACCCAGGGGCAGGCCCGGCCTGACCTGGTGCGCAGACTCCTGCAGGAAGCCCTTGGGGTAGGATAGGGCCGATGCGCTACGAGGAGGCTGGGGTCAACATCGCTGCCAAAGCCGAGGCCCTGAAGCGGGCCAAAGCCCAGGTGGAGGCCACCTACACTCCCGAGGTCTTGAGGGGCCTTGGGGCCTTTGGCGGCCTCTTTGACGCCATGGCCCTCAAGGGGATGCGCCACCCCGTGCTGGTGGCCACCACCGACGGGGTGGGCACCAAGACCCTGCTGGCCCTCGAGGCCGGGGACGTCTCCGGCCTAGGCTTTGACCTGGTCAACCACTCGGTGAACGACCTCCTGGCTCAAGGGGCCAGGCCCCTCTTCTTCCTGGACTACCTGGCGGCAAGCCACCTGGAGGAGGACCTCCTGGCCGCCCTCCTCGCCTCCTTGGCCGAGGCCTGTAAGGCCCAGGGGATCCCCCTCTTGGGCGGGGAGACGGCAGAGATGCCCGGGGTCTACCGGGAAGGGGCCTGGGACCTGGCGGGCACCCTGGTGGGGGTGGTGGAACGCGAGGAGATCCTGGGTCCAGAGAGGGTACGGGAAGGGGATGTCCTCCTGGCCTTTCCCTCCTCCGGCCCCCACACCAACGGCTACTCCCTCATCCGCAAGGTGGTGGCGGGGAGGGACCTCCTCGCCCTCGTCCCCGAACTGGGGGAAAGCCTCAAAGAGGCCCTCCTCCGCCCCCACCGGGCCTACCTAAAGGAGTTTCTGCGCCTCAAGGAGGCGGGGGTGGGGATCCACGCCATCGCCCACATCACGGGGGGAGGGGTTTACGAAAACCTGCCCCGGGCCCTACCCCAGGGTCTGGGGGCGGAAATCCAAAGGGGCACCTGGCCCGTACCCCCCGTCTTCCCCTACCTCCAGCGCCTGGGAGAGATCCCCGAAGAGGAGATGTACCGGGTCTTTAACATGGGTCTGGGCCTCCTCCTGGTTCTACCGGAAGCCGAAGCCCAAAAGGCCCAGGCCTTGGTGGAGGGCTTCTTGGTGGGCCGGGTGATCAGGGGTTCCGGGGTTCATCTCGTATGAAGGAACTCTGGCTCATCCGCCACGGGGAAACGGAGTGGAACGCCCAAAAACGCTTCCAGGGCCACCTGGACGTTCCCCTTTCCCCGGTGGGCATCGGCCAAGCCTTTCGCTTGGCCCAACGGCTGGCCCGCAGCCACCTGGCCTTTGACGGGCTCTACGCCTCGGACCTACGCCGGGCGCGGGAGACCGCCGAACCCCTGGCCGCGGTCCTAGGGCTTACCCTCAAGACCACCCCCCTTCTCCGGGAGATTGACGTGGGGGCCCTGGCCGGCCTCAACCGGGAGGAGGCCGAGGCTCTTTACCCCGAGTTTGTGCGAAGCGCCTTGAAAGACCCCTGGCACACCCCCAGGCCTGGCGGGGAAAGCATGGCCGACCTGACCAGGCGGCTTCTCGCCTTTCTGGAAACCCTTAGTCCGGGCCGCTACCTTCTAATCACCCACGGGGGCATCATCCGCGCCGCCCTCAAGCTGGCCTTGGACCTCGAGGGGGAAGCCTGGCGGCGTTTCCACATCCCCAACACCTCCATCACCCGTATCCTCTTGCCGGAGCAGGAGGTGCTCACGGTCTCCGATGCCGCCCACCTGGAAACCTGGACCGACTGGCTCTCCGACGAAAGCCTGAGGTAAATCACCAAAAGCGAACCCCCCAGGTTTTCCTGGGGGGTTATGTGGAGCGGGAGACGGGATTTGAACCCGCGACCCCGACCTTGGCAAGGTCGTGCTCTACCGACTGAGCTACTCCCGCAAGGAAAAATCCCCCGCACCGACCTACTCTCCCAGGACCCTGCGGTCCCAGTACCATCGGCGCTGGCGCGTTTCACTGCCGTGTTCGGAATGGGAACGGGTGGTTCCACGCCGCTAAGGGCACGGGGGATTCTCGTGTTTTGCCTTTCAAAAGGCCCGCGCCACCATGGGGGCGGGGAATCTTGGCTGGGGTGGGAGATCAGGGCAAAAGGGTCAAGACCTCGGACGATTGGGACCGGTCAGCTCAACGCCTCGCGGCGCTTACACCCCCGGCCCATCCACCGGGTATTCTTCCCGGGTCCTTACCGGCTTTACACCGTGGGAGGCCTCATCTTGGGGCGGGTTTCCCGCTTAGATGCTTTCAGCGGTTATCCCTCCCGCACATGGCTACCCAGCTTATGCCCCTGGAGGGACAGCTGGGAAACCAGAGGTGCGTCCCTTCCGGTCCTCTCGTACTAGGAAGAGCCCCCCTCAAGCCTCCTGCGCCCGTGGCGGATAGAGACCGAACTGTCTCACGACGTTCTGAACCCAGCTCGCGTGCCGCTTTAATGGGCGAACAGCCCAACCCTTGGGACCTTCTTCAGCCCCAGGATGCGACGAGCCGACATCGAGGTGCCAAACCTCCCCGCCGCTGTGGACGCTCGGGGGAGATCAGCCTGTTATCCCCGGGGTAACTTTTATCCGTTGATCGATGGCCCTTCCACACGGGACCACCGGTTCACTAGGCCCGGCTTTCGCCCCTGCTCGGCTTGCAGGCCTCACAGTCAGGCCCCCTTCTACCCTTGCGCTCTCCGGCGGATTTCCGTCCCGCCTGAGGGGACCTTTGGGCGCCTCCGTTACGCTTTGGGAGGCGACCGCCCCAGTCAAACTGCCCGCCAAGCGCTGTCCCCCGCTAGGGGTTAGGCCCCCAGCCGCACCAGGGTGGTATTTCACCGGCGCCTCCACCACCCCCGAAAGGGCGGCTTCCCAGGCTCCCACCTATCCTACGCAGGTGCGACCAAGAGCCAACACCAGGCTGCAGTAAAGCTCCACGGGGTCTTTTCGTCCTGCCACGGGTAGGCCGCATCTTCACGGCCAGTTCAATTTCACCGGGTCCCTCGCCGAGACAGCGCTCCGGTCGTTACGCTTTTCGTGCAGGTCGGAACTTACCCGACAAGGAATTTCGCTACCTTAGGACCGTTATAGTTACGGCCGCCGTTC
>Ga0308399_1000440_pt1 | contig 14858 bp, 9 predicted proteins | sample HotsprSampOS1260_FD_202367 | JGI IMG/M metagenome (GOLD analysis project Ga0308399, IMG submission 202367) | Hot spring phototrophic mat microbial communities from Octopus Spring, Yellowstone National Park, Wyoming, United States - 20060914_OS12-60 ... | reverse complement strand
TTGCGGAGTAATTTCTCGACATTTTCGGCGTAGGTTGGTTTTCTGCCGAGTTCGGTTTCGGCGTAGCGTGCGGAATAAACGCCGGGCGCACCGTTCAGCGCATCAACTTCCAACCCTGTATCATCGGCAAGGGCTAACACTTCTTCAAACCGTAATGACGCAAACTGGTAGATTTCACGGGCTTTTTTGAGCGCATTGCCTTCAAGCGTTGGCGCATCTTCAATCACATCAGGCATATCGGGCAACGCATCAAGCGAGAGCAGTTGAACCCCAGAAAGATGACGCAAGGCGTGTTCGATTTCTTTCACTTTGTCGCGGTTGTGTGTGGCTAAAACGAGCGTTGGCATTTAGTAAGGCTTTTTGGTGGTTGACTGTTGCCAAGCGCGAAAGGTTGCGAGGGCTTCTTCGCGTAAGAGCGGAATCATCGGGAGGTTGCGTGCGGAAAGGTCGCGCGGAATTTCATCGTAAATGAAGGCATCATCAAAGCCAATTTCAGCGGCATCGTGGCGCGTGTTGCCAAAAAAGACGCGCTCTATTCTCGCCCAGTAGATTGCACCCAAACACATTGGACATGGTTCACAAGTGGTGTAAAGGTCGCACCCCTTGAGCTCAAACGTGCGAAGATGTTGGCAGGCATTGCGAATCGCAACAACTTCCGCATGAGCCGTTGGGTCGTTCTGCGATGTCACGAGGTTCGTGCCGACAGCGAGAATTTCGCCTTTGCGAGCAACGATTGCGCCAAACGGTCCGCCCGTTCCGCTTCTGACATTTTCAAGCGAGAGCCGAATCGCCTCGCGCATCAAGGCTTCATGAGTCATTAAGGTTCTGGCATTAAGGTTCTGGCATGGTTTTATTTCGCCATCGTTCAAACATATACTTCCTATGCCAAGCAAAGTTTTCAAGTGATGGAAAAAGTTGCTTATCACGAGGAAGAAGAAGTTACCACCTTGAAAAACCAAATTCAAACTTGCCCAAAGCACAAGGCACATCGTATATTCGCATTCACTTCAAATCACTGCCGCTCAATGAACGCTTTAAATCACATCGCCGAAGAATACATCTTGCTTGCACACCGTTTAGAGAAGTATCATCAAGGACTGGTCGATGCGCATTATGGACGAGCCTCTGAACTCAAACGCCTTACCGATGCCGAGCCGATATGCCCGCTTGACACACTGCACGCCAACGCTGAACACTTATTGAACACACTGAACGGCGATAAGTCGGAACGCGCGCGCTATCTTCACAAGCAAATCCTTGCACTAAAAACCATTATCGAGAAAAAACAGGGAAAGCTTATTTCCTACCGCGATGAAGCGCGACTCTGCTACGGCATTACATCGCTTGACTACGAAAATGAAAGCGAGTTTCGTGAGATTCTCTTGGAAATTGATGAGTGGCTGAATGTTGAGGGATTCAGCGACGGAACTCTTCCTGAACGCTTTACGCACTGGCGCGCGCAGTTCGAACTCAAAGGCGATGAACTGATACAGTTTATTCACGCCACGATGGAATTTGCACAAGCAAAAACCGAGACGCTGTTCTCGCTTCCTGAAAATGCCGTTGAAGTCAGTCTGGTGCGCGAGAAGCCTTGGGCAGGTTACCATTGGTATCGCGGCAATTATCACTCGCTTTATGAACTCAACACCGATGTGCCTACCACCATTTGGGGCGTGCTTCACACCACCACGCACGAAGCCTTTTGCGGTCATCATACCGAAGCCGTTATTAAAGAACACGAACTCGTGCGCAAACAAGGGTTCAACGAGTTTAGCATCAATTTGCTTGGAACGCCATGTAGCACGATTTCCGAAGGACTTGCCGAAGCGGCTTCCTACATCATCTTCGGCGAAATGCCTGATGTAATTGAGTGGCTCAATGCCCATAAAGCCTTGCACCATCGCCCGATTTCCGAAAACGATGCGCGAGTGATTGAACTTGTTGAGGAACTCGGACGAAAGCCCATCATCAATGCCGCCCTGCTCATGTATGAGGAGAACGAAACTGATGACACTATCTTTGCCTACTTGCGCCAATACGTTCCAAGCGAAGACGAATTGATTCGCCGCACCATTTCACGCTTGCGCGATAATGACTTCCGCGCCTATATGCTCACCTATCCGATTGGCAAATCGATGATTATGGACGAACTGTATTTCTCACCCAATCCCTTTCAAACTTACTACAACATTCTTAAATCGGTTGATTACCAATTCAATGCCGTTAAAAATTAAACTGCTCTTTTGCGGGCTTCTTTTGCTTCTCGTATCGTGTTCGCGTCGTGAAGGGGGCTTGTATCTCATTTCCGAAAACCGTCAATACGGCTACATGGATAGAACAGGCAAAGTAATTATCACGCCGCAATACGATGCCGCAATGGCGTTTTCAGAAGGACGTGCGATTGTTGGACAAAAAGGCGACTTCGGCGTGATGAATGAAGACGGAAGGTTGCTCACACCTATTCAATACAGCGACATTCGCTCTTACGCCGAAGGCTTCGCCGTAGTGCGTATCGGCAAAAGATTTGGCTATTTCGATGCCGAAGGCTCACTCGCTATTAAGCCTGACTATCGAGATGCGTTGCAGTTCAGCGAAGGACTTGCCGCCGTTCAAACCACCGATTCCGCAAAGTGGGGATTCATTGATAAAGAAGGACGCAAAGTCATTCCGCCTCAATATGAATTAGCCTCTCGCTTTTCGCAAGGGCGTGCCATGGTGATGCTCAATGGGAAGTGTGGATTCATTGATAGACAAGGCACGCTGGTCATTAAGCCACAGTTCGATGATGCCCGTGATTTTTCCGATAGCCTTTGTGCTGTCCGCATTGGAACACTTTGGGGTTATGTCAATTTCGGTGCAAAACCTGTGATTGAATTACAGTTTGAAAACGCGCTCACATTCAGCGAAGGACTTGCCGCCGTGAAAGATACGGCTTCACACCTCTGGGGATTCATCAACAAGCAAGGCATTATGGTTATTGCGCCGCAATTTGAAAGCGTCATAGAGTCGTTCAATAGCGGCTATGCGTCTGTTCGGCAAAATGGCAGGGTTGGCGTGATTAACACAAGCGGCAAGTGGGTGATTGAACCGAAGTTCGATTTCGTTGGAAAGTTCGTTGATGGATTGGCGCAAGTGTTCAGCGAAGGCGCAATTGGATATGTAGATACAACTGGAAATTTCGTTCGCACACCGACCGAGTAGGCACACAATTTTCGCATTCGAACGGAATCCCCATACAGATTCAGAAAATCATCGAAATAAAAAAGGCGACCAAAGGTCGCCCGCAGTTGACAAGTGTCCCCCACACCACTTGCCATAGTAGGCAAGGCGCCTACTACTTTACTGCTACCCAATAATAGCGGATAAGTCCGCTATGCAACGGTAGGTGTCCCCCACATCACCTACCACAATGAACAGGGCGTTCATTGCTTTGTTGCCGATGCAAAAATACAACTTTTCAAAATTTTGTCAAGAGGTTTTGAAAAAAAAGTTAACAATTTTTTTTTTACGCTGTGTTATGACAAAGTAAAGTTGTTTCAAAATTGTCATTTTTTGGTAGCGGCTTTCTTGAAGCAGAAACGTGTCGTATTTTTGTCAACGCAGTGTGTCCTAAAAACCAAATCCAACCATGCACGACCATCACGAGATTCCTCTTGTTCTGCTCATACCATTTGCTCTGCTGTTAGCGGCGATTGCCGTCATGCCACTGATGTTCTCTCACTTTTGGGAAAGCAACCGCAATAAACTCATCATTGCGCTGGTGTGTAGTGTGCCTGTGCTAGGCTTCTTGATTTACAACGCAATGTGGGGCGAACTTAAACACGCGCTTCTCTTTGATTATGTGCCGTTTCTCATTTTGCTTGGTGCGCTCTTCGTGATTACAGGCGGAATCAACATCACAGGTGATATTGAAGCAAAGCCAAGTGTTAATACGGCGTTTATGGCAGTGGGCGCAGTGCTGGCATCGCTGATGGGAACAACAGGTGCGGCAATGCTTCTCATTCGTCCGCTCTTGGAAACAAACGCTGAACGACAGTATAAGGTGCATACGGTTCTCTTTTTCATTGGCGTTGTTGCAAACTGTGGCGGATTAGTAACACCACTTGGAGACCCACCACTGTTCGTGCTTTATCTGCGTGGCGTTCCATTTGAGTGGTTCTTTAATCTTCTGCCTGTATGGCTCTTTGCAAACATCATCCTGCTTGCTACTTACTTCGGCGTGGATTCTTACTACTACTATCAAAAAGAAAGCCTTGCCGCATTGAAGCGAGATATCGAGCAAATCCGCCCGATAAAAATTACAGGCACGATTAACTTTGTGTTGCTCTTGGGCGTGGTGCTGTCGGTAGCGTTTTTGAACGAGCAATATATTCCGCTCTTCAAGCAAAATGAGTATGCAAAATTCTTGCGCGAGGCAGTGATCCTTGTGCTGTTAGGGCTGTCGCTATGGCTAACGAAAAAAGAAGTGCGTGAGGCAAATAAATTTTCGTGGCACCCGATTGAAGAAGTCGCTTATCTCTTCTTGGGAATCTTCATCACGATGATTCCGTGCCTCCTGTTTCTTGAAGCCAACGCACCTGCACTCGGCGTATCAAATCCTGTGCAGTTTTATTACGCAACTGGCAGTCTAAGCGGCGTCTTGGATAACACACCGACCGCAGTAACCTTCTACTCATTAGCATTAGGATTAGGACAGCAAGACCCTGTGATGGTAGCAGGCATTCCTGAAAAGTTGCTCAAAGCGATTTGCATTGGGGCAGTGTTTTTTGGGTCAATGACCTACATTGGCAACGCACCAAATTTTATGGTCAAAGCCGTTGCCGAAGAACAAGGATTAGAAATGCCGAGTTTTGTTGGATACATCATGAAGTTTTCGCTTACTGTGCTACTGCCGCTCTTTGTGTTGGTGCATCTCATTTTCTTTTAAGAAGAGTGCGCAACATGTTCGGCAACCTTTGGCTCGCTTTTTTGAGGTGGCGTGCGCTTCCAACGGTTGTGAAGCCAGAACCATTGGTCAGGATAGCGGCGAATGTAGTCTTCAATCGCACGGGTGTATCGTTCGGCTAAAACCTTCACATTTTCAGGTGAAAATGTAAGGTCATCGGTTTTAATCTCGGTGAGTTCTAAGCGATGTTTGCCAATGCCGACACGGCGAGGCATTGAGAGAATCATGGGTAATTTGGTGCGAAGTGCGAAGACAGCGGCACCGAGAAAAATAGCAGCATCGCGTCCAAGAAACGTCGTGAAGTAATCGTCAGAGTGAGCGGCTTGGTCACTAAGCAACGCAAGAAATTTTCCTTCGCGCAGTCGCTTCAAGCCGAGTTTGGGCGCATCGCCCATTGAGATAAATTCATTGCCACCAAATGTGCGCCATTCTAACATCTTCTTGTTAAGAAACTTGTTGGAGAAAGGCTTATAGACAATTGCGCACGGCTTCGCCAAAAATGCCCAACACATCGCCTTCAACTCCCAATTTCCAAAATGTGCGGAAACGACAATCGCTCCTTTTCCTTCTGCATAACACCTTTCTGCAAGTGCCATATTTTCCACTTCAAAAATTTTTTCGGCATCGGCTTTGGAGCGAATGAGCGGTGCACGCATAATCTCAAACAGCGATTGCACTTGCTCAACATAAACCTGACGCGCAATCTGCGCACGCTCTTCATCAGACTTTTCAGGGAAAGAAAGTCGCAAATTGGTTTCCACTAACTTTCTGCGCAACTTCACGCGCTCGTAGAGCCAAGTGCCAATGCTTTCGCCAAGCCGATACACGCGCTCAATCGAAAGCCGCCGAACCAGCACTGCCAAGAGCATAAACATGCCATAGACCAACGCATCTGCAACCGTTTTGAGCAAGCGTTTCATGAAAAAGTCTTGAAAATTGTTAGCAAAAGAAGAGGCGCACTTTCGTATCTTCACGCACCTCGTCCACGCACGAATTGTAAAGAAAATACGATGACAACAGCACTTTCAATCGATTTGGAAAAACCCTTGCTGACACTTGAAGAAGCGAAAACATTTGTGCAGTTTCATCAGCAACAAGGGCGCACCGTTGTTTTCACGAACGGCTGTTTTGACATCTTGCACGCAGGGCATGTGCAGTATTTGAACAAAGCCAAAGCACTCGGCGATGTGCTGATAGTTGCTATCAATAGCGACGCATCGGTCAGAAAAATCAAAGGCGACAAGCGACCTATCAACACAGAAGAAGACCGCGCCTATATTCTCAAAAACCTCAAAGCCGTTGACGCAGTGGTGCGTTTTGAAGATGATACGCCACTTGCCGTGATTGAAGCCCTCTTGCCCGATGTGCTTGTTAAAGGCGCAGATTGGGCAGTTGAAAACATTGTCGGAAAAGAAATTGTTGAAGCGCATGGCGGAACGGTTCAAACCATTTCGTTTTTGGCTGGACGCTCAACCACAGGCACGATTGAAAAAATTTTGAACGCTTATTCATTGAAAGAATCTTCGTGAGTCGATGACGATGCCACGCCTTTTTATGTTTTTGCGACGCACGCTCTACGTGCTGATAACGATGGTATTTCTTGCTTTCGTGGGGCTGTATCTTTTCCTCAACACCTCACTCGGCGAGCGATTTCTAAAATCATTTGCCGAAAAACAATTCGCCATGCTCTTCAACGGACGGCTCACGATTGAACGCGCCGAACTCGCCTTCCCGACATCGCTCACGCTTCACGGAGTTAAAATCTTCATCGCTGATGATTCCACTGAAAGCCTTTCGCTTGACCAACTCGCATTGAGCATTGTAGGCATATCACTTCATCGCAACATTGAAGAGGGATTTATCAAAGAACTGCACATCGGCAGAATCTCACTGCACACACCGAAAGCGATTGTAGTGCAAGAGCGTGATAGCACCTTGCGCCTGATGCGGCTCTTAAAGCCCGATTCAACCGCAACGCCTGACACGAGCGAAAGCAAGCCGATTAAATTCCTTGTCGATGAAATTGCAATTCGCAACGGCGATTTTTGGTGGATTAATCATCTTGCACAAAGTCCTGACCAAGGGATGAGGCTTGCGATAGATTCCCTGCGAAAGCAAGGCGTTACGCCGATTAACTTCGATAGCCTTCATCTTGCAAATGTGAATCTGCTGTTGAAAGCCGAAGTTGACGGCGATTTTATCACGGCGACCGTTCAAGAGTTCTCGTTCAACATTCCTGAATCCGATTTTTCGTTATCAGAAACCAATCTCTACTTTTCGCTCACGCCACAGCGCGTTGAACTCAATGGACTTGTGCTTAAAACATCGCGCTCGATGATTCAGGCGACTGCCGCGCTTCATCACTACAACCTCTTCGCGCCGTATTCCGAAGATTCACTTAAAAATGCCTTGTTTGAACTCAACCTTGATGTAGCGCAACTTGCGCTCGATGATGTCAAGCGGCTTGTGCCTGCACTTTATTTCCTCAACGGAACTCTTCGCGCAAAAGCCGTTGCACACGGAACGGTGGATTCGTTCAAAGTTGAAGAAGTGTGGCTCCAAGTGGCGCAAAATCAAATCAGCCTTTCGGGAAATGCGAATCATGTGTTCACGCCTGAAAAATCGGAACTGAACGTGGTGTTGAAAAACACTTACTTAACGCCTTCTGATGCGCCAAAGGTGATGCCCTCGCTTGCACTGCCCGACTTGAGCGAGATTGGGCGTGTGACTTTAAGCGGTAGCTTTAACGGTCGACTCAATCAGTTTCGTGCAAGGCTTGCGGCGCAGTCGCAAGTCGGAACGCTTGCCACAGATGTTGAAATTGCACTTCCAAAAAATCGTGTCCCTGAATACGCAGGCACATTAACACTTGAACATCTCAACATTGGCAAAGCCTTGAAGAATCCTGCACTCACAAGTGATTTGAACCTTTCCGCCAAACTCGAAGGCAAAGGCAATTCGCTTGAAACATTGAACGCAAAGTTTGCGGCAACCATGACGAAGTCGCTCTTTGGTGAGTATGCGGTTACAGAATTTTCGACGAATGTAGGCGTTTCCAAAAAGCAGTTCACAGGCAGTTTATTTGTGGCAATGGGCGCACAATCCGCCAAGTTTTCAGGCGTGTTTGACCTTTCTGGTGATGTTCCAACCTATCAAGGCGAAGGGCGTTTAGAACACTTTGATATTTCGACCTTCACTAAAAACGATAGCCTCAAAAGCAATCTCACACTCTCCTACACGCTTGATGGAAGCGGCATTGCACTTGGCGATGTGAACCTTGACTTTGATTTGGAATTAGATTCTTCAATTATCGGTAAACTGCCGATTCGCAAAGGCACGAAGGCGCACATGACATTAGTGCAAAACAAGCTTGATCCATCAGCGACGTTTGTGTTTCATAGCGATTTGCTTGATGTGGAAGTCGAAGGCAAGTTTGATTTAGCACAACTCATTACGCTTGTGCAGTTGGAATCAGGGGTGGTTGAACGCGAGATTTACAAGAACAATATCTTCCGCTCCGAAGCGCAAGAAAAAGAGTTTCAAGCAGTCAGCAAGAAGGTTAAAACCTTAGAAAAATCGGTCAAGAAAAAAACGGAAGTTGCCAAAGTGGTGCTTCCGACGTTGAATGTCAAATTCAGTGTGTCGCTCAAAAGTCTTGAAGCCGTGTCGCTGATTGCAAAAGAGGGTTACTTCAACGCCAAAGCACAGTTGCATGGGAAAATTTCAAGTCAGCCAAATCAGTGCGCAATAACGGCGATTCTTAGCATTGACTCCACAACATACAGCGATATGTTTTTCGCACAGAACTTCAACGCCACGTTTGCCTACACCGATGAGATTGTGGAACAAGAACATCAACCGCGTGCAAAGTTGAATCTCAACGCCTTCCGCTTGAAAACAGGCAATCAGCGATTTTTAGATACAAAGTTTGAAATGCGCTACGACAAGCAAGCCTTACAAGTTGATGTAACCACCTCACACATCAACACGCGCGGCAAGTTGGAAATGGAAATGCTCGCAGGTGTCTTTGACGAGGAATACATTATTCTATTGGAGAAGTTGAAGTTTGCCACAAGCGAGTGGAGTTGGGAGGCAAATGAAAATTCGGAATTTCAAATCAGCCCGCAGAAAGTTCGATTTAGCAACGTGGCGTTTCGCAACAAAGACCAAGAACTTACGCTCAAAGGCTTTCTCGAATTTGATGGCGATGGCAATGTGAGCCTTGCCCTTAAAAATTTCAATCTTGCTGACTTACGCAAGTCGCTTTTGCCTGAATCGTTCAACGCGCCTTTTGGCGGCAGAGTCAACCTGATGCTTGATGTTACAGGCAATTTGCAACACCCTGAAATCAAGTTTAAGTTGGACATTCAAAATTTGATTTACAGTTCGGTCAAAGGCGGAAACATCTCACTGAAAGCCGATTACCGCAACAAGTGGATAGAATTTGTGCTTGCCGCAAACCTTGACAGCACTAAGAAGTCGCGCGTGTTTGGACAAGGCGAAATTTTTAATCGCATTTCAGGGCGCGGAAAAATCCCTATCAATTTGGATAGCGACGGAACGCCCTTCGGTTTCATCAAAAGCGAAGAGGTGTTTGCCGAAATTCGTTCCGACGACCTTGCCGCCGCCGCGCTGGAAGCCTTTGTTCCATTAGAACGCACTTCAGGCTTTATCAAACTGAAGGCGACCGTGCGCGGACGGTTTCCCTCGCCCGATATTCGCATTAGCCTTTTCATTGATAATGTCAAAACCACGCCGATTACCACACAAGTCGAATACACGCTGAACGGCGAAATTGTTGCCACGCCAAGCGGCGCACGATGGACATCGCTCACCTTCAACGACCGCTTCGGCGGCGAAGGCTCAACGAACGGCACAATTAAGATGAACAACTTTGCCGTTGAGTTTATGGATATTGGCATTGCGTTCAATCGCCTTTACTTGATGCGTAAACCCGAAGGCAAAGACGGCTTGCCCTTCGGCACGCTCGTTGCCTCTTCCGACAACCTTCGCTATTTCGGCACGCTTGATGCACCTAAACTCACAGGACGACTGACCATCAACGATGGCGACATGAGCTCCTTTGCTAAAAACGCTAACAACGCCACGCAGTTTGCCGAAGCGGCAAAATTCATCACGATGCGCCCGCGCGAAGACACCACGCTCACGCTTGAAGAGCGCAACCGCATCAAGCAAGAACGCAGGCTTAGCGAAGAGTTTTCAATGGACGAAACACGCGCTCGTGTTCAAGCCTATCAAATTACACCCTACGACCTGATGACCATGGATTTGCGCGTCAAAACTCAACGCCGAATGCTTTATACGATTATCTTCAATAAGTATCTCGGCGAGCAAATGAAAGTGAGTCTTGAAGATGTGGATATTCGCGTGCGCAAGCGCGGCGTCAAACTCGAAGCATATGGAAGCGCAACGATTGCAGGTGGCAGTTACACGGCGTTCACAAAAAACTTTGAAGTCAAACCAGGCGGAAAAATCTCTTGGAACGAAGAAGATATTTTGAACGCAAGCATCAATGTAACGGCGGAAACGCGCACGCGTGCTGACAATCCTGACCCGCGCCAGCTTGGTGTTCAGGTCGAAGTGTTTCTGATTGTGAAAATTACAGGCACGGCGTTTGCGCCGAATATGGCAATGGGCTATCGCATTGAAGAAATGCAGTTCAAAATGCCGAACACCGAGTTGCCTGGCGTTGAAGACCCTAACGCTGTGCTGAACTTTGCGCTACTGCTTTCGGCAGGACAGTGGTATGCGCCGCCCGTTGAACTCGGCGGAAGTGGCGGCGGATTAGGCGCAGGCACTGTTGCAAGTGCAGGAATCAGTGCTGGCGCAGGCTTGCTCTCATCGCAACTCTCCCGCGTGGCAGGCACGATTGCAGGCGTGCAGTCCGTCAATATCGGATTGGCGCGTGATGCCAGCGGCGGCTTTTCAGGCGTGGATTTAGCCGTCGCCTACGCCGTTCCTGGCACTAACGGCAGACTCATCGTTATCGGTTCTGGCTCGTTTGCCAACAACGATTCCGCCGCCGCACGCAGTGCCAATACCAATTCACAAAAATTAGAATACCGCGTCAGCGATAAAGTGGTTCTCGAAGCCTTCCGCGTGTTCGGACAAAACAACTTCACCATCTTTAACCAAGAAATGCAAGAACTCTGGGGCTTCGGCATTGGCTATCGTGATAACTTCCACACGTGGAGTGAACTCAGCGACCGCATTTTCCGACGCAAAAAATCGCCCTTGAACATACCCATAGAGAAAAAGAAAATCGAGCAACAGCCGCCGCCCAACGAAACCGAGCGTGCCAGCCGACAACCTGAACCTGAATCCGCTTCGAACAAATGACTGACCTTTCCGATAAGCGCATTTTACTAGGGGTGAGCGGCGGAATTGCCGCTTACAAACTTCCAACCCTTGTTCGCCTCTTCAAAAAAGCCGGAGCAGAAGTGCAAGTCGTGATGACCAAATCCGCAATGCAGTTTGTCTCGCCACTGACACTTGCCACACTTTCAGGGCGACGTGTTCTCTCTGAAATTTTCCCCGATTCAGATTCCACGCCACCGACTTGGACAACCCACATTCACTTGGGCGAATGGGCAGATTGCTTCGTGATTGCACCCGCAACGGCACACACGATTGCAAAACTTGCAGGTGGCTTTGCTGACGATATGCTTTCGGTATGCTTCCTGACGATGCGACCAAACAAACCGAAATTGATTTTCCCTTCAATGGACGGCGAAATGTTTGATGCGCCTGCTGTGCAACGCAATTTGACCCTGCTCCAACAAGAAGGCTCTGTGATAATTGAACCCGAAGTCGGCGAACTCGCCTCAGGCTTAATTGGCAAAGGGCGATTGCCCGAACCTGAAACGATTTTCCAACACGTGGCTCATGCACTTGTGCCAAAAGAAAAAACACTCGTAGGCAAACAAGTGGTCGTTACCGCAGGCGCAACTCGCGAAAAAATTGATGGTGTGCGATTTATCTCAAACTACGCATCAGGCAAAATGGGATTTGCACTTGCCGAAGTCGCCGCTGAACTCGGCGCAGAAGTGATTTTGATTACAGGCAAAACATCGCTTCAAACTCCGCACGGTGTGAAGCGTATTGAGATTGAAAGCGCAGAAGAAATGTTCCAAGCTGCACGCCGATATTTCGAAACGCTTGATGTATTCATTGCCGCCGCCGCTGTGGCTGACTATCGCCCTGCTGAACCCTACAACGGCAAACTCAAAAAGTCGTCTGAATCGCTTACACTTCACCTTGTTAAAAATCCCGACATCTTGCTTGAATTCGGTAAGCAAAAACAAGCACATCAACTTTCTATTGGATTTGCATTGGAAATTCAAGATGCGCTTGAAAACGCCAAAGCAAAACTGATGCTCAAAAATTGTGATATGATTGCGCTTAACCATGCCCACGAAGCCGACGCAGGGTTTGAAGTCGACACCAATCGACTCACGCTCATTTTCAAAGATGGCACAATCGAACAACTTCCCTTACAAGCAAAGCGTACTGCCGCAAAAATGATTTTCGAAAAAGCAAATTTTTTCTTTCAAAAAAGTTCTTTAACATCACTCCAACAATAACGCAAGCATAGATTTTTCCAATTCTTGCGCACTATGACAAGCGGCAACGCCCTTTGCAGTTCTTATCTCTAACATTTTTGAAACACACCTAAGGCAAATCATGATGATACAAGGCGGATTGTTCGATGAGCCGTCGGCACATGAGCCTTCACCAGAAGAAGACTTACAGCGTTACAAGACGCTTGCAGAACTTTACGAAGCCACAAAAACTTGCAGGAAATGTCGCTTAGGCGAGACACGTAAAAATTATGTGTTCGGTGATGGCAATGAGCGCGCTAAGGTCGTGCTGGTTGGCGAAGCCCCTGGTGCTGATGAAGATGAGCAAGGATTGCCGTTTGTCGGCAGGTCAGGGCAACTGCTCAACAACATTTTAGCGGCAATTCAGTTTGAACGCAAAGATGTGTATATCTGCAACATCATCAAATCTCGTCCGCCAAACAATCGCAACCCTGAACCTGATGAAATTGCGGCATGTTTGCCATACCTACATCGGCAGTTAGAGATTATTCGCCCAAAACTCATTCTCGCATTAGGCAAGGTGGCGGCGAACACGCTCCTTGAAAACAATCAATCCATGCAAGCCATGCGAGGCAAAGTGCATAGGTGGCGAAACATTGATGTCGTCGTTACCTATCACCCTGCGGCACTCTTACGCAATCCAGGTTGGAAACGCCTCTGTTGGGAAGATGTAAAAATGCTCCGACGCATCTACGATGAAAAGTATGCAACGGACTAAACTGCAAAGGCCAAGTTTCTATGAATCGTTTTCAAAACAAAAAAACAGGAAAAGATGAGCGGATTTATTGAACGAAGTCAAGAAATGAGCGGCAACTATCCCCTGCAAAAACTGACAGGAACTCGTAAAGCGTTTCGTGAAGAAATTGAGATTAAAGACGGACGAACTCTGCCCAATGCGGTTCAAGTTGAACAAGAAGTGTTGGGTGGCATTATGATTTCTCTCGATGCGATTGAACAGGTTATCGCAGTGTTCGGTGAAGAATCCGACACGATTTTCTACGACCAAAGGCACCGCCGTATTTACAAAGCCATGCTCCGACTCTATCAACGCCGAGAAGCAATTGACCTCGTTACGCTCACCGATGAACTCAAACGTTCCGAAGAACTCGAAGCCGCAGGCGGCTATCATTACATTGCCGAACTCACCAACAAAGTCGCAACAGCGGCAAATGTCGAATACCATGCCATCATTGTCAAAGAGAAATACCTGTATCGCCGATTGATTCACATCGCCACGCAAATTTCACAAGCTGGATACGAACAATCGTTTGATGTCTTCGAACTCATTGAACGGGCTTCGCAAGAGATTTTCAAAATCTCGCAAGCAGGCATTAAGAAAAAAGCAACTGATGTTAAAACGCTTCTCAAACAAGCCACGAAATTGATTGAAGTCTTGCAGAGCAAGAAAAGTGCGGTAACTGGTGTGCCATCGGGCTTTTCGGATTTGGATAGGATTACAGCGGGGTTTCAGCCATCGGATATGATTGTGGTTGCGGCACGTCCTTCAACGGGAAAAACGGCTCTTGCACTTGCCTTTGCTCGCAATGCCGCTGTCGATGCTAAAGTGCCTGTTTTGATTTTCAGTCTTGAAATGGCTGAAATTCAGTTAGCGATGCGTTTGCTGTGTGCGGAAGCAAGAGCCGATTCCAACTTGGTTCGAACAGGACGCATTTCGCCCCAAGAAATGTCACGCATCATGGGACAATTAGACCCTCTTTCCAGCTCTGAAATTTACATCGATGATACACCCAGCATTCCTATCATTGAACTTGCCGCAAAAGCCCGCCGAATGAAGCAAGAAAAAAATATCGGCTTAATCATCATTGACTATCTGCAACTGATTACGCCTGTGCGCGATGGCAAATCGAATCGCGAACAAGAAATCGCACAAATTTCGCGCTCGCTCAAAGCCCTTGCCAAAGAACTCAATGTGCCGATTATTACGCTTGCGCAACTGAATCGCTCTATTGAGCAACGCGGTGCCGACCGCAAGCCGCAACTTTCCGACCTGCGCGAATCTGGCTCTATTGAGCAAGATGCCGATGTCGTTATGTTCCTCTCGCGCCCTGAACGCTACGGCGTGCAAAACTTTCCTGACGGCTCTTCAACCAAAGGCGTGATTGTTGTGGATATTGGCAAACAGCGCAACGGACCCATAGGCGAAGTTAAACTGCGTTTCTTGGAGCAATACGGTCGCTTTGAGTCGCTTTCAACGATTTACACGAGTTCGGATTTGCCGCCAAGCGATGAATATCGCGCCAATCGAGCGGCTGATAATTTGGAACAAAGCC
>Ga0308399_1000436_pt1 | contig 14891 bp, 15 predicted proteins | sample HotsprSampOS1260_FD_202367 | JGI IMG/M metagenome (GOLD analysis project Ga0308399, IMG submission 202367) | Hot spring phototrophic mat microbial communities from Octopus Spring, Yellowstone National Park, Wyoming, United States - 20060914_OS12-60 ... | reverse complement strand
TCAGCCGGCAGGGTGATCACGCCGATGATCTTGCCCCCTCCCACTCGATCGTCTCCCAGAACGGGATGGCAGCCGGCCGCAGGTGGGCGCGCGCGACCTCCATCACCCACTCCTCACACTGCTTTGGATCGCGCTGTAGGCCGGTGACTGTGCCATCGTCTTCAACGCCGAGCAGGATGTGGCCACCCTCCAGGTTGAGCAGGGCAGCCATCTCGTGGGCGAGTTTCTCCGGTGAGATGTCATCGCGCTTAAACTCAACCCCCGAGTTCTCCCGGTTGCGCAGCAGCGCCGCCAGTTCAGCGTGGTTCATGTCGTCTTAGCATACCTTGAGCAATATAGTCAGTGCAACATACTTGCCCATTCCCGTCCCAATCAGTAGAATCCTATTGGCCTATCAAACCAGAGAGTTCAGGAGCACTGGCTTATGAAGACCCGTTTGCACGCGCGTGCCTTATCCGCCCTTGCCATCGCTGCGTTAATCCTCACCGGTTGTGGTGCGGGGGGCCCCTTCCGTTTGGTCATCCCGCGCATCTACGTGGATGTGGACGCGCAAGGCGCGTTGAACATCGCCGGCTTCATTAACCCCGGCACGCTCAGCTTCTTCGGCGCAGACCCCAACCTGCTCAAAATTGACGCGGCGACCGTCGGACAGTTGACCAACGCCAACGTCCAGCACATCGAGTTGCTCTTTCGCAATGATGGGCTGTATTGGTGGTTGAACGGCCAGCCACTCGTCCCGCTCACCTGGGACGGCGCGGCGTTCGATAACGCCCGCGACCTGCTATTTGGCTTCGCCGGCCTGGACGAGACCACGCGCGGCCTGTTGGCCAACGTGGCGCTGCCGATCCTGCTCAGCCTAGAGCAAGATGTGGTGATCCGCTTCCCGCTAAAAGCGGGCGAGTCGCCGATCGCTGAACGGGCATTGGATGGTGCCTTGCCGCAGCCTGGTGCGGCGGTGGACGCCGCGATGATCGCCGGCCTGCGCCTGACCTTCGACGACGCTGGTGTGCCGGCGGTGGCTGGCGTCTCGTTCACCGAGATCAGCCGTCTGGCCGGCGTTGACCTAAGCGCGGCCACCCTGCCGCCCGAGACCGTCCAACAGCTCAAGCAGATCGGCATCCAGCACATTACCTTGCGCACTGCGCCGGACGGGATCAAGCTCTGGTCGAACGACCGCGCGCTGCCCACCCTGCGTTGGAGCGAGGAGACGCTGAACAACACCGCCGATGCGCTGACTCGCCTGCGATTGATTGACCCGGCGCTCAACGGCGCGCTCAAGCAATTTGTGCCCTATCTCAACCGCGCCGATCTAGATGTCGTGCTGCGCTTCCCCATCGGCAGCGCCGCGCCCATCCCTGAACCGCCGCGCTAAGTCCGGCGCGCCCTCAAGCTAGCTCAAATACATACATGGAGCCTGTGGACGCCGGTATGGCGGTCTGCAGGCTATGCGCGCTTTGGTCCTCGATGCCGCTCGGCGTGCGGGCAGCCGTGTTTCGCCAACTCTGCGCCAACACTCAGCCAAGCTTAATCTCCTAAAACTAGTATGTCTATTGCACATCCAAGATACGCAGTTTGAGGTTTGACCACGCCATGAGCGCAGATAAGAATAACCGAACAACGCGATTACTCCTCATCGCCATCGCCGGTGGGTTACTGCTCGCAGCTTGTGCGCGCCCCGGCGCTTCAGGCGATGCCGCGACGCAGCGCACAGCCAGGCTAGAGACGGGCACGCTCACCGCGACCGTGAACGCCACCGGCAACATCGAACCAGAAGCTGAAATTCGATTGAGCTTTCAACAGGCCGGCACCATCGCCGAGGTCTTCTTCGAGCGCGGCCAGGCCGTGAAGAAGGGCGATGTCATCGCCAAGCTCGACACGGTTGACCTGGAGCTGGCGCTGGCGCAAGCGCAGGCCTCGCTGGAACAGGCGAAGAATGCGCTGCTTCAAGCGCAGACCGCTGTGGAGAACGCCAAGGCGCAAGAGATCATCGCGACGGCGAACTACAGCCGCACTGTGGCCGGCGTGCGCAAGAGCGAGATTGACGCGGCACGCGCGGCGCTGGCCGCCGCCGAAGCCAACCTGGCCAAGCTGAAGGCCGGCCCGGAGCCAGAGGACATCGCCGCCGCCGAGGCGGCTCTGCGCAACGCCGAAGCCGCCTTGCGCCGGGCGCAGAGCAACTACGACGCTGCTTTCGCGCGTAATCCTGCCGCCATCGGCGCGCACCCCGCCGCGCTGGAGCTTGAGCAGGCCACCAACAACTACAACTCGGCGAAGGCGCAGTATGACCGCGCCACCAAGGGAGCCGATGATGCGCAGATCAAGGCCGCTGAGCAACAAGTGATGAACGCCAAGGCAAATCTCGACAAGCTGCTTAACCCCGCTCGCCGCTTCGATGTTGAGCAGGCCGAAGCGCAGCTCCAGCAAGCGCGCCTTCAATTGAAGAACGCCGAGGTCCAAGTGGCCAACGCCGAGAATCAAGTGCGCCTGGCCGAGATACAGGTTCGGCAAGCGCAGCGCCGGCTGGATCAGGCCGTGCTCACATCGCCGATAGATGGCGTGATCGCCGCGGTCAACATCAAGGCCGGCGAGCTGGTCGGCGCAGGTGCGCAACCCGCTGTGGTCGTCGCAGACCTCTCGCGTTACCACATCAATATCACCGTGGACGAGATTGACATCGCCAAGGTGAAGATCGGCCAGGAAGTGAACATCACGCTCGATTCACTGCCAGGCGTGGAGGTGAAAGGCAAGGTGTCGCGCATCTCTCCGACCTCCAGGCTGGTGAACGGCGTGGTGTCATACGATGTGCGCGTGGACATTGAGCCGACCGAGGCCGAATTGCGCAGCGGTATGACCGCCAATGCGTCCATCGTCTTGGAGCGTCGGGCGAATGCGTTGCTGGCCCCCAACTGGGCCATCCGTCGCGACCGAAACACCGGCAAATCCTTCCTCACCCTACAGGTCGGCGATCAGGTGACCGAGGTGGAAGTGCAGACCGGCCTGCGCAACGACACGTTTAGCGAGATTCTTTCGGGTGCAAAAGCGGGTGACGTCGTTGTAGCGCCCGTGGCGCCCAGCGTGCTGGGTCGCTAGCTTTGCCCTGCTACCGGAGGTCATAGCTATGGTAGACACCATTGTGAGCAGCAGCGTAGTGCACGAACAGAACGGCAAAGCCCAGCAGACGCCCGTCATTGACGTGCGCGACGTGACGAAGATCTACAAGATGGGCGACATTGAGGTGCCGGCCCTACGCGGCGTCAGCCTGAAGATATATCCCGGCGAGCTGGTCGCCATCATGGGGCCGTCCGGCTCAGGCAAGTCCACCCTGATGAACATCTTGGGCTGCCTGGACCAGCCCACCAGCGGCAGTTACTTTCTCGACGGCCTGGACGTGAGCAAGCTGAACGACAGCAAGTTGGCCGAGATCCGCAATCGCAAGATCGGCTTCGTCTTCCAATCGTTCAACTTGTTGCGACGCACTTCCGCCATCGAGAACGTGGAGCAGCCGTTGATCTACGCCGGCGTAAAGGCAAAGGAGCGACGCGCGCGGTCAAAAGCCGCACTGGAAGCAGTTGGCCTGGGCAATCGCTTGGACCATCACCCCAATGAGCTTTCCGGCGGTCAGCAGCAGCGCGTGGCGATCGCCCGCGCCCTGGTGAACAACCCTGCCATCATCCTGGCCGACGAGCCGACCGGCAATTTGGACTCGAAGAGCGGCGCGGAGATCATGTGCATCTTCCAGCGGCTGAACATGGAGCGCGGCGACACGGTGATCTTCGTCACCCACGACCCGCGCATCGCAGCGCACACCCGGCGCATCATTCGCATTGCCGACGGCCTGATCGTCGGCGACGAACCGGTAACCGATCCGATTATGGCCTGTCCGGATCAACCACTGCCGGACTTCAAGCACTAGTGCTATGAATATCGGGCTTACTGAAGCAGTTGGGCTGGCGTTGCGCGCCATCGGCGCAAATCGCCTGCGCGCCTTCCTTACGCTGATCGGCATCAGCATCGGCATCAGCGCGGTTATCGCGCTGCTCTCCATCGGCACCGGCGTTCAGGACTACATTAATAATCAGTTCACCAGCGCCGGCACGAACCTGCTGGGCATTGTGCCCGGTCGCATCCAGCGTGGGCCAGGGGGCGGCCCGAGCAGCTTTGGGTCAACTGCCTTCCTCACGCTGGGCGACTATCGGGCTGTAGTGGCCAACGTGTCGGACATTGAGGCGCACGCCGCCGACTTCACCTCAACGGGCAACTTCGTCTACGAATCGCGCACCTCGCAGGTTCAAGTGAGCGGTGTCACCCCCAGCTTCTCACAGGTGCGCAACTGGCGAGCCAGCCTCGGTCGCTTCATCGAGGAAGCAGACAACGCCAGCCGCTCGCGCGTGGTGGTCTTGGGGCAGACCGTGCGCAAGGATTTATTCCCCGAAGAAGACCCAATCGGCAAGCAGGTGAAGATCAACGGCCTGCCCTTCCGCGTGATCGGCGTGATGGAAGAGAAGGGCGCCTCATTCCTCGGCGACCAGGACGCGATCGCCTTCATCCCGCTGAGCACAGCCCAGGAGCGCTTATTTCCGCAGTTGGCGCAGGCGCAGACCGGCGACCGCATCGTCTCTACGATATACCTGCAGGTGACCAGCGACGCCGTCCGCCCGCAGGTGGAGGCGGCTGCCAGGGAGATCCTGCGCGAGCGGCATCGCCTGGCCCCAGATGACGAGGATGACTTCTCGATCATCAGCCAGACCGAGCTACTGGAAACGTTTGGCGCGGTGACCAGCGTGCTCACCTTGTTCCTGGGCGCGATCGCTGCGATCTCACTGTTGGTGGGCGGCATTGGCATCATGAACATCATGCTGGTGAGCGTGACCGAGCGCACCCGCGAGATCGGGCTGCGCAAAGCGATCGGCGCGACGCCGGCGGCGATCCAAGGCCAGTTCTTGATCGAAGCCATTACCCTGTCAATCATTGGTGGCTTGATCGGCATCCTGCTCGGCGTAGGGCTGGCGCTGGGCGTGACGCGCTTTGTGGACTTCAACGCCGTCGTCCAACCGCAGGCCATCGCCCTGGCCGTGGGCTTCTCTGCAGCCGTCGGCTTGTTCTTTGGTCTCTACCCCGCTCGTCGCGCCAGCAAGCTGAACCCGATCGAAGCCTTGCGCTTCGAGTGAGAGGAAGGCGAGCATGTTCATCGAGAATGTGAAGGTGGCCATGCGCGCGCTGACCGCCAACAAGCTGCGCAGCGCGCTGACGACCCTGGGCATCATCATCGGCGTTACTTCGGTGATCGCGTTGATCTCAATAGGCAACGGGGTGCAAGCGTTCATCAATCGCCAATTCGAGGCTCAGGGGTCAAACCTGGTGTTTGTCTTCCCGGCGCGCGTGGAGGCCGGCCGCGGGGCCAACCGCGCGGGCTTCCTGGCCTTCGCGCCGGGGGCGCGCGCCGGCACTGCGCTCTCGCTCACCCAAGGCGACGCCGAAGCGCTGCGCGATAGATCGCGCGTGCCGGACGCCAGGATCGTCGCCCCTCTGGCGAGCAGCAGTGGCCAGGTGGTCGCTGGCGAGCGCAAATATCAAACGCGCATCCGCGGCACCGTGCCCGAATACCGCGAGCTGAACGACGCCAAGCTGCTCTATGGCAACTACTTCACGTCCGAGGACACCAGCAGCGGTGCGCGCGTCGTCGTGCTGGGAGATGTGCCCTATCGCAAACTCTTTCCAGAGGGCGGCGACCCCACCGGTCAGGAGGTCCGCATCAATAATGTGCCCTTCCAGGTGGTGGGCGTCCTCGCCCAGCGCGCCGGCGGCGCGGAGGGCAGCGACGACGACGTGATCGTCATGCCCTTCACCACCTTCCGTGAGCGCCTCTTCCCGCAGCGCAACGCCAAGGGCGAGACTCTGGTCGGCATCATCATTATCCAAGCGATTGACCAATCGCGGATTGACGCCGTCATCCAGCAGGCGACCGAACTGCTGCGTGAGCGCCACGGCATCGCATTCCAAGATGAGGATGACTTCTCGATCTCCAGTCAGCGCGACCTGCTCAACACGATCGGCGCGGTGACCGGCGCGATCACGGTCTTCCTGGCGGCCATCGCCGGCATCTCGCTGTTCGTCGGCGGCATTGGCATCATGAACATCATGCTGGTGAGCGTGACCGAGCGCACCCGCGAGATCGGATTGCGCAAGGCGATCGGCGCTCGCCGGCGGGTCATCCTCAGCCAATTTCTGATCGAGTCGGTGCTGCTCTCTGTGCTCGGCGGCTTGGTCGGGATCATCCTAGGCGTCGCGCTGGCTAACCTGGTCGCCCTGTTCTCGCAAGGGCAATTTACCGCGGTCGTCACCGCCGACGCAATCGCGCTGGCCACCGGCTTCTCGGTCTTCGTCGGCATCGTGTTCGGCGTCTATCCGGCCTGGCGCGCCGCCAAGCTCAACCCCATAGAAGCGCTGCGCTACGAGTGAGCAGGCTTGCGCGGCTCCCGGCCGCGAAAGATCAGGCGGATCGGCGTGCCGAGGAAGGTGAACTCGTCGCGGATACGGTTCTCCAGGAAGCGGCGATAAGAGAAGTGCACCAGCGACTCGTCGTTGACGTGGAAGACGAAGGTCGGCGGATTTACCCCAGTTTGCGAGGCCATAAAGATTTTTAGCCGTCGGCCGGCGTGCGTGGGCACGTGCGCCTCCATCGCGCTGCGCACGATGCGCATTAGGTCGCTGGTGGCGATGCGCATGGCGCGCGATTCATACACGCGCAGCGCGGTGGGCAGAATCTGGTCGGTTCGGAAGCCCGTGCGGGCGCTCACGAACAACACCGGCACATAGGCCATAAAGTTCAACCGGTCCTGAACCAACTTCAGGAAGTCCTGCATGGCCGGCGTGAGCAGCCCCAGCCCCTCGACAGGGCGCGCCAGGCGGCTGACCTTTTCGGCGCTCTCGATGAGATCCCATTTATTGACCACCACCACTGCGCCTTTGTCGGCATCAAGGACATAGCCGGCGATATGTTCATCCTGGGCCACAATGCCCTCAGCCGCGTCCAGCAACAGCAGCGCCACCTCGCTGCGCTCGATGGCCTTAAACGCGCGCAGGACGCTCCACTTCTCAACGCCCGGCGTGATGCTGCCGCGCTTGCGAATGCCGGCCGTGTCAATCAGTGTGATCGGGGTGACCTCCGGCTGCGGCGTGGACGCAGCATCTCCTTCCGTCGCGCGCAGCTCGCGAAACTCGATCTTTGTATCCACCGCGTCGCGGGTAGTGCCCGGCAGCGGGCTGACGATCACGCGCTCCTCACCGAGCAAGGCGTTAAAGAGAGAGGATTTGCCGACGTTTGGCCGGCCAACAATCGCGATCTTGACCGAATCATCAGGCGCTTCCTCAACCGGCGCGGGCGGGAGCATGGCCACCACTGCGTCCAGCAAGTCCCCCGTGCCGATCCCGTGCAGGCCGCTCACCGGATAGACCTCGCCCAGTCCGAGCTTATAGAACTCGGTGCTGGCCTCGCGCAGGTGGTATGAATCGGCTTTGCTGGCGGCCACGATCACCGGCGGCGCGGCCTTTCCTTCGCGTTGGCGCTGGCCGATGAGCTTGCGCAGGATGTCGGCCACTGCCTCATCGGCGGCGGTTAAGCCGGCCTGGGCGTCCACCGTGAAGATCAGGGCGTCGGCCTCCGCGATGGCGATCTCGGCCTGGGCGCGGATTTCGCGCACGAAGTCCGCCGACGCCGTCGCCAGGGCCTGTGCGTCCTCGCGTCGCAGCGCCTCCAGCGGCTCGATCCCGCCGGTGTCCACCAAGATGAACTCGTGGCCGCCCCAGACCACCGGTGACTGGATGCGGTCGCGCGTGGTGCCAGGGCGGTCGTCCACCACAGACAGCCGCTCGCCGATCAGACGATTGAAGAGCGTGCTTTTGCCGACGTTTGGCCGGCCCACCAGGGCGACGAAGGGCTTTCGCATAAAGCGCTCAGGATTATCCCAGCGATTCGGGATTGTTTACTTTGCTGGTGTTTGTGGCGCAGCCGGCAGCGCCTCGACGCGGCGCAGGTCCGACCAGCGCAGGCCCTCGCGCAGCATGAGCACCAAACCGAGCGCGGTGACCGGCAACCAGAGGGTGACGTGGAGCACCAACACGTAAGCCGCCGAGAGCGATTCCGCCACGCCCAGCGCCCGCATCCCCAGGATGCCGCCGGCGTCGAAGGTGCCCACCGCACCCGGCGCGCCGGGGATGACGGTGAAGAGGTTCGACAGGCCGTTCACCAGCATCAGCCCGTTGAACGGAAGAAAGAGGTCAAACGCCAGCGCCACGCAGGCATATTTCAGCGTCTCCAACAGCCAAATGACCAGCGTAGCGAAGATGGCTTTGGCCAAGCCGGCGCGGCTGCGCAGGCCCCCTGCGCCCTGGACGAAGCGCTCCACAATGCCGAGCAACGGGTCGCGCAGGCGCGGAGGCAGCCAGCGTCCCAGCGTGCGATGCGCCAACCGATTTACCTGCCCGGGGGCAAAGGCCAGCCAGAGGAAAGCGCCGCTGGTTGCGACGAACACGCCACCGGCCAGCAGCAAGGCCTGGCCGGCGCGTGGGTCAGCCTGCAGGAGCGGGGTGGCCGATAGCCCGATCAGCACAAACCCCAGCATGGTTAGGCCGTCCATCACCCGCTCGATCAGCACGGTGGCCAGGCTGGAGGGGATCGGCACGCCCTCGTTGCGGCGCAGCAGGTATGCGCGCAGCAGCTCGCCGATGCGGGCGGGGTAGATGTTGTTGCCCATGTAACCGATCACCACGAGTGGGAAGATGCGCCGGGCGGGGATGGGCTTCAACGGCGACAGCAAGACCGACCAGCGCCAGGCCCGCACGCCGACCGTCAGAAAGTAAACGCTCACGCCGGGGACCAGCCAAAGCGGGTTCGCTTGTTGGAGGTCGCGCAGAAACTCTTGGAAGTCTATCCCCTGCAGGGCGATGTAGAGGAAGACTAGGCTGATGAAGGTGCCAAGCCAGATCAGCCGGCGGCGCATGGAGGCTAAGGGTTCGCCGCTAGCGCCTGCTTGGCGCGTGCGGCGCGCGGCCAGTCCGCCGCGTAGAAAGCCAAATACTCCGGCACGCGCGACGTCCAGTAGTCGTCCTCGTGACCACCCGACCCAATATCAACCGTATAGGGCACGCCAGCTGCGTCCAAGTCGTCGGTGAGCTTCTTCATGTCCCAGCGCGCCCAGTCCTCGTCGCCGGCATCGAGCCAGATGCGCAACGTGCGCAGCGCGTCAACCGAAGGCGCGTAGTTCAACATGCTGAAGTTCGGCGGGATGCCCACCAGCTTGCTGAAGACCGACGGGCTATGACCGCCGACGACGCTGAACAGGTCTGGATGGGCGAAGCCAATCTCGATCGCCCAGTAACCGCCGCGCGAGATGCCGCCGATGGCGCGCCCCTCGCGGCTCGCCCACGTGCTGTAGTTGGCGTCAATGAAAGGCACCAACTCGTTCACCAGGAAGTCGTCATACGAGCCGCGGCCCGTGTTCGTCCAAGAATACTTGCTGGCTTCGCCCGCTCGCATGTCCGCGCCGGGCATGACGATGATGAAGGGCGGCAGCACGCCCAGGCTCATCTGGATGTCGGCCACTTGCGGGACGCCGTTTCGCAGCCATCCGCCTTGCTCATAGGCCGTGCCGTGAATGAGGTAGAGGGTCGGATAGACGTGATGTTCCGGGTCGTAGCAAGGGGGGAGATACACGTGGACCACAATGGGCACCACGGTGACTTTGCTGGCCAGCACTTCTGTCACCAATTGGCCTGTGGGTTGTGCGCAGGCGGTGACGGGCGCGGGTTGTGGCCGGGCTATCGCGGCGGGCGCAGAGGCGAAGGGGCTGGCCGTCGTTGGTGTAGGGAGCGGCGTCGGCGATGCCTGGCGCGCTGATATTTCCCTTCGCGGGGATGCCGCTAGCCACTCACGGCGCGCGTTGGCCAGAGCAGGCATTGCCGGCCTTACCGGCGCCGCGATGGCCGAAGCGACGCGATGCGCCGGCGCAGCCGGCGTGACGTAGAACACCACCTGAATAGGCACAGCGGCGTTATTCCCAGCCGATGCATTGCGGATGTTCAAGGCATAGGCCAGGGTGAGCACAGCCACGGCGAAGAGGACGACCACAGCCAGCGAAGCGACCATGAGCAGCCTGGTCGGTTGCGGCGATTGGTCAAGCTTGTGATGGCTGATGATCGAGCGCCGCCGGGCAGGGCGCAGGGGCGTCTGAAAGCGCGAAAACGGGGAGGTGTCGTTCATCGCTCGATGCGGGTGCGAGGATTCCAAGTGTCATGCGGCGGGTTCGCCGGCTGCGCGTGCGCGCTTATCTTGCCAGCGTCGGGAGAGCGCACGGGCCTGGAACTCGGCGCGGAAGGAGCTGCGCACCAGCGGCCCGCTCTCCACCCACTTAAAGCCCATCTCGTAACCGATCCGGCGAAATTCGGCAAATTCCTGGGGCGTGTAGTAGCGCTCGACGGGCAGGTGCCGCTTGCTGGGCTGGAGATATTGGCCAAGCGTCAGGATGTCCACGTCAATCGCCCGCAGGTCGCGCATCACGTCCAGCACCTCTTCCGGCGTCTCGCCCAGCCCCAGCATGATGCCCGTCTTGGTGACGGCCTCTGGCTGGATGGCTTTGGCGTTGCTCAGGGTGGCCAGCGCCCATTCGTAGCGGTCTTGGGGCTGCACGCGCTTGAACAAGCGCGGGACGGTCTCGACGTTGTGGTTCAGGATGTCCGGCTCTTCGCGCATGACGATCTCCAGCGCGGCGCAGTTGCCCTTGAAGTCCGGGATGAGCACCTCGACCGTGCAATCGGGCTGTAGCCGGCGCACCGCGCGGATGGTCAGGGCGAAGATGGGCGCGCCGCCGTCGCGCCGCTCGTCGCGGTTGACGGAGGTGATCACCACGTGCTTGAGGTCCATCGCCTTGACCGCCTGGGCCACGCGCAGCGGCTCAGCCCAGTCCAGCGGCGCCGGCATGCCGGTTTTGACATCGCAAAAACCGCACGAGCGGGTGCACGTATCGCCCATGATGAGGAAGGTCGCCGTGCCGCGCCCCCAACACTCGGCGATGTTCGGGCAGTTGGCCTCCTCACAGATGGTGTGAAGCTGCTTGCTGCGCATCAAGCGCTTGAGCTGGTGGTAGGTCTCGCCCGAAGGTGCGCGCACTTTTAACCACTCTGGCTTGCGCTGGAGAGGTGGGCTTGCTGTGCTGGCTGGCGGATGCGCCAGCACGGCGACGTCGGCTATCGGTATCACGTCAGGTGCTGACATCTTGAAGTTTCAAAATTATAGTATAGAAGATGAAGAACGATCAACCCATTACATAACTTTCTAAGCTGATCTCAAAACGGGGTGCATGCCTGGTTCGGGGCGGGCGCGCTTTAGCGTAGAGCACCGAGGACCGTCAGTATCCCGGCTCCACCCTGTCATCCTGAGCGACGGCGCGGCAGGGGCGGTACACAAATTGCCCTTGCTCGCGCCCGACTGAAGCGCTGCGGGGTCGCCGGCGCCCTGCCTACCTTTGTGTCACCCTGAGCGCAGCGAAGGGTCTAACGCCGCAGTAGGCTGAAGCACTGCGAGGTCGCCAGTACTCTGCCTTACCCTTGTCATTCTGAGTGAATCGAAGAATCTAAACGTGCGCCGGGCTGAAGCGCTGCGGGGTTGCTGAGGCGAGGTGTTTGGTGGCTTCGCGGGGGCGTAGCGGTGCTACGCCCCTACGATATGGCCGGGCGGGATTTTAGATGCTTCGCTGCGCTGGCACGACAGGCTGGCATGGTGAGCGAGCAACCCGCCCCCTAATACAATCCCGAAACGGTTAAGGCAGTCCTGCGAAGATCGCCGAGGGATGACGCGCCGTTGGTGTGCCTTTGCGCTGGGCGTGTTGCTGGGTGTGCCTCTGGCTGTGCGCTGGGTCACCAGGCCGGCCGGCCTGATCACGCCGGCTGCCTTTGCCCCGCTGCTCACCAGCCGGCTGCGCCTGAGCTATCGCCACCCAGAGGCGCTCGTGCGCTGGGCGGGCATTCGGCCTGGATGGCGTGTGCTGGATTTAGGATGCGGGAACGGCGCGTTCGCCCCAGCGCTCGCCCGAGTCGCCGGAGGGGTGGTCGCGCTGGACGTGCAACCGGCGATGATTGCGCGTCTGCGCCGGCGGTTGCCGCCAGCGGCGCGGTCGCGCGTCCACCCCTTGGTCGCTTCGGCGTTTCATCTGCCCTTTCCCGCGGCGGCCTTCGATGCCGTGGTGATGATCTCCATCTTGCCGATGCTCCGCGACGTTGACCTGGCCTTGCGCGAGGCGCGGCGCGTGCTCAATCCGGATGGCCTGCTCATCGTCGGCGAGGATCTGCTCGAGCCGGAGTATGTGCGTTGGCCCACCATCGCGCGGTGGGCCGCGCAAGCCGGCTTCGTCTTGCGCGATCGATCGGCAAATTTACTCAGCTACACCCTGTTGTTCGCGCCAGTTGACCCTCAGGCATGACCTTAAACCCACCCACCGACCCTGCCGCGCTGTGCTTGGGAGCGCCCATCCTGTTGCTTTTCGCTTTCCTGGTTTACGTGGCGCTCGCGTTCGTGAAAGACCAGGGGGATGCTCAGCGCCAGCGGGCGGATCTCGACCAGACGATGGCCGAGTTGAGGGTGGACCAGATGTCGCAGCCCGCTTTCCGCTGGTTGGTGGCGCGCCTGATGGAGCAACAGGGCTATCAGGTCACCTGGCTGACCTTCGATCCGGATGGCCCAGAGCCGGACTTGGGCACGGATTTTGTCGTCAGTAAGGACGGCAAGCGCTACGCTGTCCTCGCCATTCGCTATTCGCAAAGGCCGCTTTCGCCGGGCACAATTCGCCGCGCGCTGGCCAATCGCGCCCGCTATGGGTGCGATGCGGCGATGGTCGTGACGAACGGGACGCTCAGCGGCGAAGCGCGCAGGTTGGCCCAGGCGTCCGGCTGCGCCGTGATCGAGCGTCCAACGCTGGGCGTTTGGATCACGACTGGGCAACAGGCGGGGCGGGCGCTCGAGGATGGCTCGCCTGCGCTCTGACCAGCGCAGCGTAATAGCCATCAGGTTTGTTCACCAGGCTCTGATGGTCGCCGACCTCGACGATCCGTCCGGCTTTCATCACCACGATCTGGTCCGCTTTAACGTGAGTTCGGATTAACCGGCCAAGGCAGCTAGATTGAGCGACGGCTTCCTGCAATATGCGATCAGCCCGCACAATACGTTGACCACAAAGTTGACACGGCTGCGGTGGCGCGAGTGCTCAATCTGCGAGGAACTGGTCAACGGACGATTACCCGCCTGCAGAGTAAAAGCTTGTCCAGCGCGGCAGCATGATGTTAGCGCGAATGCCAGTGATCAGTTGCACGTTGAAGGAGTTCATCTCGTAACGCCTTCGATAGGTATCCCTTGTCTCCGAAGGAGAGTCGGCGTGCGAGTCTGGGAACAGGCTTAACATTGCCAGGGGTGAGCACGAAGTCAATCAGTTCGCCGCGGTCATTGACTATCAGAGTGCCAGTAGATGTTTTGCTGCGTCTGGCAAGTCCGGCAAACGTCTTGTGACAATGGATACGTGGATTCTTGCACACGGCAAGTGTGGTGGAGTCAATGAAGGTGATGCCTGTGCGTGTGCCCAGGCAGGCATTAAGCGGCACGATAACTGAAGGGATAAGCTCAATAAATTGGTTGTAGCTGACCAGACCTGGGTGTGTCATGACATACTCGAGGTAGTAAGCTTTGAAGTTACGATAGTTGGACTAATGAAAGTGAATGAGGATGGTCATAATCTCGCTGATGCATAAGCTCACGCGTGGGCGACGGGCTGAAAGTTGTTCCAGTGAGGCAGGAAGGCTTTGAAAAAGTCATCGACGTGGCAGAACAGCTTGAGTAAACTATCCATTGTGGCTCTGTTGGAGGCTTGTTTGTCAGTAGCACAAGTCTACTCCTCAGAGCCCCTCTTGACCTCGCGTAAATCCGAACTGACGTTAATTATTTTATTATAGAGCTGCTGTTGTGGCGGGGGACGTTCACCAAAGGAGGCAACGGCTCGCGCGCGCTGCTCACCGGCTGACGTCAACCTAGAGGGTGGGCGACGGCCCTGCGTGCCCACTCGGGTTCTGCCCCTCGCCGTGAATACATCCTTCTCAGCGCCGGCTTATAGCCCGCTGTATGATCCTCAGAGCTGAAGTGGGCCGCACACTATGTTGCCCGCTTCTATGGACAGACAGCTATCTCTTTCAGGCAGGAGTAAATGAGAATGTCACGCACAGCAATTGGCTTCGGCATCGCTTTGATCGTGGTTGGTCTGGGCAGCTACGTGGCTGGTGAAGCCTCTAGCGTCACAGCGTTGATCCCGGCGATCTTCGGCCTGGCACTGGTCGGCCTCGGCTGGTGGGGGACGCGGGGTAGTGAAAAGACCGCGATGCACATCGCTGCCGTCGTCGGCTTGGTCGGTGCGCTGGCGCCGCTCAGCCGGCTCATCCCCAGCCTGACGGCGGGTGGTGAACTGGGCCTGGCGTTCTGGTCAAACGCTGCGATGTTCGTGGTGAGCGGCGCATTCTTTGCCCTCTGCCTCAAGTCGTTCGTGGACGTACGCCGAGCGCGCGCAGCGGCTGCCAAGTAGGTGTTGTCGCGCTCAGCGCGCGCTAACGAGGGTTAAGCCTTTACACCCCGTTTGTGATAAACTTCTCAAACGCAGTCGTCGGCTGACTCAGCCGAACCCAGCCCAGAATCATGAGCGACTTCCTGCCAATATTCATCCTGCTGTTCCTCTCAACCGGCCTAGCGGTCTTGGTGATCCTCATCTCGGTGTTATTCGGGCCGCGCCGGCGCGCCAACAACGCTGTCAAGTTACAGCCGTACGAGAGCGGCATGCGGGCAATTGGCCAGGGCCAGCGGCGCT
>Ga0308399_1000432_pt1 | contig 14924 bp, 15 predicted proteins | sample HotsprSampOS1260_FD_202367 | JGI IMG/M metagenome (GOLD analysis project Ga0308399, IMG submission 202367) | Hot spring phototrophic mat microbial communities from Octopus Spring, Yellowstone National Park, Wyoming, United States - 20060914_OS12-60 ... | reverse complement strand
ATGTTTTTTACCGTCTTTCGAAAGCCATTCATCCCCACCAGATCGGTTTAGGGGAAAAGTTTCCTTAGATAGGAGTGCGGGATGCATCAATCCAACGTACTGAAGGCTCAATTTGCGACCCAAAATGCGCTTTGTAAAGCCTCTTGGAGGTTTCGGCAATCTCTCCTGAACTCAGGTTGCTTTGTTTTCTAAGGAAGTGAATTCACCGCGGGCTAAGGCGGCATAAAAGATGGCGATCGAACCTGCAACAGCCGCGTTATATGAGTGGATTTTTCCCTTCATTGGCAATCGCACAAGCAGGTCGCAGGAACGGCGCACCAGCGGACGCATCCCGCTGCCCTCTCCTCCTACCACCAAAGCCAGGGCAGCGCTGATTTTGAGTTTCTCTAATGGTTGGGCTTCGGGGGTATCTTCGAGCCCGATGACCCAGATGTTCTGTTGTTTGAGGTTTTCGATGGCTTGCGAAAGGTTGGCGCGAGCAATCCTCAGGTGCTCACTGGCGCCGGCTGAGGCGTTGACCACTGCAGGGGTGATTTCAACGCTTTCCCGGTAGGGCAAGAGCACCCCATGGATGCCGACTCCTTCCGCGGTACGGAGGAGAGAACCAACATTCTGGGGGTCTTGGAGAACATCCAGAATTAGGAGAAAGGGCGGAGATGCCTGTTCGGCTGCATAGATGAGGAGTTCTTCAAGATCGACATAAGGATATGACCCAACCTGGAGGGCAACGCCTTGGTGAGAAGGGTGAATGGAAGCAAGAGCGGTTTTAGAGACCTTTTCGATGGGGATTTTTCGCTGTTGAGAAAGATGTAAAATTTCCGCCAGCCGCCCTTTGTGTTGCGCTGTTTGGGAGATCAGCAGGCGATAGACGGCGCGACGCTGCGCCACCAATGCTTCATACACCGCGTTTCGCCCATACAGCCATTCGTGGCGCACCATCAACGGTTCATTTCTTCCAGATCGTGTTTGTCAGCCAAACGGGTGAAGATCATTCGCCCGGCAGCCGTTTGGAGAACTTTGGTTACAATCACAAAGACGTTGCGGTTGATATGATCGCGCCCATCTTCAACGACCACCATTGTGCCGTCGTCCAGATAGCCCACCCCTTGACCTGGCTCTTTACCTTCCTGGATGATGTTCACATTTAATGCCTCACCGGGTAAGAGAATGGATTTGACCGCGTTTGCCAGTTCGTTGACGTTTAACACTGCTACCCCTTGCAGTTCAGCGACGCGGTTTAAGTTGTAATCGTTGGTCAAAATCGGGGCGCGCAACTGGCGGGCTAAGATCACCAGTTTATCGTCCACTTCTCGCACACCTTCGACATCGATGTCGCTGATGCGCACCGGCAGGGTGGCATTCTTCTGCAGTTGAGCTAACACCTCCAGGCCACGTCGCCCTCGTTGACGACGGAGGCTATCGGGAGAGTCGGCAATATATTGCAATTCGTTGAGCACAAAGCGAGGAATGAGCAGGGAGCCCATTAAAAAACCGGTCCGCGCAATGTCGGCAATTCGTCCATCAATGATGACGCTGGTATCTAGCAGAATGGTGCGTGAGCTTTCGGCGGAAGGGGGTTCAGGGGGTGATTTGGTAGCAAGATTGATACGAAAGAGAGAGAGGATTTCATTCTGGCGCATGATAAAAACCATCACACCCAGATAGCTGAAGAGCAAAGCACCAACGAAGGGCAGGATGTTGCCAAAGGGTTTCGGAAGCAATGAAAGGGGGAAAGCTAACAGGGCAGCCAGAATTAAGCCGGCCATCAAGCCTAACAAACCGCCCAGTAAAGTCTGGACGGAGACACGCCCCAGAACCACTCGCAAGGCTTTGACCGGGCGAGTGGTGAGAAAGGGGGTGAGGATTAATCCGGCTAACGCGCCGACCAATCCAACCAGAATTTGGTAATAAAGCAAGTTGTTTGGATCACTGATATTGGCTATTGTTTCACCAATATAGACGCCTAAAATACCAAATAAGACCATTCCGATCAATCGGAAGATAAATTCTACACTCATACGCCACTCCTTGATTAACGAACAAACTCAATTTGTCCGCTTCAAGCCGTGCGCTGCCTTCATCATGAGCAAACCATTCTCTTTCGATATCCCCTGAAAAGAAGCCAAGAAAGGAGAATGAACAAATAATTGCAACGATGAATGATGAATGCGCAGGCGAGAAGGCGCGGACGCTTCAAATGAACACCTGCACGGGATAAATCCATGAATAAGTGCTTAACAAATTATAACACAGAAATCGCAACAAGGGACATGTGCAAAAAATCTTGCCAAAATTGGGCGGGGAATACTCTTCAGTCAGTGGATTTCATCGATTATACTTACGAAACGTTAGCTTTTTCGTGTAATTAATGAGTCCACTGCAAGAACGTACCGCGGTAAGCGCAGGGAGGGCAGAGCCCGTCATTAAATTTCTCTGTGTATTCGGTGGTGAAATAGACTTTTTGCAGGGGAGTCATTTATCCCATTTTTAGGTAGGTAAAACATGAGCACATTATCCGTCACCCAATATCCTGCTGACCCCAAAGAGTACAATCGCCGTATCTGGGCTTGGACGATGTACGATTGGGCAAATTCAGCCTTTGCCACCACGATTTTGGCAGCAGTTTTACCCATCTATTTTAGCCAAGTTGCCGGTTCCACTTTACCCACCGCGGCGCGGGCAACCTCGATTTGGAGCTTGGGGTTGAGCATTTCTTTGCTCATTATCGCCATTCTCTCACCAATCCTAGGCACCATTTCAGACATCGTGCGCGGTAAGAAGAAGCTGTTAGCTTTCTTTGCCGGACTGGGCATTCTCGGCACAGCCTTATTGGTGTTGGTGGAAAGTGGTGATTGGATGCTGGCTTCAATTCTAGCTATTATCGGGCGGATTGGTTTCAACGGCGCCAATGTGTTTTATGATGCGCTTTTAGCGCATGTAGCCAGGCCCGAGGATCAGGATCGTGTCTCGGCGCGGGGCTATGCCATGGGGTATCTGGGAGGCGGCTTGTTGCTGGCGATTAATGTGGTCATGATTCAGCTTCTCCCTGGCACGTGGGGAGCACGCCTTTCGTTTCTCAGTGTGGCAATTTGGTGGTTGATTTTTACTATTCCCCTCTTGCGCTGGGTGCCTGAACCCCCCGCAGCTGCCCTCAAGGTCGAACGTTTTGGGGAATTGATTTCCGAAAGCTTTGCGAGACTGGGAAAAACTCTGCGAGATATTCGTCAATATCGACAGTTATTCAAGTATTTGCTGGCCTTCCTGATCTACAATGATGGGATTGGAACGATTATCGGTGTGGCTGCGATCTACGGAGCGGAATTGGGCTTCGGTAGTGTCGAATTGATTCTTGCCTTGCTCCTAGTGCAGTTTGTTGGCATCCCCTACAGCCTGATTTTTGGTCGTTTGCCGACCGCTGGCGACCGCCGCCGGCCGATCTTTTTAGCCTTTATCCTCTTTAACCTTATTGCCTTGCCCATTCTTGGCGTTGCTGGAGCAAGGGTTTTACCAGCCGAGATGGTCGGCGCGCCTCCGCCACCTTTCCAAAGTACCCCTACGGCTGTCGGGGAAGGTGTGTTTACTCCTCAGAGCGAGGCAGTCAAGTTGATCGGTGACTGGACAATCGAAACCATCCCGGCGCGCCAGGCTGGTTTGGATAAAGATTTGGTCTATGCTAAAGCCAAAGACAGCACGGCGCGGGTTGAAATGAGATTTAACGGGCAAAAAGTGCGCCTTACCCATAGCACCGGCCCTGATCATGGCATTTGGAACGTGCTTTTGGATGGTCAACCTTACCTTGATCCAGATACCGGCAAACCTCTCGAAATTGATGCTTATAGCCTTGCTTATCGCTATGATGTCAGCCGGGTTATTGTTGCCGCATCTCCAGGGGAACATGTCCTGGAAATCGTCAATGCCGGCAAAAAATACCCTGCCAGCCACGCCATCCTGATCTCTCTGGTTTCAATTGAGGTGTTGCCTCCCATTCGCGAAAGCAACCTGTTGTTGATCCTGGGGATGATTCTGGGCATAGAATTGGTTGGTTTGTTATTTGCAGCTTTATTTGGCAACCTGTTCTTTGTCAAATTGGCTGAACGTTTGGATACCAAGCGCAGTATTCTGCTAGCTTTGCTGGTCTATTCGGTGATTGCCGTGTGGGGATTCTTCCTGAACTCCACCATCGAGTTTTGGTTTTTAGCGTGGATGGTTGCTATCGTTCAAGGGGGCAGCCAGGCGCTTAGCCGCAGTCTCTACGCTTATCTATCTCCGGCTTCCAAGAGCGGAGAGTTCTTTGGCTTGTTTGGCGTCATGGAGAAGTTTTCGGCGATGATCGGGCCGTTGTTTTTCGCCGCAGCCGGTGCTATCTTTGGCAGCAGCCGCCCGGCCATTCTTTCGATTATCGCCTTTTTTATCCTAGGCGGTCTCCTGCTCGCCAGTGTGAACGTACAAGAGGGTCGGCGCATCGCTGAGGCGGAAGATGAAGCCTATCTAAAAGCCAATACAGGTGGATAAGTTGGAACAAGAAAAGCACCCGCAAAAGGTGCGCGCCATGTTCAGCCGTATAGCGCCAAACTATGATCGCATGAATCGAATCATGACTCTGGCGCAAGATCTTCGCTGGCGTAGGGAGGTTATCCTACGCGCAGCGCTTCCTGAAGGAGGGAGGCTCTTAGACTTAGGCGCTGGCACCGGCGATTTAGCTATGGAGGCGCTGCGTCAAACGCCTGCAGCGAGCGTGCTTGCAGCCGATTTCACCGTGCCAATGATGCAGGTTGGCCGACAAGGTAAACCATCTACGATTCATTGGTGTGCGGCTGATGCCCTGAATTTGCCCTTTGCGGACGAGTGTTTCGAAGCCGTCGTTTCGGGGTTTTTATTGAGGAACGTTACCGATGTTGAGCGGAGCTTGAGGGAACAGTATCGCGTTTTGAAAAGGAGCGGGAGGATGGTTTGTTTAGACACCACCCAACCGCAGGCAAACCTTTTCTCTCCTCTAGTTAACTTTCATCTCAACCAGGTGATTCCCACCCTGGGGCGATGGCTTGCTGGTGATGGTGCCGCTTATACCTATTTACCTCAGACGACCCAATCCTTTTTAACCGCCGAAGCGTTGGCTGAGCTATTGGAAAAGGTCGGTTTTCGAGAGGTTGGCTTTCGGCGGCGCATGTTGGGGACAATTGCTATCCACTGGGGGGTGAAAACGTGACCGCTGTCCAACGTTTGGTGGTGGCGATCAGCGGCGCATCGGGGGTAATTCTGGGCATCCGGCTACTGGAAGTCTTGAAATCGTTGCCGATTGAGACCCACTTAATCTTATCCCCGGCTGCCAGGTTAACCATTCGAGCTGAGACCGATTGGGAGGTCGCGTCGGTCATGAACTTAGCAGATGTAAGTTATTCCCCTCGCGACATTGGCGCTGCAATTGCCTCTGGTTCTTTCGCCACGCGCGGGATGATGGTTGTGCCCTGTTCGATCAAAACGCTTTCCGCCATTGCCAATTCTTATGCCGATGACCTGATTAGCCGCGCGGCTGATGTTACCCTGAAGGAAGGCCGGCCCCTCTTGCTGGCGGTGCGGGAAACGCCTTTACATCGGGGACATTTGCGATTGATGGAGCTGGCTGCTCAAAACGGCGCCATCCTATTTCCTCCGGTACCAGCTTTTTATGCGCGTCCCAGCAGCCTGGACGAGATGGTAGATCATTTGGTGGGAAGAATGCTTGCCCGCATCGGGATCGAGAATGAATTTTATCCCCGTTGGGGAGAGAGCCTGGATGAATGAAGCAATTAGAGAATTGCTTGCACTCTCAACCATGACTCTGGCAACCAGCAGCTTGCAGGGCGAGCCTCACGCAGCCGCAGTCTATTTTGTGGCAGATGACTTAAAGTTGTACTTCTTCTCGGATGCTAATAGCCAGCATAGTCGCGACCTACAGGAGAATCCCCTGGCAGCGGTGACGATTTATCCCGAGGTTTGGGATTGGCAAGCAATTCGGGGTATCCAAATGCGCGGGCGCGTCGAAGTCGTCTCGCAAGAGGAGGAATGGCAAAAAGCGTGGGAAAGCTATCAACGCAAATTTCCCTTTGTCAAATATCTTAAAACGATTGTGGCGCGCAATTTGTTGTATGGATTTCAACCTACCTGGTTGCGTTGGATCGATAATCGTTTGGGGTTGGGGCATAAACAGGAATGGCATCTGCGCTAGAGCCACCGACTGCTGAAAAATCCGCCCGATGCGGCGAGCCTTCTTATATCTGGCGCGCCGGACAGGAGCGCCGCTGGCAGATGATTCTGAAATCCGCCGCTGAGCATGTCCATGGGATGATTTTGGAAAACGGCTGCGGCGTGGGATTATATTTAGAGAAGTTTGTTCCGCTTGCTAGAAAGGCGGTTGGGTTGGAAATCGATTGGGATCGTGCGGTTGTGGCTCACCGCCGCGAGCTTGAAGTGCTTTGCGCAGCCGGAGAGCATTTACCCTTTCCAGACGCATCTTTCGACTTAATCCTCAGCCATGAGGTTTTAGAGCACGTGGGCGATGATCGTCTTGCCATGCAGGAGATGGCGCGAGTGCTGAAAAAGGGTGGGCGCTTGCTTTTATTTGTCCCCAACCGCGGCTATCCCTTTGAGACACATGGGATTTACTGGAGAGGAAAGTATCACTTTGGCAATATTCCGCTGGTCAATTATTTGCCGCGTCGCTGGCGAAATCGTTTAGCCCCCCATGTGCGCATTTATCAACGGCGCGATTTGGAGGAATTGATGCGCGGTTTGCCTTTGCGCCTGTTATCAGCAACCATCGTTTTCGGGGCATATGATAATATCATCGCCCGCTTTCCGACGCCGGGCAAAATTTTACGTTTCTTGTTGCAAACTCTGGAAAAGACCCCTCTGCGTATTTTCGGTCTCTCCCATTTTTGGGTGCTGGAGCGGGTGTAAGCCTCCCTTAACGGAATACATAAATTCCATTGCGAATTTCCCATTGCCTTCCGCACGTCAAACATTCCATTTGGGTCGGAAGCTCATGGAATTGCTCACCCTGGCATTGGGGACAGGCAAAAAAGCCGTTGACTGGGGCTGATTTTTTCGTCTGACCCGCCTGAGCCAGGGCGAAGACACTCGGGCTGAGTTGCCACCAGTTACCAGTTAATTGAGCCAGACTATCCAGGGTAACCAAAACTTTTAACGGGATGGTTCGTTTAAGAAATCTAAGCCGAAAATGGGAGACGGTAAGCTGGCGGATCAGCTTGAGATCGTTCTCCGCCAGCCAGCGCCGGATTGCTTTGGGATGAAAGTCGAAATTTAGTTCGGCAAATTCGATTGGGGCGGGGTCAAAGGGGTTCCAGGCTTGTCGGCCAAACCAGTAGCGCAGAATGGCTTTCAGGTTTTGTTTATTGGCATATTCCAACAAAAAGAGGCCCCCGTCTTTCAAGACTCGCCGTACCTGCTGGAGAGCAAGTTGTGGCTCGGCTAAGTGATGCATGGTGCGGATCATGGTGGCTGCATCGAATAAGCCGGCTACAAATGGCAGGTGATAGGCGTCGCCTGCCACGTAAAGATAGCGCTGATGTTGCCCCAGGCGGGCTTGGGCTTGTTCTAACTGGCTGATCGAATAATCCAGTAACACAATTCGTTGGTAAATGCGATAGCGCGGGGTGTTGCGACCGGCGCCGGCGCCGATTTCCAAGAGGTACTCGCCGGGTTGGTTAAGTAAGCGCCGGATAGCAATCGCTTCAACCTGGTCTTCGTATTGCCTCTCCCCGCTTTCCCAGAAGACCTGTTGATAATTGGAGCCTTCGTAATTGCAAATTGGAGGCTGCGTGGATGGGTTCACTCGTCGTTATATCCCCGGCCTAAACCGCGATAGCGAAAACCTAACTGGCGCATTACCTTCGGATCGTAAATGTTTCGCCCATCCACCATGATGGCGCGTTTCATAACGCTTTTGATCCGAACCAGATCGAGTTGTTTGAATTCATTCCAGTCGGTTACGACCATCAGGGCATCGCATCCTTCAGCTAACTCATACGGATCGGTGCACATTTCCACGTTGGGAAGGATTGTGCGGGCGATGGGCATCGCTACCGGATCGTATGCTCGCACCCTGGCGCCGGCTTTGGTTAACAGGTCGGCAAGGGTGACCGAGGGGGCATCGCGCATATCATCGGTATTGGGTTTGAAGGATAAGCCCAGCAATCCAATCACGGCACCTTGTAAATCCCCGACCAGTTCGCGCAGCCGCTTGACGGCTAATCGGCGGCGGTCGTCATTGATTTCCATCACCGCTCGTAACAATTGTGGATGACGGCCTTTCTCCTCTGCCATATAGGCAAGGGCTTTCACATCCTTGGGGAAGCAAGAACCGCCATACCCCAGTCCGGCGTCCAAAAACATTGGCCCAATGCGCTTATCGTACCCCATGCCAACTGCAACTTCTTTCACGTCTGCGCCTAGTGCTTCGCAGATATTGGCAATTTCGTTGATGAAGGAGATTTTGGTTGCCAGAAAAGCATTGGAGGCGTATTTAATCATCTCCGCTGTGCGCAAATCGGTGATCATGATTGGTGCCCGCAAGGGTAAATGTAATTGGGCAACTTTTTCGGCGGCTTCTCGATCGGTGGAGCCTAACACGGTGCGGTATGGCTGCATGAAATCGCCGATTGCCGAGCCTTCGCGCAGGAACTCTGGACAGGAAACCACCGCAAAGGGAATGGGCTCTTTCTGATGTTGACGGATGATGTCAGCCGTCCAGTCACCGGTGCCTACAGGCACGGTCGATTTATTCACCACAATCAGAGGAGCGTTCATGTTCTCGGCGATGCTCCGCGCGGCCTGAGCGACATAGCGCAAATCCGCTTCTCCGTCTACCCCAGAAGGTGTGCCAACGGCAATAAAGACAAACTCGGTACCATTCAGGGCCTCTGGATAGGAGGTGGTAAAGCTTAATCTACCAGCTTTGACATTCCTTTCGACCAGTTCCTCAAGTCCAGGTTCATAAATAGGCATGACCCCTTTTTTCAACCCCTCAATTTTCTCTTCATTGATGTCCAGGGCGATGACACGGTTGCCCAAATCAGCGAAACAGGCCGCGGTTACCAAACCAACATAGCCTACTCCGATGACACAGATTTGTTTCATGCTTTATCTCCTCACTGCTGAAAATTTCGCCCTGAATCTTATCATATTCTCCAGCCCAAACCTGTCAAACTCATGTCCACCTTTTGGATAAGCGTCATAATTCGAGAATGACCTCTGTCACTTGTAAATTCTCCAAAAATAATCTAATATATATGAGATAAATTCTACCCACTTAACCTAAAAGGGAGCAGGTAAGATGCAAATCACACGACAGGCCGACTATGCCGTGCGAGCGGTAACCTTTTTAGCCCGTTTAGGGGCGGATCATCGCGCCGCGACCAGTACGATTGCTCAAGAGCAGCAAATTCCGCCCTCATTTCTTGCCAAAATTGTCTCTCAATTGTCGGTAGCCGGCTTATTGACGACCTCCCGCGGTGCAAGAGGAGGGGTCTCTCTGGCGCGGCCACCCAAGGATATTTCCTTATTAGAGGTGATTGAAGCTATTGATGGGCCGATCATGCTCAACGAATGCGTTGGGGAGAGCGGCGAGTGTAAGTTTAGCGACGACTGCCCCATTCATCCAGTTTGGTGTGAAGCCCAGTATGAACTGGTGCAAAAACTCAAAAACACCACCTTTGATAAAGTTGTCAACGGAAAGAAATAGCCTTGTCGAAACTCTGGTAGGGAGGCAGGCTAAAAGGAGCCACTGGCTCCTGCGGTGAGGAAAATCTTTGGGGTTTGGAGATGGAAAAGTGACCGGCGAAATGAAGCCGGTCACTTTTTCTCCCATTTTATTGAGCGTATTCTTCGCTGCGGTAAACTTCTCTCCCCTCGAAAAAGGTCAATAAAATGGTTGTGCGGTGAATTTCACTGGGGGGAATCTGGAGAATATTCTGGCTCAGAACGATTAAGTCGGCTTTTTTGCCCACCTCGATTGAGCCAATTTGATTCTCCAAAAAGGTAGCATGAGCTCCATTGATTGTGAAGCTGGCGATCATTTGCTCCACCGTAACCCGCTCCTGAGGGTTGAGAGGCGTTTGAAAGTCAGCGCCAACGTAAATGTCGCCCAGGCTTTGTGGAACGGTGCGGGTGACGCCAATTTCGATCGCATATAGAGGATTTGGCGGCCAAGAAACCGGGTAGTCGGAGGCTGAAGCTACCACGATTCCTTTATCAAAAAAGGTCTTCATTGGGTATTGGCGATCAGCGCGTTCTTTTCCAACAAATTCGACCGCCTGGGTATAGTAGGTATCGATGACGAACCAATAGGGTTGAGGCACCGCAATCACGCCGAGGTCTGCCATGCGATCGATGTCCGCGGGATTGACCAGTTGCAGATGGGTGATGATGTTGCGCGAGTCGCGTTGCCCATTTTGTTGCCGGGCAACTTCAAAACCATCCAGGGTAATGCGCGTTGCGGCATCGCCAATCGAATGCACATGGATTTGAATGCCGGCGCGATCCAGCGCGGTGCATACCTCGGTGTACTTCTGGGGATCCCATAATAGTTCGCCGCGTGAGTTGGGGATGTGCAGATAGGGTTGTTCAAGATAAGCGGTACTTCCCTCTAACACGCCATCCATAAAGATTTTTGCCCCAATAACCTCAAAATAGCCGCCTTTTTCTCTCTCGATCAATGTTTAAATCTCATCGACTTTAGAAAGCGGATCATCAGGGTTAATCCCGGCCGCGGTGGGGAAACGGATGCTCATTTTTCCCGAAGTATCAAACTCATGCAAGGCTGCGAGTGCCTCTCCTAGACCGCCCGGTAGAGAAGGGATATAGACGGTGGTAATGCCTAAGGAATGGGCGAAACTCTGAAAGTATTCTAACCCCTCCAAATACTGCTCCACTGTGTAGGACGGAATCACCTCCGCAACCAGATCCATAGCCGTTTCGCGCAATGTCCCGCTGGGATTGCCATTGGCATCCCTTTCGATCACGCCGCCTTCTGGATCGGGCGTGTCTCTGGTGATCCCGGCCAGTTGCAGGGTTTTGCTGTTGACCCAGACACTGTGATAGTCTTCAGAATACAACACTGCGGGAATATCGGGGACGATTTCATCCAGCATGGCTGTGGTGGGTCCGTTGGCGCCAAAGACGTTGTTGATCCAGCCAGCGCCTTGCAGAGCTTTCAAACCAGGGTTTTCAGCGAGGAAGTTCCGAATGGTTTGCTGGTATTTCTCCACCGCGTCGATGCCGTAGAGGGAGACTTCGTAGATATCTGAGACCCCTGAAGTGGCATGAGCATGGCTATCCACAAAGGCTGGTAAGACCATGCGCCCTTGCAGATTAACCGTTTGCGTGTCTGGGCCGATATACGCCCGGACGCCTTCGTTCGTCCCGACATAGATGATTGTGTCTCCTTTGACGGCCACCGCTTCGGCTACGTTGCGGGCGGAATCGACGGTGTAAATAAAGCCGTTCTGAAGAACGAGGTCAGCTTTTTCACTGGCTGGTAGACTGACTCCGCCTAAGGGGGTAGGGGTGAGGGTTACAATGGGTTTGGTGGGTGGGATTTGGGTGGGAGGGGGAGGGATGGTCGGTTCTGGCGGCGCGGCGGTGGTCGGGGAAAGGGTTGCCCTTTGGCAGGCAACCAGGATAAGACTGAATAAAAGGATGAGGGTTATCAAATGGGGTGGTTTCATGGTTCTCCTCTCTCCAATTGTAAGATTCGGCAAATATTTTCCTGAAAACTAGCCGATTGTGACTGACTTAATTATAGCATTAGCAGTCCTCTGTATTCACGAAACTCGTGCTAGGGTCACTATCACGAGGGAGAGTCAGGGATAAGAACAAAAAATCTGGTTGGCATCCCCCGATGCAAGTATAATGGACATGCGCCTCTGGTGAAATTAGCAGAACGTTGCACCATCCAATGGGGCGTTCCTGAATACCATCCATTGTGGAGGCATCATGCAAAACATTCGCTTACTCATGATCGGTTTGGGTAATGTGGGGCAAGGATTATTGAGCATTCTAACTGAGCAACGACAGACTCTTGAAGCTAGCTATGGCTTAAGGTTCTCGGTGGTGGGGGTGAATGATCTGCGAATGGGCAGTCTGGCTGACCCGGCAGGGATTCCCTTCGAGAATATCCTGGCTGCAGCAGCAAAAGGGGATTTAAGAACAATCCCGGCGGAAATAAAGGAGCGTTCGGTGGAGGAGATGCTCAATGGGTTGGAATATGATGTGCTGGTGGAAGCCAGTTATACCGACTTGCGCACAGGGGAACCCGCTACCAGTTACATCCGCCAGGCTCTTCACTCCGGCAGGCATGTGGTAACCACCAACAAGGGCCCTATCGCTTTGCATTACCCGGAATTGCAGAGATTGGCTGAGCAAAACAGCGCCCAGATCGGCTTCGAGGGAACGGTGATGAGTGGCACGCCAGCTATCTTCTTGGGGATGAAATGGCTGAAAGCCGCTGAAATTCACCGCGTTCAGGGTATCCTTAACGGCACAACGAATTTTATCCTTACTAAGATGGAACAGGGAAATGATTACGCTTCTGCTCTGGCAGAAGCCCAAAGGTTAGGCTATGCAGAAGCTGACCCTAGCGGAGATGTGGAGGGCTATGATGCCGCCGGAAAGATCGTGATTCTCGCTAATGTCTTGATGGGAAAATCGATCACAATGCAGGAGGTGAATCGGCAAGGAATCACCCATCTAACCTCGGCTGACATTGAGCAAGCCCGCCGGGAAGGAAAGCGATGGAAGTTAATCGGCTCCTTGGAGGTGAGTGAAGGTACAATTAAAGCAAGTGTGAGACCGTTGGCTTTACCACTGTCCAATCCGCTAGCCCAGGTGATGGGCGCAACCAATGCGATTAACTACACCACTCGCTATCTGGGGGATGTCACGCTGGTTGGAGCAGGGGCTGGCCGGCTTGAAACGGGTTATGCACTGCTGGCTGATATCCTATCTATCTACCGAAAGGGATAACTCTAATTTCCAGAAAGGATCAAAGATGACCGAACGTAAAAAAATAACCTTACCTTATCTTTTTCAAAAAGCCCAGGAGGGAGAACCTATCTGTTGGCTGACTTGTTATGATTATCCGACCGCTTATCTGCAAGAACAGGCTGGTGTGGAGATGATCCTGGTGGGGGACAGCCTGGGGATGACCATGTTGGGTTACGATACCACGTTGCCGGTCACGATGGATGATATGATCCGTCATGCAGCCGCCGTACGCCGTGGTGCTCCGACGGCGTTCGTGGTCGGTGATATGCCCTATATGTCCTATCAGCCCAGCGATGAAATCGCGGTCAAAAACGCCGGGCGATTTATGGCAGAGGCTGGCTGTGATGCCATTAAACTCGAAGGCGGGCAAGCCATGGCGCCACGCATTCGTACCATTGTGGATGCTGGCATCCCTGCCATAGGGCACCTGGGCTTAACACCCCAATCTGTGTCTGCTTTAGGCGGCTTTCGCTTACAGGGAAAATCGGCTGCCCTGGCAAAGAAGATTGTGGATGACGCTAAGGCTCTGGAAGAGGCGGGAGCGTTTGCCATCCTGTTAGAAATGGTTCCAGATCGCCTGTGTAAACTGATCACCGAGCGGGCAAAAAATACCTTGATCTTTTCTTTGGGTTCTGGGCCTCACGCGCATGGACAACTGCTGATTTATCACGATATGTTCGGTTTATATCCCAAGTTCAAACCGAAAATGGCAAAAGTTTTTGGAAATGCAGGGGAAGTGATTTTGAACGGCTTGAAGCAATACGTTACGGAGGTCAAATCGGCAACCTTCCCGGCCCCTGAGAACTGGTTTGGAATGCCTGATCAGGAATACGAAGAGTTGCTCAAGATGCTGGGGGAATAATCGTTGTCGCAAAGAGATCAAATCTTCGAGTTTGCTAAACGGACAGCCCATTTGAAGCCAGAAGGGGCTTATCATGTGCTGGGGCGAGCCCTTCAACTGGAGAAAGAAGGACGGGAGATCATCCATTTTGAAATTGGACAACCGGATTTTCCGACCTTTGAAAACATCTGTGAAGCGGGTATCCAGGCTATTCGCAGTGGAAAAACTCGCTATACGCTGCCAGCCGGCATGATGGAATTGCGCGCCGCCATTGCCGAGGATGCAGGCCGCCGGCGGGGTATCTCGATCTTACCGCAGGAGGTGGTGATCAGTCCCGGCGGTAAGCCGAATCTTTTCTTCCCAACCCTGGCATTGGTCGAAGAGGGGGATGAGGTGATGTACCCTGATCCTGGCTTTCCAACTTACGAGGCGATGATTCTGGTTGCGGGAGGTATCCCGGTAGCCATGCCGTTGCTGGAAGAAAACGATTTTTCATTAGACTTAGATGCTTTTGATCGGTTGATCAATCCACGCACTAAACTGGTGATCCTCAACTCACCCAGCAACCCTACCGGCGGAGTGTTGAGTTGGGAGGCGTTACACCACATTGCCGAACAGGTGCAACGCTATGATTGTTGGGTGCTATCCGATGAGATCTATTCGCGCCTGGTTTATGATAACTTGACCGCCCCCTCCATTGCCTCTCTGACCGGGATGAAAGAGCGCACCATCATCGTTGATGGCTTCTCCAAGACCTATTCGATGACCGGTTGGCGGTTGGGTTTTGGCATCATGCCCGTGGCACTGGCGCAGCAAGTTGAACTCTTGCTCACTCATTCGATTGGAGCAACAGCCCATTTCACCCAATTTGCCGGACTGGAGGCTATTCTTGGGCCACAAGAAGCTGTGAATGAGATGGTAGCAGAGTTCCAACGGCGGCGGGAGGTGATGGTCAGTGGGTTGAACAGCCTTCCCGGTTTCCGTTGTCGTCAACCGCAGGGAGCGTTTTATGCTTTCCCGAACATCCGAGAGATAGGGCAAA
>Ga0308399_1000431_pt1 | contig 14986 bp, 8 predicted proteins | sample HotsprSampOS1260_FD_202367 | JGI IMG/M metagenome (GOLD analysis project Ga0308399, IMG submission 202367) | Hot spring phototrophic mat microbial communities from Octopus Spring, Yellowstone National Park, Wyoming, United States - 20060914_OS12-60 ... | reverse complement strand
GGGGCGCTGTGCCTTGGCGAGGTGGTTGAGGGTGTGAGAAGCCGGAGTTGAGGCGGGCGGAGGCTTGCCTCGGGGGGATGGAGGCGCTCTGCCGAGCCTTCCCAAGGGGTCAAAACCTCCAACCGATCAGCAGCAGCGACCATTTCCCGGCCCGGAACAGGCTCCAACCAAAGTCGGTAAGGATTCAGGCCATTCGCAGCCCTATCGTAATTAGCTGGCCTCCGGTGGGTTCCCTCTGTAAAAAGTCAACGGCATCGCCGTTAAAAACCCCGCGCCTGGCCTGAACCACAAACGGGAAGCAGCTCATTGTCCCACAAAAGGTCAGGCCCTAGCAGGGCTTAGAATAGAAGGCCAGAAGGTTGCCAGCCAGCAAACCCCCGGAGGTCCGCAAGCTCATGGACGCCTCGTCGGCCCAAAAGCACCAAAAATCAACTGCCCTGGCACAACCCGCTGGCTTCATAAGCCAACTGAGTCTGAGTGCATTTCGGCCAGGCTCTGCAAGCCCGTACCGGCCCACCTACACGGGCTTCATGAGCTGAGTTGCCCCTCTCGAAAGCCTGCACAGGCTACCTTTCCGCAAGACGAACTGCGTCCCCGATGCCATAGGGCGCTCGCTCAGGCCTATGCCGAATCGAACTTTTCCAGACTCAAAAGCACGGCCCATCGCGCCCTCAGTTCAGCCGCCGCCCGCTACGTCCGACCGTCATACTTCAAGGGGGCCTGAGCTCAACCTGTCCCAGGCGTCCATCTGGGCCATCCCGTTGCAGCCACCACAGCCGGTGTGCCGCGCGCAAGAAGCGCAGGCGGACAATGTGCTCTGTCTTTGCTCGGCAGTTGACGGGCGGCGAAGCTGTTCAGGCGGTTGCCGATTGCCAGTCGGCCATACGCCAGAGTGACAGCCCGCGCCCGGTTGTTCGATCAGGATGCACCCCGGCTCCGTGCGCGCCTTTCAAAGCCGCTACCACCTGGAGCACCGAGCCCTCACGGGCAGCCGACACCGCATGGTGCCAAGCCGCACCGAGTTGCATCCATACCAGCTTTTCCGGCTTCCGGCCCAAGGCTGGATAGACACAAGGCGAGGTTTGACCGGGCTGACCCGAGGAAACGAGCGGCTCGTCTCTACGCAATATAACTTATATTGTGCGGAATTATTTATATCCAGACCAACACACCCCCGATCCCTTCGGACCCACCAACAACCAGATCGCCGAAAGCCCAAACTCCGCGTCCGCTACCTCCCTTCCCCGACGAGCATTCCCACCGGCTGGCCACCCCTTGACTCCATTGAATCAGCGTCGCCGGAGGACTTGGCGTGCATCCAAGGCGGTACTCCAGATCGCAACCCCGGTGGGGGCCGCGTTGCTTCCTGACAGGCAACGAAGTCGTTGCACTGCGACGATTCCGAAGCGCAGGCCGCCAACAGCTTCGGTAGGAAACGCTCTCACACCCGCTGTGCGAAAGGCGCGGGCAGCGCTGGTGCATCAAATGCCTGCGAGGGCGCGCAACTGGTGTGTGTCAAAGCTGTGGGAACGCCTTCGTCGGCCGGCCGGATACGGGGCCGTTGCCGGTTGGCGGTCTTCCGAAGCCCACTTGTTCTCGTGGGCAGGATCGGGAACGACTCAGGCAATGCGGCCTGCGCTGCCGGCGCATGCAGCAGGTGGGCTGCGGGCCGGGTCGCCGTGGAGCTGGGCGATGGAGCATTCAACGTTTGAGGAACTTGGCCACTGCCTCGGTGCGGGTTCGGACCTGTAACTTCTCGTAGATCCGACGGATGTGGGTATGAACGGTTTCGTAGCTGACCCCGAGGCGCTCTGCGATCTCTTTGTAGAGGAAACCCTGGGCCAAAAGGTCGAGTACTTCGCGTTCGCGGGGCGAGAGTTCAGCGGTCGCTTCTGTTGAGCGGGGCAGCGGTCGCTGGAACGACTGGACCACTTTGCGGGCGATGTGGGTGGTCATGGGAGAACCGCCGTTGACGACATCGCGAATTGCCTGCAGGAGCTCCTCGCGGGAGGAGCGCTTCAGAAGGTATCCGGTGGCACCGGCTGCCAGTGCGTTGAAGATGTTGTCGGTGTCCTCGTAGACCGTAAGCATGATGAACTGGGTATCGGGGCACTGGGGCTTGAGCTGGCGGACGCATTCCACTCCGTTGAGTCCGGGCAGGTTGATGTCCATCAAAACCACCTCCGGTTTTAGGCTGGGGATGGACTGGATTGCTTCCTCTGCCGTGGCGAACTGACCCACACACAGATAGCCTTCGGTTCGGCTGATCACGCGGCCGAGCGTGGTCCGAAGTTTTTCGTTGTCTTCAACGATGGCGACTTTGATGGGCATGGGAAGGAATGCGAGCGGATGAATGCCTTTGCGGGTTCGGGATCCCCCGGTGCGGTCGGATTGCCGGAGCAACGCCCGGTCCCTGCACCCCATGGCAACGTATTGGGACAAGGGTCAGGGAGCTACCATTGGATTTTTCGGGGCTCATCGAGTTTTGGCGCGTGGGCTGAATTCCAGTCGCACCCGCGTGCCCCCGGCAGGGGGCGATTCGATGCTGAAACGGCCTCCGATTTCCTCGAGTCGTCGACGCATGTTGTCCAAGCCGTGTCGGCCGCGCTGGCTGGCGTCGGGCGGCAATCCACGGCCGTCGTCCAGAATTTCCAACACGACTCGTCCATTGTCGAGGTGCAGGCGCACGTGAACGCTGTGTGCGTTGGCGTGTTTGACCACGTTGTGGATGGCTTCCTTGGCTGCCAAGTAAACGTTGTGGCGCACCTCGGGAGCCAGCGGTACCTCCGGCAGCGGGGGGACTTCCAATCGATAACTGAGGCCGGCCAAAGCCAGGTATTCCTGCGCATATTTGCAGAGATAGTTCACCAGGCCCTCCAGGGAATCGTGGGCCGGATTGGTGGCCCAGACAATCTCGTCCAGGGCGCGAGTGGTTTCGCGGGCCGTTTCAGTGATTTGGCGTGCATGGGCTTCCACTTCTCCGGGTTGGTCCTTGTCGCTTTCCAGCAGTTCGGCCAGCAGGGCGACCTGGACGAGGTTGGCGCCCACCTGATCGTGCAGGTCTCGGGCGATGCGCGCCCGTTCCTTTTCCAGGGCCTGCTGTTGTCGGAGCTGGCGGCGAAGCCGGGTGGTGGAGATTAGGTGCACCGTGCCTGCGATTCCGGCCAAAAGGCTGAGGCTAGCGACGGCCAGGAACCAAGGCGTACGCCAAAATGGGGGTTGAACCAGCACCGACAGTGAGGCCGGCGTGGGGCTCCAGAGCCCGTCTTGGTTGGCCGCTCGCACCAGGAACTGGTACTGGCCCGGAGGCAGTTTGGGGTAGCGGGCCAGTCGGGCCCCGTTGGCCCGGGTCCAGGTTTCTTCGTAGCCGACGAGTTGGTACTCAAAACGGGCCCGTTCAGGTGCGCTGAGGTTCAGGCTGGTATAGTGGATTTCCAGGCGGTTGCGCCCGGGTGGGATGACCACTCGGTCGAGCGCGGGACTGCGGAGGCTCCGGATCCAGATCGGTTCACCGCCCAACCACACCGACTCCAACAAGACCGGTGGCGGGAACGGGTTGGGTTGCAGCTCCCTGGGATGGACGCTGACCACACCTTGGACGGTCACGAACCAGAGTCGGCCATCGGGTGTGCGTGCTGCTGCGGGTTGCGATCCCTGCGTGCATTCCGGGGTGGGCAACCCGTCGGCCCGGGTGTAGACGCGGCCGGTGAGAACCCGTTGTCGGCCGCTGCGGATTTGATCCAGAACTTCCCCGGGGATGCGCATCAGGCCTGCGTTGGAACCGATCCAGAGCTGGCCGGACTCGTCTTCCAGCAGGTAGCTGATGCTGTTTCCCGGCAGGCCGTGCTGAGTGGTAAAGCGGTGCCAGCGGCCCTGATGGAAGCAGACCAATCCTTGCCCCGGGGTCCCGATCCAAACTGCGCCCTGCCGATCCACCCATAGGCAGGAGACATCGTTTCCCGGCAAACCCTCGGGGGCTTTCCGGTAAACAGTGGCTTCCTTGGGTTTCCAGCGCGTCAAGCCTCCGCCGATGGTGCCAACCCAGAGATAGCCTTCCGTGTCCTCAGCCAGTGCTCGGACGGCATCGGCGCCCAAGCCCTCGGTGGTCCGCAGCCACTGCCACCGGCCCTGGTCGAGGCTCACCAAGCCTGCCTGAGTCCCAAACCAGAGTCGGCCGGAGCGATCCTCGAGGATGCCGGTGATGGCGGTCAGCAGGGCTGCCGGGCCGGCGACGCGCTCGAATCGTTGTCCATTCCACTGGAAAAGGCCTCCGCCGGTACCTACCCAAATCCGTTGCTGCCGGTCCACCCAGAGGGCAGACACGTTTTGCTCGTAGGGACTGACCAATCCATGTTCCGGGCCGAATTCGAGCAGCCCCTCCGGCCGCAGCAGTCCCACGCCCCGGGTGAAGCCCATCCAGACATTGCCGTCCTGATCCGGGCAAACCGTCTGGGCCACTATGCCTTGGGACAATACGTGTCGACGAAACCGCTTGCGTTGAACACGGTGGAGCCCTCCGCCGTCGCAGCCCACCCAGAGGTTCCCTTCCCGATCCATGCACAGGGCTAGAATCCCCTCCGTGGACAATCCTTCTGCCTTTCCAAGGCGCGTGGCACGACCCTCGGCGTCAAACCAATACACTCCGTCGCCGCTGGTTTCGTCCAGCGTACCCACGATGAGGTTCCCCTCATGATCCTCGCAGCCCACCGAGGGCCGTGCGTTCGGGCGCCAAGGGTAGGGTCCGAGGTCGCGAACCCACTGGGTGCCGCGGTAGTACAGAATCCGGCCCCCGACCAAGCGCCAATGGCCGCCGCTGCGACTGGGGACCAGCAGATCCAGGCGCGTGACCGGCAGGACCAGTTCCAAGGGCAGTCGAGGCGGATCCACCGCCTGGAGAGGACCGAGGGCGTGCAACTGGTGATCGGTCCCCACCCAGAGGCGGTCTTCCTCCACGGCCAGGGATCGGCATAGACTGGGCCGGTCCGCGCCGACTTGCCAGATGTTCATCTGGCCTTGAAAGTAACGGCACAGCAGGCCATTGGCGGTGTAGAGCCAGACGGCGCCGTGGCGATCCTCGGCAACCGCCCGCAGGCGACCTTCGCGGGAGCCACGGCCTACGTCCAGTTCCACGATCCCCTCGGGCCGCGCCAACGCCACACCGGCGGTCTCGGTTCCAATCCAAAGCTGGCTCCGGCTATCCTCGTGGAGCTGGACGATCCGGCTGCTGGGCAGGCCCGGGGTGTTGACGGCGTCGAAGACCGTAAAGTTCAATCCGTCGAACCGCACCAGTCCGTTGAGCGTACCCAGCCAGAGATAGCCGTCACGGTCCTGAATGATGCTCAGCACAGAGCTCTGAGGCAGGCCTTCCCCTGTGCTCCAGTTCTCCACCAAAAACGGCGACTCCGGCGGCGAGGTGATCGCTGCGCTGCCGGTGCCGGGCAGCACTGCGGCGGTGCTCCAGAACAAGAGCGCCACCCAAGCGCATGGCCCAAAGTTGCCCGTGCCACATTGCACGGCCTCATTTTCGGCTCGACAGCCCGGGCAAGTAAAGGAGCTCTACGGCTCCCCCACCCTGCCCCGCCGTCACCCGGCACGGCACTCCGCGTTGGCAGGCCGACGGTGCCGCCCTCCGTGCTTGCCGGCATCAGCTCTCACGCAATTGGGCCGGTTCCAATCGAGGTACCAGCAGATGAATCACCAGAAGGGCCACAAGGTACATACTGCCGGCCATGATGAAGATGCTCATGTAGCTGCGCGTGGCCTCCAGAATGGCTCCCACCAACATGGCGATGAACATACCGCCCACGGCCCCTGCCGTGCCGCCAATGCCCACTACAGATCCCACTGCCTTGCGCGGGAACATGTCGGAGGTCAGCGTGAAGAGGTTGGCGGACCAGCCCTGGTGGGCGGCAGCCGCCAGAGAAATCAGCGCCACCGCTAGCCACAGGCTCTTGACGTAGGCGGCGAACATTACCGGTACCACACACAGGGCGCACAGCAGCATGGCCGTTTTGCGCGCCCGATTGGCCGTCCAGCCGCGTTTCATCAGCCACCCGGAGATCCAGCCGCCCCCGATGCTTCCCACGTCCGCCACCAAGTAGATCACCACCAGGGGCAGCCCGATGCTCTTGAGATCCAGGCCGTGATTTCGATGGAAGAAGTCCGGAATCCAAAACAGGTAGAGCCACCACACGGGGTCGGTCATAAACTTGCCCAGGGCAAAAGCCCACGTCTGGCGGTGGGGCAGCAAAGCCCGCCAGGGAATGCGAGCCTCAGGATCAGGTGGATCGCTCCGAATGTAGGCCAGTTCCGCCGGCTTCAGCCGCGGATGACGTTCGGGCTCGCGGTACAGGAGCCACCAGGCTGCCACCCAGACAAAGCCAACAAGACCTGTCAGAATGAAGGCCCAGGTCCAGCCCAGGTGCAGCGCAATCCACGGCACCACCAGCGGGGTGAGCAGGGCACCCACGTTGGTCCCCGCATTGAAAATGCCCGTGGCCAGTGCCCGCTCGCGTTTCGGGAACCACTCGGCCACGGTCTTGATGGAGGCGGGAAACGCGCCCGACTCGCCAAGTCCCAACGCAAATCGGGCAACCGCCAGGCCGACGGCTCCACCCGTGAGAGTTACCCACGCGAAACCGGTGGCGGCGTCCAGGTTCAGCATGGGCAGACGCCACGTTTCCGGGACGAGCCCGGCCAAGCCATGCGCAGCCGCCGCCAGACTCCATACACTGACCGAAATGGCGAATCCGCGTCGTACTCCCACGGCATCCATGAATCGGCCGGCAAAGACAAATCCCAGCGCGTAGGCCAGCTGAAAGGAAAACACAATCGAGGAGTAGATCCGTTCGTCCGACCAGCCGAAGACCTCCGTCAGCGTCGGTTTCAGAATCCCGATGATCTGGCGGTCCACGTAGTTGATGATCGCGGCAAACAGCAACAGTACACAAATCGTCCAGCGGAAATATCCGCCGGACGGCCGCACCGGAGGAGGACTGGCTGCGCCCACGACCGATCTCATGCCAGCACTTGTACCGTTGCCGTTGCCGCACTGTCAAAGCACTACCCTTCCCAATTTGTGCAGCGAGCCCCTTGAAATGTGTCCGGCCCGCCCAAGGTCCTCCGGGCCACCTGCCCCGGCCATTTGGCGGGCCTGATGTGTGGCAGGCTGCGCCGGTTGGGCCTGACTCGCACATTGTCCCCAGCCCGGCGCAAACTCTCTCCGGAACCGAGCCAGCCGCAAAAATCAGAACCGCTTCCGCAGCTGTTAAGCCCGCGCCAAGCCGCGTTGCTCCTGCAGAGCCGTCCGGACGGACCTAACCCAGACGGACCTTGCCCGGCAGGTCTCGAACCCGCGCTTCGGTTTGCCAAAGCTCCCAGATGAGTCAGCCCAGGTTGTGAATGAGCAAACCTCCTGCTGCCCGGCACAAAGCCGCAGTTGGCGCGGAGCGGCCGCGTGCAAATCCAGGTTCCTCCTTCCCTCGGCCTGGAGCCCTCATGGGGAAGAGTGAGTACCGGGTGGTCCTGCGACTTGCCCCGCCGCGTGGCCCCACCTAGTCTGGCGGTCTGGAACCGTCGGGCCGGGCCGGGACTGAAAACACAAACCGGTTTTTGGCGCAGGCCCGACCGCGGCCTATGAAAATCACGCTCAATTGGTTGCGACAGTACGTCGAGGTAGAGGAAACACCGGAAGCCCTGGCCGAGCGGCTCACCATGCTGGGCATCGAGGTCGAGGGAATCCAGCGGGTGGCCGGAGAATTCGAGGGCATCGTCGTGGCCCAGATCCTAACCCGCGACAAAGTGCCGGGCTCCGATAAACTCTCCGTATGCCGTGTCTTCGACGGTCGTACCGAGCGCACCATCATTTGTGGCGCTCAGAATCACAAGCCAAGGGACAAGGTAGCCCTGATTTTGCCCGGCCACGCCCTTCCGTTAAAGCCGGGGGAGACGGAACCTTTGGTCATCCGCGAGCGCAAGGTCTTCGGCATCGTCAGCCAGGGCATGATGTGCTCGCCCAAGGAACTCGGCCTTTCGGAGGACGGCGAGGCGCTGTGGATCCTGCCGGAGGACGCTCCTGTGGGGCAGCCGCTGGCCGAATACCTGGGCCGAAGCCCGGGTGACGTGGTGTTCGATCTGGAAATCACACCCAACCGCCCCGACCTCAACAGCGTGATCGGTATTGCACGGGAGCTGGCAGCCGCCACGGGCCGGAGTCTGCGGTTGCCCGAGGTGGGCGAGTGGCCCGACCCAGCCACGAAGCCGCCGGCTAGCGAACTGGTAGAGTTGGTAGTGGAGGCACCGGATCTGTGCCCACGGTACGTCGCACGGGTCATCCAGGAGGTGCGAATCGGCCCCAGCCCGGACTGGCTGAGGCAAACCCTCGAACGCGTGGGCATGCGCAGCATCAATAACGTGGTGGACGTCACCAACTTCGTGATATTGGAGTGCGGTCAGCCACTGCATGCGTTTGATGCCGATCGCCTCACACGCAATGAGGCGGGACGTATCTCCCTGCGGGTACGCCGCGCCCGAGACGGCGAGCGTTTCGTCACCCTCGACGGCCAGGAACACACTCTCACCGGCGAGATGCTGTTGATCGCCGACGCGGCCGGCGGGGTGGCCTTGGCGGGGATCATGGGCGGGCAGAATTCGGAGGTCACCCACGCTACCCGCCACGTGCTCATCGAAAGCGCCTGGTTCCAGCCCACCAACATCCGCCGGACCAGCAAGGCCCTGGGGTTGCGCAGCGAGTCCAGTTACCGGTTCGAACGCGGTGCTGATCCTGCCCTCACTGACTGGGCCAGCCGCCGCTGTGCCCAGCTGATTCTTCAGACGGCTGGCGGGCGGCCCGCCGGCGGTTCCGTGGAATTCCATCCCTCCCCTGCCCCACCCCGGCAGGTGACGCTGCGCTTCGACCGCACCCGTGCAGTCTTGGGCGTGGCCATTCCCGCCGAAGAGCAGCGGCGTATCTTGGAAGCGCTCCACCTGCAAACGGTCCGGGCCGATGCAAGCACCGCCACCTTCCAAGTCCCCTCCTGGCGCCATGACCTGAAGCGGGAAAGCGACCTGATCGAGGAAATCGAACGCCTTTACGGCGTGGAACGCGTGCCCGCCACCCCACCACGCGGTGCCCTGGGCAGTCATCCAGCAGACCGCCTGTTCGACGAGCTTTCCCGGCTGCGCCGCTTGTTGTGCGGCCTGGGATTGGATGAGGCGCAGGGACAGACCCTCATCTCGGAAGGCGCTGCCGCTCTGGTCGCCCTCCCCGACCAGTGCGTCCGGTTGGCCAATCCCCTCAGCAACGACATGAACACCCTGCGCCCCAGTCTGTTGCCCGGTCTTCTCCAGGCACTGCGCCACAACGTGACACGGAAGAACCTCGATGTGGCGTTGTTCGAAATCGGAAGGGTGTTCCGCCGCCTCAACGGGTCGATCCGCGAGGAACGACGCCTGGCCCTGGCCCTCACCGGCCGCCGTGGGCCCTTGTTCTGGACCGGGGAAGGTCGGGACGCACGCTTCGATCTTTCCGACCTCAAGGGTTGCCTGGACGAGCTGTTCGAGCATCTGGGAATCCGCGGCGCTGCCTTTCAGCGACGTACCGACGCCACCCCGCTGTTCATCGAATCGGCCACGATCCAGCTTGGCAAACAGTACCTCGGCGAACTCGGCCTGGTCTTGCCCTGGATTGCCCGCGACCTTGATCTGCGCGACCCGGTAGTCATGGCCGAGCTCGACGTAGACCTGCTGCTGGCCCGACGCTCCCTCACCCGCGCCTTTCAGCCGCTGCCGGTTTTCCCAGCCATTCGCCGGGACGTGGCCATGGTGGTGCCCGAAAGTGTCACGCATGCAGACGTGCTGCGCGTGGTCCACCAGGCACGCGTGGAACATCTGGAACAGGTGCAGGTGTTCGACGTCTTCCGCGGTGGCTCCATCCCGCCGGGGAATAAGAGTGTTGCGTACGCCTTCACCTATCGCGCTGCGGACCGCACCTTGACGGATGCAGAGGCCAACGCCCTTCACGCACGCGTGGTCACGGCCCTCAGGGAAGGTTTGCAGGCCACGATTCGGGAGGCCTGAGCCGTGGGCCCGTCCAGGACGCGGCTCCCTCCGGCAAGGCGCTCTTTCGAAGTCTCCCGGATCCCTTCCAGCCAGCGGCCCACCGACGGCAAGCGCCGAGGGGCATTTGCGCTGCAGCCGGAAACGAGGAGTGTTAGAGGGAGCTGAGTGAGCCGAAAAGAGCGCGCATGGTCGGGGAAAAGGGGTGCAACCCCTCCTGCAAAGACACCACCCGAGCCAAACTGGCCTTTCCCGCCCCCTTCGAGACACACCACCCTCCCCGCCTTCGGCGCAGCCTTCCCTCCCTGAACAAGGGCGCTGAGGGACCAGCCCTTGCCTTTCTTTCCGGGACGGCTACATTCTGCGGCCATGAAATTCTGGCTGGCCTGGCTTGCCTACGGTTTCTTCGGTGTTTTGCTGGCCTGTGGGATGATTCTCGCCCACGCAGGCAATGCATGGCTCCTGCTGTTTGCCCTGGGCCTCTACGGAGTGCTTTTGGCGCGATACGGTTGTTCCCAAGGTTCGACCCATTAGGAGAGGCTGCTGGCCTGCCCCTGCCCAGCGCGGAGGTGTCGGCGTGCGCGCCGTAATCCAACGGGTCAACGAAGCCTCCGTTTCCATCGAAGGACGGAGGCAGAGCAGCATTGGCCGGGGTCTGCTGGTCTTGCTGGGCGTGGAAAACGGCGACACGGACGAGGACATCGAGTGGTTGGCCGGCAAGGTAGCCCGGCTGCGAGTCTTTCCGGATGCCCAAGGCGTCATGAACCTGGCCGTCGGAGAGGTAGGAGGAGAGGTGCTGGTGGTCAGCCAGTTCACCCTTTTGGCCAGTACGCGCAAGGGAAACCGGCCCTCGTACAGCCGGGCCGCTCCACCTGAAGCCGCGCGCCCTTTATACGAACGTTTTGTGGCTGCTTTGTCGCAACAGCTTGGCACCCCTGTGGCCACGGGCCAGTTCGGGGCCATGATGCAGGTGCACCTGGTCAATGACGGGCCCGTCACCATTCTCATGGACAGTCGGTTGCGCGAATGAAATGGGCCCTTGGTTTTGTCGCCCTTCCGGTACCTCGGAAAGCTCGGAGCGTCCGCGGCCGGGCCGCAGCCACTTGCCTTGTGCCGGGCTCCCCGGCCACCCCATCCTAACTGCGCCACGTCATGTCCCCACAGTGGACCATTGAAGACTGGATCGCTGCCCTGTCCCGACGCGAGGTCTCGGCAAGGCAGGTCGTGCAATTTTATTTGGATCGTATCCAAAGGTTGGATCCGCAGGTTCACGCCTTTTTGGAGTGCAATGCTGCAGAAGCCTTGGCGCAGGCTGAGGCTGCTGATCGAGCGCTGGCTGCAGGGGCCACGCACGCAGAACAACCGCTGCTGGGGATCCCGGTGGGCATCAAAGACAACTTAGCCGTCCGCGGTCATTCGCTGCGGTGTGCTTCCCGCATCTTGGGGCATTTTGTTTCGCCCTATGATGCCACGGTCATCGAAAAACTGCGCCGGGCAGGTGCCATTCTGCTGGGCCGCCTTAACATGGATGAGTTTGCCATGGGCAGTTCCACGGAAAACTCGGCCTTCGGCCCCACGCGCAATCCATGGGACCTGGAACGGACTCCTGGCGGTTCCTCCGGAGGTTCCGCGGCGGCCGTGTCCGCCGGCGAATGCCCGGCCGCCCTGGGGTCGGACACAGGCGGTTCCATCCGCCAACCGGCCGCCTTTTGCGGTTGTGTGGGGATCAAACCCACCTACGGCCGGGTTTCCCGCTACGGTCTGGTCGCGTTTGCCTCCTCGTTGGATCAAATCGGTCCTCTAGCCCGCACGGTTGGCGATGCAGCCCGCTTGCTGGGCGTCATAGCCGGTCACGATCCACGCGATGCCACCAGCCTGCCGGACGAGGTGCCGGATTACTTGGCCGCCTTATCCGGCGATGTGCAAGGGCTGCGTCTGGGGCTGCCCCGAGAATACTTTGCTGATGGACTCGACCCGGAAATCCGGGAAGCCATCCTGGATGCCGTCCGGCATCTGGCCGACCTTGGTGCCGAAGTCGTCGAAGTTTCCCTGCCTCACACCCGCTATGCCCTGGCCACCTATTACATCATCGCCACCGCGGAAGCCTCCACCAACCTGGCGCGGTTCGATGGCATCCGTTATGGATTCCGCGTGGAAGGCCAGGACCCCATCGAATTGTACGAGCGCACCCGCGGCTCCGGATTTGGTCCCGAGGTCAAGCGGCGCATCATCCTCGGCACCTTTGTGCTCAGCAGCGGCTACTACGACGCCTACTACTTGCGGGCCCAAAAGGTACGAACCCTCATCCGACGAGATTTCTCCGAAGCGTTTCAAAAGGTGGATGCCCTGATTACACCCGCCACCCCAACGCCCGCGTTCCGCCTGGGAGAAAAAATTTCCGACCCGCTCCAGATGTATCTCAGTGATGTGTTCACTTTGTCCTGCAACCTGGCGGGCATTTGCGGTCTGACCCTCCCCTGCGGTTTTACCCGGCAGCCTCGGCTGCCCATTGGGCTTCAGCTTTTGGGGCCGCCCTTGGGGGAACCGATCCTGCTGCGGATTGCCCACGCCTACGAACAAACCACCGAATGGCACCGGGCCAGACCTCCGTTGGAAGAGACCCACCCCTCGGAGCCCCCGAAAGGTTCGGCCGGCTGAGGACGACTCACGCACGACCCTCACCGGCAGCCTCGACCCATTCGGTCCCCAAAGTGGAACCTCGGTGGTTACTGAGTTTCGCCCGTGGTCATTCGCAGGAACACCTCTTCCAGACCAGGGCGCTCCTCCCGAAGTTCCAGAAGGCGGAACCCGCCCCGCACCAAGACCTCCGCCACCAGGCTTGGATCTGCCTGCCCCGGCAGTAACTGCACACGCAACCCATGGTCCAGCAGCTGGACCTCGGCAACCTCCGGCCGGGCCCGCAACGCCGCAGCCGCGGCCGCAGCCTCACCCCCCACCCGCACCCGTACCACCATCCCCTGATGAGGATCCTGCGCGCTGGCACCGGCGGTCGGACCCCAGTACGTCAATCGGCCCTTCTCGAGGATCGCAACCCGATTGCACAAGGTTTCGAGCTCCCGAAGGATGTGCGAGGAAATGATGATGGTTTTGCCCATCCGCTGTAGATCCTGCAGGATCGCCATCAATTCCAGACGCGCCCGAGGGTCCAAACCGCTAGCCGGCTCGTCCAGCAGTAGCACGCGCGGCTGGTGGATAAGCACGCGAGCCAGGCCCAGCCTTTGCTGCATCCCGCGGCTCAGCGCGCCCACCAGGGCCGTGCGTTTGTCGCTCAACCCCACCAACTCCAACACGTCCTGGACAATCCCCGTGCGGCGCGCAGCCGGAATGCGGTAACAAGCCGCAAAAAAGTCCAGGTACTCCTCCACCTCCATGTCCTTGTACACCCCGAAGAAGTCCGGCATGTAACCCACCAAACGCCGGACGGCCTCGGCTTCCGTGACCACGTTGTGGCCCAGAACCTTCACTGTCCCTGAGGTCGGCAATAGAAACGTTGCCAGAATCCGCAAGGTGGTGGTCTTGCCCGCCCCGTTGGAGCCCACCAAGCCCAACAGATCGCCTTCGTAGACGTCCAGGTCTAGACCCAGCAGGGCATTGACCGTGCCAAACCTGCGGGTTAACCCCCGGATCTCAACGGCCAGGTTACGAGGTTGTTCCTGTGTCATGGGACGGGATGGGCGCGAGCGATACCGGCACGCGAATGCGATAAAGGGTGCCGTACCGAAGCCGCGTGGGTTGAAATTGGGCTGTCATGGGCAGTGGCCGATGCTCCTCTACCCAGACCAGCAACCACACATAGCTCTGCGCACTTGCCAGGGGGACGCCCAGACTGCGCAGGGGAGAATCAGCCGAGCCACCTCCTGAGACAGCCCGCAGGCCCAACGAAACCGCGGTTGCTCCCTCGCACCAGAGCGGACGCTGCTTGTTCCCACCGGACGGCCAGCCCCTTGGCAAGCGGGCCATGTTCAACCGACTTTCTACGCGCCCCAGCATATTGTCGCGATCCTCGCCCGCCCGGCCGGCGGTGGTTTCTCGCAAGGTCTGCAAAGGCCCCACGGACTGCAACGGAAACACGGCCGATTCCACCACCAAATGCACCTGAGTCAGGGACTGAGGCAGCCGGTTGCGGATTTCCACGGTCCAGTGATCCGACGCCGCCTCGACGTGGACCTCCACCGGCACTTCCAGCTCGGCATACCAATCATAGACCCAGTTCCGACTGGTCCAGATGGGAACATAAAGTTCCCCTTCCCACCCTGCGCCCACCTGCTGGACGACCGAACGCTGGTTCCAGTCCCATCCCCAACCCCGTTCAACCCACGCCGAGCGTAACCCACCGGCCGCGTGTGCGGCTCTCGCCGGGTAAAGCCCGGTCCTTGGCGAATACAAGCTCACAAAAGTCCACCCGCGCCACAGAGCCTTCGGCGCACTCAAATCCACGTCCACCACGTTCAGCTCGTTCCACTCGCTGACGCCGGCCCGATGCCAGTAGCCGATGCCATAAATCACCCCGGCAAACAAAACCGCATACACCGGCAGCCGCAACCACGTGAGGATGGGCCGGCGAGACCGACGTGTCCACCGGTAGTCCACCGGCCCGATCAACACCACGTAGACCACCACCAAAGCCAACACCCAACCCCAGGGTAAAGAACGGATCTGGTCGGTCTGGAGCAGGCCCAAAAGCATCTCTTCCTCGGGGCGGGACCACTCCTGGATCCTGTGCGACGAACGATGGGCCGTCTGGGCTCTGGAAGGCCATTCCCACAGGGCGTTCCAGTGTCCTCCCTGCAACGCCCAATCTGACCACGGTCGCCGCTCAAGATCAGTCAGAACCAAGGTCACACGGCCACTGCCCCGCCGACTCGTAACCACCAAGGGTTGATCCCCCCACCAGGCCCGGACCTCTCCA
>Ga0308399_1000419_pt1 | contig 15181 bp, 9 predicted proteins | sample HotsprSampOS1260_FD_202367 | JGI IMG/M metagenome (GOLD analysis project Ga0308399, IMG submission 202367) | Hot spring phototrophic mat microbial communities from Octopus Spring, Yellowstone National Park, Wyoming, United States - 20060914_OS12-60 ... | reverse complement strand
TCAAGGCACCCGGTGTGGGCGGTGCGGCTTCCCAGTGGGCCGGGTCGTTGCCGAACAAAGGACCCAGCCTGCGTTGCAGGGACAGGCCGGTCCCTGCCGCCCCGGCAGGCCAGGGCGGCCCCGGCTTATACTCGACTTCATCCACCAGCACGTAAGGCACGTAGCCCACAAATGGGTTCGGGACGGTCTGCGGTGGATCGGGCCGAAGCAGAGCCAGCCGTTCCCCCTCGTTGGCCAGCCGACCTGACATGGGCCCGACCAACGGCACGCTTTCCGCCAACGCATACCGTCGGCGAAACATGGCCTTGGAGACCGGGTCCCGTTCTGGGTCAAAGCTCACCACGAGCAAGTAGCCGCCGGGCGGCATCACCACTCCGCTCGGGAAATGGAAGCTGACGCCTTCCAGTCGCCACGTGTTGGTGGGAAAGAACGGGTCGAACAAGGGAACCGGCTGATCTGTCAGATTGCGCAGTTCAATGTACTCATGCAGTGTGTCGGCGTAGCCCGCCGACGGCGGAGGTTCGAACATAATCTCGTGAATGACCACCGGCCCCACGCGCGGGCCGGCATTGGGCCGGCCGAGAGTGTTGGTCGCCTGAGCCACAAAATGTTCACGCCCGAGGCTGTCCAGATGCCGACCGAAGCTAATCCCGTTGGCAGCCGCGCCGAAGCTGAACCCGTGAGCGTAACCGGTCAGGTTGGTTCCGTCGCCCGAAAAGAGCCATACCTCCTCGCCCAGCGAGCTTAGATTGAACGGATTGGGTCCGCTGCCGAACTGCGTGCCATCGAGCACGAGATACCCAAAGGGCGGGATGACGGTTCCTGGCGGCATCACATACTTGCGCGGCTGGCGGCGATCGTCGGTTAGAAACCAGCCGGCTAGATCCACCGCAGTGGCCGTCGGATTGTGCAGCTCCACAGCGTCCACTTCCGGGGGCTCCGTATGGGTAAGAGCCTCGTTGATGACCACGGGCGGAAGGGCTGGAGGCAAAGGATCCAGCCGACCGGGCGATCCGCCCAGGCGCGCACTGGGCCGCCATCGGGCGGCTATGCTTTCAACACTGTCTTCCACCACGGGCACCAGCGAAAAGCCGGCCCCATCGGTGGTGTGGTACCACCGGTCGTCATAGCGGAATTCCCACACCAACTCTCCCAGCGGCCCCTCCAATCGGATCCGTTCACCCTCATTGGCCAGGGCGCCTTCGTACGGCCCGGCCACATTGGTGATCCCCGGATAACGCTCTTGGAACGCGACCCGGTTCCGCACCAGGACTACATATTCCCCGGGCTGAAGCACGGCCGGACCGTTGGTTGGGCTGAACACGAAACTGATGCCGGCGGTAAACCGGAACCCGGCTAGCGGCAGGGGATGTGCCCCGACGTTTTTCAGCTCCAGGAATTCATACTGGTCCGAGTCGCCGAAACTGCCGCCGGGGGCCGGATGATACATCAGCTCGGTCAGCACCAAGGGCGGCGTCTCCACCACGTAGGTAGCCGTCACCGGACCGGACCAGGGACTCGAGATGGGGGGATTGCGCGGTCCGGTCAGGTTGCGATGCTGCGGATTGTAGTTTCGGGCCACCACACGCACGTTGGAAGTCACCACCAGCGAGATTTCTCCAGAGCCGGCCTGCGCCTGCGGGGAAATCGCTCCACCCGGCAGCCGCGGATCGGTACCGTCCAAGGTGTAATAAGTCGTCGTGCCAGCCAGTGTGGCAGCAGTCCGCAATCGAACCACCGTGCCCGAGCTGACCGTCCCGCCCAGTCGGTCCAGGACTGGCGCCGCCAGGAAATTGGTGTCGATGAAATGGGTGCGGTCAGAGAGCCAACGCTTCAGAAATGCCACCTCGCCGGCATAGGTGCCCGGAAACCAGTGAGAGTAACCGGCCGAACTCACGGTGCCGGACCGGGGGGCGGAATCGGACCAGCGCTGCGCCTGCCGCATCTGCACAGGGGCAATCTCATTTGTGGCCAGACGGTCCACCAGGGCAAACAGTTCACTGGTTTGAAAAGGGCCCCGGCGCAGTTCCTGCCAGCGGTCGATCCAGGCCTGCCAAAAGTCTGGATCTCGGAACAGTCGCCGGTACCAACCGTTCGGGAAGACCCCAGCGGCGTTGAAAAAATCGGTACCGTAATCGCTGCCACCCCCCAGACCCGCCGAACCCATCCAGGACCTCGGGTTGAAGGCCCGCAGATCTCCACCCCCGGACGTGCCCATGGACCGATCGAAATCCCACAGCGGGCCCATTTCCAGTTTGCGGTTCCGATCCTTGAAGAAATACGCGCTCAGCCGCAGCGCATCCACGTTCAGCGCCAGCACATTGAGCAGGTGATGATCGATCCAGGAAGGTACGTCGATCCATGCCGCGTAACCAGTGACCGGATTGGTCCAGTGAGGGCCGGTCAGTGCCGCTCCGAAATTCAGGAGATACTGCTGGATGTACTGCGCCTGAGCTTGCCGCGCGGAGGTGACCATTTCCAATCCTGGGGGATCCACATAAACAATGGACGCTTCCAAATAGGGATCGTAGAAGGTTCGCTCGTCCGCATCGGCCCGATCTATTTTCAGTAGGTAGCCGCCGGAAAGTGCGGGCAGATTCGTCACGCCTGCTTCCAGCCGGGCAATGTTGACCCGTGCATCGTTGCGTTTGATTTTCTCCAGAACCGTGTAGAGCCCGTGGAAATCGCCGCCGGCGGGTGGGCTGAACCGCACCTCGCCCCCGGTCGTGTTAACGAACGCCTCCGCAAAACGTGTCCGTGGCGAGTAACGCCCGATCCTGCGACTCCACTCGTGGGCCAGCGGATTGTGCAAGAAGGAAGGGTCATAGACGTTCTGGGCATAAAGGACCCAGTCCGACTCCGCTGGCAGTCCCAAGAACTCGACGTCCTTGTCGTCATTGAACTCGTCCCACGTTTCCACCGCGAAGCTTTTCTGGGGCAGCCAAGCAGTGCTGCTGCCCCGGACATTGACGCCGGCACGCGTCACCAACGCCGGCGGGTTGGTGAGCGAAGCCACTCCGCCGATGGGATGGAACACCATGAGGATGCTTTCCCGGTCCAGCCGGGGCTTCGTACTAGGGAAAGCACCGCCGCCCAGGTTGTGGATCAGCAGGATGGGCAGGGGGGAAGTGAACGTGGCAGCGGCAGGGCTGAGTCGCACGTAGGGGAAGCTGACCGGTGGCCCCGGGAAAAGACCTGGCTGCCGGGGAAAGGCGCGGGCGCGCACGATCACCGTGTTGGTGATGGGAATAGGTCCGGTGTAGAGCGGCGATTGCGAGGTGGGCACGTTGGTGGGAGCCGGGGTATTGGCCGGCACATTGGTGGTGATAAGAAGATAGCGAATCTCCCAGGACGCTGGGTCGGGCACGGATAGTGCCAGTTGGAACGGTTCGAGGAACGTGCCCGGGACCCGCGAGGCTTGGACCTCCGGGCCGAAGCCGGTTCCCCGGACGGCGTTGGGAGCGCCCGGGGTGGGCTGCGTAAAGTAACCCAGCAGCTCGGGCTCCAGTCGGTCGCGTCCGTACGAAATGTCCGTGTACTGTTGCGGGTAGCTGGGACTGAATTCCGAGACCGGCTGGCCACCGGGTGCGTACAGCCCCAAGTAACCCGGGCTGGCGGAGAGTCGGAAATTGGTGTGGAGACGCCCATTGACGTTGGTATTACGGCCCGAGGCCAGCACCAACAGGTAGCTGCGCGGGCCGATCAAGGTGCCTGCCGGAAAGCGCCATTTGGCCGGTTGGGCAGCGTTGTCGGTAAGGGACCAACCGCCCAAATCCAGCCACGAGTCGGAGCCGTTGTAAATCTCAATCCAGTCGGGGCTGTTGCCGAGTTCGTCCCGGACGGAATCGGGTTGCCGACCGCTGTTGGAGGCCAGGAACTCGTTGATCCAGACCAGACGCTGCGGAGCGGTTGGGTCGACGGTGTACGTCCAGCTCTGAGTCTGGATCTGCAGGGGCAGACCGACCCGATCCACAATGCCATGGTTGGCGGCCCAGGCCACGGTGACCGGGCCCGGCGATGGGGGCACGAACTCGAAGATGTATTGGTCGGGAGCTACCACGACGAGATTCGTGGCCGGGCGCCCCTCCAGCAAAAGATCGGTCGCGTCCACAGCTCGAACCGGCTCCGAAAAGGCCACTTCCACACGTTGCAACTGGCTGAGAACCGTGCCCGGAGGCGGCCAGACAAGCGTGACCGTGGGCGGTGCTTGGTCCAACTCAGCCTCCAGGTCTACGTGAATGACAAAGTCGGAGGATTGGCCCAGACTCGCGTTGAAGGCTTGCACCGCCAGCACGTTGGTCCCCGGACGCAACAATCGATCCGGAGGCCCTAGCTCGAAGCTCTCCCCTACCAGCGGCTCGGGCAAAGCCGGCAGGGAGGTGCCATTGTAGGGGATAAATTCATTGGTCGGCATGTGGAATCGGGCCACTTCCACGCCATTGAGCCAAGCGATGAACCCGTCATCACTCAGGGCATACAACCGCAGCGCAACGACCGCCTCTGGATTTGCCACCACAAAGGCCCGGCGCAGGAAGATACAGGTGTAGTTGTACCGCATGTCGCGCAGCTCCGTGCCGGGATCGGGCTGGCGATCGCCGTACCAAAAGGGCATGGGTGCCTGTGGCCAGGCGGAGTCGTCGAACTCCGGCAGGCGCCACGCGGTGGGGTCGGGTCGGGAAGCTTCGTTGGTTCCGCGCAACCAGCGCCACGTGCTGGCCGGTGGAATGAGGGCCACGGTTTGGGCCTGCAGCAGCCCGAGAGGGCCGCCGCCAACAAGCCAAATCACCAACCACCAAAACCCGATGCCGCGCCACCGAGACCCACCTGCGCGGAGGGACCGGACCGTAGCCCCACTCCGGCTGCAGTTCCCCGCCACGCCGCAGCGACTGGGGTCGGACACGGGTTCCACAGAGGGTATCCACGCCGAAACACGGCCTCCGGCTCCCTGGTTGGGACTTAACATGGCAGACCCAATTTCGCGGAGAGTGTGGTCTCTGGCAAGGCCTCCACCCCAGGCTCGGGCCGGCAACAAACCAGAAAGCCCGGCGACTTGGGCTGCCAGCCCCACGGCTTGTTCGGCTCAGGCGACCACCCAGGCCAGGATGGCCTTCTGCACGTGTAATCGGTTTTCTGCCTGGTCGAAGATGGTGGCGGCATGGGCCTCGAAGGTGGCCGCATCGATCTCTTTACCGCGGTAAGCCGGTAGACAATGCATCACCAGCGCGCCTGGCCTGGCCTTGGCTACCAAGGCATCGTTGATTTGATATGCTGCCAGGGACTCCATGCGTTCGGCGGCCTCGGCTTCTTTGCCCATGGAAACCCACACGTCGGTGTACAACACGTCGGCGCCTTCGGCCGCGGCCGCGAGGTCCTCGGTGCAGAGAACTCGGCCTCCGGCGCGCCGCAACAATTCGGGCGCTGGCTGGAAGGAGCGCGGGGCCGCCACCCGCAACTCAAAACCGAGCCGCCCGGCGGCAAAAATCCACGAGTTGGCCACGTTGCACTGGCCATCGCCGACAAAAGTGATGACCTTTTGCGCCCACGGGCCGGGACGCTTTTCCTGAATAGTAAACAGATCGGCCAAGATTTGGCAGGGATGCTCCTCGTCGGTGAGGGCGTTGATGGTGGGGATGCCCGAGTAACGGGCGAACTCTTCCACATCCGCCTGGGCAAATGTTCGAAAAACGGTGCCATGCACCATCCGTCCCAGCACGCGGGCCGTATCACAGATCGGCTCGCCCCGGCCCAACTGAATGTCGCTGGCATTCAGAAAAATGGCCTGGCCGCCCAGCTCGCGGATGCCCACCTCGAATGACACCCGCGTGCGGGTGGACGATTTGGCAAAAATCAGGGCCCACGTGTGGCCCTGCAGCGGCTGGTGGGCATGCCGTCCGCGTTCCCGTTTCATCACCGCCGCCCCGGCGAGCAATTGCTCGATCTGCGGGGCGCTCAACGCTTCCATGCTCAGAAGGTGTTTCACGGCTTATCTGGTTTCCAAATACTTAAATCGGGTGTCTCCTCCCATAACCCAAGCGGCCGCTCCAAACTGTTGGCAGGCGGACCGGTCCAGACCGCACGACCTTAGCGGCCCGGGTCCGGTGGCGGCCACGCAGCACCAGCCCGCGGGGCCACGCGCAGCCCCCAAGGTTCCGGCGCTCGGGCAAACGTCAACCGCCCACGTTCCTGGGTCACCCCGGTAAACGGATCATTCCGGATCAACAGGTTGCCGTCCAAGTCCAGAAAATCGCAGAGGCCAGCCAGGTGTGCAGCAGCGCTGATCCCGACGCTGGTCTCGACCATGCAACCCAGCAAGGTGCGCAAGCCCCAGACTCGGGCCTTCTGCAGCATGCGCTTGGCGACCGCCAAACCGCCGGCCTTGACCAATTTGACGTTCACGCCGTGGAAACATTCGGCACACCGGGTGAGGTCCCCCTCCGTGCGACACGATTCGTCAGCCAGGATCGGCAGAGGCGAGCGTTCCTTCAGCCAGACCCAGTCTGCCAGAGGCCGCTCGGCCGGCATCGGTTGCTCGACAAACTCGATGCACCGATCCTCGGCCAACCATTCCAGTTTTCGAAGTGCTTCTTCCTTGGAAGGCCAACCCTCGTTGGCATCCACCCGCAAGGGTGTGCGAGGAGCCACTTCACGCACGGCTCGCAACACCTCGGCTTCTTGCGGCACGCCCATCTTGATCTTGAGAACGGGATGACCCGCTGCGGATTGCACCTTCGCCCGGACAACCTCCGGCGCGTCGATCCCGATGGTGAACGAGCTCACGTAGCGCCCTTCTTCGAAGCCCAGACCCAAGTAATCATACAGCGGTTGCCGTGCCTGTCGCGCGACACCATCCCACAGGGCCATCTCCAGCGCGCAACGCGCCGCAGCCGGCGCCGGACCCAGCTGCTCCAGGGACTGAAGGCTGCCTTCTACATCCGCGAAGCTCAACCGCGCCGGCTCCACACGAGCCAAAAACTCTTCCACAGCCGATACCGTCTCGCCATAACGCATCGAAGGCGCGGCTTCGCCCCAGCCCACCAGGCCGGTCTCATCTCGCAACTGGACGATCACCACCGATTGCGTGCGGGTGGCCGGCGCGTTGGCAATGGCCCAGCGATGGGTCAGCTCAAGGTTCACGCGATGCCAGCTCAGTTGCACTTTGCCAAAAGAACGAACCTGCCCCGCGAAGGCAACTCTGGAGTGCGGGAACCCCGCAGCAGCGCGCTCTCCCACTTTCTTGTAGACCAACGGGCTTTCGCAGACAGACGGGTTTCCCGCAAGCCGCCCGGCTGCCCGGAAACACCTTTGGCCGCGCCAATACGGCTCATTTCCCCGAACCGCCATGAACCTCCGACAAAAAACCGAGATGCACTTCGGCACGGGTACGTGGCTCGGCCTCCTCCGGTCGGTGAGTCCGGGACAAGGGGGCGCAGCCACCGGTTCTGCAGTCAGGCGCTCTGGCCAGCGGCGACAGCGCAAGCAGACCATCTGAAAGGATCCGGCCAGCAGCCCGGAGGCTGCAGCGGTCAATGTTCGATCAGATCGGTGCTGCGGATCAAACGCACGCCAGCTTGGGCCATTTCTGCCAGCGCACGATCCACGTCGCCCGGTTGGAGGTTAACCCCGCGGCAGGCATCGGTGACGAGAAAAGTTCGAAACCCCAAGCGGACCGCGTCCAACGCCGTGGCCCGCACACAATAGTCCGTGGCCAGCCCAGCCACGTACAGTTCGTCGACGCCCTGTTGGCGGAGGAATGTATCCAGCCCGGTGGACCGGCGACGGCCGTTATCGAAAAAGCCGCTGTAGCTGTCGATGCGCGGGTCCGTCCCCTTGCGCACCACGTGAACGATGCGACCGGTGTCCAAGCCAGGGGCCAGCTCGGCACCCCAAGTGGATTGCACACAATGCACCGGCCAGAGCACCTGGGGCAGTCCATCCAGTTCGATCACTTCACCGACCCGCCGCCCCGGATGATTCACCGCGAAACTGAGATGGTCCGGCGGATGCCAATCCTGGGTCGCCACTACGAGCTCGAATTGAGGCTGAATGCGGTTGATCACCGGCAGCACGGCATCACCTTCTGGTACCGGCAGGGCACCGCCCGGTAGAAAGTCGTTCTGCAAATCCACCAGCAAAAGACAACGCATATCACGGAAACTTGGGCCCGTTTGCGTCTCTCGGCAACTCGAGTCCCCCGAATGCACCCGGGACACATGCTTTCGAAAACCACAGGTAGAGGCGCCGCATCTAGGTTCCCAGCTTCCGGAGCGGAGCAGTCGGGGCGCACGCCCGTGAGTGCGTTCGGCCGATGGCCCGGCATGGGACAGGACCGCAACCGGGGGAAAGGGCCGGAGCTGGGTTCAGCCGGTGCAGTAGCTGGGTGTGGGCAACAGCTCGGTGGGAATGCGGGTGGGGCTGGCAAGCCAACCATTCCGCACACCGCCCCCGCGGAAAACTGAACCCGATTGGGAGAAGGGACATTGCCCGGGGCCACTTTCCAAGCCGGCCCGGCGTCCCCAACAGGTCCGCAGATTCTTTCGGTCAGCCCGGATCTAGCCAGACAGTCCGCGCGCCCGCAAGATCAACTGCATTTTCCGCTCGTGCAGCCCAAGTTCCAAACCCGCCGGGTAGGCGTAGGGATGCGCGAGCCGGAGCACACCCGGATCGAGACGCCGGAACTGATCCTGCGCACGTTCCCGAACCGCCTCCAACTCCGGGAGGTCCATGACCCGCCGGCCAGCCCAGAAAATCGGCACCAGCAGATCTGTGCTGAGCAGCCCCTGGGTGATGCGCTTGCGCCGGGTGGGATCGGCCGGATCCACAATCGTCCAGCTCTCGGGCTCGGGCTGGTCCAGGTCGTAAATCGCATCGGCCACAAAGGCATCCCCCTGCTGAAAACGACGGACCTGGAGGCGGCCCGGGGTGGTGGTCTTGGCGGCTGATTCGGAAACTTTGATGCGGGGCTGCCAGGATCCGTCTTGCCGTCGCAGCGCGGCCAGTTTGTAGACCCCTCCCAGCGCGGGTTGATCCCAACCGGTGACCAGGCGCGTGCCCACGCCCCAGGCGTCGATACAGGCTCCCTCCTGACGCAGCCGGGCAATCTGGAATTCGTCCAGATCGTTGCTGGCCAAAATCCGCGTCCGGCTAAAGCCGGCTTGGTCCAACAACTGGCGGGCCTGCCGACTCAACCAGGTCAGATCTCCCGAGTCCAAACGGATGCCCAACAGCTCCCCACCACGTTGGCGCAGACGTCGCCCCACCTCGATGGCATGGCGCACGCCGGCCAGCGTGTCATAGGTGTCCACCAACAAAACACAGTTGTGCGGCATCGCCTCCGCATAAGCGAGAAAGGCGTCCAACTCCGATTCAAACGCCATCACCCAACTGTGCGCATGCGTGCCGCGCACTGGCAAACCCCAGTGCCGGGCCGCGTAGACATTGGAGGTCCCGGCGCATCCGCCCACGTACGCGGCCCGGGCCGCCGCCAATGCCCCTTCGCCTCCCTGAGCCCGCCGCAGGCCAAACTCGAGGACGGGCGCACCCCCGGCAGCCAGACAGACCCGCGCAGCTTTCGTGGCAATCAAGGTCTGATAATTGATCCATACAACAGCGCCGTCTCGATCAATTGCGCCTGCAGGATGGGCCCTTGCACCCGAACCAACGGCTCGTGCGCAAAGACCACCGTCCCCTCAGGGATCGCGTCCACATCACACCCGAAGCGCAACGAGCGCAGATACTCCAGGAACGCCGGTTCGAATAGCGCACGCCCTTCCGGTCCGGGCACCGACGCCAGATAGGCCAGGTCGTCCTCCTGAAAGCGCCACGCCTCCAAAAATGCCACTACCTCGGCCAGGCCACAGGCCAGTGCAAAACCTCCGCCAAACGGGTGCTCCCGGAAAAACAGATGAAACACCGCCTCCAGGGAGCCGCGCCCCGACTTCCAGAACGCCTGGGCCATGGTCAACTGGTACAGATCCGTCAACAACGGACATCCCGACGCAGCCAGACCAGTCGTTTTCATCGGCCCTAAGGTCACCCTGTCGAGCCGACCCTGACAAGCCTGCCGGTCAGTTCCAGGCCCTCGCAAAGGACCTTCCGCTTCCCGCACTGCCGGAGCCTAAAAGGACCGCCGCGACCACGAATTCGAGTTGTAGACACATCCAGGGCGCAAGGACCACCCGCGCCTCTTGCAGTGAGACCGCGAAACGGGCACAAATCCGCCTCTTTCGCAACCCATGCGGCTTCTCCCGCCGAAGTCATCCCACGCCAAGGCTCGGGAGGCCGGCTCTTGCTCGATTCCCCCGGTTCGGTCGGCGGGCCCGGTTAATCCAGCGGCGGCGCTTTCCCAGGGAATTCTGGCGCGCGGAGATCCCCACCAAGCCGCTTGGCGCACCGCATGCACCCGATGCCGGGAGACCGATCCGTCCCGCCCCCCGGGCCAGTGTGGATAACGCCCGGGCCGCACAGGCGCGGCGCGCGATCTTGGGGATCGGCCTCAGTTCCTGGACGGAGTCAGGTTTCTCACGGACCTGGTGCCGCAGAAACTCGGGCTGACTCGCCCTCTTTCTCGTAACAGACCACACGTGCAGGCGGGAGGTTCCGCCAAACCACAGTCGATTGTTTCAGCCGAAACCCTTCCCAGTGGAGCGCGGACTCGTAACGCAACCGGTAGCGGAACTGGATCCAACGGCCGCCCACCGGCAGCAACGCATGGATTTCGCTGACGACCCGCGCGCGATCCGCACGAGAAAACGCGCGCAGCGGGAGACTGGAAACCACGGCCGCTACCGTCGTGTCCTCCCGCAGGTGGCTTCGGATCAGGGACCTCAGGTGGCGAGCGTCTCCTTCCACCAAGCGAATGTGCGGAAACCTCCGCCGCAACAACTCCACCAAGCGGGGCATGGTCTCGATTGCCAACAATCGCTCCGGGGGCACCCCCCGCGCCAGCAGAGCCTCTGTCACAGCTCCCGTCCCGGCCCCCAGCTCGATCACCCAACCCTTCGGCGGCACCTCGACCCACCAGGCCATCGCACGGGCCAACCAACCCGAACTCGGCGCCACCGCACCAACACGCCGGGGATGCGACACGTAGTGCCAAAGGATCAACGGGGTATCCGCACACTTGCGCAGGAAACGACCCAAGTCCAGAGCCGTAGCGTCGCTCTCCGGAGAAGCGGTCGAGTCCTGTGCCTTTGCTTCCGTTGCCGGCTGCGACCAGCGATCCCAGCCGCCCTCCGGCGATCCATCCGAGATGGGTCCAAGCCGGCTCATGCCGCCGCCACTTCCTGAGGCCCCCGCCCACCGTTGACCAGGAACAACACGGCCATGCGCACGGCCAGGCCGTTGGTGACCTGCTCCAAAATCACCGAACGCTCGCCATCGGCGGTTTCACTGTCGATCTCCACACCCCGGTTGATCGGACCGGGATGCATGATCAGCACATCCGGCTTGGTCCGAGCCATCCGGGCCGGATTGAGCCCGAAGAACTGGGTATACTCGTGGATGCCGGGGAACATGGTGCGTCGCTGCCGTTCGTGCTGGATGCGCAACAGATTGATCACATCGGCCTCGCGGATGGCCTCCTCCAAATCATAGCTGATACGGCAGCCCAGTTGCTCGAACTCACGGGGCACCAGCGTGGCGGGCCCGCACAAGGTCACCCGGGCCCCTAGCTTAGTGAGGCCCCAGATATCCGAGCGGGCCACCCGACTGTAGAGAATATCGCCGATGATGGTGACGTTCAGGCCCTCGATGCGGCCCTTTTTTTCGCGGATGGTGAAGAGATCCAGCAACGCCTGCGTGGGATGCTCGTGAGCCCCGTCGCCGGCGTTGATCACGTGGGCCTGCAGGACCCGCGCCAGAAAATGCGGCGCCCCGGCCGCGGTGTGCCGGATGACGATGAAGTCCACATTCAACGCCTCGAGGTTCCGCGCCGTGTCCTTAAGCGTTTCGCCCTTGCGCAGGGAGGACGCCTCGGCCGTGAAGTTGATGATATCGGCCGAAAGCCGTTGCTCGGACAATTCAAAACTGGTGCGGGTCCGGGTGGAGGGCTCCACAAACAGATTGACCACCGTCTTGCCACGGAGGGCCGGCACTTTTTTGATGGTCCGTTCCCCCACGGCCTTGAAAGCCCGGGCCGTGTCCAGCACGGTGAGGATCTCCTCGGGCGTCAGGGACTCAATGTCCAACAAGTGCCGGCGCGTCCAGCTCATGGCCGTTCCAGATACACGGCGTCCTCGGCGCCGCTGTCCGAAAGCCGCACCTCGATCCGTTCCTGCAGCGTGGTGGGTACGTTTTTGCCCACGAAGTCGGCCTTGATCGGCAACTCCCGATGGCCGCGGTCGATGAGCGTGGCCAACTGGATGCGGCGGGGACGCCCGAAATCGTTCAGCGCATCCATGGCCGCACGAATAGTCCGTCCACTGAACAGCACATCATCCACCAGCACCACGGTCCGGTCCGTCACGTCGAATGGAATCAGAGTCGGTTGCATGTCTGGGGCCATGCGCTGGTCCAAATCGTCCCGGTGCAGCGTCACGTCCAACGCGCCCACTGGCACGGGGTGCTTCCAGAGACTCTCCAGAAGCCGGGCCAGGCGCTGCGCCAGTTGGACGCCCCCCCGCTGAATCCCCACCAGCGCCACCCGACTGGAATCTTCGTTGGCCTCGGCAATCTCATGGGCCATCCGCGCCAAGGTCCGCTGAAGCACCGGCCCACTTAAAATCAGAATGCGCTCAGCCATCGGTCCTACTCCCCGCCTGACAGTCCCGCCTCCCTGCCGCCGCTACGAACCTTGCGCCCACACCGCAACCGAGGGGCCGCCGCGCATGCCTCAACTGGGTCGCCGCCGGTTCGAAGGCGCCTCATGACCGGGAAAACCTTAGGCAGAGGAGGGCTTGCCGCCGGGCTGCTCGGGCGAAGCCGCAGGATCTTGCCCAGCCGCACCGCCGGCCTCGCCCACGGTTTCGGTGCCAGAAGCTTGCCCCTGTTGCTGCCGGGCCATCGCTTGCCGATACGCCCTCCATTTCGAGCGGTGTTTCAGGATCCAATCCGTCAGCGCCCGTTCGAACCCGATGTCATACCCGGCCTTCTCCGATTCGATCCATTTGTGCTTCAGGATCTCCTCCCGCTCGGCTTGGAATTCTCGGTACAGGGTCGAATTCCGTAGCAGGTCCTCACCGTCCAGCTGTTTGACATCGTCGGCCATAAAGCGAAGCGAACCACGCGTCAGAGGACACTAAACTCTGGCCGGGCCAAAGACAAATGAAAACCTGCTGGCCCGCCCGGAGCGCCCCAGGAAGAAAAGCCCGCCCACGCCCAGAAGACCGGCCTCCCCGGCCTGCCCATGGCGGCAGGACCGCCCAAGCGGCGCTGCCGGTACTCGGTTTCGAGGCCGGGCCCCGGATGGCCACCGGCCCTGGCTGCCGAGCAGCGAAGCATTCCCCGACTCTATTCGTAACCCAAGCTAGGAGAATTCCGGCGTTTGTCCCACGGCGCGATCGTGCCACTGGCCTGCAGGCGGTGGAGCGAGAAGCTGCGCCCAGGAGCTTCTCCCACCACCGCCGCGGCCACTGCCTCACGGAACTTTCCGGCGACGCAACCGAGCCGCCGCAAAAAGCTGGCCTGCCTTGACCGGGAGACAGCCAGCCACCCATCCTTTCCGGGTGGATCCGGACGAACTGCGCGCGCGGGTGGCGGAGATCCAGTGGCATCACAGCATCGATCTCGGCCATGGGATTGTCACGCCCGGACAGGACAACAGCTTGCGCAAGCTGGCGCGTCTGAAGCTGCCACCGCTGGCCGGCAAGACAGTGCTGGATGTGGGCGCTTGGGACGGGTTTTTCTCGTTTGAAGCGGAGCGGCGTGGTGCAGCGCGCGTGTTGGCCACGGATTCGTACTGCTGGGACGGTTCGCACGAGTGGGGTAGCAAGCGCGGGTTCGAGTTGGCGCGCCAGGTCCTGGGCAGCAAGGTCGAGGACAAACTCATCGATGTGCTGGAGCTGTCGCCGCAGACGGTGGGCGTGTTCGATATCGTCCTCTTCCTGGGAGTGCTCTACCACATGAAACACCCCTTGCTGGCCCTGGAACGCGTGGCCAGTGTGACACGGGAACTGATGATTCTGGAGACCATGGTGGACCTGCTCCATTACCGCCGGCCCGCCATTGCCTTTTATCCGGGAGACGAAGTGGGTCGGGATCCGACGAACTGGTGCGGCCCCAACCCGGCGGCAGTGATCGCCATGTGTCGCACCGTAGGTTTTCGGCAGGTCGAAATTGTCTCCGGCGTGCGCCCCTGGTGGTGGCGGTGGATACGCGCAGCCTGGTTACGATGGCGTCGAGGGTTTGCCTTCCTTCCGCTGGCCCGGACCGACCGGATCGTGGTGCACGCTTGGAAGTAGGCAATCGACAGGGTCCATTCTGGGAGATTGCAATGTGCACGCCCGCACCACATGACAACCCGCAGACCCAGGCTGAACATTCGCTTCGGACAGCGGAGCCGTGCCGGACCCAGGCAGGAACGATCGACCTCCCGCGGGCCGCCAGCCCCGGCTGCCTTGCAGCCCACAGCCAACCTACCGCGTCCACTGCGGCCCTTGTCCATGGGCAGGCATCGCCTTAAACCGAGCGGATCCCACGACCTCGGCCGGCCTGTCTCATACCCCGGCTTGGGCAAGAAATGTTGCAAGATCGGCAAAAGCGGCGAAGCCAGCCCTGCGCCGCCCTGCCACAGTCGCGTTGCAATTTGGTTCTGGCATCCGGTTGTAGGGTGCCGCCGCTGGGGAAGTTGCGTAGGTTCGGAGCAGTTCGCCGGCAGTATTGGTGGGGTTCAAAAGTGGGGTTGAGCTGACGGCGACGGAAAACGGGTTGCATGGGGTCCGGACCTCGAGGGTAGCGGCTGGCCGGGGTTCTGCGGGTGCTAGAACCACTTTTCTTTCGCGCAGGTGCCACGCCGCAACGCAGTAAATCGCAAAGGCCGGATTTGACCGCGTGGGGCAACTCCAGAGGGCACAGCGAAACTTCACGGGTCTGCGTGCGCCCCGGCTCGTGTTCCTCCGCACGGGCTGCCTGAAGAAGGCGAGGCCCAGTGGCTGAACCGCAGGACCGTCACCCGCGGCGGTGGCGGCCAGGCCGGCACTTCAGCTCTGGGCGATCGAGGTCATGGGCCTGGAACAAAACTTCTCGC
>Ga0308399_1000418_pt1 | contig 15199 bp, 10 predicted proteins | sample HotsprSampOS1260_FD_202367 | JGI IMG/M metagenome (GOLD analysis project Ga0308399, IMG submission 202367) | Hot spring phototrophic mat microbial communities from Octopus Spring, Yellowstone National Park, Wyoming, United States - 20060914_OS12-60 ... | reverse complement strand
AACTTAAAACTAGCTATTAGTTGGCAAGTTTTACTTGTTTCAGGGTATGTAGCTCAGGGGTTAGAGCACAGATCTTATAAGTCTGCGGTCGGTGGTTCGAATCCACCCATACCCACCAGCAGAAATAGCCAAAACCAACCTAAAAATTTTTAAAACTGATCTACTGCCATTTCTCGTTTGTAAACTTTCTAACAAAGCAGTCAATCTCTCTGAAAAAACCTTTTTGGGTTACCCAATTGCTCTGAATAGGTGATTAGCTTTTGCAAAGCTTAGTTTTAAAGTCTGTCTTTAAACTAAAGACCAAAATTGACAAGTAAAAAAGAGTTACATCGCCAAAGCCTTCTATAAATTTTAAACTTCGTTTTAGGCCAACCTAGTGATTGACTAACAAAAAATCCAAACTTACTACCAACCAACTTGACATTTTTCGAATAACCGGCCATGTGGTCGAAACCAGCTTAGTCATCTAAGCTTTTTGTTGGCGGTCGTAGCTCAGGTGGTTAGAGCGTTGGTCTGTGGCACCAAAGGTCACGGGTTCAAGCCCCGTCGATCGCCCCATGTCATAGTTGACAACTGCCAATTAATTCTGCATCACTGGCAATCAGTTTTAGGTGTTGGTTTAGTCTTTAGTTAGTTGGTAGATATTTAAAGCGCGTTTTTTGGGCCCTTAGCTCAGCTGGCTAGAGCGTCTCGTTTGCACCGAGAAGGTCAGCGGTTCGACTCCGCTAGGGTCCACCAACTTACCTAACCAACTTTCCTAAGAAAAATCATTTTTTAAGCAAAAAAAATTTATTGTTTTCACCAAACTTAATTTTTACTTTTATAGTAAAAGTCTTGATTTTTTCATTTTTTATATACTGAAACGTATATTCAAACAAGTAAAATACCTTTTGGTTAAAAATTTAATTTAAATAATTAGAAACAGCAAGTCGAAGTAGATATAATTTTCATAGTGAAACTTGCAAAGTAATGTCATATTTATGACCCAAGATGCTGGGAGTTAGTTGTGTATAGTTTGGTGCGAGCTACTGTCAAACCTATGCTTAAAGCTAAGTACAAGTTGTTTTTGTTCCATATGTGCAGCGCATTTACAAAACTAAAAAATAGACAATTTTCGGAAACAAAATCTCAACCAAAACGACAGAATCAACGTACGAATAATGTTTGAAGATTTGGTCTTATGGTGTCTGGGTAAATAATAAAAACTCGCTTCTCGCGATTAAAAAATCAAAGAATATTGATTTTGTTGTCCCCTACTAATCTTACAATCAGAGTCCTAAAAAACGTTTTAGTCCAAAAATAATTTTTACTTAAACAGGATAATAACAAGAAGCAAACTAATCTAATAGTCAGTTGGAAAAAATCTTGAAACTTTAACTTCTAAAAGCTAGTTGTCATTTATATGAAATCAATTACGCATTGCTTTCTTCCGCTCGTTAGGATCTAGATATTTCTTACGGATGCGCAAATTCTTGGGAGTAACCTCAACTAATTCGTCATCACCAATATACTCAAGACACTGCTCCAAGGTCATCTGCTTGGGTGGGGTTAAAATAATGCCTTCATCGGCCGTAGCCGAGCGCACGTTGGTTAGTTTTTTACCCTTGCAGGGATTAATTTCTAGGTCGGTGTCTCGAGAATTTTGGCCAATCACCATACCGGTATAAACTTCTACTCCTGGGCCAATAAACAATACTCCGCGCTCTTGGGCATTGCTTAAAGCATAACTGTTGCTTACTCCGGTGTCTGTGCTAACTAGACTACCATGATCAGTGCGCAGTTGCACTTCAGCCATAGGCCGATAAGCCTCAAAAGTAGTGTGCATAATCACTGTTCCTTTAGTGGCTGTAAGTAGGTAGGATTTCAACCCCAACAAGGTCCGAGTGGGCATGATGGCTATAAAAGTAAATTCGGTGCCAAGTTCGTTTGGTTGGATGTTTTGAATATCAGCTCCACGGCGACCTAATTCTTGCATCACTACTCCTTGGTAGTCTTGAGGTACAGTAATTTCCACAAGTTCAAAAGGTTCTAGTTTTTGACCATTTTCTTCCTTAAAAATCACTTCTGGCCGACTGACTTCTAGCTCAAACCCTTCGCGCCTCATGGTTTCAATAAGCACTGATAAATGTAATTCACCCCTCCCTGAAACAATAAATTTTTCACTAGATTGGGGATGGTCTTCTACCCTGAGAGCTACGTTGGTTTCTAGCTCTTTTAAAAGTCTTTCACGAATCTGTCTGGAAGTAGTGAACTTGCCTTCACGGCCAGCAAAGGGTGAAGTATTTACCCCAAAAGTCATCCGAATAGTTGGCTCGTCTACCTTAATTCTGGGTAAAGCTTGGTTGAATTCGGGAGTGGTAATTGTGTCGCCAATGTTAAGATTATCTAACCCAGCCACCATGACAATTTCTCCAGCTTCGGCTCTGTCTACTTCTTGTAGCCCTAAACCATCAAAAATCAAAATCGAAGTCGCTCGGCCTTTGCTTACTCCATGTTCGGTAATTGCTTGGATTGGTTGATTTTTTTCAATAAATCCACTACTAATTTTGCCCACACCCATTTTACCTTTGTACTGATCGTAGTGCAAGTTTAAAACCAAAATCTGCAAGGAATTCTGGGTGTTTGCCAAAGTTGGAGTAACAGTCGGAGCCGGAATGGTTTCAATGATTACCTCTAGTAAATCAAACAAATCGTCTTTAAGCTGATTCGGTTGACGGCCAGCTTGGCCACGAGCACCACTAGTGTAGACTACGGGAAAGTTTAGTTGCTCATCACTGGCTCCTAAATCCAAAAACAAGTCCTCAATTTTAGCCAAAGTTCTACTGGGGTTGGCGGCAGGTTTGTCAATTTTGTTAATGGCTACCACCACTTTCAAATCCAAACTTAAAGCTTTTTTCAAAACGAAGCGAGTTTGCGGCATTGGACCCTCTTGAGCGTCAACCAACAACACCACTCCATCAACCATACGCAAACTGCGTTCCACTTCTCCACCAAAATCGGCGTGTCCTGGTGTATCAACCAAGTTGATCTTGTAATCTTTGTAATAAATACTGGCGTTTTTGGCCTTAATGGTAATACCTCGTTCGCGTTCTTGATCGAGGCTATCCATAATCAACTCCCCCAGTTGTTCTAAATTACGAATGTGTAAAGTTTGCCTAATCAAAGCGTCTACTAAAGTGGTTTTTCCATGATCTACGTGGGCAATAATAGCGATATTGCGAATTTTCTCAGCTGGATAGATAGACATACAAAAATTGCTTCTAAAAACTGTAGACACAGCCAGAATTGGCAAAGTAACTAGAAAATCTAAACTTTGTCAAAACCTAATAGTGTAACCTTTTTTAAAACACACACTAAACTCAACCATCCGCCAAACCAACAATTGGCATAAACTACCACTGAAATTAGTAACTGATCTATCCCCTAAATGCAATTAAACTCATTTTAGATATTCAGCACACCCTTGAGCGAAATTCTTTAATTAATGTTAATAATTTCAACAAAATCAGTAAATGTCCGTAAACCTCAAGAATTAGCCAGTTTTACCAAATTTAACTAAAATTCTGGCCAGCCGCGATTGCCAATAAACTTTGTCAGTCTATTATTCAAAAACGTCTTTCTTCGGTTTTGTGCTATGAGCTAATCTAACAAGTGTTAGACAATCAACTTTAGACTACCTTGATCGCCCGACTAGTATCTCCGGTAGTGAGATAACTATCTAAAACTTGAATAATTTGTTCAGCAATGCGCTCTTGAGCTTCTTCAGTGCTACCACCAATATGAGGGGTTAAAATCACGTTAGGCAATTGCTGTAATTCGTGATAAAAACCAGGCCCATTCACTTCTGGCTCTTCTGGGAAAACGTCAATCCCAGCACCTACGACTTTACCGTTTTTAATAAACTCCACCAAAGCTTCGTAATCTAAAGCTGAGCCGCGGCTAAAGTTAAGAATCACAAAATTCTTCCTGGCCGCTTGAAAATGTTCACGAGTAAACACAGGTTTACCCGAGGGAGCAAAAGTATGTAAACTGACCACATCCGCATATTGTAACAATTCTTCAATAGAATCACACTTAGTGGCTTGACCGACTGGCGATTTGTCAAACACATCGTAGTAAAATACCCTAAACCCAAAGGCTTCAGCCAGTTGACCCACTTGCGAACCAATGTTCCCATAGCCAATAATGCCCAAATTTTTCCCCTGAGCTTCCCAACAGTTGTGCCAATCTTTTTGCCAAACACCGTTTTTCAAAGCCACACTGCGATCATACACGCGACGCAACAATAAGACCATTTCTGCCACTACCAGCTCCACTACACTTCGTGTGTTGGCGTTAGGAGCGTTAAACACTGGTATACCCAGCTCATTGGCCGTTTTTACGTCTACGTTGTCAAAGCCCGTGGCAAACAGTAGCACACATTTTAGATGCCTAGCTTGTTGCAACACCTCAGCGTCAATTTTAGTTTTAGATTTTACGCCCAAAATTGTGTAATCAGCCAACTTGGCCAGTAATTCTGCTTTGCTTAGAGCTCTGTCTATAAACTCCACTTCGTAGCCTTTTTGTTGGAAAAAATTAACGGCTGCTTGATGGACGTTTTCTAGTAGTAAAGCCTTGTTTCTGTGAGTAGTTTGCCAATTAGTATTAGTCATAAGTCTAAAAAATTTCTTAGACCAGAAAAAATTTTGGTTTCAGTCAACCTTAATTCTCTTTCTCAAAAAGAAGTTGTACTTACCCAAACTTCTTGAAAACCATCAATAACGTTTCGTTATGCTTAGCTAACTTTAGTAACAATCAATAAGTTACAACAACTATTATTCGCCAGTTACTTCTCAAAAACAGTTTTATTATCTATTGCTCCTTCGATCTTATTTGCTAACAATCAACCAACCACTAAACGAGACTTCCAGCCTGGAATAAGCCACCTTAATTAGTTTGATAAACGGTAAAACCAGTTTTTAACCATTGGCCAAAACCTGGTGGTTCAACTAGAATAAAAATAAACCATCCAAGCGCTCTGTTATTAACCAGTATAGACTAAAAATACTCTTCAACCAACTCAAAATCGCCTTCTTAGTAAACTAAGCAGGTTAGAACCTACCCTAACCACTAATTCGGCTAATTTTAAAGTTGGTTCTATCAATCATAAGAAATCAGCATAAATTTGTCTTAATTCCTGATCCGTTAGACAATGTTTGGACATATTTACCCGATTGTGATGCAAATGATAACCTTCGGCTTGCAGTTGCAGCCTTTGCTGCACTCCCTTAGCTCCCAATTTTAGCGAAGCAATAAAACCATCTTTAGCTACTACTCGGTACCAAGGCACAATTTCACACTCAGCCACACTTAAACCACTTAAGATCCAACCAACTACTCGTGGAGGTATGCCCACTAACCAGCTAATTTGGCCAAAATACATAACCTTTTGAGGTGGTATACGGCTAATTATAGCCAATATCTTAGCTTTGTTGGAGAGCATAAAGTTGTTGTCTATTCCAACTGGGAATTTTTACCTTTAATTTTAGCTTGGTTACTATCTTTTATCTCAGAATTACTTGAATTTGATTGTTGGGTAAAAATGATTCGAAAATCATTACGTTTTCTATACAAAAATACCACTAACAAAACCAATAAACCAAAACCCAAAAACACAGACAAACCAGTTACTCCTCCTGTAATTGGCAAAGGTCCCGGCGGAAACGGGTTATTGTTTGGTCGAGGATTGTTACTGGAGTTGTTATTAGAATTGTTATTACCAGAATTATTATTTCCAGGAATATTTTGATTTTGGTTATTGCCGGCATTATTATTATTATTATTGTTGTTGTTGTTATTGTTATTATTGTTGTTATTGTTGTTACCACCTCCTCCGCTGTTATTTCCGTTATTATTATTATTATTATTATTATTTGAACTTGAACCAGTTACTTGTAAGGTAACTACCGCTTGGCCGCAATCAAACTGGGTATTACAGATTCTGTAGGTAAAAGTATCTTGGCCAACAAACCCTGGATTGGGGGTATAGTCAATAAAAAATCCAACTACTATTGCCGTACCGTTGCTCGGAGGGTTAACCACTCTAATACTAGTTCTATCTAAAAAAGAATTGATAGCTATATCATTACTACTAACATCTATTCTTACGGTTTGTCCTTGTGTGGTAGTAGCTTGATCGTTAGCTGGTTGTACCCCAGCATTGGGGTTACCCTGAAGATTTATAGTTATCTGAGAAGTATCTGTGGTTTGAGCAACTACTACTATTGCTGGCCAAGCAATACCCAAAAACCAACTCGTACAAAAAAACAAATAAACTATAATTTTAAACCACAATCGATTACCAGCAAACCAACCTAACCAGATATACCAAAACCTGCCTAAACTAGCAAGTTTGGCTTTGCATGGGCTTTTGGCAACTAATTTTGATAACATAAATAGGCAATTTTGTTGGTTCTCTTTACAAGTATTTTTGATTTTTTCTTTCTTGGCAAAAAGAAAAACCAATAGCTTACAACTCTTCTACAGAAAATAAACGTACCTGTTTAATTTGTCTTGAAGGTAGCTGAAAAATCAACTCATTCGCCAATAAACAAAAACTTACTTGTCCAAAAAGTTTTAATTTCCAGTTTTGAAAGTTAGTAACAGCCAAATCTGGTAGGCTTAATTCTGGACCCAACTGCCAATAATTGCTAATCAATCGACGGTTATCTGGTTTAACCTTATTGTACAACTCATCACCTACCAACGGCATACCTAAGGTTTCTGCTTGCAATCGAATTTGGTGCATTCTACCAGTAAAAATCTGCACTTCCACCAAGGTTTGGTGTAACTCTGAACACAAGGCTAGAGGTCGAAACTGAGAGTGACTATCTCTGGCTTCTTCGGGATATTTTTGAGCCTCAATCTTAGTCCATAGCCAAACTTGCCGTACTGGCTCGCGCTGACTACGAGCTTGGTAACCCTGAACAATTACTTCTTGTCGTAGCAAACCATGCAAAACAACTAGATATTTTTTAATAACTTTACGTTGGCGAAATTGATCCTGAAAAAAGTTCAAGCTTGTTAAATTTCTAGCTACCAACAACAAACCTTGACCATCCTTGTCTAACCGATGCACCAAGCCAGCTGAGGGGTTAACCACTTTTTTCTGCAATCGATAATCACCATAAAAACTTGATTGGTACAACAAATCTTCTTGTTCGGGATAATGATGAATTAGCCAGTTTAATAAATTATCTTCCCGGTGTCCAGTGCCTGGTTGAACCACTAAGTTAGGAGGTTTGAATAACAATAAATAATCCTCTGCTTCTTCTAAAACTCTAATTCCTGCAAGATTGCCTTTAGGTCTATTTGGCCAGTGTGCAACCGATAACTCTTGCCAAGGATAGACCCACTCTAAACGGTTAAACGTTAATTGCTGATCAACCAAAACTCCATATTCGGCAATATTTCTTTGTATTTCTGGGTTAGAGTAGTCTAGGTTTGACTGGGCACTCAAGTGTTGCTTCACTGCCTTGTGTAACCTAATTTTGTCTGGATTTGTCATGGACAATACTTAAGTTTACGATTAAATGAGCAGGTCGACTTAATTTATAGAACTGGAAAACGTAATTGAACAAACTGACAAAATAATCAAAATCGCCTATTGAATAGGCAGATAGCCTAAACATAACAGCAATCAACCACTAATTGTTGTCACATAGCAGTCAAATAACAACCAACACTTATCTAAAATTAACTAATTGGCAAGTTTTAAACATCTAACCTAGATTAATCTTACCTACCAATAAACCAACTATCACTATAGTCTAGTTTTAGAACTTATCTATTTGTCAAATTAAGAGCGTATTTTCATCAAAAAAAACACCAAAACTTAAATCGCCGCCAATGTTGGTAATTTTTGTTTAATGGTGATTTGACTTCTCTGGATACCAATTTGTCCAACAAAACTACCAAACCTACTTAACTTCTTCGAAAGCTTTGAATTAGGCTAATCATAGTCATTAAATACCCAGCTATTTTTGTAAGCGCGTAAATTAACCAAATTTAAACCAAGCCTAAAAGTTTATTTAAACACCAAATAAGACTAGATTGGTCAAAACTATTTGGTTAAAGCTATAACTTGACAAAAATCTGGATTAGTGTGTGTTTACATAACTAATATGTCTCAAAACGCAACCAGACAACCAACCATGGAAGATTTACTCAATAAAGTAGCCAACACTAGCGATGTCCAAATTGGACAAAAAGTGACTGGTAAAATTATCTTTTTGGCGAAAAATGAGGCTATTTTGGATATCGAAAACGTAGGTTTAGGAATTGTGAGAGGTAAAGAACTCTACAACGAAGAATATCTAGCTAACTTAAAACTCGGAGAAGTAGTAGAGGCTGTAGTAATTGATTTAGATAACGAAAGGGGCATGCTCGAGCTTAGTTTTCGAGCAATTGGCAAAGATAAACTCTGGTCAGAAATTAAAGAAATATTTGAGCAACAAAAAACCGTTGAAGCTAAAATTCGAGATGTTAACCGTGGTGGCTTTTTGGTTAGGGTTAAGGGTATAGATGGCTTTTTACCAGCTTCTCTATTAGCTCCAGCTCACGCTATTAAACAGGTTGGTACTACCGAAGATAGTAGTTTATTAAGCCAAATGAAGAAGTATTTAGGCCAAACCTTTCCAGTAAAAATCATTAAAATTGATCCAGATAAAGAAACTTTGATTGTTTCCGAAAAAGCCGTAGCCGACGAAATTGCCCAAACCAAGTTAGACAAATACAAGGTTGGTACAGTAGTTGACGGAGTGGTAGTTGGAGTAGTAGATTTTGGCTTATTTGTTCGTTTTGATGAGCATCTTGAAGGTTTAGTTCATATTTCCGAATTAGCTTGGACAAAAGTGGAAGAACCAACCAAAGAATACAAAGTTGGCGACAAAGTTAAGGTTAAAATTATAGATATTGAGAATGGTACCAGATTCACCTTATCAATTAAACAAACTCTGCCTAACCCGTGGGTTGAGTTTGCCAAAACGGTAAAACCAGGGGATAAATTTGTAGGCAAGGTAAATAAAATTACCAATTACGGAGTAATTGTAGTGAATGAACAAGGTATTCAAGGTTTGTGTCATATTTCTCAAATGGGTAAAGAACCTCCAAGTAGTCCTGCAGCCATTCACGATTTGTTTAAAATTGGGGAAGAAAGAGAGTTTACTATTTTAGAGGTTAGCGAAGACGAAAAACTATATCTCACCCTAAACGACCAGAACCAAACTTAATAAGCTTTAATTTCAATTTTGATTTGTCAGCTATAAGCACCACCACTTTATTACAATCATAGTCAATAAAACAGAAATGCTTATTTTAAACTAAAATTTGTGCACAGTTTTATGTCAACCAAAGACAAAGAACCAAAAGCTACCTCGAGTATAGAAAAAATTACCCACGTTAAGATAGGGAAGTTGAAAAAAAGAGCTCCAACAAGTTTTATTGAATTTGCTTTAAAACACAATAAACCTCATAAAAATGAAGACTTAAGTTTCTCGGTACCCACTAACATTGATTGGGAAGCACCCAAAATACCTCAAAATGAAGCCAGTCGGTCTACAAATCTAGCGGTTGAAGATAAGGCAGACAAAGCCATAGTTTTAGCGAAAGTTCAAGAAGAAATAGGTGACAAACCAGATGGAGGCTCTCAAGTTGTTAGCGAAACTAAAACTTTACCAGAAACCATCGAAGAACCTAAAAAGTCGGAAGAAACCTCTTTTTGGCCAAGATTTTTAAGAAATTTCTATGCTCCTCAAAGTGAAACAGATTCCACACAACCAAACGAAAAAACTCAAGAATTTCCAGTCAAGATTTCTGACAAATTCTCAAATAATCTAGATTCATCCAAAGATAAGCCATCGAAAATCGTTAATCCAAATTCTTTTAGTGCTATTTTTAACAGCGAAAGTGCCCGCATAGCCGGACTACAGAGAGTTTTTCGTAAGTCCATGACTATGTTGTTAGTCACAGGAATTTTGTTTTCTATTTTAACTTTTTTAAGTTTTCGATTGTTCTCGACTAATTTACTATTAATCATAACCTTACAAATTCTATTTGTTACTTTTAGTAACATTTTCTACATTATTGTCGCTGACAAAAGCTACGTCTGGTTAAGCCTCGCCTTTCAAGTAATAGTTTTCCTAGCTGCCCATACCATTATTGGTCTAGGAGCTGGTTTTTCCCTACCCACCTTAGTAGTTGCCGGTATAATCACCCTTTTAACTTACTTTAGTTATTTGGATATAGAAAAAAATCAATTAAGTAGTCGTTTATTTTCCATTAACCAAATTACTGCTGACGCCACTCGAACTTTATGCACAGTAGTCAGTTTAATTTTAGCTATTGGTGTATTCAATGGTATTTTAGCCATGGGTACTGGCAATTTCTTAAGAAGAGAAGTATTTCAAAACGAGTTTTTAGTACAAAACTTGATTATCGGAGACACCTTCCCTGGCCTAAATCGAATTTTTCTAAAAGGCACTACCAGGTTTGAGAACGTTGATCAACTAGTGCAAAGAGGTGTTTGGAAACCTGTTGATCCTGAGTCTAACGTTAGGTTATTCAATTTTATCGTTTTAAATTACAACAGCTTTAGCTCTGAGCCAATTATCAGCCCTGAAGAAGAAGCTGATTTGAAGTTCTTACCAGAAAGCCAAGCCGATAAAAAGCGTCAAGAGATCTATCGTGCCAGAGCTGAAGAAGTTAACCAAACAGTTTTTGCTAACTTGGGTTACACTCTGGATGATGTGCTCACTAGCGATAAATTCAAAAATGTAGTTAGAGAAACTTATATTTACCGAGTAAATAGATTTGAAAAAGCTAGTAATAGTTTGTTAAATAGTTTATCTGAATCTATAGGTAACATAAGTTTAAATATTTTGCCTAGACAATACATCTTTCCTGGAATTTTTGCTCTACTAGTTTTATTTGTATCGTTTGCCTTGAACTACGTACTCAAATTGGTTATCAAAATTACCAACGCGATTGCCTGGTTTTTCTTGATTAAAACCGATTTTGCTAGAATTGATGTCGAACAAGTAGAAGCAGAAATTGTTACTATCTAGTGATCTAGTCTTGCTAAGTTTGTTTAGCCATCTTCGGGTCAGACATTTTGGTAAACTCAGAAAATCACCAGTCAAGTTTACTAATCTAAGAATTAAAGCTAGGTCAAATTAGAACAAAATCTAGCGAACAACTATTCAAATTGCTAACTCTAATCCTGCTCCAGGAACCAAGTTAAGGTCGAGTTTCTTGTTAAAGATACGTTTCCATCAAACCCAGATTTAGTTTTATCGAAAGCAGATTTTTCACAATAACTTGCACAATCGGTGCTGCTAAAAATAGCAACCCATTCTTGTCAAATTGCTAAATCATAACCAACAACTAATATCTAGAACAATTAATTAGTTAATCTGACTACCGTTAGTAAACCAGTATCAAGTCAAATCGTAAACAGCTTGCTATCTGAAAATATTCAATTGCCTTAATTCAGGCTAGTTTTTGTAACACTCTTAAACCAGCGCTCCGGCTACGACTGTTCTGACTAATTTCTGTCTGGTCCGGAGTGATAGCTTTTGATGTAAGTAACTGAAAAAACCGCTTTTTATTGCCAAATTCGTCAATTTCTTTAGGTTGTGCTAAATTTCTCATAAACTTGGTAACCAACTTGTCTTCTAAACTATGAAAACAGACTATCATTAGCAAGCCTTGAGGTTTAAGTTTAGCTGGAGCTTGACTTAAAAATCTTTCCAATGAGCCAAACTCATCATTTACCCAAATTCTTAGAGCTTGCCAAACACGGCTAAAAATTGCCGGCTTATGCCTGATAAATTTTTTAGGAATAAACCTAACTAGCTCGCCTACCACTTGCCCAACGGTTAAATTAGGATAATTTTTAGCTAGGTTGTATAACGGATCAGCCAAACGAGCACTTAAACTTTCACCAGAATAGGAGTACAAAATTTTTTGCAAATCTCGACTAGAAGGCAGAGATCTAATTTTTTCCCAAGCGCTCAAGCCTGTTTGGGTATTGTAACGTAAATCTAAAATTTCCTCTGAGTTAAAGTAGCTAAAACCTCGTTGACTGTAAGCTAATTGATTGCTAGAAAAACCCAGATCTAAGACTATTACATCAAAAAAATTTTTTGGAAAAGTAAGTATATAATCGGCAAAGTTAACCTGCTCAAAATGGAAATGACCAGACTTGTCGCCAGGTAGATAGTTTTTAACCAAAGGATCTAAATCACAAGCAAAAACTTGCCAACCCAAGGTTAAGAACCTAGAAGTATAGCCACCACCGCCAAAAGTTCCGTCAAATACCGTCAAATTAATAGCTGGTCGAAAGCTGATTTGTATAATTTCTATAATTTTATCTAACAAAACCGGAACGTGTGAGTTGGTCAAGTAACGCATTTATTTGTCTTAAACTTGGTTGTAAAAAAGCCTCTAAGTAGCACTTTACTTATAAAATCGAACAAACACTTTGGTAAGCTAAAAAAATGGACTTTTAAGGAAGATTTTAATAAAAAAGTAATTGGTTTTGTGGTAGTAACTATTTGGATTAATTGCAATTAAACTTTTTTACAAATTCGTAAACTTAGTGATTTAAAAAACAATCGACGTTTTAAGTCTAAAAAGCTTAAGTTAACCAATGGTGCAACCGGTTGGATTCGAACCAACGACCTACAGCTTAGAAGGCTGCTGCTCTTCCAACTGAGCTACGGCTGCAAAATACTTTTTAAGAGAAGATGAAACTGCTAATTTTGTCAAATTCTTGAACTCCTTAAATTTATAAACTTGGTTTGACAAACTCAAAAAACTACTTGACTGACTTAGTCAGTCCAATGACTTTTGCCCAAATTTTTGACAGTTTACAAAAACGCTGGTGGCTTCCGATTTTGTTTTCTACAATTTTTTTATTGTCCTGGTGGATTATTGTGAAACCTGCTACCGAATACCAAATCAATATAACTTTCAATATCACCACACTAAACGACAAAGAGATTGTGCAACAAGCAATTTATCCCTATCCTGACCAGGTACTAACAGAGTTAGATCCTGAACAATGGAAGATGCCTGGGGTTGTTAATCTAACTAGCAGGGAATACGCATATATTAAAATGTTACGTACAATCAGGGGTTACTTTTATAACCGTTTTGGTTCTATAGAAGTGCAATCGCAAATTGCAAAGCAAATTGGTTACAACGACCTACAAAAACTTAACCAGAGGCTGCCTTTTTACAAAATATATACCCACGATTTAGGTAGTTTGAGTTTTGAATTTCGATCAAAAGACAAAACCCAAGTAGAAAAATTTGAATCATCAGTGTTGTCTACTTTTGAACAGCTGATAGCAGAATGGAATCAAGAAAAAGACATCTTTGCTGTAAAACTTAGCTCTAACCCTATTCCTGCTTCCATCGTTACCGTCACTCCAAATTGGCAACAATACGTTTTGCCTTGGTTAGCTGGTTTGGTTTTTGGAAGTACTTTAAGCTTACTTTGGCCCAATAAATCTTTCAGATTATGTTAACTTTTATTCTTATAGTAGTGAATATATTGGTATTCAGTTTGCCTTATGTAGTTAATTTTCGAGGACCTTTCGACAGCTTTACCAATTTCTTAATGTTGGGTTGGAAGGATAATGCCGCTATTCGCGAGGGTGAATACTACCGCTTAGTAACTTCCAATTTTCTACACGCTGATATCACCCATCTAATGGTTAACATGCTGTCTTTATACAACGTGGGACCTTACGTAAATAGTATTTTCGGTAACTTAGGGTTTTTACTAATTTTTTTTGCTTCGGGTATAGGTAGTTCGTTCACTTCTTTTTGGTTTAACCAAAATCCAAGTGTTGGCGCTAGTGGTGCTATTTTTGGTCTAGTTGGGTCTCTGTGTGCAGTAGCTATAGCCACCAACAACTTTGCTCTTTTGGCAAACATCGGTATTGTTATCTTGATTAACGCTTTAATTGGCTTTTTAAGCCCAAACATCGATAACTGGGGACACTTTGGTGGTTTTGTTATAGGTCTAATTACAGGAGCAATGTTATTGTTAATTAGTGGTTTAAACGGTGGTTGGAACCCTGAGATGTAAAAATTGCTTTTTAGCAAATAACTCCAACAGGACAAATCCAACATAGTTAAAAACTACCTTGACCCATTTAAACTGTCTAATTTTCTTAAAAATTATCTACCACCCACAACTAGAATAATTGAACAACCAATTTAAATTAGCTGATTACTATGTTAGTCAAAAATTACTAACTTGATTAATTGATTTTGACAGTTCTAAACAAGTTAATTACCATCTTTACGATATTAAATATAAGCTTGGCTCATATCAAAAATATGAATAATTTAATTTACACCTTACAAAACCTGTGGGAAACCAGAAGAAAAACCATGATTGGAATTATTGCTTTGATAGTGTTTATCCTGGTAGGAGGGCTATTTGTGTTGTTGGTTCCACAAAACGAAAGACCAATACTCCAATCAGTAGATCCAAATATTCCCCGAGACAAAGTAGAAATTGTTTGGTGGAAACCCAGATTTCCCCAAATCAACTCGGCCACCTACCGAGAAGTTATTAGCCTATTTGAAAAACAAAATCCCAACGTAAAAATCAAAATTATCGATAAAACTTATGGCCAAGACTATTATCGAGAGCTAATTTCGGCAATGGCCAGAGGTGAAGGACCAGATATTTTTTCCATCTACAACAACGATCTCCAGGCTTATTTACCATACATTATTCCTATTGATGCTTTTCAAACTGTCTCACCTACTAGCGGAAAAAGGCATATTGAATTGTACAAAAGGGATTTTGTAGATATAGTTGTGCGTGACACGATTGTTCAGGACCAAGTATATGGCGTCACTAGCTATGTGGATAACCTACAGCTTTATGTAAACAGAGATTTACTGAATCAGGCTGGAATTGCTTTGCCAGCTAGAACTTGGGAAGATTTGTTGGTTCAGGTACCAGCGTTAACCCAAAGAAACCAGTTTAACGACACTTTTGAGCGTAGCGCTATTTCTTTAGGTACGGGTAGCAACGTTAACAATACTTTATCTAACATAGATAGACATCACGAAATTATCCCGTTGTTAATTTTCCAAAAAGGTAACCCAATTTACGATTTTGTGAACAAAAAAT
>Ga0308399_1000411_pt1 | contig 15308 bp, 20 predicted proteins | sample HotsprSampOS1260_FD_202367 | JGI IMG/M metagenome (GOLD analysis project Ga0308399, IMG submission 202367) | Hot spring phototrophic mat microbial communities from Octopus Spring, Yellowstone National Park, Wyoming, United States - 20060914_OS12-60 ... | reverse complement strand
GAGCCCGGGGCGGGGGGTGGCCCGCGGCGTGCCCCCGAACCGCCTGGTGGCGGAGTTCCCCCCCACGGTGAAGCTCTCCCCCGGGGAGCTCCTCCTCACCGGGGCCCCCCTGGGGCTTTTCCCCGACGGCATTCCCGTGGGCAGGATAGAACGGGTGGAGAGGGTCCAGGGGGGCCTCAAGCAACGGGCCTGGGTCCGGCCTTTGGTGGAGCTCTCCCTTCTGGAAGAGGCCATGGTCTTGAGGCCCTTATGAGGACGTTCGCCGCTCTTCTCCTCACCCTCTTCCTCGCGGGCCTTCTGGCCGCCCTCTGGCCCGAAGGAGTCATGGCCCCGGACCTCTTCCTGGTCCTGGCCCTTTGGTACGCTCAAGGGAGGCCCTACTATCTGGGCCTCCCCCTCGCCTTTGGCCTGGGTCTGGTCCAGGACCTCCTGAGCTTTGGCCTTCTGGGCCTCCATGGGGTGGGTCTGCTCGCCGCCACCTACGCCTACTACGCCGCAAGCCGCCGCCTGACCTCGGGCGAGGGCCTCACCGCCCTGTTCATCTTTTCCTGGGCTTTTTTGGCCAAGTGGCTGGGCTACTTCCTGGTGGCCTACTGGCTTAGGCTGGAGCTCCCCCCCTTCGTTCCCTTAGACCTTCTCCTCGAGGGCCTCCTCACCCTGCCCTTCTTCTTCCTGGTCCAGCGCCTCAGACTATGACCGGCCGCCTCTACGCCCTCATGGCCTTCTTCCTCCTGGCCTTCGGCCTCCTGGGCCTAAGGGCTTGGCAGCTTCAGGTGCTAGAGCACGAGAAGTACGCCCTGAGGAGCCAGGGAAACTACCTCAAGACCGAAAGGATCCCCGCCCCCCGGGGCCGGATCCTGGACCGCAAGGGCCGGGTCATCGCCCAGGACCGGCTGGTGGTGGACCTGGTCTACGAGGGGGGAACGGTGGCCTTTCAGGAAAGGCTCCTTCCCCTCCTCGGCCTGAAGGAGCTCCCCCGGGGCCCCGCCGTCCTCAAGGCCGGGATCTCTGAACACCTCCTCCCCACCCTGGCCGAGCTCACCGCTGGCCAGAAGAACCTCAAGCTTTTGGAGCGCATAGAGCGCACCTACCCAAACCCCATCTCCGGGCCTGTTTTGGGCTACGTCCTCTTGGCCAACGCCGAGCAGGTGAAAAGGGGCTACCACCCGGAGGAGCAGGTGGGCCAGGCGGGCCTCGAGGGAGCCCTAGAACCCTACCTAAGGGGAAGGGCCGGGGTCAAGGCGGTGGAGGTGAACGTCCGAGGGGAGCGCCTGCGGGAGGCCATCCTGGAGGAGCCCACCCCGGGGCAGGACGTGGTCCTCACCCTGGACCTGGACCTGCAACGGGCAGCGGAAAAGGCCCTGGAAGAAGCCCTACAGGACATCAACGAAGGCCGCCGCCGAAACGGGCTTCCCCCCGCCAGCCGGGTCAAGGGAGCCATCGTGGCCCTTGACCCCACCACGGGGGAGGTCCTGGCCATGGCCTCCGCCCCCTCCTTTGACCCCGGACTCTTCTCCCAGCGCCCCGTGCCCCGGGAGGTGCAAAACCTCCTCCGGGACAGGGACCTCCCCCTCCTCAATCGGGCCCTCCAGCCCTACACCCCGGGTTCCACCTTCAAGCTGGCCACCAGCTACGCCCTCCTGGAAGAGCGGTACGTGAACCCCTCCACCGCCTACCGCTGCAGCCCCTACCTGGTCTTCGGGGGGCAGGTGCGCCGAAACTGGGCGGGCTGGGACATGGGCCCCATGACCGTCAAGGAGGCCATCGCCTGGAGCTGCAACACCTGGTACTACCAGGCGGTGGCCCAGGACCCTTTGGGTTTCCCAGACCGCCTGGCGGACAGGGCCCGTCTCCTGGGCCTGGGGGAGGCCACGGGCCTCGAGGTGGCGGAGAAAACGGGCCTCCTCCCCACGAGGGGCTGGAAGCGGGAGGCCCTAAAGGAGCCCTGGTACCCGGGGGAGACCCTTTCCGTGGCCATCGGCCAAGGCCCCATCCTCGCCACCCCCGCCCAGATCGCCCGGATGCTGGCCACCATCGCCAACGAGGGCAAAAAACCCCGCCTCCACCTGGTAAAGCGCCTGGGAAACTTTCCCGTGGCCCCTCGCCTGGAGCCCGTGCCGGGGCAGTCCTGGAAGGTCCTGAAGGAGGGCATGAGGAGGACGGTGACCCAGGGAACCGCCCGCCACCTCCTGGGGGAGTTTCCCGTCCCCACCGGCGGGAAAACGGGCACCGCCGAGACCCCGGGGAAGCGGGCCGGCCTGGAACACGCCTGGTACATGGGCTATGGCCCCGCGGAACCCGGCACCCCTTACCCCCCCCTGGTGGTGGTGGCCTTTTTTGAAAACGGGGGGGAGGGGAGCCGGGTAGCCCTTCCGGCGGTGAGAAAGGTGATGGCCGCCCACTGGAAGGTGCCCTCCCCTTAGAATGGGGCCATGCGGCTTCGCGCCACCCATAGGGCCTTGGCCCTCCGCCTGGACGGGAACGAAACCCCCAAGGACCTACAGGGCCTGAGCCTGCCCGAAGCCCTGCCCCTGGAGGTGGAGGTGGCGGGCCCCGTGGGGCGGGAGGCCCTGGAAGCCCTGCTCTCCCTGGGACGACCCCTCACCCTGGTGCCCCCCAGGAACCAGAAGTCCACGGGCACCCTGGTGGTCCCCAAGACCTTGAGGGCGGGGGAGCGGGTGGAGCACCCGGGAACCATCGTGGTCCTGGGGGACGTCAACCCGGGGGCCGAGGTGGTGGCGGGGGGGGACGTGATCGTGGTGGGAAGGCTAAAGGGCCTGGCCCACGCCGGGGCGGGAGGGGATGAGGAGCGCTTCATCTTCGCCTTGGAACTGGCCGCCAAACAGGTGCGCATCGGCCCCCACCTGGCCCAGGCCCCCGAAGGGGAAAAGGGGCGGGGAGCGGAGCTGGCCCGGGTACAGGAGGGGCGGATCGTGGTGGAGCCCTGGGCTAAAAGGTGATGGTCCCCGTCTCCACCCCGTAGCGCTTCAGAACCAGGTAGATGATCCAGCCCGAGAGGGCCACGTAGAGCCAGATGGGCACCAAGACCCGGGCCCAGCGCTTGTGCAGGGCGAACTCGCCCCTTAAGGCCCGCCAGATGACGTAAAGGGCCAAGGGGCCGTTCAGGGCCGCCAGCAGGGTGTGGGTAGCCAAAAGGAAGTAATAGGCCCCCCGCCAGGACTCCGGCCCCCCATAGGCGGTGGTGCCGTAAAGGGCCCACTTGGTCAGGTAAAAGACCAAAAAGAGGGCCGCCAGGGCCGTGGCCGTGAGCATGGCCCGGGGATGGTTCACCCGATCCCCAAGACGGATGAGAACCACCCCCAAAAGCAAGGCCAGCCCCGAAAGCACGATGGTCCAGACGGCAAGAAGACCCAAAAGCTCCTTCATTGTTCCTCCGAATACCGCTCCGCAAGAAGGCGTACCGGCTCCAGCCGCGCGGTGCGAGCGTAGCTGTAACCCCGCAGGTAGTGCTCCTCCTTCTTGGTCAGCTGGTAAAGGCGCAGGTAGGCCACCGCCAGAAGTCCATCCCGCTCCCGACCAGGGGGCAGGCGGTGGAGGAGGCGGACGATCTCCCTCAGACGGCCCTCCCCATAGGCCTCGAGGGGAGTCTCCCGCAAGGCCCGGGCCAGGTCGGCCAGCGTCTCTCCCAGCCCCCGCACGGCAAAGAGTCTACCACGCTCCAGTGCCCGCACCTAAACTTCGCAACCCGCGGAAGCCACTTGGCGTGTGGGCGCACTTTCTGGGGTCCCCGCCGTGGCTTTCGCCACGGCGAGGTACTCAAGGAAGGGCGCGCACCGCCCGGTTCCCGGCGGCGTCCACGGCCACCAGGCTGGCCCCCGGGCGCGTCTCCACCACAAAGGCCACCGAGGTCCCCTTGGGCAAAGAAAGGGGCACCCACCGCCCCCCTTCCCTCAGGGAAACCCGCTCCACCCCCACGTTGTCCTCCACCACCCCGTAGGCCCTTAGGAGGCCACCTTCCCGCTCCACCCGATCCACGCGGATTTTGGGCGGGGTGGCGTCCAGGGTGAGGGGAAGGCGCCGCTCGGCGCGGTTGCCCAGGGCGTCCTCGGCCTCAAGGCGCACCTCCACCTGGCCCGAGCTCGGCGCCTGGAGACGGAAGCGGAAGTGGACAAGCCGCTTGCCCCTTTCCCCTTCGGGAAGGACCTCCTGGCCGTTCACCCGCACGCTCACCACCCCGGAGGGGTCAAAGGCGTAGCCTTGGGCCAGCACGCTCTTCCCTGGCGCCACCCCGCCCCCTTGGGGCTCGGTGAGGCCCACCTGGGGCGGCAGGGCGTCGGGCCGGGCGCAGGCGGAGAGGAAAAGGACCAAAAGAAGAAGGGGACGCCGAAGCATCCCCTCCATCTTATCCGTTGCCTAGAAGCCGTAGTTAACGCCGAGCTTCACGTAGTAGAAGAAGCTCCCGCCACCACCAAAGGCATACCCCGGCTGGATCTCCGCGAAGCCGGTAAGCGGTGCACCCGGAATCGCCATCCGCCCACCAAGGGTGGCGTGGAGACCGAAGTCAGTACCGCCAGGCAAAAGCCAAACGTTGCCACCTGCACCCACATAGGGCTGAACCTGCGACCCGGGAAGGCTCAGGGGAAGAAGCGCATCGGCGTTGATGCCCGTAATGAGGACCCCCGAAATGCTCCTAAAGTCAACGCCTAAGCGTACCTCAGGTACATCCTTCCCCAAAGCGGCACCTACGTGGATGCCTCCGTTGAAGTTAACGCCACTGGAACCAAAAAGACCTACATGTCCGCCAGCATAGTAAGATTGTGCCAGGGACATCCCAAGAGCCAGGGCCAAAGCCGCTAACAGCTTCCTCATAGGTTCCTCCTCTCAGACCCAGGGTTATGGGTACTCCTTAGGTCGTTCTTAACCTACCAAGCCCCTCCTTTCATGTCAAGACCCCAAAGTTCAAAGCTACGTGGTGTAAAGGGCGTTGATCCTGACGTAGCCCTCCGTGAGGTCGCACCCGAAGGCCTCGGCGCTATAGGGCCCTTCCCCCAGGTCGGCGAAGACCTCCACCTCCTCGGCCCGCATGGCCTGGCTGGCCCTTTCCCGGTCAAAGGGCAGGGCCCCGCCCCGGTAAAGGGGGATCCCCTGCAGGCGGATCTCCACCTTCAGGGGATCAAACCGGGCCCCGGAGTTGCCGAGGGCGGCCAGGATCCGGCCCCAGTTGGGGTCGTTGCCGTAGAGGGCGCTCTTCCAGAGGGCGCTGGCCGCCACGGCCCTGGCCGCCCGCCGGGCCTCCTCCTCCGTGGCCGCGCCCTGGACCCGCACGGTCATGAGCTTGGTGGCCCCCTCCCCGTCCCGGGCGATCTTGCGGGCAAGCTCCCGGGCCACCTCCTCCACGGCCTCAAAAAAGGGCCCCAGGGGCACCTCGCCGTAGGCCCCGTTGGCCATGAGCAGGGCCAGGTCGTTGGTGGAGGTGTCCCCGTCCACGGTCACCTGGTTGAAGGTGCGGTCCACCACCCCCCTCCAGGAGGCCCGCAGGGCCTCCTGGGGTACCTTGGCGTCGGTGACCAGAAAGGCCAGCATGGTGGCCATGTTGGGGTGGATCATGCCGCTCCCCTTGGCCACGCCCACGATCCTGGCCCCCGCCACCTCCCTCTCGGCCACCTTGACCACCAGGTCCGTGGTCAGGATGGCCTCGGCGAAGGCCTCCACCGTGGGGGTGAGGGCGATTTGGGGCAACGAGGCCTCTATCTTCTCCACCGGCAGGGGCACGCCGATGACCCCGGTGGAGGCGGTGAGGACCTCTTCCACCGGAACCCCGAGCCTCCTGGCCGCCAGCTCGGCCATGAGGAGGTCGTCCCCAAAGCCCCGCTCCCCCGTGGCGCAGTTGGCGTTCCCGGCGTTGACCACCACCGCCCGCAAGGGGCCTCCCTGGGCGTAAAGGGCCCGCCCCCGGTGGATAGAGGGGGCGGCGGCCCGGTTCTGGGTGGCGGCGTAGGCCCAGCTGGCGGGAAGCCCCGAGGCCAGAAGGGCCAAATCCGGCTTGCCCGAGGGCTTGATGCCCGCCCGCACCGCACCCGCGCGAAAACCTCTCGGAAGGTTCACGGCCATAGGCCCTCCTTGGGCAGGGCCAGGTCCTCAGGGAGGCCCAGCATCAGGTTCAGGTTCTGCACCGCCTGGCCCGCCATGCCCTTCACCAGGTTGTCCAAGGCGGCGAAGACCAGGACCCGCCCGGTGCGGGCCTCGTAAAGGGGCCTCAGGTCCACCCGGTTGGAAGCGTAGGTGGCCTTTGTCTGGGGCAGGTCCGAAAGAAGGCGCACGAAGGGCTCACCCTGGTAAAACTCCAGGTAGAGGCCCTCGAGGCGGGCCTGGTCCCAGTGCCCCTCCACCTCCGCCTCCGCCGTGAGCAGAATCCCCCTGGTCATGGGGACCAGGTGGGGGGTGAAGCTCAGGCGGAGCTCCGCCTTGGGCCCGTGGGTCTTGGGAGAGCGCCCCTGGGCGAGGAGGCGGCCCAGGTTCTCTTCCATCTCGGGGATGTGGCGGTGGATGCCCCCCGCCTTGTAGGGCTTCAGGTTCTCGTTCACCTCGGCGAAGAAGGTGCCCTCCCCTTCCCTCCCCGCCCCCGAAACCCCGCTCAGGCCCACCAGGAAGCCCCCCTTCAGGACCCCCGCCGCCGCCAGGGGGGCCAGGGCCAGGGTAACGGCGGTCACGTAGCACCCCGGGTTGGCCACCAGCCTGGCCCCCCGTATCTCCTCCCGGTGGAGCTCGGGCAGGCCGTAGACCGCCTCCTTATAAAGCTCGGGGCTTTTGTGGGGAATGCCATACCAGGCCCCGTAGACCTCGGGGGGAAGGCGGAAATCCCCGGAGAGGTCCACGACCCTTTTGCCTTCCCTCAGGGCCAGGGGCGCGATCTCCATGGAAAGCCCGTTGGGCAAGGCCAGGAAGACCACCTCCGCCCGCTCCAGAACCTCTTCCTGGGAGGCGAAAGGCCTCTCGTCCCAAAGCTGGGGCCAGGCCTCCTCTAGTGGCTTTCCCACGTGTTTGCGGCTGGAAAAGCCCACGAGCTCCACCTCCGGGTGACCCTTGAGGAGGCGGATGAGCTCCGCCCCCCCGTAGCCCGAGGCTCCCAGGATCCCCACCCTTACCACGGCACCTCCAAGGAGGCCTCGGGAAAGGCCAGAGGGGCTACCCTTTCCCCGGGCCTGACCCAGATCTGCTCCCGGTAATGGTCCCCCTCGGGGGTGCGGAAGAGGAGAAGCCGCCCGCCCAGAAGGTCCTGGACCCAGACCTCCGGCACGCCCCCCTGGGCGTAGAGGGGAAGCTTTTTGTTTAGGTCATAGTCCAGGCTGGACTCGGCCACCTCCACGGCCAGATAGACGTCTTCCGGCTCGGGAAGACGGCGGCTGTAATCTGCCGGTTTGAGGAGGAGAAGATCGGGCTCCAGGTAAGTGTCGGGCGGCAAAACCAGAGGACCCTGCACCTGAACGAGAAGTTGGGGAAACGCCTCCTGCAAAACCCGGTTCCAACGGTTCACGGTGTAGGCGTGGCGGGGACCTATCGGGGCCATCTGGTAGATCTCCCCTTTCAGGAGCTCCACCCCCCGCTCCGGCAGGGGAAGGCGGAAGAACTCCTCCAGGCGGAAGCGGTAGGGCCGGACCATACCCCTACTTTAGCAGGGTGAGAAGGACGGCCTTGGCGGTGTGGAGGCGGTTTTCCGCCTGGTCAAAGATCCGGCTCCGGGGTCCAAAGACCGCCTCCTCCGTGGTCTCCTCCCCGTAGTGGGCGGGCAGGCAGTGGAGGAAGACCCCATCGGGATGGAGAAGGTCCAAAAGGGTGCCGTTCACCTGGAAGCCCTGGAAGTCCCTCAGGCGCTTTTCCCGCTCCGCCTCCTGGCCCATGCTGGTCCAGACGTCGGTGTAGAGGGCGTGGGCCCCCAGGACGGCCTCCTTGGGGTCGTGGGTAAGGAAGGCCCCGGCCCGGGCCAGAAGCGCCGCCTCGGGCTCGTAGCCCCTGGGGGTGGCCACCCGCACCTTCAGGCCCACCAGGGGGGCCACCTCCAGGAGGGAGGCCAGGACGTTGTTGCCGTCCCCCACCCACGCCACCTCGAGGCCCTCCAGCCTCCCAAAGGCCTCCTTCAGGGTGAGGAGGTCGGCCAGGGCCTGCAGGGGATGGGCCCTGTCGGAAAGGGCGTTGATGACGGGAATCCGAGCGTGGCGGGCCAGCTCCTCCACCGTGGGGTGCCGGTAGACGCGGGCGGCGATGCCCTCCACGAAGCGCTCCAGGTTCTTGGCGATGTCCCGCACGGGCTCCCGCTCGCCGATGCCCACCTGCTTCTGGTCCAGGTAAAGGGCGTGCCCCCCCAGGTGGACCATGGCCACCTCGAGGGTGGTCCGGGTGCGCAGGGAGGGCTTCTCAAAGAGGAGGGCCAGGGACTTCCCCTTCAGGTCCTCCCCCCGGTAGCGCTCCCGCTTGAGGGCCTCCGCCAGGTCCAGAAGGCCCTTTAGCGCCTCCTTGGTGTAGCCGGAGAAGTCCAATAGGTCCTTGGGTAAGGCCAGGGTCTCTCCCCCCATGAGGCCTACAGCATAGCGCAGGCCTGCAAACTTATGCAACCCCTAGGAGCGGGCCCAGGGCACGTGGAGGATGGGAAGGGGGCTTATGAAGGGCTCGGCGTAGTCCACCCCCAGGTAGTTCCCGAAGTAGCGCCGCATGGCCTTGCGGGCCTCCACCCCCTTGGGCCCCACGGTCTCGCTCGCGGCCTCCCCGAAAAACTGGCTCCTATAGGCCAAGACCGCCCGCTCCCACTGGTCTATGAAGGCGGAGATCTTCACCAGGAAGCTGGGGGTGAAGGGGTGGTTGCCGGGGTAGAAGAAAAACCTCTCCACCCGGTGGGGCCTCCCCTCCAGGGGGGCCTTGGGGAGGGCGGCCAGGTGGACCGCGGCCACGGCCAGGCGGGCGGCGGCGGTGTGGTCGGGGTGGCGGTCGGCCTCGAGGGGGGCGAGAAGAATCCTGGGCCGGAGGCGCCTCAGGGCTTCCGCCACCACAAGCCTCTGCTGGGCCACGTCGGCCAGGCCCCCATCGGGCAGGCCCAGGTTGCCCCTGTAGTCCAGGCCCAGAACGCGGCTCGCCTCCTCCACCTCCCTGGCCCTCTCCTCCGGGGTGCCCTTGGTGCCCATCTCCCCCCGGGTCAGGTCCAGAATCCCCGTGGAAAGCCCCTCCGCCTTGGCCCGGGCCAGGGTGCCGCCGCACCCCAGCTCCCCGTCGTCGGGGTGGGGAGCGAGGACCAGGAGGTCAAGCATCCTCTTCCTCCAAGATCTGCCGAAGGGCTTCCGCAAGCGCAGGCACCTTTTGGGCCACGATATCCCAAAGGGTAGCGTCGTCCAAGGCAAAGTAGGCGTGGGCCAAAACGTCCCTCAGCCCGGCGATGGCCCGCCACTCTACCCAAGGGTACCGGTTCCGCACGTCCTCGGGCACCTTCTTGGCGGCTTCGCCCAAAACCTCCAGGTTGCGAAGTACGGCGTCATAGACCAGTTCGTTCTGCACAAAGCCGCCAAAGTCCAACCCTCGGGTGTAGCGCAGGATTTTCTCGGAGGCTTCCCACATGTCCCGCAGGAAAAGCCGATAACTACGCGACACGAACAGCCTCCCTCAACACCTGAGGAGCCGCCCATGGCTTCAAAGCCCCCTTCATCACCAGGTCCACGGGGTTTCCCAGAACGGATTCCAAAAACTCCTTTACCCGCCAGTAGCCCTCAAAACCGGGGGGAGAAGCAAAAACCACCAGAAGGTCCACGTCGCTCCCGGATGTGGCCTCACCCCGGGCTACCGAGCCAAAGAGGTAAAGTTCCTCCACCCCTAAGGCGCAAAGCTCGGGCCAGCGGGAGCGAAGCAGGGCCAAGACCTCCTCCTTCCGCACGCCTCCAGTCTAGCGCACCTCCACCCGCTCCCCCAAACGCCTTTCCGTCCCCTCCTGGAGGCGCTTGAGGTTTTCCCGGTGGGTCCAGAAGATGAGGGCCGCCATGAGGAAGACCGTGGCTACCTCCCAAGGGGGCCGCCCCAGGGCCAGGGCCAAGACCGTAGCCGCCACGCTCCCAGCCATGCTCCCCGCGGACACGTAGCGGGTGATGAGCATCACGCTGGCCCCGATGGGGAAGGTCCAGAGGGCCAGGACCGGGTCCAGGAAGAGGAGGGTGCCGAAGCTGGTGGCCACCCCCTTTCCCCCCTTGAAGCCCAGGAAAACCGAGTAGTTATGCCCCAGGACCGCCATGAGGGCCACGCCGCCTAGAAGCCAGTCCGCTAGCTCCAGGGCCCGGGCGATGAGCACGGCGATGCCCCCCTTGAAGACGTCAAAGAAGGCCACCACCAAAGCGGGCCCCCACCCGAGCGCCCGGAGGACGTTGGTGGCCCCGATGTTGCCCGAGCCCACCTTGCGGATGTCCACGCCGTAGGCCCTGGCCACCACCACCCCGGCGGGGATGGAGCCGAAGAGATAGGCCAGGAGCAATACCAGAAGCGCCCCCATCACGTCAGGCCATTCTACCCCCCCATTTGGGGGATACCGATGTCCCATGCCCCCGTGCTATCCTATGCAGGATGATACCAAAAGGCCTAACCTTGGTAGAGCTGGTGGTGGTCCTGGCCGTTCTAGCCGTTGCCTCCGGCATTATGGCCCTGAATGTCCGTCCCTTTTATAACCCCCTGCAGGATGCGCTTTCCCGAACCGAAGGATTCGTGAAGCAGGTACGCTCCAAGGCCATGGCCACTACCTCCGCATACCGCATCACCCTCGAGGGAAATCGGCTAAAAGCTGCCTACGCCTCCACCTGTCGGAGTACCTCCTTCACCGAGGATCTCGCGCTTCAGGTGGAAATCCCGCCTGAGGTCACCGTGACCTTCACGCCCCAAGGGGGTGTGCCCTGCTTCAACAGCCGGGGTCTTATGGTCCTGCAGAACGCTAGCAGCCACTCCGGGGATCCGTACTACCGCTTCACCGACCGACAAGGCAGACAGGGGACCCTAAGGCTCCTCCTGGGAGGGGGGGTGGTACGGCAATGAGAAAAGGCCTGACTCTAGTGGAGGTTCTGGTAGCCCTGGCTATCCTTGCCTTGCTGGGGCCTATTCTAGGCGGTTTCATCACCTACCTCCAGGTGAACACCCGCTCCGAGGTCCGCAGCGCGGCCGTAACCGTGGCCCAGGAAACACTGGAAGGCCTGAGGCTCCTCAACCCCCAAAGCCTGCCTTCTCAAGGGTGCAGTGAACGTACCGTCACGCGGTCCGGCCGAAGCTTCAAGGTGGAGACCTGCTACTGCCAAAACCGGCAGCTTTGCGGCCAGGGGGCCCGCCACATCACGGTCCAGGTCTTTTTGGGCAACGAGGACCAGCCGGTCTATCGGGTGGAGACGGTCTTCACCCAGTTGCGGTAAGGAGGTGCCGGAATGAGGAGAGGAGGCTTTACGCTGGTGGAGATCCTGGTAGCCCTGGGCATCGCAAGCCTGCTGCTGGGGGTCATCCTCAGCACCACCCTGGGGCACAGGCGGCTCTATGTGCTGGACCAGAACCGTACCGCGGCCAATCAAAACCTGCGGGCCGCGCTGGACATTCTGGTCGCCGACCTGCGCCAGGCGGGGGAAAGGCTGCCCCTGGACTTCCCGGCGGTGGAGGTAAGGAACAACGGTACAGAATTGGTGTTGCGGAGGAACCTCTTTGACGTTGTGTTGAGCCTATGCGACAGGAACGGTATAAGCGGCAACCAGGACAACATCCCGGTGGCCGATAGGAATCCTCCGCGGAACGCCTCCATGGAATACATCGAAGCTTGCCGGTTCCGCGATGAAGACCGAAACGGATTTGACGACCGGATAGACGCCTGGAGGAACTACCGTTGCGGCCTGGACGGGGATCCCACCTGCCAGACAGGCAACCGCAGGGAGGTGGTCCGGGTTTACATCCACGACCCGAGCACGGGCAGACACGACCCGAGCACGCACAGAGGGGAGTGGTTTGATTACGACGGCGAAGACAGGTCCGGAGTGCATATCCATAGAGGCAACCGAGGCCGCTGGCAGAACAGCTATGGTCCCCTGTCCAGGCTCTACATACTTGAGGAAAGGCGTTACTTCCTTTCGGGAACCGTCCTGAACCTGGCCGAGAACGGGGGAGGGGGCAGGGGCCTGGTCGGGGACGTGGTCAGCTTCCAGATCAAGGCCAGGGCCGGGAACAGCACCTACATCAACTTCCCTCCCCCTGGGGTGAGCTGGACCTCTCTGGAGTACGTGGAGGTGACTGTGAAAAGCCGGTTAGGCAACGTGGAGCGGGCGCTGTCCACCCGGGCGGTCCCGCGAAACGTCTTCTCCCACTAGAGAGGAGGATGGGATGAGGAAGGGTTTTGCCCTGGTGACCGTGCTCATCATGCTGGTGGTCCTCATGTCCCTGCTCACCGCCTACTTCACCCTGACGCGGATTGAGCTCGGGGCCACCCAGGCCAGTGTGCGGCAGACCACGGGGTTTTACGCCGCCGAAGCGGGGCTGAACCTCAGGGCCGAAGAGGTCCGGGCCAGGTTTCTAGGCTACGGGAGGCCCTCGGGAACCAGCCCCTCAGGGAACAACCCCTGCCAGGGGAGCAACCAAGGTTCCGGGGATTTTGCCTGCAAGACCTACACCATATCCGGGCGGACGGTGCGCACCTATATGGTGGAGCATCCTGGTAACCCGCAAACCGTGCAGATCCCACCCGGAGAACTCTTTGAGAACCTGGAGGCCCAGGAGTACCGCTACTCCCTCTTCTCCGAAGCCATCGGCCCCGACGGCCGGACTGAGGCAATACTGGAGATGGTCTTCAAGAGCCGCCTAGTTCCCGTGTTCCAGTTCGCCGCCTTTTACGACAAGGACCTGGAGATCAACCCTGGTCCTCCCATGACCTTGAACGGTCGGGTTCACACCAACGGGGACTTATACCTAGGACCCGGAGAAATCCTAACCATTGAAGGCCAGACGAGCACCGCAGGTAGACTTTTCCGCGGCAGGAAAGACCGAAACGTTTGCGGAGGTACTGTTCGATTTCGCCTAGCTGACGAAGTTTACCTCCCCTTGCAGTGCCAAGGCCAAACGCGACGGGCCTACAGCCAAAGCGAGGTGGCCCCATGGGAGGGCCGCATCCAGGTGGGGGTAGACCGGGTCACCGTTCCGGCCCCGGAAGAGCTGGACCCCGATCCTGGGAGGACGTATTTTTCCCAAGCGCACCTGCGCCTCAGGCTAAACCTCTTTAACAACCCGCCCACCGTAGAGGTTGTCCGCCGGGACGGGAATGTGGATTCCCTTGCCACCTCAGTTTTAAATGTCTGCCCCGGAACCATCGGGGGTCTCCCCGGGAGGGCCGTGGGCCACAGCGACACCTTCTTTGACAACCGGGAGGGGAAGGCAATCCAGATGCTGGAGGTAGACCTCCGAGCCCTCCTGGATTGTGTCCACCTCCGTAACCTCTTGGGAGGGGGGGTGAGGCTCGATGATGCCACCTACGGGGGTCTGGTCTTCCACCTGACCGTCCACGGGCCAAACAGCCGTGCCCGGGGCAACGGTTATGGGGTGCGCATCCGAAATGGGGCCTACATCGGTTCGTCTATAGCAGGCGCTCCCCGTCCCCGTGGCCTCACCATCGTCAGCGACCAACCGGCCTACATCCAAGGGGACTTCAACCGCAACGAAGACTGGATCCCGGCGGCTTTTCTGGCGGACGCCATCAACATCTTGTCCAACGCTTGGGACAGCGATAGCAGGAGCCGTGAACCCGTGGCCCAGAGGCGGGCCAGTGAAACAGAGGTCAACGCAGCCTTCCTATCGGGCACAGACACCACGGGAGGAGTGGAGGGGGTAGGGGGCCAAGACAGGGGTCAGTACAACGGGGGCCTGGAAAACTACCCCCGCTTCCACGAGGCCTGGCAGTGGCGATCAGGGAACGACCGCACGTTCGCGACCTTTACCTATAGGGGGTCCTTCGTCAGCCTCGGTAACTCCAGGAAGGCGGGAGGAAGATGGTGCTATGGTATGGACAACTGCAACGGCTACGCCACCTTCCACGGCACCTACGAGGCGCCAAGGCGCCAATGGTCCTATGATGTCCGCTTCTCCCAGGGCCAACTCCCGCCCCTCTCCCCACGGTTCGTCTACCTGAAGCAGGAGCGCTTCCTCAGAGACTTTGAGCGTCCCTAGACTGGGAAAGCTTCCGGCGGGTGGAGGTCCCATTGGGGCAAAGAAAGAAGGGATAGCGGGAATTTTGCCCTAGCTGCTGGCCGAGGTGTAGCTCCTCAAGGCCAGGCGGAAGAAGCCCCGGGCCAGGAGGAAAAGAAGGAGGGCGAGCCCCCCGGCGAGGAGGAAAGAGACTTCTCCCCTCCTCAGGGCCACCTCGGCGGGCACGGTGGTGAGGAAGGCCACGGGCACCACGAAGGTGAAGAAGACCCGGTAGAGGGCGGGGTAGGCCCCCACGGGAAACCGCCCCGCCTCCAGAAGCCCCCTCAGGACCTCGGTGACGTTGTAGATCTTCACGAACCAGATGCTGGTGGTGGCCAGGAGGAACCAGAGGCCGTAGAGGATCACCGCCCCGAGGAGGAAGTAGAGCCCAAAAAGGGCATAGTCCAAAGGGGAAAGCCCCAGGCGAAGCCCCGCGTAGAGGAGGAGGCCAAGGCCCAGGAAAAAGTCCCCCAAGCCCCAGGGGGAGAAGGTGCGCAAAGAGAGCCAGAACTGGGGGTCCAGGGGCTTTAGGAGGACGAAGTCTAAGGTGCCCTGCTGCACGTGCTCCACGATCCGGTTGAGGTTGGGGGCCAAAAGGGTGGAGGCCAGGCCCTGGAGAAGCGTGAAGGCGGCGAGGACCAGAAGGGCCTCCTCCCAGGCCCAGCCCCCCGGCCGGTACCCGCCCTGGTAGAGGAGGGAAAGGCCAAAAAGGGCCCCAAGCAGGGTCAGAAAGGAGGAGAGGAGGCCGAGGAGGAAGTTCCCCCTATACTCCATCTCCGCCGCCAGGCTGGTGAGGAGAAAGAGGCGGAAGACCCTAAGGTAGCGCACCTTTCCAGGGTAGACTTGGAGGCATGGCGGGCGCAAGCCCCATCGTGCTAGCGGAGGACCTCACCCGGCACTACCGGGTAGCCAGGAAGGAAGAGACCCTCCTTGGCACCCTACGCCACTTCTTCCGCCGCCAGTACCACACCATCCGGGCGGTGGAAGGGGTTTCCTTTCGGATACATCCCGGGGAGGTGGTGGGCTTCCTGGGTCCCAACGGGGCGGGCAAGACCACCACCTTGAAGATGCTCACCGGCCTGGTCCACCCCACCCGGGGCAGGGCCCTGGTGGCGGGACACGTGCCC
>Ga0308399_1000404_pt1 | contig 15431 bp, 15 predicted proteins | sample HotsprSampOS1260_FD_202367 | JGI IMG/M metagenome (GOLD analysis project Ga0308399, IMG submission 202367) | Hot spring phototrophic mat microbial communities from Octopus Spring, Yellowstone National Park, Wyoming, United States - 20060914_OS12-60 ... | reverse complement strand
AACGACGAAGCGTGATCGTCGCAGTCGGGAATATGGATGGACGCAGGTGCGAGGGTCGGGATTGAGGAATTTTCGGCTCGCTGAAGAGCACTGAAACACTTCTCACCGATCCAGCGTTCGGTTACCGCTGCAAATTGAGGAATTTTCGGCTCGCTGAAGAGCACTGAAACGCCAGGCTACCGCACGACCGTCGTCGCCGACCATCCATTGAGGAATTTTCGGCTCGCTGAAGAGCACTGAAACTCAAGAACCGATCGCAGCTCGTCGGCGCGGCCGTTGTATTGAGGAATTTTCGGCTCGCTGAAGAGCACTGAAACAATACCGCAAACTCGTTCAGCTCGCCGACATCATCATTGAGGAATTTTCGGCTCGCTGAAGAGCACTGAAACGACTGGCGAAGCGCCAGCGACAGGATGGATCATCTGTATTGAGGAATTTTCGGCTCGCTGAAGAGCACTGAAACACTACGGATTTTCAGGCGGCGCAGCGCTGCTTTGAATTGAGGAATTTTCGGCTCGCTGAAGAGCACTGAAACCGAAGCGCAGTTCCTCGGTCATGGCAACTTCGCCGAATTGAGGAATTTTCGGCTCGCTGAAGAGCACTGAAACTGTCAATGTGAGATGTTCGTCGTGCAGCATCCCGTATTGAGGAATTTTCGGCTCGCTGAAGAGCACTGAAACTGCGCGGGCTTTCCGATGCGCAAATCACGCACGTGGACAATTGAGGAATTTTCGGCTCGCTGAAGAGCACTGAAACTTTTATCAGCGCGTACATGCGCGCACAAGCAAGGTCAAATTGAGGAATTTTCGGCTCGCTGAAGAGCACTGAAACTAGGCCGCTACTCAGTAAGCGATTGCACAAGTGCGAATTGAGGAATTTTCGGCTCGCTGAAGAGCACTGAAACTTGATCCGTTCGGCGGCCCGGAACTGGACGCATTCCCGAATTGAGGAATTTTCGGCTCGCTGAAGAGCACTGAAACGGTCATTCGACCGCCTGAAGTTCGGAATCTTGATCATATTGAGGAATTTTCGGCTCGCTGAAGAGCACTGAAACACCAGCCCGATCTGCGCCGCGAGCGCTGCGACGGGAATTGAGGAATTTTCGGCTCGCTGAAGAGCACTGAAACGCACGCGGGCGAACTGTCAATCACCGCGGGCGCTGTATTGAGGAATTTTCGGCTCGCTGAAGAGCACTGAAACTGAATGGCAAGACAATCCGTCTGCCCAAGGTCGGCATTGAGGAATTTTCGGCTCGCTGAAGAGCACTGAAACTTTTCGCCGCTCTCACAGTTCGAGCGTATCCTACAAATTGAGGAATTTTCGGCTCGCTGAAGAGCACTGAAACTCGCTCTCCGAAAAGCGATCTCCGCCGCGAACGGCTGAATTGAGGAATTTTCGGCTCGCTGAAGAGCACTGAAACCTCCGGGAAACTTACGAAACCGAAACACACATCGGAATTGAGGAATTTTCGGCTCGCTGAAGAGCACTGAAACAATACGGCGGCGAATAAGATACCGAAGATCGCCATAATTGAGGAATTTTCGGCTCGCTGAAGAGCACTGAAACGCAGCACCTCATCGCGCGTGTGCGGCACCGTGTACGATTGAGGAATTTTCGGCTCGCTGAAGAGCACTGAAACTGGATGAGCGTCAGCGGCATGCGATTGTCCTGGCGGTATTGAGGAATTTTCGGCTCGCTGAAGAGCACTGAAACGGTGTGGTGGAACGACTTTGAAGTTGTTGTCGAAAAAGATTGAGGAATTTTCGGCTCGCTGAAGAGCACTGAAACTCCCACGTTCGTTTTGCGAACGCGAGGATGTCTGCTCCGATTGAGGAATTTTCGGCTCGCTGAAGAGCACTGAAACGCGCTGTCCGCCACCGTTGCTCCCCTGATCGAAACAATTGAGGAATTTTCGGCTCGCTGAAGAGCACTGAAACCGACAACTGTTCCCATACATCGGTGGAAAGTACACCGTCGATTGAGGAATTTTCGGCTCGCTGAAGAGCACTGAAACCTCGATCTGCCCGCGCCAGACGGTGCGCGAGAGTTGCGATTGAGGAATTTTCGGCTCGCTGAAGAGCACTGAAACTGTCGAAAACCCCAAACTGAAGACGGTCAAAGAGACCATTGAGGAATTTTCGGCTCGCTGAAGAGCACTGAAACGACAATCGCCGTCCAGCAGCAGATAATCCAGCGGCATTGAGGAATTTTCGGCTCGCTGAAGAGCACTGAAACCGACCTCGGCGTCGTCGGTATTCTTCTCGACCCGCCCTAATTGAGGAATTTTCGGCTCGCTGAAGAGCACTGAAACGGCAAGTCGGCGGCGCGATTCGAGTGATTGAATCGATTGAGGAATTTTCGGCTCGCTGAAGAGCACTGAAACCGAAATTTGGCAAACCAATGCAGGTTTTTGGTTTGATTGAGGAATTTTCGGCTCGCTGAAGAGCACTGAAACTCGGTCATGAGGAAACAATCATAAACTTGCTTCTCTATTGAGGAATTTTCGGCTCGCTGAAGAGCACTGAAACCCATACGAGATAACCGACGCCATACGTCCTCCTATAATTGAGGAATTTTCGGCTCGCTGAAGAGCACTGAAACGGCAAGACGTGGCCGGCGTGTGGTGTGGGGCGTCGTGATTGAGGAATTTTCGGCTCGCTGAAGAGCACTGAAACGGCGTCGCTCGGCGATCCCGGGCTGTACGGCATGGATTGAGGAATTTTCGGCTCGCTGAAGAGCACTGAAACTCGGCGGTGCCGAGGCGGTGTTCGCGTGAATCGAGGCGATTGAGGAATTTTCGGCTCGCTGAAGAGCACTGAAACCGCGGGGCATCGGCGAGGAGACGCTGAAGACGCTGCTATTGAGGAATTTTCGGCTCGCTGAAGAGCACTGAAACCAGTGCGGACTAAACCAAATGCACTCTCGATCCTTAATTGAGGAATTTTCGGCTCGCTGAAGAGCACTGAAACATTACGCCGCGATGGAACAGCGCATCGCTGCGGATTTGATTGAGGAATTTTCGGCTCGCTGAAGAGCACTGAAACGGCGCAGCGTTGACGGTAATGCCGCCGACGTTGACCATTGAGGAATTTTCGGCTCGCTGAAGAGCACTGAAACGGGATGTAGCGCAGCAACGTCTCAATCGTTTCCCGATTGAGGAATTTTCGGCTCGCTGAAGAGCACTGAAACACTCCCGGTCAACCCGCGCGCCGTTTTCGGTGCGCGTATTGAGGAATTTTCGGCTCGCTGAAGAGCACTGAAACCGTCGCGGCGCGCTTCCGCGATTGCTTTGCTGCCGTATTGAGGAATTTTCGGCTCGCTGAAGAGCACTGAAACGGCCGGCAAAACCAAGCGCCACGTCATATTAGTCAAATTGAGGAATTTTCGGCTCGCTGAAGAGCACTGAAACCGCGCTGCAGCCAATCCAGCGTCGCCCAGCGGTCGCATTGAGGAATTTTCGGCTCGCTGAAGAGCACTGAAACTGGTCACCGAGCTGTTGTAGTAATAAAACAACGCAAAATTGAGGAATTTTCGGCTCGCTGAAGAGCACTGAAACCTCGTCCTCATCCCGACCGACGGCGTTTCTGTCTGGAATTGAGGAATTTTCGGCTCGCTGAAGAGCACTGAAACGGCGACGAACAAAGACATCATCCGTCCGCTCAACTATTGAGGAATTTTCGGCTCGCTGAAGAGCACTGAAACGCGTGCTGTCTGTGCGGAAATCGATCGTTGGGCGCGGTATTGAGGAATTTTCGGCTCGCTGAAGAGCACTGAAACGGCGCGTCGCCGGCGTCGGTGAGTACGGCAGCAAGACGAATTGAGGAATTTTCGGCTCGCTGAAGAGCACTGAAACCCACAATCAGATCGTAGCCGCGCGAACGCCCCGCATATTGAGGAATTTTCGGCTCGCTGAAGAGCACTGAAACGCTGACGGAAATCGACACGCACCCGCCCGACGCGCCGTATTGAGGAATTTTCGGCTCGCTGAAGAGCACTGAAACCGTTGAACTGGTCGAGCGTGAACTTATACCCTTGCTGATTGAGGAATTTTCGGCTCGCTGAAGAGCACTGAAACGCAAGCGCGCGCGTCGCTGCGGCGCGGCTGTTTCATTGAGGAATTTTCGGCTCGCTGAAGAGCACTGAAACTCGCTACATACGGTTCTGCGTCGCTTGGGTCAAGCGCATTGAGGAATTTTCGGCTCGCTGAAGAGCACTGAAACTCGGCGAGTATCACGAGTTTCTCGACGCCAGCGAACGATTGAGGAATTTTCGGCTCGCTGAAGAGCACTGAAACCAACCCAGCACCGTAAAAGGAGGACGATATGACCAAATTGAGGAATTTTCGGCTCGCTGAAGAGCACTGAAACGGTTGTCATTTGATGATGTCAAGCAGAAAGCGCTTCAATTGAGGAATTTTCGGCTCGCTGAAGAGCACTGAAACCGCGAGAACGGTGTACGGCGCGTCGGGCGGGTGTGTATTGAGGAATTTTCGGCTCGCTGAAGAGCACTGAAACGGCGAACCGCAGTTGCGCAACGTAGTCTTCGATGTAATATTGAGGAATTTTCGGCTCGCTGAAGAGCACTGAAACTCGGGCGATCCGGATCGTTTGCGGTTCCTCGCTGACGATTGAGGAATTTTCGGCTCGCTGAAGAGCACTGAAACCGAACTGCGTCGGCACCAGAAACCCGCCGCCCGCGCCGGATTGAGGAATTTTCGGCTCGCTGAAGAGCACTGAAACGGCGGTAAAGTCACGCGCCCGCGCTCATCGCCGTCGTATTGAGGAATTTTCGGCTCGCTGAAGAGCACTGAAACCTGCCAGCAGTTGCAGTATCTCAATGATGTCCACTATTGAGGAATTTTCGGCTCGCTGAAGAGCACTGAAACCAGCGACGCGCGCGCTTGCCGGCTCGCTGTCGTTGACAAATTGAGGAATTTTCGGCTCGCTGAAGAGCACTGAAACGTCATAAACCCCGCGCCAACGGGCGTCCAGCGAGTATTGAGGAATTTTCGGCTCGCTGAAGAGCACTGAAACGCAGCGTTGGGAGGATACTATGAACAAACTCTTGGATTGAGGAATTTTCGGCTCGCTGAAGAGCACTGAAACTCGCGCTGTTAGGCTGCGAACCAGACGCGCCGCGCTATTGAGGAATTTTCGGCTCGCTGAAGAGCACTGAAACCCAGCATTACGCCGTCGGTCGCCAGTATCACGCCGTATTGAGGAATTTTCGGCTCGCTGAAGAGCACTGAAACCGGGTACGCTTCCTTCAACAGTGCTTCTAAATGCGCGTGAATTGAGGAATTTTCGGCTCGCTGAAGAGCACTGAAACGTCAGCGTGATAATCCGGCGTTCGTAGGGAAGCAGCGACGATTGAGGAATTTTCGGCTCGCTGAAGAGCACTGAAACGGTGGGTTGAGATCGTTCATATCGCACCCGTCCGTAAGATTGAGGAATTTTCGGCTCGCTGAAGAGCACTGAAACTCGTCAGATGTAAAAAACTCGTAGTCTGCGGCGGTGAATTGAGGAATTTTCGGCTCGCTGAAGAGCACTGAAACCCAGCCCCGCCAGCAGTTCGATGATGTCGGTGACATTGAGGAATTTTCGGCTCGCTGAAGAGCACTGAAACTATCCGTATCCGCAGTGATGTTCGCGTTGAAGAATCGATTGAGGAATTTTCGGCTCGCTGAAGAGCACTGAAACGCGACGGCTTGAAACTTGAAGAGCGCACTCTCGAAATTGAGGAATTTTCGGCTCGCTGAAGAGCACTGAAACGCTTGAGTGTGCGGCGAAGCAACAACGGATGGCTGGATTGAGGAATTTTCGGCTCGCTGAAGAGCACTGAAACTGTTGCGCGGCTATCACATTCCGCTGCATATGCGTCTGAATTGAGGAATTTTCGGCTCGCTGAAGAGCACTGAAACAGCGCGGGTCGTCAAGCGCGCTCTGGTGGATACGCCAGATTGAGGAATTTTCGGCTCGCTGAAGAGCACTGAAACCGTTTTTCGATCAAGAGTTTGTTCATTGTTTTTCGATTGAGGAATTTTCGGCTCGCTGAAGAGCACTGAAACCGAAGGTGCTTGAGGCGCTGGCGGAGGCGACGTGGAATTGAGGAATTTTCGGCTCGCTGAAGAGCACTGAAACACGGTTCGGCGAGATCGCCACGCGCATCGATGCGTTTATTGAGGAATTTTCGGCTCGCTGAAGAGCACTGAAACTCATTTGGGTCGGTGAGTTTCCCGACCCGATGCGCAACGTCCGGATTGAGGAATTTTCGGCTCGCTGAAGAGCACTGAAACCGTCGCCGACCGTATCGAAGATTTTCTTCAGCAGCAAATTGAGGAATTTTCGGCTCGCTGAAGAGCACTGAAACAAATTCCAGATTCGGTACGCTCAACGGCGCTATCACGAATTGAGGAATTTTCGGCTCGCTGAAGAGCACTGAAACCACATCTCGTTTCGGATAGTGCATCATTAGCGTCAATTGAGGAATTTTCGGCTCGCTGAAGAGCACTGAAACGTCTGCGCGGCGGGTACGTTGTGTCGCCGGAACTGCATTGAGGAATTTTCGGCTCGCTGAAGAGCACTGAAACACGGTAAAGGCGAATACGAACGACCGGAGTTGAACGATTGAGGAATTTTCGGCTCGCTGAAGAGCACTGAAACGATTGTTCCGCTCAATTACGAACTGCTGGTCGGGTCATTGAGGAATTTTCGGCTCGCTGAAGAGCACTGAAACGATAGCAGACGACTCAACGATAGGCGCAATCCGATCATTGAGGAATTTTCGGCTCGCTGAAGAGCACTGAAACGTGCAACCTCGTCGTCAAGCGCCGCAAGCGCGTCCTCCATTGAGGAATTTTCGGCTCGCTGAAGAGCACTGAAACACCAGCACGCGCCCCAGCGCGCCCAACTCGACGCTGTATTGAGGAATTTTCGGCTCGCTGAAGAGCACTGAAACGGCTGCAGAGGCGAGCGGAGGCTCACCGCACTGCGCCTGATTGAGGAATTTTCGGCTCGCTGAAGAGCACTGAAACTTTGAGCGACGGGCGGATTGTCGTCGCCGAGCACCGATTGAGGAATTTTCGGCTCGCTGAAGAGCACTGAAACTTCTCGCTCAGTCCCCGCAAGCCATATACGCCACAATTGAGGAATTTTCGGCTCGCTGAAGAGCACTGAAACGTTATTGTTCAACTGTTGATCCGTAGCCGCCGTCAATTGAGGAATTTTCGGCTCGCTGAAGAGCACTGAAACCCGTACCGACTACCGTCCCGGTGTGCGCAACGATCCATTGAGGAATTTTCGGCTCGCTGAAGAGCACTGAAACATCACCCAGCCGTAACAGGTTGTTGCTGTGACGGTATTATTGAGGAATTTTCGGCTCGCTGAAGAGCACTGAAACTTCTGTGCGCAGTAACGGCGCTGCTGCTCGCGGCGAATTGAGGAATTTTCGGCTCGCTGAAGAGCACTGAAACGCGTTGGTCGGAGACTTCGACGCGCTGATCAACGCGATTGAGGAATTTTCGGCTCGCTGAAGAGCACTGAAACGTACGTTCTGATCGGCGTTCGGGTGTTCCTCGAACTGCATTGAGGAATTTTCGGCTCGCTGAAGAGCACTGAAACAGTCGCCGTAGCGGTGCTCGGCGACAACGAGACGCCATTGAGGAATTTTCGGCTCGCTGAAGAGCACTGAAACTCTTTCTGATGCTGTTCGGCGTCGCGGTCGCGTTCAGATTGAGGAATTTTCGGCTCGCTGAAGAGCACTGAAACGTGACTTCTGAAGTACGTCTTCCGGCGTCGGCAGTAGTATTGAGGAATTTTCGGCTCGCTGAAGAGCACTGAAACCGATGCGTTCAATCTGACCGCGCCAAATCGTTTTCGATTGAGGAATTTTCGGCTCGCTGAAGAGCACTGAAACCGTCAAGCGCTTCGTCGCGGTGGTTGATGTATTTCTATTGAGGAATTTTCGGCTCGCTGAAGAGCACTGAAACATTCGGTTGCGTTGATAACCGCCGGACGGGAACGACGGATTGAGGAATTTTCGGCTCGCTGAAGAGCACTGAAACCGAAATGTGGTGGAAGATTGAGGAAATCCCGGAGCAATTGAGGAATTTTCGGCTCGCTGAAGAGCACTGAAACTTCTGTGCGCAGTAACGGCGCTGCTGCTCGCGGCGAATATTGAGGAATTTTCGGCTCGCTGAAGAGCACTGAAACCCGCGTCGCGCCCGTTCGAGACGACCCCGCTCGGAACCGTATTGAGGAATTTTCGGCTCGCTGAAGAGCACTGAAACAGTAGTCCTTGAAGACGCGAACGTAATCTAACAAAATTGAGGAATTTTCGGCTCGCTGAAGAGCACTGAAACGCGCTGGACTGGCTGCTCAACGAGTTAGAGATGTACAATTGAGGAATTTTCGGCTCGCTGAAGAGCACTGAAACGGTGAGACGCTGGATGGCTTCCGCTTTCTCCAGTTCGATTGAGGAATTTTCGGCTCGCTGAAGAGCACTGAAACTCAATCCGCTGCTGCTTCCCTTCGATACCGACACCGATTGAGGAATTTTCGGCTCGCTGAAGAGCACTGAAACGCGCAGTGAAGGTTTTGCGCGTCATCTGTTCGATAAATTGAGGAATTTTCGGCTCGCTGAAGAGCACTGAAACGTCCTTCGTCGCCAGCCCCAATTTGATCATCATCTCCATTGAGGAATTTTCGGCTCGCTGAAGAGCACTGAAACGTACGGTGATATGCTAGCGAATCCGTCGTTCACGCCCGCATTGAGGAATTTTCGGCTCGCTGAAGAGCACTGAAACAACCCAAACGTAGTACGCCCCCGCTGTCGGTGTCATATTGAGGAATTTTCGGCTCGCTGAAGAGCACTGAAACGTCACCCCGCGCGGGGTTTCTCTTTCTGCAAACAAATTGAGGAATTTTCGGCTCGCTGAAGAGCACTGAAACTCAGCAATAACGATCTCGCGCTCGGGGCGCGGCTTTGAATTGAGGAATTTTCGGCTCGCTGAAGAGCACTGAAACCGTGCGGATCGGCGCGTATGATGCGCCGACGCGCGAAATTGAGGAATTTTCGGCTCGCTGAAGAGCACTGAAACGCGCGCCGAACAACTTCAATCCGCGTCGCAACTGGGATTGAGGAATTTTCGGCTCGCTGAAGAGCACTGAAACTCGTCCAGCAGGCGCTTACTGCGCAGATCGGCATTGTATTGAGGAATTTTCGGCTCGCTGAAGAGCACTGAAACCGTCGATAAACGTAAGACGTTCCCGGCGCACCTCCATTGAGGAATTTTCGGCTCGCTGAAGAGCACTGAAACCCGTTGTCTGAACCCGATCCCTCGCGTTCGCCCAGATTGAGGAATTTTCGGCTCGCTGAAGAGCACTGAAACTCGAATATGCCAGCGATGGAAACGTTTGCCGTCTGCATTGAGGAATTTTCGGCTCGCTGAAGAGCACTGAAACCGGCGCTACCTGAGCCATAGCCGTACCCCCTACGCGATTGAGGAATTTTCGGCTCGCTGAAGAGCACTGAAACTCACGTTGGGGGATACGCTCTCCGACGCAGTGCAGCCGGAATTGAGGAATTTTCGGCTCGCTGAAGAGCACTGAAACTTGATGCGCTGCGATTAGATTCTGATGCCGCCGCTCCATTGAGGAATTTTCGGCTCGCTGAAGAGCACTGAAACGTTGAGGGATATATTATCCCGGCGGGCTGGGACGCGATTGAGGAATTTTCGGCTCGCTGAAGAGCACTGAAACACGACATCGGCACTTGAAACGCGGTGAGCATCAGTATTGAGGAATTTTCGGCTCGCTGAAGAGCACTGAAACTGTAAGCGATAATTGATTTACTGTGACCCTACTATACCATTGAGGAATTTTCGGCTCGCTGAAGAGCACTGAAACTCTCCGCCAAGCGCCACGCGCTCAGCGTTGAGAACATATTGAGGAATTTTCGGCTCGCTGAAGAGCACTGAAACCGCAGTTTATTCAAGCAGCGATCCAAGCGCTGACGAATTGAGGAATTTTCGGCTCGCTGAAGAGCACTGAAACCTCAACCGACCGGTTCTGGAACGTCAGCGTTGTCGGGGTATTGAGGAATTTTCGGCTCGCTGAAGAGCACTGAAACCTGCTCTTTATTCGACGTGGTGGGTTTCGGCAGCGTAATTGAGGAATTTTCGGCTCGCTGAAGAGCACTGAAACGGTTCGGCTCAAGCGCGTGCGGGTTGGCAAACGTCTCGATTGAGGAATTTTCGGCTCGCTGAAGAGCACTGAAACGCGCCAGGCGATGAATTTCCCTTGTCAAGGAGGGAATGATTGAGGAATTTTCGGCTCGCTGAAGAGCACTGAAACACGAGCGGCACGCGCTCGAAGATCGGGATGAAAACAATTGAGGAATTTTCGGCTCGCTGAAGAGCACTGAAACAGCGCGGCGCGTTCGGCGCGCTGGAGCAGATCGCGATTGAGGAATTTTCGGCTCGCTGAAGAGCACTGAAACCTGCGCCAAGCTGCTCATCGTACCGCGTGGTCTGCGCGATTGAGGAATTTTCGGCTCGCTGAAGAGCACTGAAACCGGGCGCTGGGCGTCGCTGAAAGACGCGGCAGAGGCGATTGAGGAATTTTCGGCTCGCTGAAGAGCACTGAAACGGATGATGTACCCCTCAACCGACTGGTTCTGGAACATTGAGGAATTTTCGGCTCGCTGAAGAGCACTGAAACACGGACGCGGGTTCCTCGCGTACATCCACCCGCTCAATTGAGGAATTTTCGGCTCGCTGAAGAGCACTGAAACCCTTCCCGTCGAGGATCGCCCAGCGTACCCCACGCTCGATTGAGGAATTTTCGGCTCGCTGAAGAGCACTGAAACGTGGTTGAAGCAAACCCAATATCAAAGAACTGGAGGATTGAGGAATTTTCGGCTCGCTGAAGAGCACTGAAACGCGCGCTGGAAATGACCGATGAGGGGGTGATCATCCGCATTGAGGAATTTTCGGCTCGCTGAAGAGCACTGAAACTCTCTACCGCATTCCCGCAAGACGTGTACCGCCTGATTGAGGAATTTTCGGCTCGCTGAAGAGCACTGAAACTTGTCCACTCGTGCTCGCGGATGAGCACAACGCCGGTATTGAGGAATTTTCGGCTCGCTGAAGAGCACTGAAACGCGCTGCAGTGTTGCGTGCGCTTTTTATGATCGTTGATTGAGGAATTTTCGGCTCGCTGAAGAGCACTGAAACCTTGATCCCCAATCGCCTTCCGCACCAACCGCGCCACATTGAGGAATTTTCGGCTCGCTGAAGAGCACTGAAACGTTCCAGATATCGATGAGCGAGTTGATCCAGCCAATATTGAGGAATTTTCGGCTCGCTGAAGAGCACTGAAACCAACTTTCACCAACCTTTCTGAGATGTCGTATTCTCGATTGAGGAATTTTCGGCTCGCTGAAGAGCACTGAAACTGGCGATTGGCGTGACGCTCGGCGCACGTATGCTCGATTGAGGAATTTTCGGCTCGCTGAAGAGCACTGAAACCGGGGGGCGGCGTAATCGGCATGAGCGTGTAGCGCGGATTGAGGAATTTTCGGCTCGCTGAAGAGCACTGAAACGGTCGATGTGGATTTCGCAACCCAGCGCCGCGCGCATTGAGGAATTTTCGGCTCGCTGAAGAGCACTGAAACAGTGCTCACCCACCGCGTTGCGCCACGGTCCGGTCAATTGAGGAATTTTCGGCTCGCTGAAGAGCACTGAAACTCAGGAACCGGAGTCGGCGTCGGGGAGGTCGTCGGGATTGAGGAATTTTCGGCTCGCTGAAGAGCACTGAAACTCCTGCCCAGGCGATGCCGTCCAGTCCTCAGCTGCGATTGAGGAATTTTCGGCTCGCTGAAGAGCACTGAAACTCGTCTTCCCGCGCGTCTTCACGCGGGCGTCGTCAATTGAGGAATTTTCGGCTCGCTGAAGAGCACTGAAACCCGACATATGCCTCACCGCTAGGGCGGCTCAGTTCAAATTGAGGAATTTTCGGCTCGCTGAAGAGCACTGAAACGGAGCGGTCTGCGTGCCGCTTGCGGATGCCGGTCGATTGAGGAATTTTCGGCTCGCTGAAGAGCACTGAAACCAAAAAGAGTTTGTCCGCCAAAGGACTTGAAGGGCTGCGATTGAGGAATTTTCGGCTCGCTGAAGAGCACTGAAACTCGATCCGATCCGATACGTACCGCACCACCATTCTGATTGAGGAATTTTCGGCTCGCTGAAGAGCACTGAAACCGTGATTACGCTTGGTCTCGACGTTCCGCACTCGCTCGATTGAGGAATTTTCGGCTCGCTGAAGAGCACTGAAACCCGCTCCTAATTTTTCGTCATACCACGTACTCTGCAATTGAGGAATTTTCGGCTCGCTGAAGAGCACTGAAACGAACGCTACGCGGATTTCGTTGTGGCACTCGTCAGAATTGAGGAATTTTCGGCTCGCTGAAGAGCACTGAAACGTTCGCCGTTTACGCGCGCTGGACGGACGGCTTGAATTGAGGAATTTTCGGCTCGCTGAAGAGCACTGAAACACGAGCGTCCCCGCCCCAGCGCCGACGAGCACCCGCCCCAATTGAGGAATTTTCGGCTCGCTGAAGAGCACTGAAACCGACGCGGCGCAGGTCGCAGCGACGGCTGTGTTGGTATTGAGGAATTTTCGGCTCGCTGAAGAGCACTGAAACTTTTGATACGCGGATCGGTTCGTCAAAGTCGGCATCATTGAGGAATTTTCGGCTCGCTGAAGAGCACTGAAACTCGCGCAGTTCGCAGAGACGGAACGCATCCGCCATATTGAGGAATTTTCGGCTCGCTGAAGAGCACTGAAACCGCAGAGGGTATTCTGCGGGGGTTGACGGAAGGTCTCGATTGAGGAATTTTCGGCTCGCTGAAGAGCACTGAAACGCGCGCGCAACGTTCGGCGCACTTGTTCCCAAACGGGTAATTGAGGAATTTTCGGCTCGCTGAAGAGCACTGAAACGCAGCATCATCCCGAACATTCGGACGCGAGGTGATATTGAGGAATTTTCGGCTCGCTGAAGAGCACTGAAACTCGCGCGCCTCCTCGATCCGCTCGATCTGCCCGCGCCATTGAGGAATTTTCGGCTCGCTGAAGAGCACTGAAACGCTGCAGCGCGCCGAACCCCAGCGCGTGCCAGGTGATGATTGAGGAATTTTCGGCTCGCTGAAGAGCACTGAAACACGATCCAGCGCAAATGGGGACTGGATGGCATGGCCTGATTGAGGAATTTTCGGCTCGCTGAAGAGCACTGAAACGCTGCGGGCGCTGAAGGCGGTGTACGAGCGGGTACATTGAGGAATTTTCGGCTCGCTGAAGAGCACTGAAACCTCGCCCATCCAGTCGACGTTATTGAATATATAAATATATTGAGGAATTTTCGGCTCGCTGAAGAGCACTGAAACCGCGCCGTCGGCGTAGGAGGCTGCGAATGTCGCACTATTGAGGAATTTTCGGCTCGCTGAAGAGCACTGAAACCTTGGAACGCTGGTGATGCCGATCCTCTTCATTCCATTGAGGAATTTTCGGCTCGCTGAAGAGCACTGAAACGGTTCCGGGCGCTCGCGCTGTGAAGCGCGTTTGATATATTGAGGAATTTTCGGCTCGCTGAAGAGCACTGAAACCGCCGCGTCTCGGCGTCCGCTGGTCGCCGCGCGGTCTTGATTGAGGAATTTTCGGCTCGCTGAAGAGCACTGAAACGGTTCGGCTCAAGCGCGAACGGGTTGGCGAACGTCTATTGAGGAATTTTCGGCTCGCTGAAGAGCACTGAAACTGATGTACGCGCGATACTGGAGCGCTACCGCGATATTGAGGAATTTTCGGCTCGCTGAAGAGCACTGAAACCGCGACCGAGAGGCGATGGTGTACATCGATCCAAAACAATTGAGGAATTTTCGGCTCGCTGAAGAGCACTGAAACTCGAACGCAACGTACGTGACGGTCTTATATGTATTGATTGAGGAATTTTCGGCTCGCTGAAGAGCACTGAAACCGCCGGTGTATGAGTTCCTCGGAACGCCTGTCACAATTGAGGAATTTTCGGCTCGCTGAAGAGCACTGAAACGGGCGTCGAGTATTCTCTCGTCGAGCGACCCGCTCGATTGAGGAATTTTCGGCTCGCTGAAGAGCACTGAAACCACTTTAATTGTACCAGAGAAGCGCCGCGTTTTTGATTGAGGAATTTTCGGCTCGCTGAAGAGCACTGAAACGTCCCAGAGCATCAGCAAGCGCGGGGACGAAATCGATTGAGGAATTTTCGGCTCGCTGAAGAGCACTGAAACTTGGAAATGAGTTCCCTAAACATACCCGCCTTTTCCATTGAGGAATTTTCGGCTCGCTGAAGAGCACTGAAACTGGGACGGGTCAACCCCCGTCCCGGCGCTTTCTGAATTGAGGAATTTTCGGCTCGCTGAAGAGCACTGAAACGTCAAAGATTGTGTTCGCGGCAGAACCCGTATCTTCATTGAGGAATTTTCGGCTCGCTGAAGAGCACTGAAACGCAAGCGCGCGCGTCGCTGCGGCGCGGCTGTTTCTATTGAGGAATTTTCGGCTCGCTGAAGAGCACTGAAACGCGAACTGGACGCGCGTGCTGTGAGGTGACGGATGATTGAGGAATTTTCGGCTCGCTGAAGAGCACTGAAACTTTGAGATATTCCCAGGCCTCGCGATTGCCCTCGATGTATTGAGGAATTTTCGGCTCGCTGAAGAGCACTGAAACTCCGTCGGGATGAGGAGAAGCGGCATCACCAACGTGCATTGAGGAATTTTCGGCTCGCTGAAGAGCACTGAAACACGGAGAGAACGCGCGGGTAGCACTTCGCCGCCTCTATTGAGGAATTTTCGGCTCGCTGAAGAGCACTGAAACTCTTCGGCTCTGACGCAATCCGCGCGGCTGCCGCAATTGAGGAATTTTCGGCTCGCTGAAGAGCACTGAAACGCGTCGGTGACAACGGGCAAGTGCTCGCTGTACGCAATATTGAGGAATTTTCGGCTCGCTGAAGAGCACTGAAACGAACCGGACTGGCACCGGGTCGGCGCGCTGGTTACGATTGAGGAATTTTCGGCTCGCTGAAGAGCACTGAAACGATCGCGCTATCGGCGGACGGGGAACTTGCGGCAGAATTGAGGAATTTTCGGCTCGCTGAAGAGCACTGAAACCTTCCGCAGCGGGCGCGTTGGTCGCCACGCCGACATCATTGAGGAATTTTCGGCTCGCTGAAGAGCACTGAAACCGTGGATCAGCAACCGGTTGCGCTCGACGAGATCGAATTGAGGAATTTTCGGCTCGCTGAAGAGCACTGAAACCGGTGATGACGCGCTGGTAGTACGCAATCTCTGCGATTGAGGAATTTTCGGCTCGCTGAAGAGCACTGAAACAAACAACGCGCGTCGTTG
>Ga0308399_1000402_pt1 | contig 15482 bp, 10 predicted proteins | sample HotsprSampOS1260_FD_202367 | JGI IMG/M metagenome (GOLD analysis project Ga0308399, IMG submission 202367) | Hot spring phototrophic mat microbial communities from Octopus Spring, Yellowstone National Park, Wyoming, United States - 20060914_OS12-60 ... | reverse complement strand
ATATTAATAAGCATCTGAAAGAAAAAATAAGCCAAAACTCCCATTATCACTAAAAAATTTTCTTGTTCATCCTTTTGTTTTAAAAAGAAAAGGCAGCGTTTTAAAAGTAAATAAAACAAAAAACCGTACAAAACCAAAATTAAAAAACCACCCAAAAAACCAAATTGTTCAACTAAAGAAGCAAAAATAAAATCCGTATGACTTTCGGGAAGAAAATTAAGTTTTGATTGAGTACCAAAACCCAAACCCCGCCCAAAAAAACCACCAGCACCCACCGAAATAATTGATTGAATCATATGGTAAGAAGCACCTTGATAATCAAAATGGGGGTTGAAAAAACTAACAATTCTTTGGCGTTGATAATCTTTTAAAAAAAACCAACCTAAAGGCAAAAAGAAAAAACTAAAGAAAATAAAATTAAAAACAATTTTTTTAGGAATCGAAGAAGAAAAAAGAAGAGTAAAAAAAATCAAAGAAAAAATAATGGCGTTGCCTAAATCAGGCTGTTTAAAAACTAAAAAAACAATGATCAAAAAAATGAGTAAATTTTTTAAAAAAATCTTTATTTTTTCCAAATAAAAGCTTCCTTTTTCTAAAAAAGAAGAAAAATAAAAAATAAAAAATACCTTTAAAATCTCAGATGGTTGAAAATTAAAAACATAAAAATTAAGCCACCGCTTTGAACCACGACTTTCCAAACCCAAAAAAAAAGTTATTACCAATAAAAAAAAAGATAACCAAAAAAAAATTGTCTTGTTTTTTCGAAAAACTAAAGCAAATCTTTTAGTAAAAAAAAAGACAAAAACCGCCAAAATAAGATAAAAAGCTTGATTAAAAGCAATCTTCTCTTTTATCCCCAACATGGTAAAAATTCCAAATAAAGAAAGAATGAAGGAAGGAATAAAAAATGTCATATTTCAACGATTAAACTTTCTCCAAAAGTAATATTAGAAGCTACCACTTTTCTTTTTATTTCCTCTTTAAATGGTTGAAACTCTTTTGGAACGGTGACTCTAATTGGTTGATTGGGTTTTAGTCCCATTTCTTTTCTTTTTGCTTGAATTCTTCTTATTAACTCTCTCAACTCTCCTTCTTTTTTCAACTCTTCCTCACTGACTTTGACTTCAGTTTTTGGATAACGAAAATCTTGATTAACGACAATATTTTTGACATTAAGCTCCGACAAAATAATGGGCCAGATTTCCTCCCTAATCAGTTTTGGATTAACCTCAGTCTCAATTGTTAAAGTGGAAAGTGGCATTCTCACTTTTACTCCAAGGCTTTTTCTTTTTGCGTGACCTGACTCAACTATTCTCCTTGCTTTTTCCATTTCTTCCTCTAAATTTTTGTCATAAAACTCTTTTTCAACCTCTGGCCAAAACTCCAAATGAACCGATTCCCCATCGGTTAAATTCTTATACATCTCCTCAGAAACAAAAGGAATAAAAGGTGACAAAATAATTGAAAGATTAACTAAAATATAATACATTGTGTTATAAAAAGCTTCTTTGTCATCTTTATCACTGCTATTGACCCAAACACGTCCACGACTTTGGCGGATATACCACGTTGATAAATCAGAAACAAATCGCTCAATTTCCAAAGCCGCTCCCCGGGCATCAAAGTTTTTTAAAGACTGTTCAACAAATTCCACCAAAAAGACAAATCGACTCAAAATCCACTTATCTAAAATATTTAACTTTAAGTTTTTAAGCGATACTTTTCCTTCTTTAACTTGGAAATTAAATTTTGGTTTGTCTAAGTTAACGTAGTCAATAAAAAATTTATAAACATTCCAAAGGATAAGATAAAAATGTCGTCTTACTTCATCAGCCTTTTTATAACCAAAAAGCATATTCTCTGAGGGATTTTGTCTTACATACATCCAGCGCATGACATCAACTCCAATTTTATCAGCCCCTTCATTAAACTCAATCGCATTCCCCCAGCTTTTATGCATTGGTCTGCCATCTTCACCCAAAAGTGTTCCAAAACCTAAAACCCGTTTAAACGGCGGCTCATTTTCCATCACCGTTGACATCGCAATTAACGCATAAAACCAGTTTTTAAACTGACCAGGGAAACTTTCAGTGATAAAATCAGCCGGAAACCATTTTCGCCATTTTTCTTTGTCAATATTATATAAAGGTTCGCCTTGGTTATTTTCAGTTATAGTGGAATACGGGACAATTCCGGCATCAAGCCAGGGATTGCCCACATCCTCAATCCGAGAAACTACCTTACCGCATTTTTCACATTTAATTCTTACCAAGTCAATATAAGGTTTGTGGGGTGAGTGTCCTTCAAATTTATCCCAACCCTCAACCGCCTTTTCTTTTAACTCTTCTTTTGAACCAATAACAGTAAAATAACCACATTTTTTACATTCATAAATCGGCAAAGACAGTCCCCAATAACGATTTTTTTTAGAAATTAGCCAGTCATCCATGTTTTTTAACCAATCAAGCTCCCGCTGAAGACCAAATTCTGGCATCCATTTTATCTTTTTTGCTATTTCAATCATCCTTTCTCGCAAAGTCAAATTAGAAGACTTGCCGGTCAAAACTTTAGAAGAAGGCCGATCCATTGCGATATACCACTCTTCTGCCACCTTCCATACCAACTCAGTTTTACATCGCCAACAGGCTGGATAACGATGTTTATAATTATGGATTTTGTAAGCAAAACCATTTTTCTTCATATAATCCAAAATCAGTCGTGGATTTTTTTTTGCATTTTTAAAAGAAAACTCACCCAATCCATCTAAATAATTGGCTTCATCATCAATTACAGGAATCATCGGTAATCCAAGCTTTTTTCCCAGCTTATAATCCTCAGTCCCCGCCGAAACGGCTGTATGAACCAAACCGGTACCCTCCTCTAAACTAATTGGAAGAATTTTTTTATCCGTGGCAACTACCGTATGAAAGTTATGAGGATATTCCTTGGCCACTTTTGAAATAGCAGGCAGATGATCAAAAGGACCTTCATACTTTAAGCCAATTAGTTCTTTTCCTTTAACGGTTTTGACTATTTGTTTTACATCGTCTCCTAAAACATTTTTTACTAAATTAGTCGCAAGCCAATATCTTTCTCCGCTTTTAACTTCAACTAAACTATAATCAAAATCCTCATCTAAAGTAATAGCGATATTGGCTGGTATTGTCCAAGGTGTTGTCGTCCAAACTAAAAGATAATCAACTTGTTTATCTTTTTCCTTAGTTTTGACATTTGACCTTTGAGTTTTGAGTTTAAATTTCATATAAATCGCCTCATGAACAACCTCTTTATAATCCTCAGTAAGGATTTCATGTTGAGAAATCGCCGTCTGGCAACGCGGACACCAAGGGACTGACTCTTGACCTTTATAAATCCAACCATTTTCATAACATTTTTTTAAAAAAGTCCAAATCATGTAGTTATTTTCATCGCTCATCGTGTAATAAGAATGCTCCCAATCAGCAAAATATCCCAGTCTTTTTGATTGTTCGGTTTGGATTTTAGAAAAACGATAAACCCTTTGTTTACATAAATCAACAAATTTAGCAATTGAGGCAAAGCGATCACCAGAAACTAAGTTTTCTATATCTTTTTTTGATTTTAAACCAAGCTCTTTCTCAACCTCCACCTCAACCCAAAGACCTTGACAGTCAAAACCATTTTGAAATCTTTGTCGAAAGCCTAAAAGATTGTAAAACTTTGGCCAAAGATCCTTGTAAGTTCGCCCCCAAGCATGATGAACACCCATTGGGTTATTAGCAGTAATTGGTCCATCAAGAAAGGAAAAATACTTATCTGACTTGTCATTTTTATGAAGATACTTATCAACAATTCCCTCTTCATACCAATACCTCAACCATTTATGCTCCATCTCAATAAAATTATGGTTAGCTTGCACTGGCTTAAACATATTTTAAAATTATAAATTACTGAACAATTTTATGCAACAAATTATTGAAACATCTTATAAAAAAAATTATAATATGGGCAAAAATTATGGAAAATAGATTAGGATTAAATTATGAAATTGGTCAAGTAAAAATAGGAGAAAGAGAAGTGATGACTAAAAAATTATCCGAATTACTTACTGACAATCAAAATACTTTATCTCAATATAATCTTGAACCTAGATATGATGAGAGATTATCTTTATTGTATTTCACTAATCCTAATATCGATGCTGATCCAGAAAATCTTCGCTTAATTGATTTAAGAAATGTCCGTCAGCCAGTTTTTGATAATAAGGGCGGATTTATTGAAGAAACAGTCATTGATTCTTTAAAATGCGCTGGCATTTTTATCCCTGATACTGATAAAATTGCTCAAGAAATTCAAGAAGAATTAGGCCAAGCACTTCCTAATGATGAATTAAGAAAAAAAGTGAAAGAACGAGTTTATCAACAAGCTAATGCCTTGAAAAGAAAACTTACACAACTTCTTCAAAAAAGTCATCCCAATATGTTAATCGATCCAAATTCTATCAATATTGCTGTTGCGATTGCCGGACAGTTAGGTTTATGGGAAAAGCTTGGTTTTTTTGAAGAAATAAAACCCAATATTGAAGGCGCTCCATCATTATTAGAAATAATTAATGCTCTTTTTTATAATCCCAACGGCTCATTAAGTGATTTGCGTGTTCGCTTCCGCACTAGCGGTATTGCTGTTCCTGGTATTGATATTTTATTTTATGCTCGTGATGAAAACGGTCTTGCCCATCCCGCTGGCGTAACAATTTCTGGATTTGCTAAAAATTTAAAAACCACCACTTTGTATGAAAACGTTGTGGGATTAGTTGCTGTTCCAAATGAAATGCCTTTAACAGAAAGAAAAAAACTATCACGACAACTTGCTCGTCTTTTGGGATATTGGCTTAAAGATCCATCTGTTAATGTTTTGACAGTTGATAACAATTTAATTAAAGTATGGATGGAAACCGGTGCTATTCCAACAGATGAAAAACCAACCCAACCAATAAGAAGGCGAATTGATTATGGTTTTCGACCCACAGAAACGCCAACGGAGGCTAATATCCTAATGTTTGAACCAAAATCAATGGTCGGCGGACCACAACTTATCATTGATGTTAAAATACCATCGAATGAAACTAATATCAGTAGTGCCTTAATCGTTGATTGGGGATTACCCTATGTTGATGAAGCATTAATGACTCTTGCCAATAAACCATCTTTTATCCACGGGTTAAATCCTTTTCTAAGAACCGGGATGTTGCCTGAAGTTAGACGTTTATATCGAACTGATTTGCTTATTCAATCACTTACGCCTCAGATGATAGATGTAGTTCTAAATGGTCAATATTCATTTATTGTTGGTGAAGTTTCGCACCGTATAGGACAAGAGGCTTTAATTGAATTAATTGGGGAACGTTTTCCCAATCTTTTATCTTCACAACAACAAAAAGAATTAAGAGAAAAATTACCAATCATCGAAAAAATATACTATTCAGATAAAAGAATTTTCGAAGAGGTATTAATCAGTCATGGACACACTGACCACTTCGGTGGTTTATTTTCAATAAGATATGATATTGCCGCTGGTATGTCTCCGGAAACCTGGGCTTTTTTACAAACCCGATTTCATCAACCGGGCAGCTGGATGGATGAACATATAATAAGAAGAGTTCGTGAAAACGGTCCACAAAATCCTTATCCAACAGAACATCGGCCAATTCATTTTTATTCCGGTAATGTTCGGGAAAAAATCTCTTCAAATTTTTCTGTTCTTGCCTTACCTTTAAATCACAGTATTTTAGGAACGTTAGGATTTTGTATTGCTATTACCGATAGTTATGGTAATCCACTAAAACAAATCGCTTATCTGACTGATTTTCGTGATGGACCATTGACTCAAAAAACAATTCAAATCTTGAAAGAAATCGGCCCAGAGGTATTAATCATTGAAGGAACTAATATTCAAGAAAAAAAAATTTCTGCTTCAATTACGGAAACAACAGTTCAACAAAATATTGCTAAATATCGCAAAATCGCTGATCAATTATCGCCTGGTTTTTTAATCATTCAACTTCCGTCCAATCATTTAGAAAGACTTAATAATATCATTGAAGTTGCTGGTCAAAGAAAAGTGACTGTCCCCTTATCAATTGCCCAAATTCTTCATGAATTTTCAATACTTAATGAAAATCTTCCACCAGAAAAACAAATTCCCATTCCAAAAATTGGTACTGATATTATAGTTTATTATCAACCAAAGATGAAATATGACCCTTGGGAAAAACAACTAATTGAACAGTATAAAGCCTCTGATGTTTTTTCGTTAACTTCTCAACCAAACGATTTTATTATTATTGCCTCACCTTATACTCTTTTAGAAAATATTTTTAGTGGTCAATTAATAAAAAGTGAAAAAATACAAGGATTTGTCATCAACTCCTCTTATTGGCCTTATGATCCTTCCATTAAAGCAACCGTTATTTCTAATTATCGTTTTTCTCAATCTTACAATCTCCAATATTTAAGCAATATCGATCTTTCGCGTGGTCAAATCCATCATCCCACTCCCAAAAATATTATTGGCCTTCATGCCTCCGGACACGCAAATGATGAGTTTCTTTTAGAAATAATCAATCAAATGGCGCAAACAGGAAAATTAGAGATTATTTTACCTATTCATACTGAATTCAGAGGAAAATACGCGCAAGAAATAATTAAACAATTGATAAAACAAGGCGTTTCCATATATCCGGAAATAAATGGAATTCGAATCATAGGTAGAATTAGAAAAAAAATAGCTACGATTCCTATTTCTCTTAAATAATTAGCTTCAAGTATTAAGGTGAGGTTGATATAATTTTTTTTTATTTCAAAAAGATTATTTTTTGTTGAAAAATAAGTTTCTTAATGAAAAGTTTAAAAAGTTAAGCTCACTTTTTTCTCAAAAAAGTTGGGATGTCAAACTCTGACTCTTCCTCTAAAAACTCCTCTTCTAAATCAACCGAAGTTTGAGATAATTCTTCTTTTTCTTCTTCCTCTAAACTTGAAGGTAAAATCTCTTTTTTTTCTTCTTTTTTGAACCGAAAAAGGCGGGTTCTTCCTTCATCAAAACGAGTAGCTATAAGAGTGATTTTTATCTGATCCATCATCTTATCATCAATCACTGCCCCAAAAATAATCTCCGCCTCTGGATAAACGGTGTTTTTAATAACGGTTGCCGTCTCATCAACCTCACTCATCGTTAAATCTGGCCCCCCAACAACATTAAACAAAACCGCTCTTGCGCCCTCAATTGTGACATCCAAAAGAGGTGAGGAAATTGCTTGTTTAATGGCCGCCATCGCTCGTTTCTCACCACTCCCCATACCCAAACCCATCAAGGCCGTTCCTGAATTTTCCATCACGGTTTTCACATCGGCAAAATCAACGTTAATTAACCCAGGAGTGGTAATTAAATCAGCAATTCCTTTTACTCCCTGATATAAGACCGAATCAATCTTTTTAAAAGCTTCAAGGACGGGTGTTTTTTTCTCAATGATTGAAAGAACCTTTTGATTGGGAACGATAATTAAAGTATCAACTTTTTCTTTTAAATTTTTTATCCCTTCATCAGCAATCATTCGTCGTTTTGCCCCTTCAAAATCAAAAGGCAAAGTAACAACGGCAACGGTTAAAGCACCAGTTTCTTTAGCAATTTCCGCAACCACCGGTGAGGCCCCCGTCCCCGTCCCTCCTCCCTCACCACAAGTAATAAAAACCATATCAGCACCGGCAATTTCTTCTTTTAATCTTTCTCTTGATTCTTCTGCTGCTTGACGTCCAATTTCTGGATTTCCTCCAGAACCCAACCCCTTAGTTAGATTTTCTCCAATTTGGATCTTTATCTCGGCTTTGTTTGCAAGTAAAGCTTGGGCATCGGTATTGACCGCAATAAACTCTACTCCACTTATTCCCCCATCGGCAATCATTGAAGAGATAGCATTACCGCCACCACCACCAACACCAATCACTTTGATTCTTGCTTGTTGCGAAGCTTTTGGTTTAACTAACATATTTTTTAAGGAATAAATTGTTTAAAAAAATTTTTTAACTTCTCAATCGAAAAATCTGTTGAAAAATCACGCCAAATTCTTCTAAAACTTTTTAACTCAAAACTCTCTTTTTGGATTTTATTTTTTCCAACCAAAATCAAGCCAATCGTTGTCGCATAAGAAGGATCCAAAATCTCATCGACCAAACCGCCAACTTTTTCCGGTACCCCCACCCTTACCGGAAGACCAATCACTTTTTTGGCTACATCCATTATACCAACGGTTAAAGCACCACCGCCAGTTAAAACCAAACCCGAAGGAATGCTTTTTATCAAACCACTTTTTTCAATTTCCTCATAAATCAATTTAAAAATCTCTTCTAACCGAGGATTAATAATCTCATCAAGAAGTGTCTTTATCGATATATTTTCAACATCTTCTTGTAACTTTAATTCGGAAAGATCGATTTCACTTATCTTTTTTTTCATTGATAAATTGTTCATTTTTTTACTCAAATAAATTTTTATCTTCTCCGCTGAATCTAAAGAGACTCTAAGACCCACCGCAATATCATTGGTAACATGCTTTCCCCCAATGGGCAAGGAAGAAGAATGCAAAAGCGAACCTTCACTATAAAGACAAAGATCCGTTTTCCCCCCACCAATATCAACCAAAACTACTCCCAACTCTTTTTCAGTGTCAGTCAAAACCGCCTCTGCCGAAGAAAGTCCAGAAAAAACAAACCCCTCAATCTCAATCCCCAAATCAGAAAGACAGCGTTGGATATTTTTAATATTGGTTTGTGAAGCGGTAATAATGTGAGTATCAACCTCAAGCCGAACCCCAGTCATTCCCACTGGATTTTTAATTCCACCTTGACCATCAACGGTAAAATCACAAGGAACAACTTCAATTATTTGCCGCGTTGATGATAAAGAAACCGCTTGGGCCGCCTCAATTACTCGAACAACATCACCCTCGTTAATCTCTTGATTAGGATTGGTAATGGCTACCAAGCCGTGAGAGTTTAAAGAAGAAATATGCGGCCCACCAACTGAGACAAAAGCTTTATCAATCTTATAACCGGCCATCTTTTCTGCTTTCTCAATACTTTTTTCAATGGCTTCAGTGGCTTTTTCGATATCAATGACTAAGCCTTTTTTAATTCCCAAAGATGGTGAACTTGAGAAACCAATAATTTTTGGTACTTTATCTTGTTCCTTATCAAATAAAGCCACAACTGTTGCTACCTTACTTGTGCCAATATCTACGGCGCAAATTAGTTGTTTTTTCATTTTATAAATTAATATTAAAACTTAATTATCGGTTTGTCAAAACGAACATCAATTTGTCTAAACTGTTTTCCCTCAATTTTTAAATGCCTCAAAATTAAAAAAACTGGAAAAATTTGCACTTGCCAATCTTTTTTACTGGTAAATAAAATTTTTTTATCATCCTTTAATTTAAATACTATCATATCTTCATTAACAATATCAATACCATTAATCATTAAATTAAAACTTTTCAATTGATCAAGTAAAATAAGAGTTATTTTAATATCTTTAAAGTCTATCCAATTGCCTACTTTGTAAATTGTTTGGTTAATCAATTGATAATAGTTAATAAGAGGTAAAGAAGAATATTTTCCTTGGTTCTTAAGAGTAAAAAGAATCCGACCATCTTCTGACAATCCTAAAAATCCTTGACTGCCTTTAATTAAAGCTGCCAGGGAATAAGTTTTTACATATATATTTAAAGTTTGCGGATATTTTTTTAAAATTTTTATTTCTTTAATCTTTGGATTAATCTCTTTTAAACGCTTTTCTTCTTTATCTTCTAAAATAAAAAAAATATTTTTTTCTTTTAAACTTTCTAATCCCAAAAGATTGGTAAGCGAAGAGTCGGTTTCAATCTTAATTACTTTAACTTTAAAAAAGTTATCTAAAAAAAATAATCCGTAAAAAAATAAAAAAGTGAAGAAAAAAAATAAACTAATTTTTCTCAACCAAAGAAAAAATTGTTTCCACCATCTTTTTTGGTGCATTTTTTTGATATAAATACCTTAACTTTTTAAAATTTTCTTGGTAACTTTTTAAATTATCAATCATTTTATCAATTAACTTCAACAGTTTTTCGCTATCCTCATCTTGGTTAAAAATTTCACCGGTTTTAGCATCTTTAAAAATCTTTGCGTGTAAAAACTGTTCTTTTGAGGCAGAATAGGGAAGAGGGATAAAAATAGTTGGCTTTTCAAAAGCGATTAACTCAAAAAAAGTATTCGCCCCCGCGCGACTAACAACTAAATCGGCTTTTTGATAAACAGAAAAAAGTTCTTCTTGTGAGAGATGAGTAAAAGGAAAATAAAAAGGACTTTTGAACTTATTTTTTAAACGGTTATAATCATCAAATTCTCTAATATTGCCAGTTTGATGAATGATAAGATACTTTTTAAGAAGAGTAGGCAATATTTTTTCGATATGTAAATTAATAGCGTGGGATCCTAAAGAACCACCGGTAATATAAATAACTGGTCTTTCATTTTTAATTTTTTGTTTCGTTTTTATTTTATAAAAACGAATGGGATTACCAACAATAATTGTCTTTTTTTTATTAAAATATTTTTGAGCATTGGGAAAAGCTAAAAATATTTTTTTTGCCCAAAGACCAATAATCCGATTAGCCAAACCAGGAGCAATTGTTTGCTCATGAAGAAAAATGGGAATTCGAAAAATAAACGCCCAAAAAGCAATGGGAAAAGCTAAAAAACTCCCAAAAGAAATAATAAAATCTGGCTTTTCTTTTAAAATAATCATCAAAGCTGAAAAAAACCCAAAAAACAATAATCCAAAATTAATAAAAATTTCTTTCGTAAAAAATCTTGGTAATTTACCAGTTTTAAGATCAATAAATTTAACCCCCCTTTTTTTAATCTCTTGATACTCAAAAGATAAAGTTTTTTCTCCAATAACCGGATGTTTTCGACCAACAAAAACGATTTTGAGATTCTTTTTCTTTTTTAATTCATCAATCAAAGCCAAAGCTGGGGTGGGATGACCACCAGTAATTAGAATCTTCATGTTTTTTTAATCTTTTTTTCAATGTTTAATAAAACCCCAATTAACGCAAACGAAATAATTAAACTCGATCCTCCATAAGAGAAAAAAGGTAAAGGTACACCGGTTAAAGGAATGATATTGACAATCCCCCCAAGATTAATAAAAAACTGCCAATTAAAAAACGACCAAATCCCCCCTGCCAAAAGTCTTCCAAACCGATCAGGAACCAATTCGACGATTTTAAAAATTTTATAGGAAAAAAACAAAAACATTAAAATAATCCCTACCGCCCCAAAAAAGCCTAATTCTTCGGCAATAATCGCAAATATCGAGTCGGTATGAGCTTCGGGTAAAAAAAGATACTTCTGTCTTGAAGCCCCAAATCCTAAACCCAATAAATAACCGTTAGCTAAAGAAATTTTTATTTGATTAATATGATAAGAAACGCCCAATGGATCAACCGTGGGATTTAAAAAAGTCGTCAACCTTGCCATTCGATAAGGAGAAACCTTGATTAAAATTAAAAAAACCAAAAAAGCTACCGGAAGAAGAAGTAAAAGAGGAAAAAAATTAAAACCAGCAAGATAGTACAAACTAATGCTTAAAAGAAAAATAATAATCGCTGTTCCCATATCGGGTTGTAAAATAACAAGAAAGGTTAAAAAACCAATCAAAATCAAAAACGAAAAAAAACGCTTTCTTTCTTTATAAATAAACCAAGAGGAAAGATAAACAATCAAAGAAAACTTGGCCAGTTCAGTTGGCTGAAGGTTAAATAGACCAATACTTAACCAACGTCTTGCTCCAAAAGCATGATGGCCAAAAGAAGGAATAAGCACCAAAATCAACAAAAATATTGTAAAAAACATCAAAAAAAATGCCAAATAATAAAGTCGATGATAGTCAAAAAAGGAAAAGAAAACCATCACCATTATTCCCAAAACCAGCCAAAGAAGCTGTAATTTTAAATAATAAAAACTATCACCATAAAGATTAAAACTTTTAACCGCAGATGCCTCAAAAATAAAAAAAAGACCTAAAAAAGAAAATATTAAAGGAATAGTCAAAACCGGTAGAAACTGGCGATTTTTCACCAAATATTTAATCATAGTCTTTACAATTTAGAAACTATTTTATTAAACTCTTCTCCTCGATGAAACTCATTTTTAAACATCGAAAAAGAAGTCGCCCCCGGAGAAAATAAAACCACTGCTTCCTTAAAAGAAAGCCCGCTTTTATAAGCTTCTTCAACCGCTTCTTTTAAATTGTCAAACAGTCCCACACATTTATTTTTATATTTTTGATTTAAAATAGGGATAATTTCTTTGGTAAAACTGCCATTCAACAAAATAATCTTTTCCACTCTCTCTAATTTTTTTACTAAAGCATCAAATGGCAAATTTTTTGAATTTCCTCCCAAAATCAAAATTATTTTTTTTTGAGAAAAAGCATCAATGGCTTTTTCTGTCGCCACCGGTGTCGTTGAGGTAGTGTCATTAATAAACAAAACACCATTTTTTTCTTTTACTTTTTGTAATCGAAAAGGTAAACCAGAAAAATTTTTAATTATCTTTACCGCTTTTTCTTCAGAAAGATTAAGAATCTTGGCTACTTTTAAACAAGCGGCGGTATTTTCTAAATTATGATCACCGATTAAGAAATTAAGTTTTTGGGGGAAATCATTTTTTTTAAAATAAATTTTTTTTCCTAAAGAGGGGTATTTTTCTATCTTAGATTTTAATCTTTCATTAGCGATTAAAAAATCATCTTTTTTTTGATACAAAAAAATGGCGGCTTTATCATAAAAATAATCTTCTAAATTTTGATAATAATTTAAATGATCGGGATAAAAACTGGTAAAAACAGCAATATGGGGACTAATTTTTGATCGGTGAAATCCCGATAAAGACCATGAAGAAAGCTCGGCAACAAGCCAACTATTTTCTGAAGCTTTTTTTAGATACTCAATTGTTGATATTCCCGGCAAACCTCCACCAAGAAACACCTCATCTTTAAACTCTTTCAAAAGAGAGTAAATCATTGCTGTAGTTGTTGACTTGCCTCGAGTACCGGTAATTCCAATGATTTTTCCTGGAAAATATTTAGCCACAAATGCCATCTCCATTTCAATCGGAATCCCTTTTTTGTAAGCTTCAACAATCTCTGGTAAATCCCAAGGAACCGAAGGCCCCTTAAAAATAAGATCAGCTTTCAAAAAATCTTCTAAAAAATGACCACCAAGATGAAAATTAATGTTTTTAAAACCTTTTAACTTGTTAATCGAGGATAAAAGATCTTCTTCTTTTTTTTTATCGGTTACAGTAACATAGGCGCCAAGTTCACAAAAAAACTGAGCCACTCCCAAACTCCCACCCAAAACTCCCAAACCAACGACTAAAATTTTTTTACCCCGATATTTTTCTTTTAACTTATGATAAATTCGCAAACTCATAATCTTATTTTATCAAAAATCTATTTCATAAAAGCCATCATCAAACCAAAAACCGCCAAAACAATTGCCGTCAACCACAAACGCATTACAATTTTTGGTTCTTCCCAGCCTTTAAGTTGAAGCCAAAGATGAAAAGGAGCCACCGGAAAAATCTTTCGTTTTAAAAACTTTTTTCCCAAAATTTGAATCAAAGAACTTAAAATCTCAATCACAAAAACACCACCGATAATTGGCAAAGCAAAAGGTTTTCCCAAAAGAAGACCAATAACGGCAAAAGTCGCCCCAAATGATAAAGCACCCGCGTCTCCTAAAAAAATTCTTGCTGGGTAAATATTAAAATACAAAAAGGCAATCAATCCTCCTAACCAAATTGCGATAAAAAAGCTTGTTGGCATATCTAAAATCGATCGAGAAATTACCCAAAAAGAAGTTAAAGCAATCATTAAAACACCCGAAGCCAAACCGTCTAAGCCATCAGTAATATTAACGGCATTGGCAAAAGAAACGATAACGAAAGCGGCAAAAAGAATATAAAAAAAAGAAAGATTGTAAACCCCAAAAAAAGGAATATGAATAATTTTAATCTTCAATTCTGAATAAAGCCAAAAAGAAGGAATTAAAGCCAAAATTATCTCAAAAAAAAGCTTATGACGAAATCGCAAACCAAAAAAATTAGTTTTTTGCCAAAAAAAAATTTTATTTAAATCATCAAACAAACCTAAAAAAGAAAAGGCTATAAAAGTAAAAAGAATAATCTTAATCTCAGAAATAAAAGCTGGGTAATTGGAATAAATTTTTTTTCCAAAAAAAGTAAATGACAAAAGAAAAAGTAAATAGACAAAAGTGGTAGTAAAAATCAGTAAAATTCCCCCGCCCACTGGCGTCCCACTCTTTTTTTGATGAAAAAAATCAAAAATCGGCGTTGGTTTTTCAAAGATATCTTTTGTTTTTTGAGGAGCCCGTTGAAACTTTAATTTATATAAAAAATCAATAAAAGGAACAATAAGAAGCGAATTAAAAAAAAATGCGATAATCACCGCAAAAAGATAAACTGCCATAAGAAACTTTATTTAATAAAAATTAAAATTTTGGGGATAAAAATTAAACTGGCAATCAAAATCGATCCACAAGCAAAAATTAACATCGTCCCAGCCGCCATGTCTTTAATCAGTTTTACTTTTTCATTCCAATCATCGAAGATAAAATCCATTACTTCTTCAATAATGGTATTCAAAGCCTCAATCACCAGTCCCATTACAATTAAAAAAATAATTATTAACCATTCATAATAACTAATTTTTAAAAAAAAGCTAAAAAAAATAGCTAAAAACGATAAAAAAATATGGATTCTAAAATTGGTTTGGCTTTTTAAAATAAAAAAAAGCCCAGAAAAAGCATTTTTAAAAGAAAGATAACGACGCTTTATCATATATTTTTTAATAAAATTTTTGCCAACTTGTTAGGATCATGACGTAGTAAACTTCTCACCCTTTTATCAACAAACTTTTCATTTTTATCTTTTCCATAAAATCGTGTATCTAAAATATCGCCTTTTATTATTTTAGCGGAAAAATTAAAATTTTTTAAGTCATCAACAACGGGCTTTTCCCCTTCTTTTTGATACCAATCAATCACTTCTTGAGGGATACTTTTACTATTTAAAACAATCATATCAATTTTTCTTTCAAGATATTTTTCTAAATCAAAAATATGATCACTGGCTTTATAGTTGGAGGTTTGTCCTGATTTGGTCATTAAATTCATCACATAAACAATCTTTGCTTTACTTTTTTTGATCGCTTTTTTTATTCCTTGAAATTGAAAAATAGGAATCACGCTGGAATATAAATCTCCCGGAGCAATAATCAAAACGTCAGAATCTAAAATTCTTTTTTCTGCCAACTTATTGGTTTTGGCGTTTTTCGGTTTAATAAAAACATCAACGATACGGCTTTTTTCTTGATAATTGGTGTCA
>Ga0308399_1000393_pt1 | contig 15645 bp, 6 predicted proteins | sample HotsprSampOS1260_FD_202367 | JGI IMG/M metagenome (GOLD analysis project Ga0308399, IMG submission 202367) | Hot spring phototrophic mat microbial communities from Octopus Spring, Yellowstone National Park, Wyoming, United States - 20060914_OS12-60 ... | reverse complement strand
TCTGGGGCTGGAGCGTGATGAATTTGGCCATGCCAGATTAGACCGCCCCGACCGGTATTTTGTTCACCCTCCGGGTGAACCTTTTACCCTGGTCGGTAAGGATTCAGGTGCCAACACGCCCTATTTCAGTTTTTGGACCCCTGGGTGGGGCGGCTGTGCCGCAACCGCAGGGGCCGGGCGCTCGTTGCGCCAGAAGGTCTCCTCACCCAACAGAGCCTCCTCCGTGGTTCGAGCCCAAAACTGGCCGGTCCGCTGCCATGAACATCCCCTCCCCGCAGCTCCCGTCCACCACCCCACCGCCCAGACCTTCCATCCGACGTTGCGCACGCAGATCATCCCTCCGCTGCTGGTGCTCCCACAGATAGAGCACCCGGCGGGGCCACGATTTTCCGGCCGCAGCGGCCCTCCTCCAGGTCAAGCCCCGAGTGCCACTGCTTCAACCCGTGGTGACAGCATCCCGTTGGAAGGCTGGCTCCCACCCCGCCCGAGAAACACCAGAGAACCAACCCGTCGCAACGACGGGATGCGCAAAGCCGTCAACCCCATGCGCACCCACCGTCGCCTGAAATTTTAGGACCGGGTTCCACCCCACCCGCCTCACATAGCGGCGGCAAGCCGCCGCAGTCCATGCGCTGCCGCGACCCCGAACGTCGCCTCCGAATTTGCGATGCGTTCGGACCGAGCCAGCTTGCTGGCGGCTTCGAAGCAGTGCACTGCTGCCGAAGGCCCACCGCCCCAGCCCAGCTTCCCACAAACGACTGGAGTTTCTGGGGACCGGACCGCACACACCCTTAGAGGCCCCAGTTCCACTCCGGCCCCGGGGTGGGTGAACCCGAAGAGGCGGCATGGCCCTGAACACAGCGGAGCCCCACCTGCAGAGCTCCTTACCCCTCCGCTGCCTCCAAGGTGACCGGTGGCAGGCAGAAACCCGGAACCCGCCCGCAAGTCGGTTGGTCCCCTCAAAAGGGTGCAATTGACTTTTTGAACAACCCTCCACAGTCGCGAGATTTGTGCTAGTCAGAGCCGTGGGAACCTCGAGGAATCAGGCGCTTTTGTGCGGCTTCCTCTCGTGGGCACTCAATGAGTGAAATGCGCCCATGTCCCTGGGGCGTGCTTGCGCACTGCCAGTTGAGGAAATCCAAGCCGGTTTGGCCACATGAGGAATTATGGTTTGCATGCCTGCCGAGGATCTCGAATCCAACGAACGATCGGTGGGTTGCGAAGACAAAGCACAGTGCCCGCCAGCACCAAAGCCTGGTTGCGGCTTCAGCCCACCGTCCCTGGACAGGCGGAAAACCACGGTTGAGGTCTGTGCCAAGATACGCCTTTTCTCAACTTGAGTCCGCTTGCCGCGACGGATAAGGGATGTGCCCGGCACGCACCCCGGCTGGTCAGGCCGCTGGGAAAATGAAGCGATCGGTTGCCGAAAAGCTGCCCCGCTGGGGCGTGGGCTGCCGGCAAAGCGAGTGCCGCGCGTTATCGGTGGAGCTACGGGTTCCTGAAGCTTTTCATGCTGGGGCAAAGCGAAGATCACGGCCGGCGTTGTCTCCCCCAGGTGCAAGCCACTCGAAGCGAGCCCGCGCCAACTGCTTAACCAGCCACAACCTCCAGGCAAAGCCTACCGGCGTCCCGGCCCTTTGGATCTCCGCCTCGCCCCGTTAATGTTGGTAGACCGGCGCACGGCTGGCCAACCAGCTCCCCCGCGTTGCTCCGCCTCAGATTAACCACACCAACGTCCGATCGGCTTGCCGGCCCCCCCGCGGCTTACCGCCCCGGCAGGGAGCTGTCGTGCAAGACCTTGCCCAGTGACCACCTCCCACCGGAACTCTCTACGGGCAACCAACCAGACCTATCACGGGATCCGCCCGAAGAAGGTCCCTGTCCCCCTAGCGACACCCATCGCGCGACGGCCCCGCAGCTCCTCCAGTGGACACACCGGCCCCTATGCCCGCACAACCGCAGGCACCTCCTCCGACCGGTAAGCTCGCAACGTCGAGGTTTAGCCCGACAAGGCCCCGGCGGCAGGGGCATTCTGCTTGAAGACCAACTTGTCGCCCTCGACGGTGACCTGGACCGGCTCGCCCTCGTGGACAGTGCCTCGCAAGATTTCCTCTGCCAGCGGGTCTTCCAGATACCGCTCCACAGCACGGCGCATCGGCCGAGCACCATACTGCGGGTCGTACCCTTTCTGCACGAGGAATTCCTTGGCCGCGGCGTCCAGTTCCAGTCGGATGTTCCGCTGCTGCAGTCGGCTGAGTACCTTGTTGATCTCCAGCTCAAGGATCGCAATCAGGTCGGCCTTGTTCAACGGCCGGAAGACGATGACGTCGTCCAAGCGGTTGAGAAACTCCGGCCGGAACACCCGCTTGGCCTCGTCGAGGATCTTCTCGCGGATGCGCTCGTAGGTAAGCTCCTCGCTGGTGGGACCGAACCCGATCGTGCCCTGGCGGCGGATGATTTCGGATCCCACGTTGGAGGTCATCAGGATGATGGTGTTGCGGAAGTTGACCACCCGGCCGACGTTGTCGGTGAGTTTACCCTCCTCCAGGATCTGCAACAGCATGTTCCAGACATCCGGGTGGGCCTTCTCGATCTCGTCGAACAAGACCACTGAGTAGGGTTTGCGCCGGACCTGTTCGGTCAACTGGCCGCCTTCCTCGTAACCCACGTACCCCGGCGGCGAGCCGATCAGCCGCGAGACGTTGAACTTCTCCATGTACTCGCTCATGTCGAGCTGGATGAGCGACTTGCTGTCGCCGAACAACTGCTCGGCCAGTGTCTTGGCCAGCAACGTCTTGCCCACGCCGGTGGGTCCCAGCAACAGGAACGAGCCAATAGGCCGGCGCGGATCCTTCAGATCGGCCCGCGACCGCCGGAGCGCCTTGCAGATGGCCGTGACCGCCTCGCGCTGGCCCACGATGACCTTCTCCATCTCGCTCTCGGTGGCCAGCAACCGTTGCATCTCGCCCTGCTCCATCCGCTGCAACGGAATACCGGTCCACTTGGAAACCACCTGCAGGATGTCCTCTTCGTCCACACGGACCCGCTTTTCCTCGCGGGTGGTGCGCCAGTCGCGCAGCAGAGCCTCCAGTTTTTCCTTGGCCTGCTTTTCCTTGTCGCGCATGGCGGCGGCACCTTCAAAATCCTGGTTCTTGATGGCCTGTTCCTTGGCCGCCTTGATCTCCTCGATCTTGGCTTCGAGGGCCTTGATCTCCGGAGGCCGGATCATCGTGCTGATGCGCGCGCGGGAACCGGCCTCGTCCATCAGGTCAATGGCCTTGTCCGGCAGGTACCGGTCCGTGATGTAACGGACCGAATACCGTACGGCGGCTTCCAAGGCCTTGTCGGTATATTCGACCTTGTGGTGTTCCTCGTACTTGGACCGCAGGCCTTTGAGGATGAGAATGGTTTCCTCCGGGCTGGGCTCATCCACACGCACGGCCTGGAAGCGCCGTTCCAACGCGGCGTCCTTCTCGATGTACTTCCGGTACTCGTTGAGCGTGGTGGCACCAATGCACTGCAGCTCGCCGCGGCTCAGCGCCGGCTTAATGATGTTGGAGGCGTCCATGGTACCCTCGGCCGAGCCGGCCCCGACGATCGTGTGCAACTCGTCAATGAAGAGGATTACATTGCGCGAGCGCCGGATCTCGTCCATGACGGCCTTGATCCGTTCCTCGAACTGGCCGCGGTACTTGGTGCCGGCCACCATCAGGGCCAGGTCCAGCGTGATGAGCCGCTTGTCCCGCAGGATCTCCGGCACGTTGCCGGCGGCGATCTCCTGCGCCAGTCCCTCGACGATGGCGGTCTTGCCCACCCCGGCTTCGCCCAGCAGCACGGGATTATTCTTGGTGCGGCGGCAAAGGATCTGAATGACCCGCTCGATCTCGTTGCGGCGCCCGATGACCGGATCCAGCTCGCCCCGGCGCGCAATCTCGGTCAGGTCGCGCCCAAAAGCCTTCAGGGCCGGTGTCTTCACCTCCGCCTTGCGGCCGGGAGTCGGTTTCTCCTGAGGCTCGCCCGGCGACGGCTCCTCTTGGGCGGCAAAATTGGGATCCAGTTCGCGCAGGATTTCCTGCCGTGTCTGCTCCAGATCCACGTCGAAGCTCTTCAGAACGCGGGCCGCCACGCCGTCCCCCTCCCGCAGCAGGCCCAGCAGGATGTGCTCCGTGCCTACATACGTGTGGTTGAGCGCCTTGGCTTCCTTTTGCGCCAGAGCCAGGACCTTCTTCACACGGGGCGTGAAAGGAATGGTGCCCATGATCTTCTGGTCCGGGCCGGTGCCCACGAGTTTTTCCACCTCAAGCCGGACAGATTCCAGGTCGAGGCCCATGCGCTGCAACACGTTGACGGCCACGCCATGGCCCAGCTTGAGCAGACCGAGGAGCAAATGCTCCGTGCCCACAAAATTGTGGTTGAATCGGTCGGCTTCTTTCCGCGCCAGCGCCAGCACCTGCTGGGCTCGCGGGGTGAGATTGCTCATGGACTCTTCGCTCATAGCCACGCTCAAAATGCGCCATGCGGCCCGCTTTGTCCAGTGCGGCACCCAGATTCTCTTGCCTGGCGCAGGTCACCCAAGGCCGCTCCGCTTTCTACTTTCGGCCATCGGGCCCGGCGGCTGAAGTGCCGCTTGCAAACTCGGTGGATCTTCGCCCGCCCGACCTCCTCGAGCCGCACATCCTCCGGTGGTTCACCCCAGTGCCCTTGCCCCCGCCTACCGGATGATCGGCCCGGCGCCCACAGCCAAGACGTCCACCGGGCGCACAGGTTGCAAGGCCTTTTGCGACCTTTACGGCCAAGATGCATGCTCCACAGTCGCCGTTCAAGTCCAATCCGTTTCCGGTCGACCGAAAACCTTGTTGTCAGGTGCACCGCACCGGCTGCGCCCGCCACGACCCGCGCAGGGGCACGACGCCACTGGTCCCCGCCTTCCCTCGCATGGAAGCTGAAACTCTGCTTACGGGCCGGCCCGGGGACCGTCCCCCCTCGCACCTGCCGGACGCTCATTTCAAGCCCGCATTGCCTCTCCAGCGTGGCCAGAATTGGGCATTGGCCCGGGCCCACCCCTCCAGGCAATCTGGAAAGGGCCATGGGAACGCAGGTGGAAAAGCCGCATGACTGTACCCGCGCAGCGTGCTCCTGCCGGACGGGGTTGACCCAAAAATCGAAGATGAACGCTGCAACGACTGATCGCACACGCCATGACGCAAGCCGCGGATTCCGCACCTGGGCCGTAGTGTTGAGTCTCTCAGGCGCCTGCGCCTGTTGGACCGCCCCGACCCAGGAGATCTGGCCTCCGATCACCCGCCAAACACGTCCATGTACATACTGGTGGTGGATGGGCAGCGCCGTGGATCGGACGAATCTGGTGCGCGAGCTGAGTCGGTACCGTGAGGCCGGCTTGGGCGGTGTCCACATCATCCCCATCTACGGCGCCAAGGGTTGGGAAGACCGTTACGTGCCTTATCTCAGCCCGGCTTGGATGCAACTGCTCGATCACACCGTACGGGAAGCGGACCGTCTGGACATGGGTGTGGACATGACTACCGGCACCGGATGGTGTTTCGGCGGGCCCCGGGTCACCCCTGCCGAGGCAAATGCCCTCCTGCAAACGCGCCAGTTTACCGTGGCCCATGGGCAAAAGCTGGAAGTCCCCCTCGAACGCGACGGACTGCAGGCCCTCATGGCCTTCGGGCCCGACGGCCAACGAATCGATCTAGGCCAACGAATCGATCTAATGCCCTGGCTCCGCGAAAACGGCACCGTGGATTGGACGGCCCCGGAAGGTTCTTGGACCGTGTTCGCCGTTTCCCAACGATTCTCCGGTCAGCGGGTCAAACGTGCCGCCCCGGGCGGGGAAGGCCCCATGCTCAACCTTTTCGAGCCCTGTGCCATGACCAACTACCTGCGCTGGTTCGACGAGGCCTTTCATGGCTACACCGGCGCCCGCCCGCGGGCCCAGTATCACGATTCTTACGAATATCGCTGCGACTGGGCGCCCAGCCTGTTTGCAGAGTTTGAAAAGCGCCGGGGATACTGGCTGCAAGACCATCTGGACGCCTTTCTGCTGGGTCAACCCGCCGAGCGGGCCGCGCGGGTCAAATGCGATTATCGCGAGACCCTTTCGGACCTGATGGCCGAGGTGACCCTGCCCCTCTGGACCGCCTGGGCCCATCGCCACGGTTGGATCACCCGCAACGAAGCCCATGGCTCCCCCGGCAACTGGATCGACCTGTACGCTGCCGCCGACATCCCCGAAACGGAAATGTTCCACCGCGACCGCAACCGGCTCCTGTGCAAATTCGCCTCTTCGGCAGCCCATCTAACGGGCCGAGCGCTCGTCAGTAGCGAGACCGGCACCTGGCTGGCCGAACATTTCACCGAAACGCTGGCCGACTTGAAAGGACTACTGGATGACTTTTTCCTCAGCGGCGTCAATCACGTCTTCTACCATGGCACCTGCTATTCGCCGGACGAGGTGCCCTGGCCGGGCTGGCTCTTCTACGCCAGCTTCCAAATGAATGCGCGCAATCCCCTCTGGCGGGATGTCCGTGCCCTCAACACCTATGTGGCCAGGTGCCAAGCCGTGCTGCAAAGCGGTCAGCCTGACAACGACCTGCTCCTCTACTGGCCCATTCATGATCTGTGGCACGATCCCACGGGCACCGCCTGCAACCTCACCATTCATGCACGTGATTGGTTTGAATCGCGGCCCATCGGTCTTGTGGCCGAGGAGCTGTGGTCCTGGGGCTATTCGTTCGACTACATCTCCGACCGTTTTCTGGCCCTGGCCCGGGCCGAGCAGGGCCGGATCCACCTGCCGGGCGCCACCTATCGCGGTGTCGTGGTGCCCGCCTGCGAGCGCATGCCCCTACCCACGCTGCGCAAGTTGATCGAACTGGCCGAAGCCGGTGTGCCCGTGTTCTTTGCCGAGAACCTGCCCTCCGACGTGCCGGGTTGGCACCAACTAGAACAACGCCGACAAGAACTGGCTCACCTTTTAGACCGCGTTCAAGCCGCGCGCGGGCGTGCCGGCGTCCGCGTCTACGTCGGATCGTTGCTGCGTTCCCTTGGCGCAGCCGGGATCGAACGGGAGCCGCTGTTTGACTTTGAAGGGCTCATGTGCGTGCGCCGCGCGCTCCCCACCGGAGGTCACTACTACTTCGTGGCCAACCGCTCCGCCACGGAAGCCTTCGAAGGTTGGGTGGTGCTGGCCCGTCCCGCCCGCGCGCTGCGCCTGTTGGATCCGATGACCGGCCGACACGGCCGGCCGCCCACCCGCGCCGCCGCCAACGGATCCCTGGCCGTCTACCTCCAGCTATGGCCCGGCGATTCCTACATCCTCCAGACCGGCGACCAGCCATTCCCCGATCCGCCCTGGACCTGGTGGAGCGCCGCCGCACCCTCCTTCCCTTTGGAGGGTCAATGGCAGGTGCAATTCATTGCCGGCGGCCCCGCCTTGCCGGCCAGCTATACCACGGAAAAACTCGGCTCCTGGACCGAGGGCAACGATCCCGAACACGAACGGTTCGCCGGTACCGCCCGTTACACCCTCCGATTCGATGCCCCACCCGCCAGGCCCCAGGTCTGGCGGCTCGATCTGGGACAAGTGGCCCAAAGCGCCCGCGTCCGACTCAACGGAAAAGAACTGGGCACATGCCTGCAACCGCCATGGCGCCTGCTCGTGCCCGAACTCCAGCCCACCAACAACCTCCTGGAAATCGAGGTCACCAGCACCGCCGCGAACCGCATCCGGGACCTAGACCGACGCGGCGTGCCCTGGAAGAACTTTCACGACATCAACTTCGTCAACATCAACTACCGCCCCTTCAACGCCGCTGACTGGCCTGTGCGTGAGTGTGACCTGTTGGGCCCGGTGACGCTCACCCCGCTGGAACCACTCTCGCTCGTCCCATGAGTGCCACAACGAAAGCAGCCACCCGTCGGATCTTGGCCCTGGTCCCATGGCTGGGCCTCGTAAACTCCCTGCCCGCCACAACTCCAGAAAATTCTGCCGTCGAGCCGGCCGTGCTCCACCGCATCTACGAAGAAGTCAATACCCCCTTCAAGTACGGCATTGTCCTTCGTCCGCCCCCCGGCCTCAAGGTCGATTGCCCCAACGTTTTCCGGTTCGGTGGCCGCTGGTACATGGTCTATGTCCAATTCGAGAAAGCGCCCGAGGGCTACACCACCCAGTTGGCCGTCAGCGATGACCTGCCGCACTGGCAGCCGCTAGGCCCCATCCTGGAACGCGGCCCAGAGAGCGCCTGGGACGCCGCCAATGCCGCCGGCGGCTTGGCGCTAGTCGACCCCGAATGGGCCGGCAGCCATGCCCTGCTCTCTTACGAAGGCCGTTACTGGATGAGCTACCTCGGCGGCCCCAACCCGGGCTACGAAACCCCGCCGCTCATGATCGGGTTGGCTTGGACCGAAAACCCCACCCGGGCCCGCCCTTGGAACAAACTTCCTCAACCCATCCTCCGTCCCGACGACCCGAACAGCCGCCCGTTCGAAACCGAAGTGTTGTTCAAAAGCTACATCCTGCGGGATGACCGCCTCAGCCTCGGCACCCCGTTCGTCATCTTCTACAACGCCCGACCCAAGCGCGGCGATGAAACCATTGGCATTGCTCTTTCCGATGATCTGCGGCATTGGCGCCGTCATGGCTCCGAACCCGTCATCGCAGCCACACGATCCGCTCATCTCAAACACGGCGTCATTTGCGGCGACCCGCAGGTGGTCCGCATCCACGACCACTGGGTCATGTTTTACTTCGGTGCCTTTTGGAAACCGGGTGCTCTCGATACCTTCGCCGTCTCGCACGACCTCCAGCACTGGACTCCTTGGACGGGACCTGACCTCGTCGCCCCTTCGGAGCCCTGGGACCGTGAATTCGCTCATAAGCCCTGGGTTCTAGAACACCAAGAGATCGTCTACCACTTTTACTGTGCCGTCGGTGACCAAGGTCGCGTCATCGCACTGGCCACCTCCCGCGATCTGCATGCGCAGCCGCCCCCAGCGCCCGGACCAACCCTGCCCACTCTCTGGCTCATCGGCGATTCCACCGTCCAAACCACCACCGCTGGCCAGATGGGCTGGGGTAGGCCCCTGCCACGGTTCTTCGACACCAACGCCGTGCGCGTCCTCAACCGCGCCCGCGGTGGACGCAGCAGCCGCACCTTCCTCACGGAAGGACTCTGGGACAAGGTCCGAGCCGAATTCCGCCCCGGCGACTTTGTGCTCATCCAGTTCAGCCACAACGACGGCGGCCCGCTGGACGAAGGCCGTGCCCGCGCCAGCCTCCGAGGCATCGGACCGGAAACCGTGCTGGTCACCAACCGCACCACCCGGGTCGTCGAAACAGTCCACACCTACGGTGCCTATCTGCGCCGTTACATCCGCGATACCCTCAGTCACGGAGCCACTCCCATTGTCCTTTCGCCGGTGCCCCGCAACCGCTGGCAGGAGGGTCGCATCCTCCGCAACACTGACGACTACGGCGGCTGGGCGGCCGCAGTCGCGCGCGCCGAAAACGTGCCGTTCATCGACCTGAACGAGCGGGTCGCCCGCCACTACGAATCCATAGGCCCCGAAACCGTCGGATCCCGCTACTTCCGCGCCGACGATCACACCCACACCACGCCCGAAGGGGCCGAGGTCACCGCCAAAATCCTGGCGGAGGCCCTGGCCGAACTCAAAGACTTGCCCCTAAGCCGATGGATCCGGATTCCCTCGCATGCGTCGTCTCGTTAAAACACGTTTCTCTCTCCAACCGATCGCCATGGTCTACCGCTCCTTGAATCCATCGTGCCTGGCCGCGCAGTGGCGCGGCACTACACCGATCCTCCTGCTCCTGACGGTCGCAACCCTCTCCGCAGCCCCGCGCTTGGAACCTGGACCGCCCCCGGGCCCCAGGCCCAGCCCACCTCCCGAGGGTCCCACCGCCGTCTTGCGACTGCACGCCCTGGCACTCCGGCCCCTCGGCAATCAGCGCGCGCTCCAGATCGACCGGATCTTTTTTGACACAGCTCGCGGCCGGTATTACCTGCCTCCCTCGGCCTCGCTGGAAGTACACGCCGGACAAAGCCGGGCGATCGAACACTCCTGGAAAGCCTCTGACGACCGGACGGTTCACATCCGGGTCCAAACCGAAGGCTCGCATTTCCGCCTCTACCTACAAGCTGACCGCCCTGAAGAGATCCTCGGCTGGGGGTTGAGCTTCGAGACGGGGCCTGAGGAGTATTTCACCGGACTAATGGAGCGGGTGGTCGACGGACCTCAAGAAGCCTCCTGGGCCCCGGGATTGGAGGCCGCCATGAACCTGCGAGGCCAGGTGGTCGAAATGATCCTCAAACCCACGACTTCCGTCTACGCCCCGTTCCACCTTTCCTCCCGTGGGTATGCCGTGTGGGTCCAATCCGAATGGCCCGGCCGGTACGATTTCTGCCTCACGGATCCCGACCGCGTCCACATCGGTTTTGAAGGTCCGGACCTGAGCGTCCGCATTTACACGGCTGACACACCGGCCGCCCTGGTGCAGGCCCATGCCCTGGAGGTGGGACCGCCGGTGCTGCCCCCGCGCTGGGCCTTCCGGCCGTGGCGCTGGCGCGACGAACACCGGCACCGGGCCACTTATTACGACCAGACGCCCGTGACCGGCCCGTTCAACTCCGAGATGATGGAAGACGTCCTTATGATGCGCGCCTTCGGTATCCCGTGCGGCGTGTATTGGATCGACCGGCCTTGGGGCCCGGGCCGGCTCGGTTACGATGATTTCGAAATCGACCCGCAACGCCTGCCTCATTTCGCAGAATCCGTTCAGTGGCTGGCGGAACAGGACATCCGCATGGTCCTCTGGATCGGCCCCTTTTTCCAAGGCTTCATGGCCACCAACGCACTGCAGCGCGGATGGAACGTCCCCGGTCAACCGCCCTGGCCCAACAACTGGCCCCTGGTCGATTTCACCCACCCCGCCGCCCGCGCCTACTGGCAGGAAGGCGTGGCCAAACTCCTGCGCTTGGGCGTGGCGGGCTTCAAGCTCGATCGCGGCGAGGAAGACATGCCCGAATTCGGCCCTTGGCGAGTCCACGACGGGCGCTCCATCCGCCAGAACCGCAACATCTACCCGGTCCTCTACCTCCAGGCCGCTTACGAGGTCGCCCGCAACTATCGCGGTCATGACTTCGTCCTCATGCCCCGCGCCGCTTATACGGGCAGCTCCAAATACGGTGTGTTCTGGGGCGGCGATATCGGCGGCACCCAGGAAGGTTTGCGCGCTTCCATCATTGCCGCGCAACGATCGGCCGTCATGGGCTACCCTTTCTGGGGCTCCGACACCTGCGGCTACAACCAACAACTGCTGGAACAGGAAGTCTGCGTCCGCTGGCTGGCCTTCAGTTGTTTCACCCCCATCTTCGAGGTCGGTCCCACCCGCAACGTGGGTTTCTGGAATCTCCCCCGGCCGCCCTCCTATGACGAACTGCTGATCGCCGCCTGGCGGTTCTACGCCCGGCTCCACGATCGTCTGGCCGATTACACGTGGGCCCAGGCCCTCGAGGCCCATCGGACCGGCATGCCCATCGTCCGGCCCCTGTTTTTGCTCGATCCCGCAGCCCCGGCCGCCTGGTCCAACTGGTGGACGTTCGCCTACGGACCAGATCTGCTGGTCTCACCCGTCTGGCAGAAGGGGCAACGGGAACAACAGGTCTATCTTCCCTCCGGTCACCGCTGGCGTGACGCATGGCAACCGGATCGGATCTACGACGGCGGCCAAACCCTCCACGTTCCGGTCGAGCTGCACCAAATCCCCATCTTTGTGCGTGAAGGCGCCGCCCTGGACCTGGGCGACCTGAACCGGGAATGGGAAGAGGCCCGGCAAATCGCCGCACGTCGGCCCAACCTCAAACTCCTTGACGCCGAAACACGCCACTGGTTCGAAGCTCGCCAGGCAAAGCCCACATCTCCAAAGCCATGACCCTTCACACTCCATTCCTTGTCGCACTCGCCCTCGCGGCTCTGGCCTTGGAGGCCTGTGCCCAGGCAAACCCCGAGCCAACGGCCGCACCTGCCGACGCTCCGGAGCCACGCCCGGCACCCAAACCGCTCTACCGCGATCCCATCCACGACGGCGCGGCCGATCCGGTCGTCATCTGGAACCCGCACCGCCAACGATGGTGGATGTTCTATACCAACCGCCGCGCCCGTGACACCAACGCACCCGGTGTCGCCTGGGTCCACGGCACCCGCATCGGCATCGCTGAATCCCCCGACCACGGCCGAAGCTGGCATTACCTCGGCATCGCCGACATCGATTTGCCCGCCTCCTACGGCGGCGAGCAGGCCACTCACTGGGCACCCGAAATTCTCACTGACCCCACCGGCCTGCATCACATGTTCCTGACCGTGGTCCCGGGCATCTTCACCGATTGGAACCATCCACGCGACCTCGTTCATCTTACCAGCACCAATCTTCGCTCCTGGCGGTTCCAACAACGCCTGCCCTTGGCCTCCGACCGCGTCATTGACGCTTGCGTTTTCCGCCTTCCCGACGGCACCTGGCGGCTCTGGTACAACAACGAACGGGATCGCAAATCGATCCATTTTGCCGACAGCCCCGACCTCCGCCACTGGGTGGATCGGGGTCAAACCGTGGGAGACCAGCCCGGCGAAGGACCGAAAGTGTTTCACTGGCAGGGCTGGTACTGGATGATCACCGACGTGTGGCAGGGCCTGGCCGTCTACCGCTCCAGCAATGCCCTCCAGTGGATCCGCCAGCCTCACAATTTGCTCACCCAACCCGGCCAGGGCCCGGACGACGGGGTCGTAGGACAACACGCCGACGTGGTTGTCTCCGGTCCGCACGCCTATCTCTTCTATTTTACCCATCCGGGTCGACGCGGTCCCGACGCCCGCCGGGACGGCTACGAACAGCGCCGCAGCTCCATTCAGGTCGTCCAGCTTCAGTTCACCAACGGCTGGCTGACTTGTGACCGCGACGCACCCACCTTCCTCGAACTGATCCCACCGCCCCAAACCGCGTCCGGCCCCGCCTTCTTCCCTGTCACCCTTCAAGTGCACACCGCCCAGACCCTCGGACCTTGGCCGCCGGTCTGGCGCTTTGTCGGCTGCGACGAGCCCAACTACGCCTACATGCCGCTAGGGCGCAAACTTCTGCAACAGCTCGGCCAGTTGCGACCCGACCAGGTCTACTTCCGCACGCACAATCTCCTCAACAGTGGCGACGGCACCCCCGCCCTCAAATGGGGCTCCACCGGAGTCTATCGGGAGGATCCCCAGGGCCGTCCTGTCTACGACTGGACCCTCTTGGACCGCATCTTCGACACCTACCGCGCCTGCCGGGTCCGCCCCTACGTCCAAATCGGGTTCATGCCACGCGATCTGTCGGTGCGACCCGACCCCTATCAACACCACTGGCACCCGGGCGCAACCTACGAGGCGATTTACACCGGCTGGGCCTGGCCCCCGAAAGATTACCAAAAATGGGCCGAGCTGGTTTATCAGTGGGCCCGCCGCTGCGTGGAACGATACGGTCCGGCCGAGGTCGAACAATGGTACTGGCAGGTCTGGAACGAGCCCAACATCGGCTATTGGCAGGGTAGCCGCGATGAGTTCCTCAAACTCCATGACTTCGCCATTGACGCCGTTCGCCGCGCCTTGCCTACCGCTCGCGTGGGTGGACCCGACGTGGCCGGCAGTGGCGGCCGCTTCATGGAAGCCTTTCTCGAACATTGCCTGCGCGGTACCAACTACGCCACCGGACAGCGCGGCACTCCGCTCGACTTCGTCTCTTTCCACGCCAAGGGCGCGCCCCTCTTCACAAACGGCCACGTGCGTATGGGCATGCATGCACACCTGCGCACCATCCGCGACGGGTTTCGCCTGCTGAATCGCTTCCCCGAACTGCGCGATATCCCCGTGATCCTCGGCGAATCCGATCCCGAAGGCTGCGCCGCCTGCCAGGGTCCCCAGCTCGGCTACCGCAACGGGGCCCTCTACGCCAGCTATACCGCCGCCAGCTTTCCCCGCATCCTCGAACTGGCCCGGCGCCACCAAATCAGGCTCGAGGGAGTGCTCACTTGGGCCTTCACCTTCGAAGATCAACCGCCCTTCGCCGGGTTCCGCCAGCTCGCCAGCGACGGGATCGATCTGCCCATCCTCAATCTCTTTCGCATGTTCGCTCGCATGGACGGCGAGGAATTAACCGTACTCAGCTCGGGTGCGGTTCCCTTGGATCGAATCCTAGAACACGGCGTGCGAGAGACGCCAGATGTGGCCGCAGTGGCCACGCGCGCCTTCGAACGGCTGCAGGTCCTGGTCTGGCATTACCACGACGATGACTTGCCCGGACCGGCCGCCCATGTGAGACTTTGGCTGCAGGACCTGCCAGCCAGTTGGCAGAGCCTACGCCTGCAACACTGGCGCATCGACGACACCCACAGCAACGCTCACACCGAATGGCTCCGCATGGGCCGACCGCCCGTGCTGGATGCCGCGGCCCGGGCGCGCCTGGAAAGCGCGGCCCTGCTGACCGAGTACGAACCGGCGCGTACGGTGTCCGTTCAAGGGGGGCGCGCCTTGCTGGAGTTCGTCCTGCCGCGCCAGGCAGTATCACTCCTTGTGTTGGTTCCGGTCGAATCCTGAACACGTGCCTGCGCCGGTCCCCCGCGGTCCCTTCGGCCCACCGGCGCAATCGCCCACAGCCCGCCGCAGCTCCCCGCAGCCCTCCCTAAGGCCGCGGAAGCGCAACCTCTCCGGGAGCCACGCGCCCCGTGACATCCCCCAAAGCAGGCCACCACGGCAAGGTTCACCGGGAGAGTGGGCCAGCCAGCCGGGCTCAGGAGCCGAAGCACGTGCCGCAAAGCAGGTGGGTTGCGGTGAACCGGACCGCAGCCCGCATGGAGAAAGCCGTGCAGGCCTTTCAGCGCCGCTCGATCAACTCGCGAAACCGTACAAAGAGCGGGGCAGCGTCATGAGGCCCTGGCGCCGCTTCGGGATGATACTGCACCGAAAAGACCGGCTTGGTGCGGTGCCGCATGCCCTCGACCGTGTGATCGTTGAGATTGATCCGGTCCACCACCACCTCACTCGGCAGAGTGGTGGGATCGACCGCAAAGCCGTGGTTCTGCGACGTGATTTCGACTCGGCCGCTTTCCAGGTCCTTGACGGGTTGATTGGCGCCGTGGTGACCGAATTTGAGTTTGAAGGTTTTGCCACCGAAGGCCTGCCCGAGAATCTGGTGCCCCAGACAAATGCCGAACATGGGAATGCCGGTGCGCAGGAGCTCGGCCGTGGCGCGCACCGCGTAGTCGAGCGCCGCCGGATCGCCAGGGCCGTTGGACAGGAAAATGCCGGCGGGTTTGTAGCGCAGCACTTCCTCCGCCGGGGTATGGGCGGGCACGACCTGGACGGCGAATCCTTGTTGGCGAAGTTGGCGCAAGATGTTGTACTTCATCCCGAAGTCGTAGGCGACGATGGGGATGTCGGCCGGGGGCAATCGGGGTGGGGCCACCCGCGGGTTGCTGTTCTCCAGGTGGAAAGGGAGACTGAGCTGGTCGTGTTCGTCCCAGCGGAAGGGCTCCGGATGAGTGACATCCTTGACGTAGTCCACTCCGATCAGGCCGGGCCAGG
>Ga0308399_1000391_pt1 | contig 15701 bp, 13 predicted proteins | sample HotsprSampOS1260_FD_202367 | JGI IMG/M metagenome (GOLD analysis project Ga0308399, IMG submission 202367) | Hot spring phototrophic mat microbial communities from Octopus Spring, Yellowstone National Park, Wyoming, United States - 20060914_OS12-60 ... | reverse complement strand
GGTCACCGCCAATCCCTTCGCCTCACTCATCCCATCGGACATACACTCTCCATCCGCTCCAACTGAACCTCCATGGCGCATTGCCCGCGATTCCTGACGAGGATCCACCCAACCGCTTCGGTGGCATTGTGTCTCGAGGACTCTCCCGTCATGGAAGGGTCATCCGGACCCAGGCCGGAGATGCGAATTGCAGCGCCAGTGCGATACTAAGCGGCTTTTGAAGGAGAACAAACAAATTCTCGGTAGCCCACGAGCAAGGAACCCCTCCGGATGGAGCTGGTGGCATGCCTACCGACGCACGCCGATGGTAGCTAGACAGGGGAGCGGAAGATCAGCCCTCACCCCCTCCGACCGCACCCCGGGCCCCGAGCCCGATTGACGGCCCACAGGGCATCTGCCGCCGGCTCGCTTCCGCAGCCGGAGCGCCGGTGCCGCACATCTTCGCACCTTTCCAGCCAGCCAAACAAAGCCCCGGACAACCCGGGGGCCTGCGCCAAGCCGCAGCCTCCCACCACAACCCGGGCCACGACCACGGGATCCGACGTCGGCCTGAGCCTTTTCAAGCGATTCCGCTGGATTGCACGGTGGTGTCGGCCCACCCCTACATCCCCATGATCTGGTAACCGCAGTCCACGTAAATCACCTGACCGGTAATGGCCGCGGCACCGTCGCTGGCCAGAAACACCCCCGTGGCCCCCAGTTCCTCCGGCCGCACATTGCGCCGCAACGGACTCTTGGCTTCGTAATGGCGCAACATCTCCACAAAGCCGCTGATGCCCCGGGCCGCCAACGTGTTCACCGGACCGGCACTGATTGCATTGACCCGCACCCCCTGCGGCCCCAGGTCGTAGGCAAGGTAACGCACGCTGGCTTCCAGGGCTGCCTTGGCCACGCCCATGACATTGTAATGAGGCACCACCTTTTCAGCCCCGTAGTACGAAAGCGTCAAAATACTTCCGCCCTCGCTCATCAGCGGCGCAGCCGCTCGAGCCAAAGCCACCAGCGAATAAGCGCTGACGTCCAGCGCCACGCGGAACGCCTCCCGGTTGGTGTCCAGGAAGCGCCCTTCCAATGCCTCCCGCGGGGCGTAAGCCACCGAATGCAACAACAATTGGAGCCGACCGTACCGCTGGCGGAGCTCCTGAAAAACCGCCTCGATCTGATCGTCCCGCGTCACGTCGCAGGGCATCAGGAGCACGTCCTGGCCAAAGGTGCCCACCAGTTCCGCTACATTCTCTTTCAACCGTTCGCCCTGATAGGTGAACGCCAAGCGAGCGCCTTCTCGGGCCCACGCTTGGGCAATGGCCCAGGCAATGGAACGCTTGTTAGCCACGCCAAACACCACGCCAATCTTACCGTCCAGCAAGCCCATGAGTCGCCTTTCACTTGTGGTTCCGTTGCCGGGGAATCGGGAGCCAATGCCCGTCTTTTTTGCCCGGCGCAGATTCCAGATGGCCCGCAGCATGGGCAAGCCCGCCATTTCTGGCAAGCCGGCAGCCGGAATCAACCTGCTCCAGCCGTGACTCTGGCGGGGCTACGGCGCCTTTCAGTTTTCGGACCGCTTGGCGGGGCGGTTGTGCGGCATGGGCAAAGTCCCAGCGCTCGTTGCGCCCGAAGGTGTCTTGCCAGAATAGCCCTTCGTAACCGGCCGGGCTCCAGAACTACCCCAAGCGCTTGAACCGGCACTGACTGCGCGCCGGTCGCTGCCGCCGCTCCGCTGCCCAGCAGTTCTTTCCGCCCTCGCGCACTTCGATCATCCCTCCGCCCCTGGTACTCCCGCAGATAGGCCACTTCCCGGGCCGCCGGTTCCCCGCGCTCAGCGGCCCTCCTCCCGCTCGAGCGCTCAGCGCACCTCCTTCAATCCGTGGTCATAGCATCCCGTGCGAAGACTGGCTTTCACCCCAGCCCACCCTACAACCGAAGCCGGGCCTTCCAAAACCCGAAGCATCGGGCGGCTTAGAAGCCTTCCCTTCGGTTGCATGAACAAGCGCTGTCCGCCGGAGTTGCATCCGATGCCGTTGCCTTCGCATGAGGAGGTCGCCCCCCGGGCGCCAGTTCTTCCTGCTACCCAGAGGCATGGAAGCGCGTGGATGTTTCCGGCCACGGCAGGGAGTGACCGCTCGGCCGGTGCGTGGGAAGGGGACCGGCTGGATTTCCCACACAGCCGCGGCAAGCCGCCGCTGTGTGTTCCGGCTCAAGGTTGAGGCCGGCCATTCCAGGGAACGCCCTTCCGTTCCAATGGCTCCCAGCGATGCTGCCGCGGCTGCGGGGACGCTTTCCACAGCGGCTCGCTGTCGGGTCGGTTCGCCGTGCGCGCCGCGCGTGGGACTGGAGCGACCGGCGATGGTCCCCTTACCGCACATGTCCAGCTCCCGCTTGCACTCTGGCTTCCGACAGCGCCAGCAAGCGGGCGCACTCGAAACGCTTCGCGACCTCGGAGGTGCCCTGGAAGTCGCGGCAGCGTATGGAGTGCGGCGGCTTGCCGCCGCTGTGGCAGATGGGCCCGGGTGGAACCGAGCTCTCCACCGAATCGTAACCACCGGCCCGGGGTGTAACCCGGCCTTCCAAGGGGATGCTATCTCCACGGGTGGAAGCAGGGACGCTTGGGGCGGGAGCTGCAGGAGGGCCGTAGCAGGCGGGGAAACGGTGGCCCAGCGGGGGGCCATCTGGAGGAGCACCAGCAGCGGAGCAAGGATCGGCGTGCGCAACAGCGGAAGGAACCGCTGGGCAGCGGGGCGGTGGAGGCGGCCTGCGCACAGTATCAATGTCGGTTCAAGCGCACGGGGCAGTTTTGGAGTCCGGCCGGGGATGAAGCCCTGCCGTGTCTGGACACCTTCTGGCGCAACGAGCGCTGGCCTTTGCTCTTTCGCGCACACCCGCCCCGGCAACCTGTCCAAAAACTGAAATGCGCCCTCCGCACGCGGTCGCAGGCTGTGGGGCTTGCATTTGAGCCAGTTCTGCGTAATGTGATCGTTCCCGCCGGAGGCGGGAACAACAACACACGCAGCTTTAGGAACTATGGCAATTGCAGCGAACGACCTTCGCCGCGGCATGGCGATCGATTACAACGGGGACATTTGTGTAGTCCTGGACGTCCAGCACCGGACACCGGGCAACCTGCGCGCATTCGTCCAAGCCACGCTGCGGAGCATTCGCACGGGCAAATCCTCCGACGTGCGTTTCGGCTCCACCGAACGCGTCGAGACCGTGCCGCTGATCAGCCGACGGATGGAATTCAGCTACAAGGACGGCGAGGACTACGTTTTCACCGATCCGGAAACTTTCGAGACGGTTACGTTGCCACCGGAGCTGGTTGGAGACGCCAAGTTTTACTTGGTGGAGAACGGGACCGTGACCGTGACGTTTGTGGAAGACAAAGCGGTCATGGTTGAGTTGCCTGCTTCGGTGGTGCTTACGGTAACCGAGGCCCCGGAGGGTGTCCGTGGCGATTCCGCCAACAACGTGATGAAACCGGCCGTGTTGGAAACCGGCCTCAGTCTGCAGGTGCCGCTTTTTATCAAGCCTGGCGAAAAAATCCGCGTGGACACTCGCACCGGCAAGTACTTGGAACGGGCTTGAACACCGCGGCGGTCGCCCCACAGCCTCGCCTCGGCCGCCAATTGGGCACACTAGCACAGATCCCACATCCCACGGTGGACGCGGCAGCGCCGCCGCCCCGCTCAGCTTCCGGGAGGGTCTTCCACCGTCAGGTTCCCCATGCCCACGCCACTATGCCCAGGAGCAGGGAGTCAACTGACCGGACTTTCGGCCCCCTGCCGGATCCGGGACCGCATCACCCATGGACAGTTAGCCCTGGTCGGCCGGGCGCTACCTCTCCGTGGCCCCCGGCCGCGGCTAGCAGTTCTTGGGAAAAGATTTTCCCTCCGAGCCGAGCGCAGCTACATTGTTCCGGGTGAACGCCATGGCGTGGTTGCGATCCATCTTGGCTCCGCCGGCCCGGCGCATCCTGTTGGCGGCGCTGGCCTTGTATGCGCTGGACCAAGGCACCAAGGCGGCCGTATTGAGCTGGCTGCACTACGCCCAGGAACGGGTCGTCATTGAGGGATTTTTCAAACTCGTGCACTGGGGCAACACGGGGGCCGCTTGGAGCCTGTTTCGTGGCAACAATGATCTGCTGGCCGTGGTGGCGGTCTTGGCGCTGGTGGTGTTGTGGCTCTTCCGGCATCATTTCGAGCTGCAGACGCCCCTCGGTCAAGCTGCGTTTGGCGCGGTCATCGGCGGTATTGCCGGCAATTTGACCGACCGCATCCGCATGGGGCATGTGGTGGATTTCCTGTATTTCTACAGGCCGCGCGCCGACGGCGGTGAATGGGGATTTCCGGCCTTTAACGTGGCCGACAGTGCCATCTGTCTGGGCGTAGCTGTGGTCTTCTGGTTGAGCTGGCGGGCCGGGGCACGCGCTCCAATGCCAGAGTGTCCGGAGCCGCGCGAACAATCCCGGCCCGTAACCCCCGGCACGGAAGGCTCCCCAGCGCCATGAGGTTGCGCAATCCCAGCCGACGGGTCGAGAACCGGCTCTGGGCAAGCGCCCCCCGGGGGAGGTCTGAGTCATCAGATCGGCGAAACCCGTCGCCCTGTTGCGTCGAGTCCCATGCCGAGTCTTGAGATGTTTGTGATCGAACAATCTGCGCCCGGCGAACGTATTGACGTCTTTTTACGCCGGCGATACCCGGCCCTGTCCCGCATGGCCATTCAACGCCTGATCGAAGAAGGCCTCATTCGGGTCAATGGACGACGCATCAAGCCCACGCACAGCCCGCGGGCCGGCGAGACCGTGGAAGTGGAATGGCCGGAGGTACGTCCGGCCACGGTCGGTCCCGAACCCATCCCGCTGGAAATCCTCTACGAGGACGAGCATCTGGTGGTCGTCAATAAACCGCCCGGGTTGGTGGTGCATCCGGCGGCGGGTCACGAAACCCGGACGCTGGTGAATGCCCTGCTTTACCATTGCGCAGGCCGGCTCAGTGGCATTGGCGGGGTCAGCCGGCCGGGCATCGTGCATCGGTTGGACAAGGACACCAGTGGGGTCATGGTGGTGGCCAAAACCGATACTGCCCATTTGGGGCTGGCGCGCCAGTTTGCGGCGCGTCAGGTGGCCAAGGTGTACCATGCGCTGGTCCATGGGGCCCTGTTGCACGAGCAGGGATCCATCCATGCCGCCATCGCGCGACACCCCACGCATCGCAAGTGCATGGCCGTCTGCGAGGAAAGGGGGCGGGAGGCACACACGGACTATCGCGTGTTGGAACGACTTTGCGATGCGACCTTGGTGGAAGCCCGACTGCGCACCGGTCGGACACATCAGGTGCGAGTGCATTTCCAGTATCTGGGACATCCGTTGGTGGGCGATCAGGTTTACGGGCGACGGGCGCATCGGCGGTTGGTTGAACGCTACGGCTTTGAACCGGCGCGGCAAATGCTGCACGCCACCTCTTTGACTCTGGCCCATCCCGTCACTGGCGAAATCATGAGCTGGGAATGTCCTTGGCCCCCCGATTTCGACGAAACCGTGCGACGCCTGCGCGCCGGCCCATAGCCGGGCTAACTTCGCTCAGGCACCTTACCTTCGCCTTTTGCCCATGTGGAACTTGCCTAACCTGCTTAGCCTGCTGCGCTTGTTGACCGTGCCCGTGCTGCTGGGACTGGCATGGACGGGGATGGGGGTGCCGTTTTTCTGGGTCCTGGTCAGTTCGCTGGGGACCGATGCCCTGGACGGTTACCTGGCCCGTCGATGGGGTCAACTGACGGAGCTGGGGGCGCGCCTCGACAGTTGGGCCGACCTGACGACCTGGCTGGCGCTGCCGGTGTGCGGATGGTGGTTGCGCCCGGCGGCCCTCATGCCTGAACTGCCCTTGCTGCTGACCGGCCTGTTGGGCTACCTGCTGTCCGTAGCCGTCGGGTGGTGGAAGTTCGGGCGCCTGATTGCCTATCACACCTGGGGTGCCAAGGTCCTGAGTGTGGCAGCCGGCATGGCCGTCTTAATCTTTTTTGCCGGAGGGCCGGGCTGGGTCCTGCGCGCCCTGATGCCGCTGGTTTTGCTGTCTGCCCTGGAGGAAATTGCCATCACACTACTGTTGCCACGATGGCAAACCAACGTGCCCACCGCCTGGCACGCGTGGATGGCGCGCCAACAATGCGGGGCAACCTCCGGCACGGTGGCCTCCAGCAGCGGGGCCACGGAAACCAATAGCCCCATGAGTCGCTCTTGAAAGACTCTCGCCGCGCGCAGCCAACGACTCTCGCTCCCCAATCGGCTCAGCTGTGCTGTTTTAGAAACTGTTCGATCTCGGCCTGGGTGGGAGCAGAGGGCTGCGCACCCAACCGCGTGACCGAGATGGCTGCTGCGGCGTTGGCAAAGCGCACCGCCTCCAGCAGAGGTTTCCCTTCGGCCAGGGCGACAGCCAACACGCCGTTTAACACATCCCCGGCAGCCGTGGTGTCCACCGCACGCACCGGGTACGCGGGCACATGCGCACGCACCCGTGGTGCCTCCACGTAAACTCCCTGCTCCCCCAGGGTAATGATCACCGTGGAGACCCCCCGGCGCCGCAGCCGGGCCGCCGCTTGAGCAGCGGAGCCGGGATCTTTGACTTCAATGCCCGTCAGCGCACTGGCCTCCCGTGCGTTGGGCGTCAGCACCGAAATCTGGTGCAGCAGCTCCCCCGGCAATGCTTAGGCCGGCGCGGGATTCAGGATCACGGGAATCCGATGAAGCGTGGCCAGCTCCACTGCACGCTGTACCGCAGTCAGGGGAATCTTGAGCTGAACCACCACTACCTGCGCCGTCTCAAAGGCCTTGCTGGCGCGCTGCACATCCGCGGCTGACAGCCGGCTGTTGGCCCCGGGCGCCACGGCAATGGTGGCCTGGCCCTCTGGCCCCACCAGAATCAGCGCTACGCCCGAAGGCTGCTGACGGTCAATCACCACGTAATCCAAGACCAGGCCGTCCTTTCGGAACCCTTCCAACGCCATTTGGCCGAAGGTGTCTTCTCCCACGCGCGCCACCAGGGTGACCTGCGCACCCGCACGCGCGGCGCTGACCGCCTGATTGGCTCCCTTGCCGCCCGCAGCGGAACCAAACTCGCTTCCCAGCACCGTTTCTCCCGGCGTTGGAATCCGCGGCACACGCACCCTCAGGTCCGTGTTCGAGCTGCCGACAACCAAAATTCGCGGTTTCATTAATGCCCTTTCATCAACCGCATCCTTCTCAACGTTCCCTTGGCGGCCCGGGGCTTTCCCATCTCTTGCGCCCCTCGCCCGCTGTGTGGCTCGCTCTCCAAACCACGTGCCTTGCCAGTCTAGCACCGCCCCTCTTCTGCCGCCAAGAAATCCGGGCCATGCCTGCGTGCAGGCGAACCGCCGGGACAATCCAGCAGCGCCCCTTCCAAGCAGCGGCCTTTCCGTCGCAAAAAGACCGTGCGTCCTTCGACATCCCGTGGGGTCCCGATGCCAGGCCGTTTGCTGCCCAACGGCACACGGCGGCTCTGGAATCCGGGCTGGAGCAAGCCTGCCGGTTGACCCCAAGCACCGCCGCAAAAGTCGGCGGCATGGCCCCGGCGCGCTTTCATGGGTGGCGAAAGCAAACGAAACGGCAGATCTCTTGGGTGCCTGTTCAATCGGTTCACGCTAAAGGCGGCATTGGCGCAACCCGAAGCGTTGTCCTACCACGGGCCTCCTACCTTTATGGTTGCCGCCTCCTTTGGAGCGGGGCCACAAACGGATCGGCTCACCCGTGGGACGACCGGTTTCCGAGTCGCATCAGGGTGGGAACGCGGTTGGCGGTTGCGTTTCTCATGCTGCTGGCCCTCCAGGGCCCTGCAACGTAGTAGCACGGAATCTGCAGACTGCGGCGTGCCCCTGGGCAGAACCGGCCTGGCGCAGACCTTTAGGTGCCCGCATCCCGGGTTATTCCAGCCGTGGCAACTTCTGTCCTCTCCGGATCTGGCACCAGGAAATCCTACGGGCAAGCAGTTGGCCGGGAGGTGGCAAACACGGGCCATCCTCCGGTGCCGTCCACCGCACGAGGATCCCACCCGGAGGGGCCACCCCGGTTGGGGGCGCATTTCACTTCTTGAGCGCCGACGACAGGAAGCCCGACAAACAGCCGTGATCCTTCAACATTCCCGCAGCTCTGACCGGCAAAAACTCCGGGAATGCTGAGGGTTGTTCCAAGAGTGAAATGCACCGCCGCTCATTTGCCGCGCTGAGAATGCGGTTGCCCTGTAGCATGGGATCGCTAGCATCACGGGCTCCGGCGGCAAGACGGCCGCCCACGGAATTGGCATCGCATGAAAAGCTACGATATCGCGGTCATCGGAGGGGACGGCACCGGGCCGGAGGTGATCCGGGAAGCCATCAAAGTGCTGGACGCGGCCTCGACCCGGTTCGGTTTTAAGCTCAATTACACCCACTACGATTTGGGGGGCGACCGTTATCTGCGGACCGGTGAGACTTTGCCCGACAGTGTGCTGGCCGAACTACGCCAGTTCCCGGCGATTCTTTTGGGGGCCATCGGACATCCCAACGTCAAGCCGGGGATTCTGGAAAAGGGCATTCTGCTGCGGATTCGCTTCGAGCTGGAGCAGTACATCAATTTGCGTCCGGTGCGACTCTACGACGCCCGGTTCTGTCCCATTAAAGACAAGCAACCTGAGGACGTGGACTTTGTGGTGGTCCGGGAGAACAACGAAGGGCTTTACACGGGCGCAGGGGGATTCGTCTTCAAGGGTACGCCTCACGAGGTGGCCATCCAGGAAAGCATCAACACGCGGCGTGGCGTGGAACGCTGTCTCCGGTTTGCCTTCGAGTTCGCGCGCAAGCGCCATGCGCAGAGCCCCTGGCGCGGTCTCAAGCCGGAGGATCTGGCTTCGGGCAAGCGGGCCCAGCTCACTCTCTGTGGCAAGACCAACGTGCTGACCTACGCGTTTGATCTTTGGGAACGGGCTTTTCACGAGGTTGGACGTGAATACCCAGACATCAAGCGCGACTACGCCCATGTGGACGCGACCACCATGTGGTTCGTGAAAAACCCTGAATGGTTCGACGTCATCGTGACCGACAACATGTTCGGGGACATCATCACCGACCTGGGGGCGATGATTCAGGGCGGAATGGGTATTGCCGCCGGGGGCAACATCAATCCTCAGGGCACCAGCATGTTCGAGCCCATCGGCGGCAGTGCGCCCAAGTACACGGGCAAGGGGGTCATCAATCCCCTGGCAGCCATCTGCGCCGGTCAAATGATGCTCGATTTCCTGGGCGAATCCACCGCAGCTGCTGCCATCGAGCAGGCGGTCATCCGAGTCGTCCGCGACAAACTCAAGAGCCTGGCGGCAGGACAGATGGGCTATAGCACCAGCGAGGTGGGCGATCTGGTCGCTTCCAATGTGTAGGTCCTAGCCATGAGGTGGGTCTCTTCAAGGTGACTTGCCCCGGGGCAACCACCGCACGGTACGCCGACCAATCGGTGGGGCCGGGCGACCGAAGGCCGAGGTGCCGGACCCGCTTGGGTTGAGGGCCCCTGCCCCGATGGCCGTGCCGTGGCTGCAGCACGATCGATCCTCGCCGTCCTGTTTGCCACCGCGGCTGGCTCCTTGGTGCCTCGGCTTTTCCACGGTCGGAGACCGGTTGCGATCGCGGTGGGGCCCCCGGAGTAAACTCCCCTAAAAAGCCTTTTGCTCCGGCTCGGTTTCAGGCAGGCTCGCCCGGCCTCGCTCCAAGGCCGACACCGTCACCATGAACGAATACGCCAAGATCGCAGAAGCGCTCAGGGCCCGGCCCCGGACCTGGCTTGTAACCGGCGCCGCCGGATTTATCGGCTCCCACTTGTTGGAGACCTTGTTGTCCTTGGACCAGCAGGTTGTGGCGCTGGACAATTTCAGCACCGGCAAACCCCAGAACCTGGAGGCCGTGCGGGAGCGGGTCACGCCACGGCAATGGTCCCGGTGCCGTGTGGTGGAAGGGGATGTGGCCGACGCAGCCACCTGTGCGGCAGTGTGCAGGGGCGTGGAGTACGTGCTTCACCATGCCGCCCTGGGCAGCGTGCCGCGCTCTCTGGCTGAGCCCCGGGCCAGTCACCGGGCCAACGTCACCGGTTTTCTCGAACTGTTGGAGGCTGCGCGCCTCGCCGGCGTCAAACGCCTGGTGTACGCTTCCAGCAGCTCGGTCTATGGTGACACCCCCGAGCTGCCCAAACACGAGGAACGCATCGGCCGGCCCCTTTCGCCGTATGCAGCCACCAAGTGGATAAACGAGATCTATGCCGAAACCTGGGGCCGGGTCTACGGATTGGAATGCATCGGGCTCCGTTACTTCAACGTGTTCGGACCCCGACAGGATCCGCACGGGCCGTATGCCGCGGTCATCCCTCGCTGGATGGAAGCGCTTTGGCACGGCCACCCCGTCACCATCTACGGCGACGGGGAGACGAGCCGGGATTTCTGTTACGTAGCCAACGTCGTCCAAGCCAATCTGCTGGCGGCCACCACCGACCGCCCCGAAGCCGTGCATCAGGTCTACAACATTGCCGTTGGAGAACGCACTACGCTCCACGAGCTGTATCGCCTGCTGGTGGCCGGATTGCGACGGTGGCGGCCCGACCTTACACCCTTGGCCCCCACGTATGAGCCTTTTCGCCCCGGCGACATTCGACATTCCCTGGCCGACATTACCAAGGCGCGCCAGCTGTTGGGCTACGATCCGGGCTACCGGCTTCCGGAGGGGTTAGATCTGACCTGGCAGTGGTTCCACAGCCGCGGCCGCTGAGCACCGCCAGCAGACCGAGCGATCGTGTTGGCACACCCGTTTCGCGTGCCCAGCAGCCACGCGCAGCAAGCCTGCGGCGACCGATGGCTGCAGCCACCCCTCAAATCGCCAACAGCGTCTCCGCGATCTGGACCGCGTTCAGGGCCGCCCCTTTCAACAACTGATCTCCGCAGACCCAAAAACAGAGCCCGTTGTCCAGGGCGCAATCCTTGCGGAGCCGGCCCACAGCACAGTTGTCCTTGCCCGCGCGATCGAGGGGCATGGGGTACTGGCATCGGGCCGGATCGTCAATCACGTCCAACCCCGGCGCCTGTCGCAACACCTCCAGTGCGGCCTCCACGCTGACCGGTTTTTCGAACTCCGCACTGACCGCCACCGAGTGGGCGCGATACACCGGCACCCGCACGCAGGTCACACTGGCGCGGAAACCGGGGTGATGCATGATCTTGCGGCCCTCGTCCTGCATTTTCATCTCTTCCTTGGTGTAGCCATTGGGCAGGAAGACATCCACATGAGGCAGGACATTGAAGGCAATCTGGTGAGGATAGACCTCCCGGGTCACCGGTTCCCCTTGAACGATTTGCCGGACCTGTTGCTCCAGCTCGGCAATCGCCTTGGCGCCCGTGCCGGAAACAGCCTGATAGCTGGAGGCAAAAATGCGGCGGCAGCCGAAAGCCTTGTGCAACGGATACAACGCCATCAGCGTAATGGCCGTGGTGCAATTCGGGTTGGCAATAATACCTCGGTGCCAACGAACGTCCTCGGCGTTAATCTCCGGCACCACCAACGGCACCGTTTCCTCCATGCGAAAGGCACTGGAGTTATCCACCACTACGCAACCGGCCTTGACCGCCTCGGGCGCAAACTGCCTGGAAATGCCGCTGCCGGCACTGAACAACGCCAGGTCCACCCCTCGAAAGGCCTCGGCTTTCAACTCCTGCACCGGAATTTCCTCGCCGCGGAACCTGAGCCGTTTGCCCACCGATCGCGCTGACGCCAGCAGCGTCAGGCGGCTGACCGGAAAGTTCCGGCGTTCCAGCGTCTGAATCATTTCGATGCCGACGGCACCCGTGGCGCCGACTACGGCCACATGCGGTTGGCGGTTCATGTTCAATTGAACGATCATCTTATCCACAGGGCTCTGGATGTCAATGTGACCAAGAACCGGCCGACGCATGGAATGCCGATGCTTTTCTTGTAAGCCGACTGGGCTCCACAGAGCCGTGGGACAGGTGAGCCAGGGCAAAAACGGTTGATTCGCCAGGAAAGATTCGTCTGCCGCCCAAGACGGAGATACGAGGCGCTGCGGCCCGCTTTGCCGTGGTTGCAGAGTCGCCAAGGAAGCCTGGCACAACCGTCACGGGTAGAGTCGCTTTCCGAGGCCCCACCGTCCATCTCGGTCCTGGTGCCACCAAAGCAGAAGGGCCTAGGAGCCCTCACCCTTTCGGGCTCCGGCCGGGCTGGTATCTTCCAGCGCGCAGGCAGGGGCCGCGGGATCGTTGGCCTTGGAACAGAGCGCCTTGCTTCTGCCCGGTGCAACCCTGCTGACGCCTGGCCCGAGCGGTGCATTCGCATGCCCCGGCCTTCTTGCACTTCCAGGGGCGATCGTAGGCAGGGCCCATCCCGGCGGCTCGCCCTGCCGAGCTCCGCGTTTCCACCACGGAAAACCGCCTCGGGAGCCGGACCTCCTCCAGAGGTGCACCGACGAGCCCCTTCTACGGAGAAGGAGGGAACCTGGACCGCTGAGCAGTCGGCCTCGGCAGCCGAGCGGTTCAGCTCACAGCAATCAGGGAGACTCGTTCGCCGCGGTCGTTGCGGGTGACCCCCTGCGCCCGCGGATCCAGCACCAACGCCCCGTCCACCCAAAAGGCATACCGATGATGCCCATGGCGCATCTCCACCTTCAGCAGCCACGCACCATCCGGCATCCGCTGCATGGGATGGGCCGTCGGATCCCAATTGTTGAAATCGCCCACCAGGCTGACCGAATGAGCCTGCGGAGCAAGACAGATGAAATTGACCGGTCGCAGGTTGCGGTGTGCACTGTACCGGTGATGAGTACTCGGTGAGGTCGTCCCATGCATCGAACCAGCCATCCTTGTTCTGCAATCAAGCTTCGGTAATCTGCCACGGAAACCCGCCGTTTGACCAGCAGTTTTTCCAAAACCTGTCTCCGCAGAATCCCGTTCCTACCTCGGGACGGCGCACGAGCGGGTGGGCCGCCTGCAGTCATTCGCGGATCGGAATCCATTTCCGCATCTACCCAGTGCGCCATGCTCCTACCCAGAAAACCGGCCTGCTCCAGATGACCTTCGCCCGACGGCTGGCCAAAGCTCTTTCCAAGGCGTGGGCGTTGTTGCCTCTGGGCCCACGCGCGAGCGCCCGGGCGCAGGGACCGGTCGCGCTGGAGTTTTGCAAGTCTCCCGCTGTGGTTTGCCGTGCTGGCGGGCCCGCGCCGAAATCCGCTTGCCTTGGTCCGGTGCCTCTCTTAATTGAGGCTCATGGCCGCGCAAGCTGTGCCTTCCAGCAGTGCAACGCCTGCCGGGGCTTTCGACTTGGCACGGTATCTGGCCGAGCGAAGCCGATGGATCGACCGGAGTTTGAGTCGGTTTTTGCCGCCCGAGAAAACCCGGCCGGTCACCATTCACCGAGCCATGCGGTATTCGGTTTTTGCCGGAGGCAAGCGCATTCGTCCTATCCTCTGCCTGGCGGCGGCGGAAGCCTGTGGTGGTGATCCCGCGGAGGCCCTCCCGCTGGCCTGCGCCGTCGAGTGTATCCACACCTATTCCCTGGTCCATGACGACCTGCCCGCGATGGACAACGATGATTTCCGTCGCGGCCGGCCCACTTGTCACAAGGTGTTCGGCGAAGGCATGGCCGTTCTGGCCGGGGATGCCCTGCTTACGATCGCCTTCGAAATCGCCGCCCAGTGCCGCGGCTGGCCGCGCTATCCCCACGCACGCATTATTCGGGAACTGGCACACGCCGCGGGCTCGCGACAGTTGATCGCCGGCCAGGTGGCAGACCTGGAAAGCGAGGGCAAACAAATCCCCCTGCGCCAGTTGCGGTTCATCCACGAACGCAAAACCTCGGCCCTGTTGTGTTGTGCCGTGCGGCTGGGCGGCATGAGCGCCAACTGCACCCCCCGACAACTCGAGGCCCTGACCCAATTCGGGTATAACGTGGGCCTGGCGTTTCAGGTCATTGACGACATCTTGGACGTGACCCAGACGACCGAAAAACTGGGCAAGACCGCTGGCAAAGACGTTCAGGCCCAAAAGGCCACCTACCCGGCCTTGGTGGGCCTGGAACGGTCTCGACAGATCGCGCAAGTCCTCACGCGTCGGGCCTTTGCAGCGCTGCGCCCGTTCGGCCCCAACGCCGTGGCCCTCCACGCACTGGCCGATTTTTTATTGCAACGGGACCATTGACCAGCGCGTCCTGCCACTCGGGCCGTGCGGCTGGAACCCTTTCCAGCGGACCGTTTCAGGTCACCCGACCAAACTTCCGCTCCAGTTCCCGAAAGCTCAGCTCGATGAGCGTGGGCCGGCCGTGCGGGCAGGTGTACGGCATGCGGCACCGGCGCAAGGCCTCCAGCAAGCTCTCCAGCTCTGACTCTCCCAAAGGATCGTGCGCCTTGACCGCATGCCGACAAACCGTCTTGGCCACCACCGGTTCTCCCAGACGTAACACGTTCAGCTCCTGGCCCGACCTCCTTAGCTCGTCCACCAAGTCCAGCACAAACCGCTTCGGATCCGCCACCTTGACAAACGGCGGAAGCGCATCCAGCAGGAACGTCCGCGGCCCGAATTCGCTCAAGCCCACGCCCAGCCGGTTTAACACCGCCAACTGCTCCCGCAAGAAGGCTGCATCCCGTGCCGACAGCTCCACCGCTTCGGGCAAGAGCAACTTTTGTGACGGGGCCTGGCCTTCGCGTTCCAGACGGTCGAGCATCTCTTCGAAGAGCACCCTTTCATGGGCCGCATGTTGGTCCATCAGCACCAGACCGCGATCGGACTCGTACAACACATAGAGCCGACCCAATACGCCCAGAAATCGCAGGGGCACCCGCAACAACGGAACCGGTCCCGGCTCCTCCGCTGACGCAGGCGCTGGCGGCAAACTAGAGCTCTCGGCTCCCAGGCTCGGTTGCAAGACCGGGCCAGGAGCGGAACCCCGAGCGCCCCGCGCCGCAACGGCCTGCACCGATTCCTTCGCAGGTGGCTCGGGTAGCACCGCAGGAGGTGTCGCCCCCGCCGGGGCCACAGCCTGCCCCTCCGAAACAGATCGCTTCGCCAAGGAAAGCTCCGGCCCGGCGTTTGCCGCGGTCGTTGGGCTCGACTCGGTGCTCGCCTGTGCCTGCGGGATAGTGGCGCCTACACGGCTCGGACCAGCTGGCGCTTGTCCCTGGGTTCGGACTGGCGCACCGGTCACGGTGCCGGGCGTGTCCAGCACCGTGGCACCAACCACGGTCGGTCGCGCATGAAAAGCCAGCAAAGCCTGTCGGATGGCCTGCGTAACCGCATGTCGCACAGCAGCTTCGCGGCGGAATTTGACCTCCCGTTTGGCGGGGTGAATGTTCACGTCCACTTCCGCCGGGTCCAACTCCAGAAACAGACAACAGACCGGATAACGCCCCTTCATCAGGGCTGTGTGATAGCCTTCCAGCAATGCATGGTTCAGGGCCCGATTCTCCACCGGCCTCCGGTTTACAAACAGGTGTTGATCTGATCGCGTGGCCCGGGACACCCCAGGTGCGCCGATGAACCCCCAAACCCGCAACAGGGAACCCGCTTCGCCATCGGATGCCGGGCCGACCGACGAGTCCGTCCCTCCCAAAGCGGCGGTGAACTCTACCCCCAGAAAGGACTCCCCACCGCCATAGAGAGCCCGCAGTCGCTCTGCCAGGGCTGCCA
>Ga0308399_1000383_pt1 | contig 15788 bp, 16 predicted proteins | sample HotsprSampOS1260_FD_202367 | JGI IMG/M metagenome (GOLD analysis project Ga0308399, IMG submission 202367) | Hot spring phototrophic mat microbial communities from Octopus Spring, Yellowstone National Park, Wyoming, United States - 20060914_OS12-60 ... | reverse complement strand
GCTCAGGAGCGACGACGTGCAGGTATCGGGATCTGGGACACGGGTGGGGCAGGGAGCGGAGGTCGGTATTTCAGCAATTTCGGCTCGTTGAAGAGCACTGAAAGCATCCGCCGCCACGCCGCGACCGCGCGGGCGATGTAATATTTCAGCAATTTCGGCTCGTTGAAGAGCACTGAAAGGCTCCGCGTCGTTGCAAGTGCACGTCAACGACACAATTTCAGCAATTTCGGCTCGTTGAAGAGCACTGAAAGCGCTTGACGATCCGCGCTGGGCGACGATCCGGCGTTATTTCAGCAATTTCGGCTCGTTGAAGAGCACTGAAAGGGCGCGGATTGATGCCGTCCAGAACGCAGAGTTGGAGAATTTCAGCAATTTCGGCTCGTTGAAGAGCACTGAAAGCGCGCGCAATCGCTGCGTATGCCTCGGCGCCGGAAACATTTCAGCAATTTCGGCTCGTTGAAGAGCACTGAAAGGGCGCGTCGCCGGCGTCGGCGAATACAGCAGCAAGATTTCAGCAATTTCGGCTCGTTGAAGAGCACTGAAAGAAAAAGGTGTTCATTTCAGTATTTCCTCCAGTTCTTTGAATTTCAGCAATTTCGGCTCGTTGAAGAGCACTGAAAGGGCGTTGCTGGCGCTGTTCCGATCCGGCGGCGACAAATTTCAGCAATTTCGGCTCGTTGAAGAGCACTGAAAGCGCTCACCAAGCCCGGCGGCTGGCTGGTGCGCGACGGATTTCAGCAATTTCGGCTCGTTGAAGAGCACTGAAAGAGTTTCTCGACGACGGCGGTGCGGTGTTCCGCAGCAATTTCAGCAATTTCGGCTCGTTGAAGAGCACTGAAAGGCGAGGATCGCTCTACCGCGCCGGTCGAGCAGCGCGATTTCAGCAATTTCGGCTCGTTGAAGAGCACTGAAAGTTGCGACTTGCCGCGTCGTCTTCTTGTACGTCTTTCATTTCAGCAATTTCGGCTCGTTGAAGAGCACTGAAAGCGAACAGCCCGCGCAGCACTGCGAGTGCGGTTTCCGTATTTCAGCAATTTCGGCTCGTTGAAGAGCACTGAAAGCCGGACGCACGTCCGGAGGTTCTGGGAGGAGAAGGATTTCAGCAATTTCGGCTCGTTGAAGAGCACTGAAAGGCGCACCCGCGCTGTCGGTGCGGCGTCAGACTGGAAATTTCAGCAATTTCGGCTCGTTGAAGAGCACTGAAAGGCCATACGAAATGACCGTTCGTTGTGCGCTCATACCCGATTTCAGCAATTTCGGCTCGTTGAAGAGCACTGAAAGCAATTCGTCGTTCTGCGCCGCGTCCTCCAGGCTGCTGAATTTCAGCAATTTCGGCTCGTTGAAGAGCACTGAAAGCGCGCTTATTATGGAGCGCGCCGCAGATCGGGCACATTTCAGCAATTTCGGCTCGTTGAAGAGCACTGAAAGCTATCAAGATAACCCCCGACGCGGTTTTGACGGGCTGATTTCAGCAATTTCGGCTCGTTGAAGAGCACTGAAAGGAAAAGCGCCGCTTCTTCGATCTCTACCGCACCTGGAATTTCAGCAATTTCGGCTCGTTGAAGAGCACTGAAAGCCCATCACATCTGTGACATTGACGCCGCCTTTGACATTTCAGCAATTTCGGCTCGTTGAAGAGCACTGAAAGCTAGTGCGCCGTCACAACACAGCATCTTCTTTTCTTTCTAATTTCAGCAATTTCGGCTCGTTGAAGAGCACTGAAAGCGCCCGACTTGTCAAAGAGCGCCGCGTTTCCGAATAATTTCAGCAATTTCGGCTCGTTGAAGAGCACTGAAAGACGAACCGGACACACTGCGTACTCTGAAACGTATTCCATTTCAGCAATTTCGGCTCGTTGAAGAGCACTGAAAGTTGTTCAAACTTCGGTTCGCTCTCCGCAACGTCTGCGATTTCAGCAATTTCGGCTCGTTGAAGAGCACTGAAAGCTCCTTCCCGACGAGTTCATCAAGAACCCGCCTGGATTTCAGCAATTTCGGCTCGTTGAAGAGCACTGAAAGACCGCGCGGAATTGTTCTACCGACAGTTTCTGCCGGACATTTCAGCAATTTCGGCTCGTTGAAGAGCACTGAAAGCGACGTTTTCGACAGTTTCTTGATCCGCAACTTCTGATTTCAGCAATTTCGGCTCGTTGAAGAGCACTGAAAGCGACGCGGCGCAAGTCGCAGCGACGGCGGTGTTGGTATTTCAGCAATTTCGGCTCGTTGAAGAGCACTGAAAGCCGGTTCCGCGCTTGCCGCGCCGTTGACGCCCGCCAATTTCAGCAATTTCGGCTCGTTGAAGAGCACTGAAAGTCTCGATCAAGATCGAACCAAAGCGGGGGACTTGGATTTCAGCAATTTCGGCTCGTTGAAGAGCACTGAAAGCTTGACAACCGCGCTTCGGCGCGGTATACTGTCGGCATTTCAGCAATTTCGGCTCGTTGAAGAGCACTGAAAGGTAGATTACGGCGCGGCTAGGTTCACCGATACCGTAATTTCAGCAATTTCGGCTCGTTGAAGAGCACTGAAAGGGCGGTCGACCGGCGGGACGTAGCGAAGGCTATCGAATTTCAGCAATTTCGGCTCGTTGAAGAGCACTGAAAGTTCGGCAGCCAGCAGCGCGCGGGCTTGCGTCAGCGCGGATTTCAGCAATTTCGGCTCGTTGAAGAGCACTGAAAGCGACCCCGCCGACATTGCGCTGCTGCGATCCGCAATATTTCAGCAATTTCGGCTCGTTGAAGAGCACTGAAAGGAAGGCTGTCACGACGACGGGGTAATTGCGCTCGCGATTTCAGCAATTTCGGCTCGTTGAAGAGCACTGAAAGGTCAGGCGCTGGATCGCCTCGGCTTTCTCCAGTTCGATTTCAGCAATTTCGGCTCGTTGAAGAGCACTGAAAGGTTTGCGGATGTCTATGTACGATACGCCGAAAATCCTATTTCAGCAATTTCGGCTCGTTGAAGAGCACTGAAAGGAACGGAGTACTCCCCCGCCCGCTGCTGTTCTATCAGATTTCAGCAATTTCGGCTCGTTGAAGAGCACTGAAAGCTTTGTTCCTCCCTCTGCCAACGTCGAACGAGCGCGATTTCAGCAATTTCGGCTCGTTGAAGAGCACTGAAAGGCACCAGCAGCACCAGCAGCACCAGCAGCCGCGTGCTGCATTTCAGCAATTTCGGCTCGTTGAAGAGCACTGAAAGTTTATTCGCCGTCCGTCGGGACGGGCGTCTCAATTGAATTTCAGCAATTTCGGCTCGTTGAAGAGCACTGAAAGAGGCCGCGCAAGCATATCGCCGTACAGATCACGCTCAAATTTCAGCAATTTCGGCTCGTTGAAGAGCACTGAAAGCTGCTCCTTATTCGACGTGGCGGGTTTCGGGAGGGATTTCAGCAATTTCGGCTCGTTGAAGAGCACTGAAAGGAACACCAAAACGAACAGCGGGATGCGCTCAAAACGCATTTCAGCAATTTCGGCTCGTTGAAGAGCACTGAAAGCTTCAAGCACACCGCTGCGAGATCGCGGTACGGCTGATTTCAGCAATTTCGGCTCGTTGAAGAGCACTGAAAGCCAGCAGCAGCGCGCGGAAGCGTTGGGCGTGCTGGACGATTTCAGCAATTTCGGCTCGTTGAAGAGCACTGAAAGAGAGATCGGCAGCGATGCGCTGTTCCATCGCAGCGTAATATTTCAGCAATTTCGGCTCGTTGAAGAGCACTGAAAGTCCGGCGCTTCGCGCCCGGCAGCGTATCCCAGCGCGCCATTTCAGCAATTTCGGCTCGTTGAAGAGCACTGAAAGAGGGTCGGCGTGGCGCTCTGGAACCGGTCGAATATTATTTCAGCAATTTCGGCTCGTTGAAGAGCACTGAAAGCGAACTCGAAGACAAACACGTCTTCCATCACCGGCTCATTTCAGCAATTTCGGCTCGTTGAAGAGCACTGAAAGCGCGGCGCGTCGTTGAGGAGGCGTTGCAGACGCTGAATTTCAGCAATTTCGGCTCGTTGAAGAGCACTGAAAGGTCGCCCTCGCTCGATGCGCGTCGCCAGCAGCACTAGATTTCAGCAATTTCGGCTCGTTGAAGAGCACTGAAAGTTCGACATCGATTGATACGCCGGTGCCGACTGACGATTTCAGCAATTTCGGCTCGTTGAAGAGCACTGAAAGGATGAGGCGCTCAACTACCTCATCCTCAACATTCAGATTTCAGCAATTTCGGCTCGTTGAAGAGCACTGAAAGTCGGTCGCGCCGCTCCAAAACGTCACGTTGCGATAGATTTCAGCAATTTCGGCTCGTTGAAGAGCACTGAAAGCGGCGCGCTGCTGCTGGCGGCGTTGGATCGCAAAGAATTTCAGCAATTTCGGCTCGTTGAAGAGCACTGAAAGAGCGTGCGGCGCGCTGCCAGATGCCCGCGTCGTCGATTTCAGCAATTTCGGCTCGTTGAAGAGCACTGAAAGAACTCAATGCTGTGCTGTTCTGGATCGTAGCGCGGTAAATTTCAGCAATTTCGGCTCGTTGAAGAGCACTGAAAGCGCGTGTGTCGGCGAGATCGTCCGCAGCGACGAGGCGGATTTCAGCAATTTCGGCTCGTTGAAGAGCACTGAAAGCGCTGGTGCGGCGGCAGACGGTCGGGTATTTCGCGCCAAATTTCAGCAATTTCGGCTCGTTGAAGAGCACTGAAAGGCTCCGACGCCCGCCCGCTGTTGTTCCATCAGCAGTGTCATTTCAGCAATTTCGGCTCGTTGAAGAGCACTGAAAGTTCGCGGAATTGAGATCGATCTGTGTCTGTACGGCGATTTCAGCAATTTCGGCTCGTTGAAGAGCACTGAAAGCTAACGGTGTTCGTGCCCGCGCCGTCTGCCAGAATAAATTTCAGCAATTTCGGCTCGTTGAAGAGCACTGAAAGCCAGATTGAGCGCTTTGATGTCGTAGCGCTCAAACGATTTCAGCAATTTCGGCTCGTTGAAGAGCACTGAAAGCAGTGAGCAACTGGGGCGCTTTTCTTTTTCCTCGCCCATTTCAGCAATTTCGGCTCGTTGAAGAGCACTGAAAGCGCCCCACACCGCCAGCGCCAGCGCGATCACACCGATTTCAGCAATTTCGGCTCGTTGAAGAGCACTGAAAGCAAAAACCGAAAGGTGCAGACGCTCGGCGCGTTGATGGAATTTCAGCAATTTCGGCTCGTTGAAGAGCACTGAAAGTGGAGGCGGAAATGAAACTCGACGTTCTGTTGATGATATTTCAGCAATTTCGGCTCGTTGAAGAGCACTGAAAGCGAACGGGGAACTTGCGGCAGAAGTTGCGGATAAATTTCAGCAATTTCGGCTCGTTGAAGAGCACTGAAAGGCGCGATCTCCGCGCAAAAGACTTTGTCGTACTGTCATTTCAGCAATTTCGGCTCGTTGAAGAGCACTGAAAGCAGTTGTTCGACCAGACGGCGCGCGTCCTCAACATACGCAATTTCAGCAATTTCGGCTCGTTGAAGAGCACTGAAAGGATACCGCTGGTTGATGCGCATCGCGTCGGGCAGTTATTTCAGCAATTTCGGCTCGTTGAAGAGCACTGAAAGCAAACGCAACCGCTGGGGTCTGACGTTTGCCCCCGATTTCAGCAATTTCGGCTCGTTGAAGAGCACTGAAAGAGCGCTGCTTGTAACACGACGCGGTTCTGCTCGACATTTCAGCAATTTCGGCTCGTTGAAGAGCACTGAAAGACTTCGCGCGGGTGCGTTGGTGACGCTAATGATGCAATTTCAGCAATTTCGGCTCGTTGAAGAGCACTGAAAGTCGCGGCGTAATCGGCGTTCACAAAAACGTACCCTTCATTTCAGCAATTTCGGCTCGTTGAAGAGCACTGAAAGGCCCGTCTCGCTGGAGCGTTGGGCAAACGAGCGGGAATTTCAGCAATTTCGGCTCGTTGAAGAGCACTGAAAGTGCCGACGGACGGCGAGTAAATGAACACATCGACGATTTCAGCAATTTCGGCTCGTTGAAGAGCACTGAAAGTACTACGAGGACGGACGCTGGATCACCGACGCCCCGATTTCAGCAATTTCGGCTCGTTGAAGAGCACTGAAAGCGAAACGTCGCAGCGCTGATGCTGTGCGGCGCGAAGATAAGATTTCAGCAATTTCGGCTCGTTGAAGAGCACTGAAAGGCGCGTCGGAAGCGCGCGAGCGGACAAACGCCATACATTTCAGCAATTTCGGCTCGTTGAAGAGCACTGAAAGTTCTGATGATCGACTACGCGCACAGTATACCACGCGCATTTCAGCAATTTCGGCTCGTTGAAGAGCACTGAAAGCCGTTCGCGTCTTCTGCAACCACGAGCGCCCCGCCATTTCAGCAATTTCGGCTCGTTGAAGAGCACTGAAAGCTCGCCGTCGCGCGTTGCGGCGCGCGAGGTCGGCGTACATTTCAGCAATTTCGGCTCGTTGAAGAGCACTGAAAGCCTATCCACGACGTAGAGCATCGCCAGCGTCACCAGAATTTCAGCAATTTCGGCTCGTTGAAGAGCACTGAAAGGAAATCACCACACCTGTACAGACCGGAGTAGGCAGCGATTTCAGCAATTTCGGCTCGTTGAAGAGCACTGAAAGTAGGTCGTCACTCGCTTCTGCCAGTGCGACCAGACGATTTCAGCAATTTCGGCTCGTTGAAGAGCACTGAAAGGTGTCAGTCCCGCCACTCGCGACCGTACCGCCTCATCATTTCAGCAATTTCGGCTCGTTGAAGAGCACTGAAAGCTGAAAATATACTTACATTCTCACTTGTTGAAATTTTATTTCAGCAATTTCGGCTCGTTGAAGAGCACTGAAAGTTGCGGAACAGACTCGCAACGCGCGGTTCGTACACTTGATTTCAGCAATTTCGGCTCGTTGAAGAGCACTGAAAGCGGCTTTGCAGTTGAGGTGAAAGCGAGGAAGAAGAATTTCAGCAATTTCGGCTCGTTGAAGAGCACTGAAAGAAGCGTAGCAGTGCGCTACATTTCGGCGATATTTAAAATTTCAGCAATTTCGGCTCGTTGAAGAGCACTGAAAGAGCAGCCAGCGTTTGATGAACATCGCCTTCCCCGCCGGATTTCAGCAATTTCGGCTCGTTGAAGAGCACTGAAAGCTTTCGGGAAAACGCCGGTGGTGTGCAGCACAAACTGATTTCAGCAATTTCGGCTCGTTGAAGAGCACTGAAAGTCGCCCTTTCGCAGTCGCCGAACACCTCCGAAATCAACGAATTTCAGCAATTTCGGCTCGTTGAAGAGCACTGAAAGGGTTAGAAGAGGGAGGAAGGAGTATATGTCTATCAATTTCAGCAATTTCGGCTCGTTGAAGAGCACTGAAAGAAAATTCCTCAATCGGCGCTGCTGCTCGCCGCGAAATTTCAGCAATTTCGGCTCGTTGAAGAGCACTGAAAGTCAGCGCCGCGCCGGGCGCGGTCTGCCACTCCATCTCTCAATTTCAGCAATTTCGGCTCGTTGAAGAGCACTGAAAGGGCGGTTCATTCAACCGATCGCCAACGACGTGCTGTATTTCAGCAATTTCGGCTCGTTGAAGAGCACTGAAAGCCTCCAGTTCCCGTAATTTCGCCAGATCACGGTACATTTCAGCAATTTCGGCTCGTTGAAGAGCACTGAAAGACGATCTCGTTATCGTTGATGAGATCGAACAAGTGTTGAATTTCAGCAATTTCGGCTCGTTGAAGAGCACTGAAAGGGTCGAGCGCCAACTCGAACAGCGCGGTTTGCTGCATTTCAGCAATTTCGGCTCGTTGAAGAGCACTGAAAGGACTTGGGGAAGTGGTTGATCTGCTGGATAAACCAGATTTCAGCAATTTCGGCTCGTTGAAGAGCACTGAAAGCGCGGTTGACCGACGCCGGTGCCGCGCAGCATTACCATTTCAGCAATTTCGGCTCGTTGAAGAGCACTGAAAGCTTCCGCCCAGTCCGCCAGCAGCGCGTCGACGTTGAAATTTCAGCAATTTCGGCTCGTTGAAGAGCACTGAAAGGAGATCGCTCGTGGTATACGCCCGCGCTGTTCGTACGATTTCAGCAATTTCGGCTCGTTGAAGAGCACTGAAAGATGCGCTTCGGCGCGAGGAGCGGCTTGCGGGCAAACGAATTTCAGCAATTTCGGCTCGTTGAAGAGCACTGAAAGCGTTGAAAAACCGCAGCAGCGGCTGAATGGTCTCCATTTCAGCAATTTCGGCTCGTTGAAGAGCACTGAAAGGCGCGCGCGTCGCTGCGGCGCGGCTGTTTCTGTCGCAATTTCAGCAATTTCGGCTCGTTGAAGAGCACTGAAAGCACAAGCGCGGGGTTTCTCTTTCTGCAAACAACAAATTTCAGCAATTTCGGCTCGTTGAAGAGCACTGAAAGACAGTATAAAGTCGAGCCGATCCGACGTTATCTGTATTTCAGCAATTTCGGCTCGTTGAAGAGCACTGAAAGCTCTGAGATTTTCGGAATCGATGCCGCGTCGCTCGATTTCAGCAATTTCGGCTCGTTGAAGAGCACTGAAAGATTGCGTCGCTCGCGCGGGTGACGTTGATGATGCGGTATTTCAGCAATTTCGGCTCGTTGAAGAGCACTGAAAGGGATGATTTTGTAACTGTGCTGCGGTGAAAGGAGCATATTTCAGCAATTTCGGCTCGTTGAAGAGCACTGAAAGCGCGGGTTGGTCGGCAGCGCGCGGGCATACGGAACGATTTCAGCAATTTCGGCTCGTTGAAGAGCACTGAAAGATCCTCCTGCTCCCAACAGACGGCGTGTCGGTCTGGATTTCAGCAATTTCGGCTCGTTGAAGAGCACTGAAAGCGCGCTGTAACGCGCCGAACCCCAGCGCGTGCCAACATTTCAGCAATTTCGGCTCGTTGAAGAGCACTGAAAGGGCTCGGCGGCGATCCGGACTACTACGATCCGGTTTTGATTTCAGCAATTTCGGCTCGTTGAAGAGCACTGAAAGAGTTCGATGCTGTGCTGCTCTGCGTCGTAGCGCGGGATTTCAGCAATTTCGGCTCGTTGAAGAGCACTGAAAGTCCGGAACACGCGAAAGATGATGCCGCGCATCTCGATTTCAGCAATTTCGGCTCGTTGAAGAGCACTGAAAGTCACCGGCTGACCGTCATCGTCTTCGATATCGAACTATTTCAGCAATTTCGGCTCGTTGAAGAGCACTGAAAGCAGCGACAACCTCAAGCGCGCGGTGGACTGGGCGCGATTTCAGCAATTTCGGCTCGTTGAAGAGCACTGAAAGTCTCCGAGCGGCTGCGCAACGTTCAGGTGTTCTGGATTTCAGCAATTTCGGCTCGTTGAAGAGCACTGAAAGACGGTTATCTCCTACGGCGGTGGCGTCCAGAGCACGATTTCAGCAATTTCGGCTCGTTGAAGAGCACTGAAAGCAGTCGTCCAATACCGCCAGCAGCATCTCTGTCTCAATTTCAGCAATTTCGGCTCGTTGAAGAGCACTGAAAGTTCGCGTATCATCTACGCGCACAGTATACCACACACGATTTCAGCAATTTCGGCTCGTTGAAGAGCACTGAAAGCGTTTGCCCGCAAGCCGCTCCTCGCGCCGAAACGCATATTTCAGCAATTTCGGCTCGTTGAAGAGCACTGAAAGCGAAGCCGGCGATCTTATCGATCAGCGCCGGTAGCATTTCAGCAATTTCGGCTCGTTGAAGAGCACTGAAAGGATGAACGATTATGCGCCCATCAGAAGAACGGAAAAAATTTCAGCAATTTCGGCTCGTTGAAGAGCACTGAAAGGATGAGGCGCTCAACTACCTCATCCTCAACATTCAGATTTCAGCAATTTCGGCTCGTTGAAGAGCACTGAAAGTTTGAGGGGGAAGACGGGCGCTGGTTTGTCCAGCAGAATTTCAGCAATTTCGGCTCGTTGAAGAGCACTGAAAGCACGCCGTACTACGAAGACGGGCGCTGGATCACCAACATTTCAGCAATTTCGGCTCGTTGAAGAGCACTGAAAGCGCCGGGCGGCGGTGGGGGAAATCGCATCTACTGGCGATTTCAGCAATTTCGGCTCGTTGAAGAGCACTGAAAGCGATGACGGAGTAATTGCGCTGACGCTTGCGGTGTATTTCAGCAATTTCGGCTCGTTGAAGAGCACTGAAAGCCTCCTACTTGATGATGATCCGATAATTCCGAAGCATTGATTTCAGCAATTTCGGCTCGTTGAAGAGCACTGAAAGCGCCGGTCTGCGCGTCGGTCAACGCCGCGTACACAATTTCAGCAATTTCGGCTCGTTGAAGAGCACTGAAAGTTTGAGCAGAGCGCCCGACGCGCAGACGGATCGAATAATTTCAGCAATTTCGGCTCGTTGAAGAGCACTGAAAGGCGACGGCGACGCGGTTGATGTCGAGATGGCGTATGATTTCAGCAATTTCGGCTCGTTGAAGAGCACTGAAAGTCTCGTTCCGTCCCGCGGCGTGCTGATGCGCCGGGAATTTCAGCAATTTCGGCTCGTTGAAGAGCACTGAAAGGATTTGGGCGGTTTCGGGGGGTTCGGGACAGTCGGAATTTCAGCAATTTCGGCTCGTTGAAGAGCACTGAAAGCCGCGCTGCGCGACTATCAGACGTTCATTCTTCTGAATTTCAGCAATTTCGGCTCGTTGAAGAGCACTGAAAGCGCGCACTACATCAACGACGCTGAGGAACTCGCCAAATTTCAGCAATTTCGGCTCGTTGAAGAGCACTGAAAGTGCGTTTGTTGACGGCGTTGTTGGGCAAAAAATCTCAATTTCAGCAATTTCGGCTCGTTGAAGAGCACTGAAAGACGCAACACGCGCCAGCAGGCGCTGAACGCGGTAAATTTCAGCAATTTCGGCTCGTTGAAGAGCACTGAAAGCCAACGCTGCAATCGTTCTACAGTCTCGATCAGCAATTTCAGCAATTTCGGCTCGTTGAAGAGCACTGAAAGCAGTCGTCGAGCGCCGCCAGCAGCGCGTCCGTCTCATTTCAGCAATTTCGGCTCGTTGAAGAGCACTGAAAGAGTGGTGCTCTCCCGGCTCGCCGATACGTGGCGGCGATTTCAGCAATTTCGGCTCGTTGAAGAGCACTGAAAGCGTCTGGAAAGCGCGTTCCGGTCTGCACTCTCCGGATTTCAGCAATTTCGGCTCGTTGAAGAGCACTGAAAGGCTTGATGATCTGGCGCGGGTGTGATAGTATTGCGATTTCAGCAATTTCGGCTCGTTGAAGAGCACTGAAAGCGTCGGGTATGGTATACTGTGCGCGTAGTCGATCAATTTCAGCAATTTCGGCTCGTTGAAGAGCACTGAAAGTTCAGCGACTTCGCTGCATCCTCCTCCGGTTCCGATTTCAGCAATTTCGGCTCGTTGAAGAGCACTGAAAGCGCCGCGCGCGCCCAATCGCTGTTGCGGAAACGCAGACCAATTTCAGCAATTTCGGCTCGTTGAAGAGCACTGAAAGGAAGTCCGTTTCCGCAGTGAAGAACTCGTTTTCGAAATTTCAGCAATTTCGGCTCGTTGAAGAGCACTGAAAGTACAACGCTGCAAGGGTCTTGTAGAGGTTCGTCACCATTTCAGCAATTTCGGCTCGTTGAAGAGCACTGAAAGTCTCGCCCGTATCCCGATTGACGAGCAGTATAACGCATTTCAGCAATTTCGGCTCGTTGAAGAGCACTGAAAGCTTCCAACTCTTGATGCGGAACTTTTTCAATCTTCATTTCAGCAATTTCGGCTCGTTGAAGAGCACTGAAAGGCGCACATCGCGCGTCTTTTTGGTGCAGTTCGCAACGATTTCAGCAATTTCGGCTCGTTGAAGAGCACTGAAAGGTTGGGGCGAGTTGGCGGACGAGGCGGAGCGGCGGTTGATTTCAGCAATTTCGGCTCGTTGAAGAGCACTGAAAGCAAATCTATCCGCCGCCGCCCGCCGGATCGCGGTATCGATTTCAGCAATTTCGGCTCGTTGAAGAGCACTGAAAGTTCCGACCGCCGCTATCGAGTACTGCGGGCTGCGCATCGAATTTCAGCAATTTCGGCTCGTTGAAGAGCACTGAAAGCTTAGAAGCAGACGGGCGACGTGACGCACCACCCACGATTTCAGCAATTTCGGCTCGTTGAAGAGCACTGAAAGCGAACAGACGCGCGATCGTCTCGATATTGCGGCGCATCGATTTCAGCAATTTCGGCTCGTTGAAGAGCACTGAAAGAGTAAAGACGCTGACGGAAACCGCGCTCGCAGTGCATTTCAGCAATTTCGGCTCGTTGAAGAGCACTGAAAGGCGGGCGCGGTCAACGCTGAAGCGCAATTCCTCCATCTCGATTTCAGCAATTTCGGCTCGTTGAAGAGCACTGAAAGTCAGCGTGTTGTCGTCTTCGACCAGCAGCGCATCGAATTTCAGCAATTTCGGCTCGTTGAAGAGCACTGAAAGTTACGCTGTGTGAGCCGCGCGAGGGTGATGTCGAGGCGGATTTCAGCAATTTCGGCTCGTTGAAGAGCACTGAAAGTCAGAGGTGCAGGCGGCGTTGGCGGTCATCTTCGGGTATTTCAGCAATTTCGGCTCGTTGAAGAGCACTGAAAGCGGCAATGTACCCTTCCAGCGCCAGCGATTGCAGCCGATTTCAGCAATTTCGGCTCGTTGAAGAGCACTGAAAGGAAATCTCGCTCGCGTACACCCGATCCCGCGCCGCGATTTCAGCAATTTCGGCTCGTTGAAGAGCACTGAAAGTCGCGAGTTCGATCAGCGTCGGGAGCAGCGTCAGAATTTCAGCAATTTCGGCTCGTTGAAGAGCACTGAAAGCCGAAACGTTTTCTGTCCTTCGCCGTCAACGATGTAGATTTCAGCAATTTCGGCTCGTTGAAGAGCACTGAAAGGACCAAACGCGCAACGTCCGGACTGTGCGGGCAGTAAATTTCAGCAATTTCGGCTCGTTGAAGAGCACTGAAAGGTGTTATCAGTAGTGTCACAACACCCGTTCTTCTTTTAATTTCAGCAATTTCGGCTCGTTGAAGAGCACTGAAAGTCTTAGCGACCTGGCGCGTTGACTTCTTGTATTTCATTTCAGCAATTTCGGCTCGTTGAAGAGCACTGAAAGACTCGTTGAGCAGCCACTCCAGCGCGGGCAGCGTAAAATTTCAGCAATTTCGGCTCGTTGAAGAGCACTGAAAGCAGGCAAAATCGCACGCGGCCATTGCCGGACACCCGATTTCAGCAATTTCGGCTCGTTGAAGAGCACTGAAAGTGATGTCGTAGCGCTCAAACGGCGACAGTACGAGTTGTATTTCAGCAATTTCGGCTCGTTGAAGAGCACTGAAAGGTGGTGATCTCCCACGGCAGCGACGCGAGCGCGTTGATTTCAGCAATTTCGGCTCGTTGAAGAGCACTGAAAGTCTACACCGAAGCGCGTCAAGTGCCCCACGCGCCCGATTTCAGCAATTTCGGCTCGTTGAAGAGCACTGAAAGGTGTCACCGGGCAGCCAGGTTCGAGTTCCTTCCCACACGATTTCAGCAATTTCGGCTCGTTGAAGAGCACTGAAAGACGCCGACGGCGCGCGCACGAGATGCGCAAACCGCGTCATTTCAGCAATTTCGGCTCGTTGAAGAGCACTGAAAGCCCCGCGCTCGACGCGGGCGAGGGCGTTAGGGAACAGATTTCAGCAATTTCGGCTCGTTGAAGAGCACTGAAAGCAGCGACGCGCGCGCTTGCCGGCTCGTTGTCGTTGATTTCAGCAATTTCGGCTCGTTGAAGAGCACTGAAAGCGCGAAGGCGACGTTGAAACGATGCTGGGGATCGAGATTTCAGCAATTTCGGCTCGTTGAAGAGCACTGAAAGGGCGCGCAAGCATATCTCCGTACAAATCGCGCTGTAGATTTCAGCAATTTCGGCTCGTTGAAGAGCACTGAAAGCGTTGAACTGGTCGAGCGTGAACTTATACCCTTGCATTTCAGCAATTTCGGCTCGTTGAAGAGCACTGAAAGCGCAATCGCCGCCTCATCACGGCGCGCGTCTGCAAATTTCAGCAATTTCGGCTCGTTGAAGAGCACTGAAAGCATCGTTGCGCGCGTTGATCATCGCGTCGAAATCCCCGATTTCAGCAATTTCGGCTCGTTGAAGAGCACTGAAAGCACAATGCTGAGGAATGTCTATCGGTTAGTCATCAAGATTTCAGCAATTTCGGCTCGTTGAAGAGCACTGAAAGTCGGCGCGCCGATGCTGTTCGACCAACTCGTTGCCATTTCAGCAATTTCGGCTCGTTGAAGAGCACTGAAAGGCAAAGGGCTGGTCGGGCTGTGCGATATGACGAACAATTTCAGCAATTTCGGCTCGTTGAAGAGCACTGAAAGCGTGTTTCGTGCTCGTCGTAATCGATCATCAATGTAATTTCAGCAATTTCGGCTCGTTGAAGAGCACTGAAAGGATCCGGCGCAAGCAGCAGCAGCGCGCTGAGGCGCTATTTCAGCAATTTCGGCTCGTTGAAGAGCACTGAAAGGGTACGTGACGCCGTCGGCGACAATGCCGGCATCGCCATTTCAGCAATTTCGGCTCGTTGAAGAGCACTGAAAGCTCGCGGCGCTCGCGGCGCAGATCGGGCTGGTGGGTGTGATTTCAGCAATTTCGGCTCGTTGAAGAGCACTGAAAGCGTCGGGCGCGCCTACACCTGGCGCGACCCGACAAAATTTCAGCAATTTCGGCTCGTTGAAGAGCACTGAAAGTGAGCACTGCGTAAGCGCGCCCGAACAGCGTGACAAATTTCAGCAATTTCGGCTCGTTGAAGAGCACTGAAAGTCAATCTCGATGTTTTCCACGTGCGCGATGTCTTCTCCATTTCAGCAATTTCGGCTCGTTGAAGAGCACTGAAAGCGAACCTCTGCTCGAAGACGTGTTCGTTTTCGAGTTATTTCAGCAATTTCGGCTCGTTGAAGAGCACTGAAAGCTTGACAGCCGCGCCGAAGTGTGGTATACTGTTGGATTTCAGCAATTTCGGCTCGTTGAAGAGCACTGAAAGTCCAGCGACCGCTTCGAGCGGGATCACGCTGCAAAAATTTCAGCAATTTCGGCTCGTTGAAGAGCACTGAAAGCTGCTGCAATCGCTGGGGCTGGCGCAGAGGGATTCAATTTCAGCAATTTCGGCTCGTTGAAGAGCACTGAAAGTTGTCGATGCGGCGCGTCGCTTGACAATCCCCGTCTTCATTTCAGCAATTTCGGCTCGTTGAAGAGCACTGAAAGGCGCGTCGCTGCGCAGTTTGTGGCGCGTCCAGCGCAATTTCAGCAATTTCGGCTCGTTGAAGAGCACTGAAAGCGCCGGGCGGCGGTGGGGGAAATCGCACTTATTGGCATTTCAGCAATTTCGGCTCGTTGAAGAGCACTGAAAGGTTTCCCTCTTCGGCTACGCTGTCGAAAATCTTTTTATTTCAGCAATTTCGGCTCGTTGAAGAGCACTGAAAGACGTAATCTTCAGTATTCGCGCGTCCGGCAGAAACATTTCAGCAATTTCGGCTCGTTGAAGAGCACTGAAAGCTTAGGCTAAGTGATTGATTACTGTGACTATACTATATTTCAGCAATTTCGGCTCGTTGAAGAGCACTGAAACGCGACAAAATCCGGGAACGCATCCCGGAACCCATACTCCATTTCAGCAATTTCGGCTCGTTGAAGAGCACTGAAACCCGTCTGTCGACGATATGTCGTGGGATGGATCATTGATTTCAGCAATTTCGGCTCGTTGAAGAGCACTAGACTTCATCAAGATTCGTTTTGATTTTTGGACTGCTTTTTGCGTTTCAGCCAAATTCGGAAGTTATGCAGCCCGCAACATGTTTCCATGACCA
>Ga0308399_1000382_pt1 | contig 15793 bp, 6 predicted proteins | sample HotsprSampOS1260_FD_202367 | JGI IMG/M metagenome (GOLD analysis project Ga0308399, IMG submission 202367) | Hot spring phototrophic mat microbial communities from Octopus Spring, Yellowstone National Park, Wyoming, United States - 20060914_OS12-60 ... | reverse complement strand
TACCCTGGTCGGTAAGGATTCAGGTGTATCGACTGCAGGAGGATGTGCTGGATCTGAAGCCGGCGGCCATTGTGCTTTTGATCGGGACCAACGACATCGGGTTGGGGGCGGACCCAGAGGATGTGGCTGGGAACGTGCGCGCGATTTTGCAGGCTTGTCAGAGGGCCAATCCCGCGATGCCTGTGGTGGTCTGCAAGGTGATGCCCAGCCATGCCAGTCGGCAGAGGCCGGCCGACAAAATCCGGCGCCTGAATGCCCTGGTGGACGAGGTGGTGCGGGAGTTTCCGCAGTGCCGGCGTTGTGATACTTGGACGCCCTTTGCCGACGCCGAGGGGAACGCGCGTCCGGAAGAGTTCCCCGACCTGCTGCATCCGAATGCAGCGGGCTATGCCAAATGGGCGGCGGCCTTGGAAGCGATTCTGCGGGAGCTGCCCGGGCTGCCATCGGCTGTTCCCGAGGGAGGTTTGCCCTGAGTTTTGTTCCTTGCGCCGCTTCGGATGGACCGACGCGATGCGTGCTCGGTGATTTTCGGCACCGTGGGCAGGATCGGCTTCGTTGGTCGGGAGGCTCAGGGAGGCAGCAGGCTGATTTCGGCAAGGGACGCCCAAGGGCCGGCGGCGTGACCGTCCAAGGCCCGCAGCAGGATGCCTTCGACCTCCAAGGGTGCGGGGAACCGGACGGTTTTGGGCTCGGGATTGGCCGGCCACTGGCCCGAGAGTAGGGGCGGGCTCCAGGCCGGCTGCCCCGGCAGGCGCACAGAGATTTCCCAGCGGCGTATCCACCCATTCCGGTTGCCATCCTGGCGGGGCAGGACAATGAGCCCGGCGATGCTTCGTGTTCCCTCCCATTCAAGTCGAAGCTCATGAGGAAAACCGGGCGCATCCGCGCCCCAGGGCGTGTGCCACAGCGTGGCCGGGTCTCCGTCCACGGCCTGGGCAGCGTCGTAGCCGGGATTTTCACTCGAAGCGCTGACCCGCAGGGGCAGGACGGTCTCTGGCGGCGGTTGGAGCAGCGCCTGGATCTGGGTCGGGCTGAACTCGGTGCGGGGCCGGCAGCGGGGAGAGCGCAAGTAGGTGGCGAGACTGAAGCGGAGCTGTCGGGACACCGGATCGTTGGCCCCGCGGGTCAGATCCAATCCGCAAATGATGATGCGTCCGGCTCCTACGCGGCCTTCCGCGATCAGGGCCAACGGACGTGCGGTAAACCAGTCGTCGATGACTCGGACAATGGGCTCGGTTGGGGGCGGCAGCAGATCCAGCCGCAAGGCCCCCGCCCGGTGGATGATGTACCACCACTGCCAGTTGCTATGGCTGTCTGTGGGGAACCGAGCCAGGGCTGGATGTCGCGGGTCGCAGAGGATGCCGAGGGTGGTAGGGGCTTGTCGGCCTGTCCAAGCGGTGTTCCAAAAGATGGAAGAGAACCCCAGTTTCACCGGGGCCTGGTCATGGTTACGCACGTGGTGCGCCGGCAGGGTCAGTAGCACCCGGCCACCAGCAGTTAGGTATGCTAGCACGGTGTCATCCCAGCGATTGGTGATGAGGACCGAAGGCGGCTCTGCTGGCAGTTGGACGGGATAGACCCAGAGGTCCCAATCGTTTTCGAACGTCACGGACCGGGCGCGGGAGCCCGGTGGGGTGGGCTGGCCGGTCAAGGTCACGACCAGCCGGTATCGGGCCGGCGCAGCCAGATCGCGCAGGGGCCACCGGACTTGCCCGAGGGACAGTCCGTTGCCGAGTGCAAGGTCTGGCAGGAAGAAGGTTTCTTGCCGCACCGTTCGGCCGCGGTCGTTCACCAGCCGCACCTGCACCTCCACCTGAGAGAGTGGAGCCGGGCCAAAGTGCGCCGCCTCCAACGCTGCTTCCATGGTGTCGTCGGTGGTGAAGACCCGCCGCGGCAGCCTGGCCAGCGGAACCGTAGCGTTGCAAAAGCGGCGAAATTCGCGCGCCGACACGTAGCCCTTTTCGTCCCAGAAGGGATCCAGCACGCCGACCAATGCCGTCCCTTGGCCGGGGAAATCGCGCAGATCGAGCAGGTGAAACCCGCCCATGCCGGGCGTGCGCAGAGCCGATTCGATGTCTTCCTTGTAACAGAGAACTTGCAGGCGACCGCTGGCATGGAGGAAGGCTGGTGCCAATCGTTCCAGCCCGTGGGCGCGCAAAAAGTCCTCGAAGATGTCGAAGTTTTTGGCCTTCAAATAACCGGTGTATTTCTTGCGCTCGGCCAGGTTGGGATAGACACACCACTGGCCGATTTCGTGGCTGATCACTGGCACCGAACGGTGTGCGATGTAATCCCGGTAATCGGTCATCGTCTCCGGTGGCCGTGCATTGATGCGCGACTTCAGGCCGGCGCCCCAGGCTTGGATGCGCGGGTCGGGCGTGACGTGGAACTGGTTTTCGGGCAGTTGCGGCCACCCGGAGCCGCTGGTCCAGAGCCGGCGCGGGTCCCGTGCCTTGAAGTGGGCCAGATATTTCCGCAGATAGGCGTTGGCGTTACGGCCGCCCGGTTCGTTGCCGTGGGCCATGAAAAGAAAAGAGGGATGATTCCCGTAGGCGCGCAGAATGTGTTCGGTCTCTTCCCAGGACCAGTCGTCCACGGGCTTTCCGTCGCCCAGCGTGGTGGATTGGTTGGGCCAACAGGTTTCCACCTGCAAATAGAAGCCCAGTTCGTCCGCGGCTTGGAAGGCGGCCTCCGGTGGACACCAGGAATGAAACCGCAGCAAATTCAAGCCGTGGTTTCGGGCCACATGGAGGATGCGCCGCCACTCGCCAACGTCCGTGGGCGGGTGGCCGGTACGTGGAAAAATGGCGCATTCGAGCGTGCCGCGAATGAAGAGGGGCCGGCCGTTCAAGGCCAACTGGGTGCCCACCTGGCCAGGCTCGCGCAGGCCGAAGCGAACCGTCCGTTCATGGACCACGGAGGCGTCTGTGGCGCGGCCTTCCAACCGTACGTTCAATGGGATCAAGGCCGGTTGAAACTCGTCCCACAACGGCACATCCGACCCCAGCGCAAGGGTGGACTCGACCTCTGTGACCGTCCCCGTGAAACGCACCAGCAGCACGAGCGGTGGCGATGCGTGGCCGGCCCCCCCGCACGCAACGTCAGTTGGCCCTCGAAGCTTCCGCCAGCAGGGTTGGTCACGGTGAGTTGGACCCGGGCCGAGCGCGTGGACACTTCGGGATAAACCCGGATTTCCTCGATCCATACCGGTGGCAGGACCTCCAATTCGATGCGGCCCACGATGCCGTTCCAGTTGCCCTGGGTATGATCGCTGATGCCGTGGGAATTTTCGCCAATGTCTACTATGCGGCGGTTATCGACCTGGACGGTCAGCGTGTAGGAGCCGGACTGTAGGAATCCCAGATCATAGAGATGCGGCGTGCTGAGCGAGCGGTTGGTGCCGAGGAGGCGGTTGTCCAACCAAACCCGCGTTTCCCAATGCGGTCGTTCCAAGTGCAGGCGGATCCAGCGCCCGGCCCATTGCCCGGGCACGCGAAAACTGCGCTGGTACCAGGCGGCGCCGGCATAATACCGATCGGGTTGGAGCCAAAAGGGGACTTTCACCTGACCGGGTTGGCGGTAGGGCGCGTACTCCGGGGCTTCGAACCAGGACCGGTCTACGATGCCACCGGTCCAGGGAGTGTTCGTGGAAATCGGGTCGCCGATGCCCTGGGCCGGCAAGGTCCCCGGCAGACGGACGCGCCCCGGCAATGGCCGGGACTGCCAGTTTTCCCGTAAACCGACGTCGTCCGGATCGAGGGCAAACCTCCAGCGGCCGGCCAGGTCGAGGCGTTCTGGCGTGGCCATTGCCGTTACACTGATCAACCCCACAAGTGCACTAGCAAGGATTGTGTTCATGGTCGGTATGGATCGGGCGGCTTTATCGGCACGCGGCTACACACTCGGCCCCTGCGACTGTAACAGCCCGTCCGGCCCAGTGCACCCTCGAAGAACGCCGCAATTCCCCGTCGTTCCCTCCGGGCCATTGCCGCGGCTCGGCCCTCGGTTGCCACAAAGTCAGCGACCTCATCACGGCCAGCAGCAGGGTAGGGGAACGGATCCTTGGAACCAGACAGGGTCAAGAGGGTTCGAAGCGTTCGACGAGCCGGTAGAACCGCGGACCGGTCAGTTGGTCGGTTCTCGGCCGTGGCTGCGGCACGTTGCTCGGCAACCCGAACACAAACGGTTTCCCCCTGTGCGGCCGAAATCAATCGGGACCCCGCGTTGGCTAACGTGCGGGCAGTAAATCACGCTGCATTTTGCTGCCTCCTGAATTCGGGCGGGCCGCAGGAGTAGGGCATCCCGATCCCCATCTTCCACCCGACCCTGGTGCCCAGGAGGTTTGAATGCCCCGCCGGCAAAACCATGGGCTGCCGATTCGCGCCGAACTGACTTTTCCTTTTTGGCGGCGGTATTGTCCCGACGTTCCTGGTGGAAAGTCGAGTTTGGCGGTGGGCGTCGGCCTTCTGGGCCCGCCAAGGACGCGGTTCACGCAGGTCCTCGTCGTTCCAAGGCTGCCTGAGAAGGGCCGTGCGCTTGGGCTGCCCGAGCCTCATTGAAGGCACAACCGGCCCAGCGCCGACCGGGGTGCATCCGCTGATGCCAACGCCTGACCCTGGCCGCCTAGCGGCCTTTGATGCGTGCCCAGGATTGGACGCGGCGTTGCTGCAGGAGAGGCAGAGCAGCTCCGAACTGTCTGGCCTGGCGTGGAAGGGCACAGAGTTCCGCCTGTTCGTTTGTCGCGTGGGTGCGGTGAAGGGCGGGGGACGAGACCCAGTCGCTGCCACCGTGTTAGACGCGTCATCCGAGAAACAACAAATCGCGGTGGTGCCCAGAGGAAAGCCCCAGGGACAGCTCCAGCACGAACGCATCGACTCGAACCTGGAACGAGGACGTGGACCGCTGCTGCCGTTCTTGGGGGCAATCCGAAAACAGGCCCTTCATTCTCGGGCTCGGTCCGATCGCTTGGCCGAACTCGGGTTCTCGACCACGACCCCTTTTGCCCGCGGGCGGTGTCGTCCGAATTCCCCAAACGCCGACAAGGTTCCACGCAAAGTTCGGCAGGTGACCTCCTTCCTTCGAGCCTCCAAAGGATCGGCAGGCGAGCGGTCGCGGAACTTTCAGGGCGGGTTGTCTTCGGTCGCCCATTGCCGGAAGAGTCGATCGGCTTCTTCCAGCGTTTCCTTGGAGCCGATGTCGAACCAGCGTCCCGGCACGCGCCAGGTGTAAAACGGCGTGCGTGGGTACATCCACTGGACCAGCCGGCCTGGCTGATCGGTATTGTTCCCTTCGGCGATGTATTGTCGGATCAACGGCAGGGTGTGTCGGGGGTAAAAATAGAGCGCTATGCCTGTGAGCGTGCTGGATGGATGCGCCGGTTTTTCCTCGAAAAACGTGATGCGGCCCTCGGCATCCGTGGCAATGGCGTTGTATTTCTTGATCTGCTCCAGGTCTCCCACGTCGTAGACGCCCAATACCGGCGTGTTCCGGGACCGACAGTATTCTCCAAAACCGTCCAGTGGCTGGCTGAAGAGGTTGTCGCCGGCCACAATGACCAGATCATCCTCCACCGACTGGGTTTGCAGCACAAAATCGATGTCACCGATGGCTCCACGCTTGTTGGTGTCATCGGTAGTGCCGTCATTGACCACGGTACAGGAAAATGGCGCGGTACGGCCGCGGGTGTGGAGCCACGCCTCGAATTGGTCCGCAAAACGTGCGTTGGTGACAATGTAAGCCTGCTGGATCTCCCGCAATGGTGCTAGCGCAGCCAAGACGTGTTCGAGCATCGGCTTACCTGCCACGGGCAGGAGCGGTTTGGGCCGGTGAAGCGTCAACGGATAAAGCCGTGTCGCATACCCTGCAGCCAGAACGATTGCCTTCATGCGCTTATGGAAGGGGAAGCCCCGGTGCCGGATCAACCCGAAACCGGCTTGACCCGGATCTGGTGTGCCCTGGCGTGCTCGGCCGTTGCACTGCGGCAAGAACGAGCAGGCTCGTATTGGAGGCTGAATCGGCCCGACTTATCGCGGGTGCGGGTACCTTTCACGGGCAGTCACCCTGCACGGCGCTGGTGGGTACCACCTCTGGGGCAACTTGGAACCGGCCCAACCAGACCAAGCTCCGCGTACAGCCGGTGGGGGCGGTGAGTAGTCGGCCGCCGCGGGTCGCCGGGAGGTGTCCGCTTGCAGCGACGGCCGCTGACTGTGTCCCGCGTGCTGCTGCCAGGGTTGGGCGCCTTTGAAAGATGCGGCCTGTTTAGGGCGCACCGGCTTGCCGGCGCTGTGTGTGTCCCGCACCCAGGTCCAGGCCTGCCATCCAACCGAACGGCCTGGCGCACGAACGGGCACCGAACCGATCCTCGCCCTGCCGTGACGACGGCCTTCAACACCGGCCCGCCGTCGGGTGGTTCACAGTCTCCGGTGCGCATGCGACTGATCGCAGCCGCAACTAGCGACCTTACCGAACCGGTGCGGCTGTGGCTTGCAGGCCGGCTTGCGACAGCGCAGCAAGCTGGCGCACTCCAAACGCTTCGCGAATTCGGAGGCGCTCTGCCAGGTCGCGGCAGCGCGTGGAGTGCGGCGGCTTGCCGCCGCTGTGGGAGGTGGGCCGGGGTGAACTCCGGCCTTCCTGCGGGCTGCGATCACCACGGGTTGAACAGGGGCGCTCGGTGCTCGAGAAGCAGGAGGGCCGCTGCGCGCGGGGAAACCGTGGCCCAGCAGGAGGGCTGTCTGCGAGGGCATCAGCAGCAGAGGAACCCTCGCACTCCGCAACGGCGGAAGGAAGGGCTGGGCCGTGAGGAGGCGGATTCGAGCTGCAGGTAGGGTTTGTGTCCGTGGCGGTGGACCGGTCAGTTTTCGGCTCCGGCCAGGGAGTAAGCTGTGTTGGGTTTGGAGGCTTTCTGGCGCAACGAGCGCCAGCCCCTGCCGTCTGGCAGAGCCGCCCCGTCAGGGGGGCCAAAAACTGAAATGCGGTGGGGCTTGATTGGGACCGACGTTGGACCTTGTCAGTGTCAAGGTTGCCCCACTAAGCTCAGCCGGCTCTGCGTTCACGCCATGAAAACACCTGCGTTTTTGCGAGGGTTGGTTGTGGTGGCTGGGGTGGCAATCTTGGGCACCGCCTTCTGGGTCCAGCGGGAACAGTCCCATGAACTTCGCACTCGGGCCGGACACCTTGTCGTCAGTGTCAATGAACTCAAGGCACGTCAGATTGCTGCCTGGCGCGCAGAACGAATCGCGGACGGTGACCTGTATCGCGAGACGGCTTCTCTGGCTGCGGCGTTTGTGCAGTGGCTGGAGGATCCGCGACCTGAGCGCGAGGCGGCCCTCCAGCGACGTCTGCAACGGCGGCTGCGCGCCGAGGCCTATCGAGCCGTCCTGCTGGTGGATACGCAGGCGCAGGTTCGGCTCCGGGTGGGCAACGCACCCTTGCCAGATCCACTCCCTATCGAACTGCGCCTTGTGCTCACGAATGTGCTGAGGACCGGGGAGACGACCCTTTCGGAGCTTTTCTTGTGGGGCGAGGATCCGGAGCCGAATTTCGCCGTGGTGGCCCCCTTGATCCCTCGAGAAGAGGCCACGGAGCCCGTCGTGGGGGCGGCGGTGCTTCTGGGGCGAGCCTGGGACGTGTTGCGGCCTTTCTTGGCGTTCTGGCCGTTGGAATCCCGGAGTGCGGAGTCCTTGTTGCTGAGCCGGCGAGGTGAGGATGCCTTGATCCTCAGCGAGGCACGGCACTGGCCCGGGATGACCTTGAAGCATCGGTTACCGGTCAACGAAGCAAGCCTGGTGGAGGTCCAGGCGGTCTTGGGACGACGCGGTCTGCTGGAGGGGCGGGACTATCGCGGCAAACCGGTGGTGGCAGCCGCCCGGGAGATCCCCGGCAGTCCCTGGATTTTGCTGAGCAAGATCGACACTTCGGAGGCTTATGCCTTGGCGTGGACGCGGGCGGGCTTCATCTGGGCCATAGCGATCGCCTTGGTGGGCCTTGTTTTTTTGGGCGCCCGTACCGCGTGGCACCGCGCCCGCGCCGACCAACTGGCGGAGACACTGGCTGCCGAAGAGGCCCGACGCCGTCTGGAGGCGCGGCATCGGGTCACGCTGGCCAGCATCGGGGACGCGGTCATCGTGACCGATGCCGAGGGCCGCATCGAATTTCTCAACCCCGTGGCCGAGACGCTGACCGGTTGGCCTTTGAGCGAGGCTCAGGGCAAACCGTTGAGCCGCGTATTCCACATCGTCAACGAAGAGACCCGAGAACTGGCTGAAAGCCCCGTCCCACGTGTGCTTCGGGAGGGGCGCGTGGTCGGGCTGGCCAACCATACCCTGCTGATCGCCCGCGACGGGCGCGAGTTTCCCATCGCCGATAGTGGCGCGCCCATCCGGGACGAAGAGGGCCGCATCACCGGGGTGGTGCTGGTCTTCCGAGACCAGACCGAGGAGCGCAAGGCGCAGCGGTTGCTGGCCGAGGCACTGGCCCTCAACGAGGCCATCGTAGCAACACTCCGACATCCCCTGCTGGTCCTGGGCCCGAACTTCCGTATCGTTTCGGCCAACCGGGCGTTTTATCAGCAATTTCAAGCGCGACCGGAAGCTCTGGTGGGGCAGTCCCTGTACGAGCTTTGGGCAGGCCAGTTGGACCGACCCGAGCTGCGCCGGCTGCTTGAAGAGATTCTGACGCGCGAGACCAAGGTGGAGGACTTCGAGCTCATTGTCGAGTTACCGGAGCTGGGCCGGCGCACGCTGCGGTTGAACGCGCGGCGTCTGTATGGCGAGGCGCGTGCTGCCGAGATGATTCTACTGGCCCTGGAAGATGTCACTGAAACCCTCCAAGCCCAAACCGCTCTGCGCGAACGGGAGCGGCAAATGGCCACTCTGCTGGCCAACCTGCCGGGCATGGCTTATCGGTGCAAGAATGAACCCGACTGGCCCATGACCCTGGTGAGCGAGGGATGCCGACAGCTCACCGGTTATGCGCCGGAGGCACTCTTGCAGAACAAGCCTCGCTTTGGCGATTTGATCGTACCGGAAGACCGGCAGGCCGTCTGGGATTCCGTCCAGACCGCGCTGGCCGCAGGGGAGCCATTCGAAATCCAGTACCGCATTCAGGCTGCTGACGGTCAAATCCGCTGGGTCTGGGAGCGCGGGCGCGGAATCCGGGACGAAACAGGACAAGTGCAGTTCCTCGAGGGCTTTGTCACCGACGTCACCCTCCGCAAGCAGGCCGAGGAGGCGCTTTACCAGAGCCGAGAGCGCTTCCGCATCACTCTGGAGAGCATCGGGGACGCCGTCCTGACGACCGATGCGGAAGGCCGGGTGGAATACCTCAATCCGATTGCGGAACAATTGACCGGCTGGAACCGCCGGGAAGCCGAAGGCAAACCCTTGCCCGCGGTGTTCCGTATCGTCAATGAGTTCACACGGTTACCCGTGGAGAATCCTGTCGAGCTGGTCTTGCGTAAAGGCAAGACGGTAGGCTTGGCCAATCACACCGTGCTGCTGGCGCGCCAGGGGCGCGAAATTCCCATTGCCGACAGCGCAGCTCCGATTCGCGATGCTCAGGGCCGGTTGGCCGGCGTGGTCCTCGTGTTCCGTGACCAGACGGCCGAGCGCCAGGCACGCCGCGCCATCGAGGAAAGCGAAGCCAGGTTCAGGTCGCTCTTCCAGGGCGCAAGCGAAATGATCGTGCTCCATCAAGTGGTACGCGATTCCCGGGGCCGGGCGGTGGATTATCGCATCCTGGACGTTAACCCGGTTTTCGAACGCATCATGGGCTGGCGACGTGAAGAGGTCATCAATCGACTCGGCTCCGAGGTGTACGGAACCCAACCGGCTCCCTTCCTGGAGGAGTTTGCGGCTGTGGCGACCACGGGGCAGCCGCGGCGTATGGAGATCTTCTGGCCGCCGCTCCAGCGTTATTTCGACGTTTCCGTGGCGCCTTTTGGGACCGACGGCTTTGCCACGCTGACAACGGATGTCACCGAACGGAAAAGGGCTGAGGCGGAGCTGCGCGCCAGCGAGGAACGCTTCCGAATGCTGAGCGAGCATGCACTGGTGGGGATCTACCTCTTCGACGAGAAACACTTGCTGTACGTAAACCCTGCAGCGGCGGCCATCTTCGGCTACACCCCGGACGAATTGATCGAAAAGCTTGGGCCGTTGGATTTGGTCTATCCTGAAGATCGCCTCCTAGCGGAGGAGAAAATCCAGCGGCGCCTCAAGGGCGAGGTCCGCCAGGAGCATTATCGCTGCCGCGGTCAGCGCAAGGATGGTTCCACCGTCTACCTGGAACTCCGCGGCGTCCGGGTGGAATACCAGGGCAAACCGGCCATTCTTGGCACGCTGGTGGACATTACCGAGCGCCAACGCTGGGAAGAACAACTGGCCAACGAACGTGCCCTGCTGCGCACCTTGGTGGATCATCTGCCGGTGGCGCTCTACATCAAGGACCTCGAGGGACGAAAACGGCTGGTGAATCCCGTCGATCGACTCAACCTCGGCGTGGCCACCGAGGAAGAGGCCCTGGGCAAGACCGACTTCGATTTCTACCCGCCCGACCAGGCGGCGGCCTTCTGGGAAGACGACCAGAAAGTCCTGTGCAGTGGAGAGCCGATCTTGAACCGGGAGGAACGATTGACCCGACCCGATGGCACGGAGGTGTGGCTCTTGACCTCGAAGGTCCCCTTGCGTGATGCCCAGGGCCGCATCATCGGCCTGGCCGGAATCGGACTCGATATCACCGAGTTGAAACGCGTTCGGGACCAATTGACGGCCGAGCGCACCCTCCTGCGCACCTTGCTCAACACGCTGCCCCTGGCCGTTTATGCCAAGGACATCACAGGTCGAAAAACCCTTACCAACCCGCTCGACCTCTATTTCATGGGGGCCCGGTCCGAGGAAGAAGTGCTGGGGAAAAGCGATTTCGACTTCTATCCGCCGGAACAAGCCGAGATATTCGCCGCCGAGGACCGGCAGGTGTTGGAAACCGGCGAACCCATCCTCGGCAGGGAAGAACGGGTGCGGCTGCGCGATGGCCGGGAAGCCTGGCTGCTCATTTACAAGACACCCCTGCGCGATGCCCACGGGCGCGTCCTGGGGCTGGCCGGCTGTGGCTTGGACATCACCGAACGGAAGCGAACCGAGGAGGCGCTGGAACGGGAGCGCCTGCTGCTGCGAACCATCGTTAACACGGTTCCCATCGTGGTTTATGCCAAGGACCGGGAGGGACGCAAAACGCTGACCAATCCCGAGGACATGCGTTACCTGGGCGCACGGTCCGAGGAAGAGGTGCTGGGGAAAACCGATTTTGACTTCTATCCACCCGAGCAGGCTGCGGTGTTTGCCGAGGAAGACCGTCTCGTGCTCCAAACCGGTCAACCGCTCATCCATTATGAGGAACGCGTCGTTCGCCGGGACGGCACGGTGGCCTGGAAACTAGCATCCAAGGTGCCGCTCCGCGACGCGCAAGGCAATATCATTGGCCTTTGTGGTTGCGGCCTGGACATTACCGACCGCAAGCAGGCCGAGGCCCAGCTCCGGGAACAGGCCGCCATGCTCGATGCTGCCAACGACGCCATTCTGGTTTGGACCCTCGACCGACGCATCCGTTATTGCAATGCCGCTGCGGCCCGACTCTTGGGACGTAGCTGCGAAGAATTGCTCGGCTGTCCATTGGAAGCAGTGCCCGAATTGCTGTTCCCGGGCTTTGCCGAGGCCGACGCCGCTGTGCAGCAACAGGGGGAATGGACCGGCGAGTTTCGCATCCCCCAACCTACCGGAGGCGAACGGATCGTGCTGGCCCGGTGGACCCTGCTGAGAGAACCGCCGTACAGCCCGTTGCGGGTGTTGGCCATCCTGACCGATATTACCGAGCGCAAACAGATCGAAGCTCAGCTCCTTCATGCCCAACGCATGCAGGGCATCGGCGCCCTGGCCGGCGGCATCGCCCACGATCTTAACAACCTACTGGCCCCGATCCTCATGGCCGCCCCCCTGCTGCGGGAAACCGTTGAGGACCCGGAAAGCCGCGCGATGCTGGAGACCATGGAACAGTGCGCCCAGCGCGGCGCCGACATCATCCGCCAATTGCTGACCTTCGCCCGCGGCACCCCTGGCACTCGCGTGCTGGTTCCCATCCGACATCTGTTGCGCGACATGGAAAAAATCATCCGCGAAACCTTCCCGCGGAATATTCAGCCCGAACTCCACGCTCCCCGGGAACTCTGGTCCGTGCAGGGGGATCCCACCCAACTGCATCAGGCTCTCATGAACCTCTGCGTCAATGCGCGCGATGCCATGCCCCACGGCGGTGTACTGAGACTGGCAGCCGAAAATGTCGAAGTGGATGAGACCTTTGCCACGCTCGATCCCCAGGCTAAACCGGGTCGGTACGTCTGCATCATCGTCAGCGACACCGGAGCAGGCATCCCGCCCGAGATCCAGGACCGCATCTTCGACCCCTTCTTCACCACCAAGGAAGTGGGCAAGGGCACGGGTCTGGGGCTGCCGACTGTCTTGGGAATAGTGCGTGGACATGGCGGTTTCTTGCGCTTCAAGAGTGTCCTGGGCCAGGGAACCACCTTCGAGCTTTATTTCCCGGCCACCGAGGAACAGGTGCCCGCGGAGCCTGCTCCGGAACCGGCGCTGCCTCCACCGGCCCTGGGGCAGACTGTTTTGGTAGTGGACGATGAGGCCAGTGTGCGAGATATGCTCAAGCGTGCGCTGGAAAAGCACGGTTACCGTGTGCTCCTGGCCGCTGAGGGCAACGAGGCCCTTAGCCTGTACGAGCGCTACCGCCACGAAGTCTGCATCATCCTGACCGACATGCTCATGCCCGGCTTGGATGGGCCCGGATTGGTTCGGGCGCTCCGCGCGCGCGGGGTGGAACTGCCCATCCTGGGCATGACCGGCGTGGCGGAACGGCTCGCCATCCATAATCTCGAACAACTCGCGCTGGAGACCCTGCTGGTCAAACCTTTCCTGACGCGCGACCTGCTCTGGGCCTTGCATCAGGTGTTGGAACCTGGCTCGAAGAGCGGCTCCAGCTGATCGACGCGCATCAGCGGCAGGGCCAATGCCACGTGGGCGAAGAACCAGACACTTACGTGCCGGCTGCGGCAAGCCGACCGGTGAAAAGCCTTGAGGTGCGACGGGCCGGCCAAGCGGCGTTCCCGGAAGCCGGCCGAGTTGTCCGCAGAGGGTGGGAACCTGTGGATCCACGGGAGAGACTGGTTGTCAGGTTTCATCCGCTGCTGCGAGGCGTTCCGGGGCCGAGAAACACCCGAGCTTTGCCGGTCACCTCACCAGGCGGCCCCGCTCAAATCTGGGGAGGCTTTCCGAAACCGGATCCAAGGGAAAGGTCTTGTGCCCGGCGTTTCGTGCTCGCACCACCCCGTGACGTGAACAGGCACGGGCGAATGCACTGGCGGCCTGCGGGCGCGTGGATTGGGCAGCCGCAGGGCGTGGACACCGCATTGGATGCTGTTGGCAGCTGATTGCCGCACCAGTCGGGGAGCAGGATCGCGGCTAACCCCCTCGTCGCAAGGCCGCGTTTCGGCCCCGGTCGTTTGTTACCGTTTTTCCGGCCCTCTGGCGACAGAGGCCTGGGGGAATCCTTTGGCCGCCGGCAGTTCCTCGGACGTCGCCCTGTGGTTTCTGCCAGCGCCCCTTGGACGGGTTTGACGTGGCAGACTCCTCCGGCCCTGTGCTAAGGATGGGGCATGGAAGTGGAAAAAGCCGCAGGTGATCCGGGGCAAGGCAGCGGTACAAAGACACGCCGTTGCCTGGCGCGCTCCCTTCTGCAGGCGTTCCACGAAGAACCGACCTTGGAGGCCGTCACCATGGACGCCCGTCGGAACCTTGTTCAGGTGGCGACCTTGGGCCGTACCGATCTGGGCCGGCTCCAGAGCCGCGTAGAGAGCTGCCTTCAGCAGGCCGAGGACCTCAGACCCAATCCCGGGTGCGACATGATTTCCGGCAAGGGCGACTGCAGTACCTGCGGACAACCATTGCCGCTGGAACAACGTCGGCAGTTCCAAATTTTGCATGCGGACGGCGTGACCACGGTTCGCCGGGTCACCTGTCCTACGGCACCGTCGCTGTGGCGTTGGCGACGCTGGGCCTTGCCACGGTTCATTTCGCGCGAAGCCGACGTGGCCGAACTGGAGGAGCACTTGGGCGAGTGGCGGTGGCAGTTGCTTGCCTCGGGGCTCTGCGGCCTGCTCACCCTGGCAGCGACGGCTGGATCCAAGCTGGGCCTGCCAGCTCTTTGGGGGCAAATCTTCTACCTTTTGGCCTACGTGGCCGGCGGCTGGTTTGCCTCCCAGGAATCTTGGGAACGACTTCGTCGCTGGGGCGGCCTGGACATCCATTTTCTGATGCTGGTTGTGGCGGTCGGCAGTGCCGCCGTGGGACGATGGAGCGAAGGGGCCATCCTGTTGTTCCTGTTTTCGTTGGCAGGCGCCCTGGAACATTACGCCCTGGAACGCACGCAACGGGAGGTCCGTTCGCTGTTCCGCAGCGCACCCAAGACTGCCACCGTGGTCGAGGCCACCGGGACGGAGCGGGAAGTGCCGGTCGATCAGATTCGGCCTGGAATGCGGCTGTTGGTCCGCCCCGGGAGCCAGTTTGCCGTGGATGCCGAGGTGGTCAGGGGACAAAGCGCTGCAGACGAATCCAATTTGACCGGCGAGTCGGTTCCGGTGCCCAAAGGGCCCGGAGACATCGTCCTGGCCGGTACCCTCAACCTTTGGGGCGCCCTCGAGGTGACCGCCCTGCGTCCGGCCTCGGAAAGTTCTCTGCAGAAGATCATTCGGCTCATTCGTGAGGCGCAGCTCCAAAAAGCCCCAGCCCAACGCTTCACCGAGCGGTTCAGCGCCATTTATACCTACGTCGTGCTCGGCCTGACTGCGGTCATGTACTTCGTGTGGTGGCTCGGGTTCGGCCTGGCACCATTTCGATCGCCCGACCCTGCCGCACCCGGGCTCAGCGCCTTTTACCGCACCATGACCCTGCTGGTGGTTTCCTCGCCCTGCGCGTTGGTCCTGTCCATTCCCTCGGCCATTCTGGTCGCCATCGCTTGGGCGGCCCGACACGGTATCCTGTTTCGCGGTGGGGCTGCCGTGGAAAAGCTGGCCGAGGTAACTGTGGTGGCGCTGGACAAAACCGGCACCCTCACCACCGGCGAACTGCGGGTCGAACGAGTGGACAGCTACCCGCCGGGGCGAGAACAGGAGGTCGCCACCCTGGCCTGTTCGGTGGAACGTTGGTCCCAACATCCGCTGGCGCGTGCCCTCTCACGCTACGGCAAGCAACAGGGTCTGCCGGTACTGGACGTGAGCCGGTTTGAGTCCGTCACCGGCCAGGGGGTGAAAGCTTGGTACAACGACCAGCCCGTTTGGGTAGGCCAGGGCCCATGGATCGAGGCCCAACTGGTGCCTCAGGCCAGCCGGCCGCCGGCCTGGGTGGCCCACCAAGAGGCCCCTGGACAGGTGGTGGTCTGGCTGTACACGCGGGGATTGTGGGGCCGGATCTGGTTGCGCGATGAAATCCGACCCGAGGCAGCCGACCTGATCGCTCGTTTACGGGCCGCAGGCCTGCGGCCCGTGGTTCTGACAGGAGACCGCAGGGCGGCAGCTGAACACTTGCAACGCGTGTTGGGCTTGGACGAAATCCGTGCGGAGCTTAAACCGGAAGAAAAAGTGGAAGCCATTCGTGCCTGGACAGCCGCGGGGGAGCGGGTGGCCATGGTGGGAGACGGTGTCAACGACGCCCCCAGCTTGGCAGCGGCCCATGTGGGC
>Ga0308399_1000381_pt1 | contig 15819 bp, 9 predicted proteins | sample HotsprSampOS1260_FD_202367 | JGI IMG/M metagenome (GOLD analysis project Ga0308399, IMG submission 202367) | Hot spring phototrophic mat microbial communities from Octopus Spring, Yellowstone National Park, Wyoming, United States - 20060914_OS12-60 ... | reverse complement strand
TGCTTCCACAATGCGCATCCGGTGGACGGCTTCCTCGGCGGTTGAGACCGGAGGCACCACGCCGCGGACGGTGTTGAGGAAGTACTGCCACTCCAGCTCGTAGGAGCGCGTGTACTGCTGCAGCGGAGATGTTCGCCGCTCGGCAGTGATGCTCACAAACTCCCCGTCGCTGTGCTTGACCACGCGGAAGGGGTTGAGATACCCGCTCCCCTTCGTGCCGAAGATGTTGCAGTAGTACAAGTCCTCCGGGCGCATGAGCGACCAGGAGCACTCCAGCGTTGCGACGCTTCCGGAGCTGAAGTAGAGCGTGGCGATGACCAGGTCCTCGACCACCCGGGTCTGATGGCGGAACATCGCCGCATGCACCGAGCGCACGGCGGCGAAATCGTACATCCACAAGGTCAGGTCCAGCAGGAGGATCCCCAGGTCCATGAGCACTCCCCCGCCGGAGATATCGGCGCGCGTCAGCCAGCGTTGCTCGCGCTGGCGTGGCTGCAGCCATCCGGCTTTGATGTAGTAGATGGTGCCCAGCTCGCCCCGCACAACGTAGGACTTCAGCAGCGTGGCATCGGGGCGGAAGCGGTGATTCATCCCGACCATCAGATGCTTGCCCGTTCGGGCAACGGCGCGGGCAACCTCCTCGGCTTCCGCTACACTCCGCGCCAATGGCTTCTCTACGAAGACGTGCTTGCCGTGCTCCAAAGCTGCGATGGCAATCTCCGGATGCGAATCGGTCGTGGTGCAGACGTCCACGATCTGAACCCCCTCCAGACTCCAGAGCTCCTCCAGCCGTTCGACGACGTACGGCACCGAGAAGCGCTCCGCAACCATCCGCGCCTTGGACAGATTGCGGTCGTAGAGCGCCACGACCTCCACCTGCGGCAGCCGCTTGAGCAGCGGCAGATGGACTGTCTGCGCCACATGCCCGGTCCCCACCAGTGCAACGCCGAACCGTTCCATCCCGCACTGTCTGCTTGTACAAGTGCAAATTCGCCAATTCGCGGCATACAGAGTGCCCTCCGGCGGAGTTCCGTAAATTTGCGGTGCTGTGAACTCTGCCAACGGTGTTCAGATGGGTCGGATTCTCGCGGTTGCAGTAGCCGCTGTTCTTCCGCTCTTGGCACAGCGGGAGCATCCCAGCATTGGGCTGTGGGGAGGACTTGGAGCGAACCTCCACGCGCCCGATTTCTCCGTGAACGGCATCAAGTACGACCGCACCGCCACGGGGCTGGGATGGAATATCGGTGCGGGCGTGAGCTTCCCCGTTGCCTCCTGGATTGGGCTGGGCGTGCGCGCCGGCTACACGCGCCTGGATGCGGAACTGAAGGGCAGCATCGCCGATTCCCTGCTGCAGGCGCGCCTGGCAACGGTGGAGCTATTCCCTCACGCGCTCCTGTGGACGGGGCGCCTGTACTTCCCCATAGGGCTGGAGGTGGGTATTCCTGCAACTGCGTCGTACGAACGCACCGGGCAAGCCGCCCGCGATATCCCGCAGTCTACCACACGCCTCGCACTCAGCCCTGGAGTTGGGTACGCACTCCCCTTGAGCAGCTCGGTCGTGCTGACACCAGAGCTGAGCCTGCGGGTGCCGCTCTCCGACGTCTCGGGCGAATGGAAACCCTGGAAGGTCACGCAACCGCGCCTTTCAGTAGGGCTCCAGTTCCTGCTTGCGCGCGCACCAGAAGCTCCCAAGCCAACTCCGGCAGCGCCGGTGGTCTCGGTAACTCCAGGCAGGCTTGATGAAGCGGGCAACTTCTCTGCGATCTCGCGGCTGCGGGTCGAGGAGGTCAAGCTCACCGAGTACTTCCCGCTCCTGCCCTACGTGTTCTTCCGCGAGCAGAGCAGGAACATGTCTGAGGAGTACTCTCTGCAAGCGAAGGGCACCTTTGCTGCCGATAAGCTCCCGATGAACGCGCTGGAGGTCAACCGCGCGGTGCTGGATATCGTCGGCGAGCGCTTGCAAAAGTACCCCATGGCACGCCTTACGCTGACTGGCACAACCGATGGCAAGCAGGAGGCGCGCGATCCCGAGCTCCCGCGCCGCCGCGCCGAAGCCGTCCGAGAATACCTGGTGAATGCCTGGGGGATCTCGCCGGAGCGCATCAGCGTCAATGCACGCCGCATGCCGGAGAAGCCCTCCACCAGTACCTCCCCCGTTCCGGAGGACCGCCGCGATGGCGATGCGGAGAACCGTCGCGTGGAGCTCAGCGCCACGATGCCGGAGATCCTGGCGCCGCTGCCACTGGAGGCACAGCGCCAGCGGCTGGTCACCCCCGAGGTCATCGCGTGGAAAACCGACCTCACCGCACAGTCCCCTGTGACCTCGTGGGAGCTACTGCTGACCCAAGCAGGCGATACCCTGGAGATCTTGCGCGGTAGCGGAGCTCCTTCGGTGCAGCTCTGGCGTGTCCGCCCGGAGGCGCTCCGGACAGGGGAGTTCCCCATCGAGTACCTCCTGCGCGTGACCGATGCCAACGGACGCTCGGCGCAGACTGTGGGCTCACTGCCGGTCGAATACGTCTCCATCCTGCGCAAGCGGAGCGAGCAACTGCCCGATCGCACGGTGACGCGCTTCAGCCTGGTGCTGTTCGACTTCGACAGCGATGCCCTCACGCCCGAAAACGAGCGGGTGCTCCAGACGCTGGTACTGCCTGCCGTCACAGCGAACTCAACTGTGCGTATCGCCGGCTACACGGACCGCATTGGCGAGACGAACTACAACCGGGAGCTCTCGCTGCGGCGTGCCCGGCGTGTGCGTGACTGGCTTGCCGCACGCGTCCCCACAGCGCGCTACGAGATTGCCGGCTACGGTGAAAGCGTGCTACTCTTCGACAACAACAGCCCCATCGGGCGCCAGCTCTGCCGCACGGTGCAGATTACCATCGAGACCCCAACCGGCGCTCCATGAACCCGTTCCTCGAAGGCTACCGATACCTGCCGCAGATCAACTCGCCAGAGGACCTGCGCCGGCTTCCAGAGAGCGCTCTCCGCGACGTCTGCGCCGAGCTGCGCTCCTACCTCATTGACGTCATCACCCAGGTCGGCGGGCACTTCGGCGCTGGGCTGGGCGTGGTCGAGCTCACGGTCGCACTCCACTACGTCTTCAACACGCCCGAAGACCGCATCGTTTGGGATACCGGGCACCAGGGCTATCCGCACAAGGTTCTGACCGGACGGCGCGACCTCCTTCCCACCATCCGCCGCAAGGGTGGCATCTCCGGCTTCCTCAAGCGTGAGGAGAGCCCGTACGATGTCTTCGGCGCTGGGCACGCCAGCACGAGCATCTCGGCTGCCTTGGGCATTGCTACCGCGCGCGACCTGTTGGGGAAGAACTTCAAGGTCGTTGCCGTCATCGGCGACGGCGCCATGACCGGCGGTCTTGTTTACGAGGCAATGAACAACTGCGGACTGCAGCAGCGCGACCTGCTGGTGATCCTCAACGACAACAACATGTCCATCGCCCCGAATGTGTGGGCGCTGTCGAACTACTTCACGCGCCTGTTCGCTTCCCCAACGGGCATCAAGCTGCGCAAGGTTGCCCGGGAGTTAACCGAGCAGATGGACGAGCTCGGCGACCGGCTGCGCCGCCTGATCGCCCGGCTGGAGGGCGGCGTCAAAGCTGTCATCACTCCCGGCATGCTCTTCGAAGCGCTGGGCTTCAAGTACTTCGGACCCGTCAACGGGCACAATGTCCAACTCCTGGTGCGGCTGCTGCGCTCGCTCAAAGAGCTGCGTGGTCCGGTCCTGCTCCACGTGCTCACGCAGAAGGGCAAAGGCTACGAACCCGCCGAGCGCGACCGGCAGAACCTGCACGCCATTGGCAAGGTTGACAAGCTCACAGGCAAGCCGCTCGGCGACAGCTCAGCGCCCAAACCCCCGCTCTACCAGACCGTCTTCGGCAACGCAATGGTGGAGCTGTGCGAGCGCGACCCGCGCATCGTCGGCATCACCGCCGCCATGCCCGATGGAACCGGGCTCAACATCCTGCAGCAGCGCTTCCCTGAACGCGTCTTCGATGTCGGGATTGCCGAAGCCCACGCCGTCACCTTCGCTGCAGGGCTGGCAACCGAAGGCATGCTGCCCGTGTGCGCCATCTACTCGACCTTCCTGCAGCGGGCATTCGACCAGATCATCCACGACGTGGCGCTCCAGCACCTGCATGTGGTCTTTGCGCTGGACCGCGCCGGACTGGTCGGGCAGGATGGTCCCACCCACCACGGGGTCTTCGACCTTGCCTACCTGCGCATCATCCCCGGCATGGTGGTCATGGCACCAAAGGATGAGCAGGAGCTGCGCAATATGCTCTACTCGGCGCTCTACTGCTACACTGATGGTCCGGCTGCCCTGCGCTACCCGCGCGGGCACGGCGTCGGTGTTCCGCTCGGTCCTATGCAGCCCATCCCGCTGGGCAAGGGTGAGATCCTGCGCTCCGGCAATGCGCTGGCGGTCATAGCGGTCGGGAAGCTGGTCCAAGAGGCGCTCAAAGCCGCTGAACTCCTCGAACGGGAGGGGATCCGCATCGAGGTGGTCAACGCCCGCTTCGTTAAGCCGCTCGACACAGAGCTGCTCGAACAGCTCGCACAGCGCTTCGAGCTCTTGGTGACGGTCGAGGACGGGCAAGCCATCGGCGGATTCGGCTCAGCGGTGCTGGAGTTCCTTGCCCAGCGCTCCAACCGAACGACGGAGGTCGTCGTCTGTGGCATCCCTGACCGCTTCATCGAGCACGCCACGCAGGAGGAGCAGCTACACGACCTCGGGCTCGATGCTGTGGGGATTGCCCAGCGTGTGCGCCAGCTCCTTGAGCAGCGTAGCTCCCGACGGTGGTGGACCCGTCGCTTCTTCCTGAGCCGATGACCCGGGAACTCCAGCATCGCAGCGTGGATACCGACAGCGCCGCTGCCATCGCCCCACAGACGGCGCTCTTTGTGCGCACGGTTGCTCGCTCCTGGAAGCTCATTCTGGGGTGCACGCTCCTGACCACTGCACTTGTGACGGGGCTCTCCTTCCTGCTGCCGAACTGGTACGAAGCCGAGGTCAGCGCCGTCCCGGCAACGCAAGCACTTTCGCCGCTGGAGAGCATACTCGGAGGCACAGCGGGGATACTGCGCGATTTAGGGGTGATGCGCCTGGGCGTGGCAGCCCGTGAGGGGTACAACTTCCTGGTCATCCTGGAGAGCCGCCGGCTGAAGGATTCCCTCATCAACCGCTTCCGGCTCTGGGAGCTATACGACCTGCCGGATACGGCGCGTGACCGCATCCACCGCGCCTTGGAGGACGACTTCTCCGTGCGCTACGAACTCAACGGCAACTACGTCGTGAGCGTGCTGCACAAGGACCCGCGCATTGCCGCCGAGATGGCAAACGCCGCCATCAGCATCGCCAACACCATTGCTGCCGAGGTGCGGCAGACCGAAAGCGGGCAGTTGCGGCAATACCTGGAGCAGCGCCTTGCGCAACTGGATGCAACGCTGGCACGCTTGGCGGACTCACTCCAGCGCCTTTCGCGCCGCACGCTGCTGTTTTCTCCTCTGGACCAAGCTCAGGCAGCCGCCCGCGCCTTGGTCGAACTCAAAGCCCAGGCGCTGCACCAGCAGATCCTCACCGAAGCCCTGCGCCAGGCATATGGTCCCTCCGACCCCATCGTGCAGGCGCAGCAGCAGCTTCTCAATGAGCTTGCCCAGCAGGTCCGCCGAGCCGAGCTGCAACCGGGTCTGGTGGGCAACTTCCCGCTCCGCGAAGCCGCCGATGTAGGGCTGCGCTTCCTGCAGCTCTATGCTGAGCTGGAGACGCACCAGCGGGTGCGTAGCCTGCTGCTGAGCAGCATCGAACAGGCGCGGGTGGATGAGCAGCGCACCCGCCCACTGCTGTACGTGGTGGACCCCGCCGTTCCACCGCAGCTCAAGGCACGCCCGAAGCGGGTACTGATTGCCGCCGGCAGCTTCGTCGGCTCCCTGCTGCTGACTCTGCTGGGGTTGCTGGCATGGCAGCGCTGGCGGAGCCTCCAAGCCCTCCTGCAGCAGCGCGATGGAAGTCCGACCACTTCCGCTTGAGCGCCCGAAGGCTCGCTTCTGGCTTGGGCTGCTCGCTGTGCAGCTCCTCATCGGAGGAATTGCCTTGGGGACGCGCACGGAGCTGCTCGTGCTGGCGGGCGTTGCCGCCGTTGCTCTCGCTGCGGCTTGGACCCTGCTGCCATCGCTGTGGATTGGCAGCCTTGTACTCTCCACCGTAGCGCTCAACCTGCTGCAGAGCGAGGAGGTAACGGCGGTCGAAATCGTAGTCGTCGCTGCCCTCATCGGTACGTTGCTTGCCTGGCTTGGTTGGCACACCCTGGTCCAACGGCGGCGACTGGTGCTGCACTGGGGGGATGTGCTCCTGCTGCTGTTTGTGGGCTTTGCGCTCCTGAACCTACCCATTGCGCTGCTCAACGATGTGCCGCTGCTGGAGTGGATGCGCGGGTGGGTGCCACTGCTGCTACTTCTTGCCTACTTTCCGGTACGCCACTTCATCCGACGTCCCGAGCAGGTCCACCTCTTCCTGGGCTTGCTTCTGCTGTGCGGAATCGTCATCGCTGCTGTTGCGCTGTGGCGCTACCGGCAGGGGGTTTCGCTTGCCGAGTACGCCTACCAGCTCCGCACTGGAATTGCCCGCAGCCATGGGGAGCATCTGCTGGCGTTTCTGATTCTGGGCTGCATCGCGGGGATGCTCCTCCTGCGGCGCTGGTGGTGGCGGCTGCTGTTGGCTGCGGGCGCTGTATTTATGGGCGCTGCGGTGATGGTGACGTTCTCACGCACCGCTTGGCTTTCGCTCGCCATCGGAATCGTGGTGCTGTGGCTTGCCCTGCGGTGGAAGCAGCGTCTGCAACTGTTCCTTGCCGGTGCAGCACTCTCTGCCGCTGCAACGTTGATTCTGACCATCGGCTTCCCCCAGGTGTCCGATATCTTGCTGCGCCTGGTGCAGCACCGCTTCGCCTCGATTGCCCAAGGGCGCCAGGACCTTGCCGTCGGCGGGCGCTTACACCAGCTCAGCATCGGCGTTCGGAAGACACTGGAGCTCCCGCTCGGTGGGCATGGCATCCGCAAGCCCTATAGCTATCTGGAGCCAGCGTACCGACGGCACATCTCCTATGCCTACATCCACAACGCCTACGTGGCAACGGCGTACCGGCAGGGCATCCCGATGCTGTTGCTGCTTGTGGGGATGCTGGGCGCACACCTCTTCGATACGCTGCGCCGGCTGCGCCGCACCGCTCCCGATTCTCTGGAGCGCATGACCACAGCGCTGGGTGTTGCAGCGCTGTGCGCGGCGATGCTCTCGCTCATGATGACGGAGAACCCGCTCGATGGGCGAACCCTGACCATTACGCTGGCGTGGATCCTGAGCGTTGCCAATCTGCGGCTGTCCGCATGAACGAGCGCGAACTTCGGCTCCGGTTGCGTGTCCTCCAGGCAGCGCTGCTGGCAATAGCAGTGGTGTTCGTGGGACGCTTAGCCTATCTCCAGCTCCTGCGCGGAGATGTCTACCGCTTGCGGGCGGAGGCGCAGGCGCTCAAGCGCATCGTCGTGCATCCGGTGCGTGGGAATATCTACGACCGCTTCGGTGTACCGCTGGTGGAGAGCACCCCTGCCTTCACCATCAGCGTCGTGCCGGCGGAATTCCCGTTGGAGCGCACCCCACTCCTGGCAATGCTCCTGGAGCTGCCAGAGCCCTGGCTGCGGAAGCAACTCCAGGAAGCCCGCCGAGCAGCCCCGTTCGTTCCCCTGCGCTTGGTACGGGATGCCGAATTCCGCTTTATCGCCGCTGTCGAGGAGCACTGGACCGAGCTGCCAGGAGTACAGGTGGAGATCGAACCCAAGCGGCATTACTTGACGCAGCTCCGCTTGGCGCATGTCCTGGGGTACGTGCGGGAGGTCTCTCCGCAGCATCTCGAACAGCTCGGCGACCGCTACCGCCCGGGCGATCCCATCGGGCACAGCGGAGTGGAAGCCAGCTTTGAGCCCTTCCTGCGCGGGGAGAAGGGCTACCGCTTCGTCGCCGTTGATGCGCTTGGGCAGCCCGTTGCCCGCTTCAATGAGGGGCGCTCCGATATTCCCCCACAAGCCGGCTTCGACCTATACCTGGGCATTGACGCACATCTACAGCAGACCGCCGAGCAGTTGCTCGAAGGGAAGCGCGGCGCCATCGTCGTGCTCGACCCCCAAACCGGCGAGGTTCTGGCAATGGTCAGCAAGCCGGATTTCGTTCCGGATTCGCTCTCCGGACGGAAGGCGCTCCAGTACTTCCCCCAGCTGCTCTCCGATCCCGAACGCCCGCTCCTCAATCGGGCAATCCAAGCCCTCTACGCCCCAGGTTCGACATGGAAGATGCTCGTTGCCCTGGCAGCGCTCCAGGAGGGGCTCATCTCTCCGCAGACGCAGCTCCTCTGCGCTGGCGGCTTCACGTACGGTGGGCGGCTCTTCCGCTGCCACCACGCACACGGGAGCGTGAACCTGCGGCGGGCAATCCAGGTCTCCTGCAACACCTTCTTCTACCAGCTCGGCCTGCGGGTGGGGCTGGATCGGATGCACCAGTACGGGCAGCTCTTCGGGTTCGGACGCCCCACAGGGATCGACCTCCCCGGCGAGTACGGGGGAATCCTTCCCTCGCGCTCCTTCTATGACCAGCGCTACGGGAAGGGGCGCTGGAACGAGGGTGGACGTGCGGTCAATCTCGGCATCGGGCAAGGGGAACTCAGCGTTACTCCGCTGCAGATGGCGGTCTACGCCGCTGCTCTGGGAACCGGTGTCATCCGCCAACCCCATGTCGTCCGCGCCATCTACAACAAGCGCACGCAGCAGCTACAGCCCCAGGCATACGCAGAATATCCCGTGCCCATTCGGGCTGAAGTGCTTGAGCTCATCCGCGACGCGATGTACGACGTTGTGAACACCCCTGGCGGGACGGCGCTGAGCGCGCAACTCCCCGGTATTGCTGTATGCGGGAAGACCGGAACCGCTCAGAATCCGCACGGGCAGGACCACGCATGGTTCATCGGGTTTGCTCCTCGGGAGAATCCCCGGATCGCCTTCTGCGTGCTTGTGGAGAATGCCGGCTTCGGAGGCGCCGTTGCCGCACCGATTGCGCGGGAGCTCCTGCGGAGCTTCTTCTTCCGCGCCTCTCCCGAACAGGTCCAGCTCCCGCCGCCCCAACGGAGCGGGAATCTGTAGTTTTGTGCCTCACAAACGGTTCCACACGTTGCCCATCGCCGAATGGACGCACGCCGCATCAAGTGGATTCTGGGTGCTGTCGTCACCGTCACGGCGCTGACGACCTATGTCCTGACCCTGCAGCCTTCGGTTCCGTTCTGGGACTGTGGAGAGTTCTCCGCCGCGATTGCGCTCCAGCAGGTGCCGCATCCGCCCGGAGCTTCGCTCTTCCTCATGGTCGGGAAGCTATTCCATCTGCTCCCCTTTGGCGATCCTGGCTGGCGGATGAACCTCATCTCCGCCGTTGCCACCGCTGGAGCAGCGCTGGTACTGTACCTGCTGCTGAGCCTGGTCTTGGAGCACATTTGGCGTGCGCCGCGTGAGACCCTCTTCCAAGCCCTTGCTCTCTACGGTTCTGCCCTGGTCGGAGCACTCGCGCTCACGTTCAGCGATACGGTCTGGTTCAACGCCGTAGAGTCCGAGGTCTACGCCTCCTCGCTGCTCTTCGTTGCACTGGTGCTCTACCTTGCCTTCCTGTGGTACGTGCGTGCGGAGGAACCCGGCAGCGAGCGCTACCTCCTGCTGGCGGCGTACCTGGTTGGGCTCTCCATCGGCGTCCACCTCCTGAGCATCCTGACGGTCATGGGGATGATGTACCTGGTGGTCTTCCGGCGCTACATGCCCTCCCCCATTGCTTCCCGGGAGCGATTCACGCCGCGGACGCTCTGGCTGCTCGTGGGGGTCCCGCTGCTGGGCTTTCTGACGGTCTACTGGGGCATCACCCAATGGCTGCCCGCACTGCTGGCAGGGGATTTCCCACTGAAGAACGCCGCGCGTGAACATCTCATCGAGGACAGCCCCGTACTCACCATCCTCACCCTCTTGGGGCTGGGAGGACTTGTGTGGTGGCTTGTGCAAGCCTATCGGAAGCAGCGCCACACGGAGGCGCTGGCGCTATCGGCACTCCTGGCAATGGTGCTGGGCTTTACAACGTACGCGCACGTCATCATCCGGGCAAATGCCCATCCCCCGATGAACGAGAACGAGCCAACAGACCTCAAAACCCTCATCAGCTACCTCGGACGGGAGCAGTACGGCGAGACTCGGCCGTGGCCGCGCCGCTACCGCTACGACGACCCCTACTACACGCGCAACTACTCCAAGTACGGTGCCTGGTACCCACCCCGGATGAAAGTCGTTGAACGCCGTGATGGCTCGCTCACGCGCGTTCCCGAATGGACCATCATCAACACCAGCGGCGAGCTCTCCTACCTCTGGAACTACCAGGTCTACCACATGTACCTGCGCTACCTCTTCTGGAACTACGTCGGGCGCCTCAGCGATGTCCAGGACGCCCCTGCAACCCTTGTGGGGAGCAAGCAGGATGCGCTGCTATACAACTACGATTCCGGCTATGCCCATCTGTTCCCGGTGCGCTTCTTTGGGCTCCCGCTGCTGCTGGGACTCTTCGGGCTGGTCGGGCACTTCTCGCGCGACCGCCGCACCGCTTGGGTGATGCTCGTCTCCTTCCTGCTCATGGGGGTGCTGGCTGCAATTGCACAGAACCAGCAGGAGCCACAGCCGCGCGAGCGCGATTACTTCTACGTCGGCTCCTTCTTCGTGTTCTGCTTCTGGATCGGCATCGGCACCTACGAGCTGGTTGCACTCCTACGGAAGCGCCTTGCCGAAGCCCCCGCTGCCATTGCTGGAGTTGGCATCCCTTTGGTTGCCGTCCCGGTGAATATGGCGGTGCAGGGGTGGTCTATCCACGACCGTTCGCTCAACTACCTGCCCTTTGACCACTCGTACAACATCCTGCAGAGCTGTGAGCCGAACGCGATCCTGTTCACCAACGGGGACAACGACACCTTCCCGCTGTGGTACCTGCAGGACGTCGCCGGAGTACGGCGTGACGTCCGCGTTGTGAACCTCTCCCTGGGCAACACGCTCTGGTATATTCGCCAGCTCAAGCACCGCGAACCGCACGGGGCGCAGCGTATCCCACTGAGCTTTCCGGATGAAGCCCTCGCTTCCGAGGATAGCCCCCGCGCCCTTGCCCCGGCGGAACTGGGCGATGCCCGCCCCATCGCCATCCCCGTCCGACGCGAGATCCTCGAACGCTTCACCCGCGATAGTGCGCTCCTTGCCGATGGGCACATGCGCTTTACCTTCGTCGGCATACCCTACCGGCAGGAGGGCAATCGCACGCTCTACCTCTTCCGTGTGCAGGACAAGCTCATCCTGGACATCCTGCAGCAGACCCGCTTCGAGCGCCCGGTGTACTTCTCGATCACCGTCGGGCAGGATGCCTACGCGGGCTTGGATCGCCATCTCCGGCTGGAGGGGATGGTCTACCGCGTCTGCCCCGTCCCGCAGCCGCTGCAGTCCATGGACCCGACGGTCATGGAGGCATGCCTGTTCAACGTGGACAACACCGACGCCTACCATACCGAGCCGCACTACGGCTTTAAGTTCCGCAACCTCAACAACCCGCGCGCCTACTACGATGAGGTCCACCGTCGGCTCATCACCAACTACCGCGCGCTGTACCTGCAGTACGCCCGCTACGCGCTCGAAGAGCTGCGCGACCGCTCGAAGGCGCTCGCCGCACTGAATGTGCTCAACGAGAACATCTCCCCGACCCAGTTCCCGATGAGCTATCCCTTGGTATACAACGTTGCCCTGTTGTACCAACAGGCGGGGGATACGGCGCGGGCGAAGGAGTTCGCCCGTCTGGCAATCTCGGGCGCACAGCTCTTCGTGGAGAACCCAGAGTTGTCCCAGCTCGATCCGCTTGCCTCACAGTACAACCCGCTCTGGCTGATGGCTGAAGCCTATCAACTGCTGGGCGAATACGACCAAGCACGGCTGAGCTTAGCGCGCCTGCAGAGCGATTACCCCAACGATCCCTCCATCCGCGCCCGAATGGATGAGCTCACAGTTGCAGCCCTGGAAGCCCAGGGGAAGCTCCGCGAAGCGCTCGACACCGCCGAACGGTTGCTCAGCCGCTACCAAGCCGATAGCCAACTGCAGCCGATGAGCGGTCCGCTCCGCACCCGGGTCGAAGAGTTGCGCAGAAAGCTCAACGATACCGCTGCCCGAGCACCGACGCAGTAGCGCCCAATGGCGCAACCTCATCTCTCGCTCATCATTCCGGCGTACAACGAAGCCGGTCGAATCGGTCGCACGCTCCAGGCAGTGCTTGCCTACCTGCGGCAGCAACCGTACGAGAGCGAGCTCATTGTCGTGGACGATGGTTCGACCGACGGAACCGCAGAGCTGGTGCGCCGCACAGCTCCGGAGGTTCTCCTGGTGCAGTTGCCACGCAATCGCGGGAAGGGAGCCGCTGTCCGGCAGGGCATGTTAGCAGCGCGCGGACGCTACCGAGTCTTCACCGACGCCGATCTCTCCACCCCCATCGAAGAGCTTGCGCGCATGTTGGAATGCCTGGAGAGGGGCGCCGATGTCTGCGTCGGGAGCCGTGAACTGGACCCCTCCACCGTGCGGCGTCCGCAGCCGGCATACCGCCGCTGGATGGGGCGCCTCTTCCGCCGTCTCGTCCAGTGGCTGGTCTTCCGTGAATTTCCCCAGTTGCGCGCCATCGAGGACACGCAGTGTGGCTTCAAAGGCTTTCGCGCTGAAGCTGCCGAACGGCTCTTCGGCTGCGCCCGGCTCGATGGGTTCGGGTTCGATGTGGAGCTCCTCTACCTGGCAGCTCGATTCGGCTTGCGCATCGTGCAGATTCCGGTGCTCTGGTACAACGACCCTCACAGCCGAGTCCGCCTGCTCCGCGACCCGCTGCGGATGCTCATAGAAGTTGCCCGAATTCGTCATCTCCACCGCCACACGATGTGCTCGGCTGGATGAGCTCGGCAGAGGGAGCAACGATCGCCACGGATTCGCACCAACGCACCTTCCCACATTGGCGCACGAATCTGCGCGTTCTCTGGATTGCTCAGATGCTGGCGATGATGGGGATGGGTGCTTTCCTGCCCTTCCTGCCGCTGTACGTGCGCCAGTTAGGGCATCTCTCGCCAGCACAAGCGCAGTGGTGGAGCGGACTCATCATCGCCGCTCCGTTCCTGACGGCGATTCTGGCAACGCCGCTGTGGGGCAACATTGCCGACCGCTTCGGGCGAAAGCTGGTGGTCATCCGCGCAGCCTTGGGGCTGGGTATCACCGTATTCCTCATGGGGCTGGCGGAGACCGTCCAGCAGCTCTTCCTCCTGCGCCTTCTGCAGGGGCTGCTCAGCGGCTTTATTGCTGCAAACATTGGCTTCGTCTCGGCAGAGACCCCTCCCCACCGGGTCGGCTACGCTCTGGGAATGCTGCAGAGCGCAACCGCTGCCGGTAGCATCCTGGGTCCTCTGCTCGGGGGGATTGGCTCGGACCTCCTCGGCATCCGCTGGACCTTCATCGCCGTTGCCCTCTTGTGCTTGCTGAGCGCTGCGCTGGTGTGGCGCTACGTACGGGAGCACTACCCTCCGAACTCGGCGGCGCTTCGCCCTTCGCTCTGGGCACCGTTTGCGTTCGCGCTGCGCTCATCGCGAATTCTGGCGCTGCTGGGCGTGATTCTGGTCTCCCAAGCGGCAATGATGACCATTGCACCGGTCCTGCCGCTGTATCTGGAGCAGCTCCATGCTCCACGGCGGCTGCTCTCTACGCTGACCGGGATTGCCGCCGCCAGCAGCGGGGTTGCTATCGCGATCGCCTCGCCGCTGTGGGCACGCTCCGGAGAGCACCGAGGAGCACACTGGGTGCTGCTCACCGGTAGCGCACTGGCAAGCCTACTGTACGCTGCACAGGCGCTTGCGCCACACTACGGCGTACTCATCCTCCTGCGAGCTGCTACTGGAGTTGCCGTTGCCGGCTTGCTGCCGACTCTGTACGCACTGCTCAATCGGCAAGCCCCTGAATTCCTGCGTAGCAGCATTATGGCGCTGGGCAGCAGCGCAACGCTGTTGGGCAATCTGCTCGGTCCACTCCTGGGCAGCACGGTTGCAATCCGGCTGGGGATGGAGTGGAGCTTTCTTGCGGCGGCGCTGCTGATGGGGATGGTCAGCCTTGCGCTCTGGACGGCGCCGCGCACGGCGTTGCATGGCTTACAGCGCTTCCTCTCCCGGCACCGGTGAGGGGAGGAGGTCGGCGCGGTACCACTCCCACGTCGGGTCAATCCGCAGCAGCTCGTACCGGCGCGGGTAGCTCTGGCGGAAGCGCTGGAAGGTTTCCGCTTGGAGCGATTCCGGGAGCAGGCGCCATAACTGGAGCTGCTGCGTATCCTGCGGCAAGCGACGGCGTTCGCACAGAAGCTGATGGAGCTCCTGCGGGTCATCCCACGGGACCGGAGGCGTTCGAGGAGCCTGTGAGAGCGCCTCGTGGAACAGCTCGTCCGGGCACGTAAAGCCCGCCCATTGCGCCAAGGCTTGGACGATTGCCCACGTACAGCGCACCCGTCCCTGCCACGTATGCCCGGCAATGTGCGGTGTTGCCAGCATCGCCCGCACTGCCAGCTCCCACCGCGGACGTGGCTCAGTCTCCCAGACGTCGAACGCAAGGAAGAGCTCGCGTCGCTCCAGCTGCCGCAGTAGGGCGAGCTCATCCACCACACCTCCGCGCGCTGAGTTCACCAGGAGCGTCACCCGCTGGAGATACCCCAGCTCCTGCTCCCCCAGCAGGTGGTAGGTCGGGAACTCTCCGGTGCGAGTCAGTGGAACGTGCACGGTCACCACTTGGCAGCCGCGGAGCAGCTCCGCCAGCGGCACCGGGTGCACCCATTCGGGGAAGGCAAATCCCTGCCGCTCCAGCGGCGGGTCGTTGACCCAGACCTCCATCCCCAAGCGGCGGGCATAGAGCGCAACGCGGCGTCCGATATGCCCGAATCCCACAATGCCGATACGCTCCTTCGAGAGCGGGCGCCCCAGAATCAGCGCCCACCGGAGCACAGCAAAGATGGTATACTCGGCAACGGCGTTGGCGTTGCATCCCGGCGCGTGGGCAATCGTGATCCCACGCGCGCGCAGCTCTTCGACCGCGATGTGGTCCAGCCCAGCGCTGGGGCTTGCCACAAATCGCACTGGGGTCCTCTCCAGCAGCTGCGCATCCACCCGCACGTGCGTCCGCACAATCAGGACCTGGCATCGGAGCCGCCGCAGCAGCTCGGCGGAGAGCTCGCTCCCCGCCACAGGGTACAAGCGCGCGAAGGGCTGCAGCGCCTGCTCCAAGAGCGGAATCGTCGGGTCAATGCAGCAGCGCAGCTTCATGCGTTCCAATACTGGCGGTCCAAGCTACGGTACTGAATGGCTTCGGCAAGGTGGTGTGGGGCGATGGCATCGGCGCCCTCCAAATCGGCGATGGTGCGGGCAACTTTGAGGATTCGGTCGTAGGCACGCGCCGAAAGCCCCAGCCGCTGCATTGCCGTCTGCAGCAGTTGGCGCCCACGCTCATCCAACCGGCAGAAACGTTGGAGCTCGCGGCTGCCCATGTCCGCATTCTTGTACACGCCGGGAATGCCCCGGAAGCGCTCAGCCTGTCGCTGCCGCGCCCGCACGACCCGCTCCCGAATGGGTGCGGAGGGCTCCCCACGGCGGTCGCTTCCCAGCTCCTGGTACTTGACCGGCGGCACCTCGATATGGATGTC
>Ga0308399_1000379_pt1 | contig 15827 bp, 13 predicted proteins | sample HotsprSampOS1260_FD_202367 | JGI IMG/M metagenome (GOLD analysis project Ga0308399, IMG submission 202367) | Hot spring phototrophic mat microbial communities from Octopus Spring, Yellowstone National Park, Wyoming, United States - 20060914_OS12-60 ... | reverse complement strand
TCGTCAGCGGTCATTCCGGTCATAGAGCGTAATTTATCCAGATTTTCGATAATGGATCGATACTTACACATTGTTTTTCTCCATTTTTAGATTGTACAAAAATAGTATATCACTAAATCTTGATGATATCTATTGTTATTTTCTATAATTGAAATGACTGCACTCCGCCCTGCCTCCGACCTGTCGCATCGATACGTCAACTGCGCGCCGATCACGCGCCGATCAAAGGAGGTTCCCCATGAACGCAAAACGAAGCCTGGACGGGATGGACATCGAGACGAAGGCGACACGCTCGGATCGCACAAGCGTCGAAATGAGCGGTGCGCTCGCCGGGTTGGTCGGCGGAGTGATGATGGCGATTGTCGGTGCGATCCTTGCGCTTGCAATTGGCGATGATCTCTGGAAGGCGCCAAAATTGATCGCCACATTCGTCGTCAGCCCGGATTCGGCGGCTGCACCGGGCTTTCTTGCCGGTCCGGTGATTATCGGGAGCATGATCCACCTGGCGCTTTCGGTGCTCTTTGGGGTTGGGTTTGGCATCCTGACGACACGCATCTGGAAGATGCCGCTTGCGTATGGCGCTCCGATGGTGTTCGGGTTTGTGTATGGGCTGGCGATCTGGCTGATTGCGTACTTTATCGTGCTCCCACTCATCAACCCGTTGATCCTGGAAATCTATGCGCCGTCGTTCCTGATCCAGAACCTGACCTATGGCATATCGGTTGGTCTGGCGTATGGCTTGCTGCATGCATCGTCGCGCGGTGAGATCACGGCGGGGCGACGCCTGCAGCGCGGGGAGGTGAAGACGGCTCGTTGAGTATGGTCTTTGAGTAATTATTCCGCCGTAGCCCGCGCAGGCGGGCTTCGCCTCGCATAGCCGAGGGCTTCAGCCCGACGGCACGCGGCGCATACCGGATTATATCAAATCTGGTAAGATAGTGTGCATCACTGCTGGGGCCACCAGTGGTAGTTGGTCAGACCCTTGACGGTAGTCTGCTGAGTTGTCAGGTGCGCGCAGCGCGCCACGAGTACGGTCTGCAACGTGGCCAGGTCATCAAACGGGCGATTGACCACGGACTCGTGCAGCAACGGCCAGAGCCGCTCTGCCGGCTGTAATTCCGGGGTGTGAGCAGGGAGCAGGAAGAGGTGAAGCCCCTCCGGCACGTCCAGCTTGCCACTGGTATGCCATCCCGCGCCATCCAGCACCAGCACCACCTGCTTCTCTGCGCCCACGCCATGCGCCTGTGCAAACTCCCGCAGGGCCAGGCTCATCACATCGGTTCGAACCGTGGGCAGGATGAGCCACCAATTACGACCGCTGACCGGATGGACAAAGCTGTAGGCGTACAACCACTCGTAGCGATGGTGATTGACGGCACGAGGGCGGCTGCCCCGCTTGACCCACACCCGCCGCACCATCGGCTTGCGCCCAATGCGACCTTCGTCCTGGCGCCAGACTTCAACCGTGGCCGTCGGCTGCGCGGCTTGCACCGCCGCCACTGCCGCGCTCAATTTTTTTTCCATGCTGCCTGCTCCGCTGCCGAAGCGACGTCCTGATGTTGGGGGCGAGGCTCGCGCCGCACGAAGCCCAGCTTCTGCAGGTAGGCCCAGCCGAGTTGCGGGTAGATGCGGCGACCAGTGCGCTCGGCAATCCAGGCGGACACTTTTGGGCCGGTCCAGAGGCCGCCATCGGGGGCTGGCCTGGCAATCGCCTGTTCCAGCTCCTGCTGCTGCTCCGGGGTGAGATAGGGTTCCCGACCACCAGGATGGAGCTGGTGCTGGTCAGCGACTGCGTCCGGCCCCTGCTCGTTGTAGCGCTTAAGAAAGGTCCGCACCCAGTTGCGATGGAAGCCGACGAGCTCGGACGCCTCGCCGATCGACTTGCCCGCGCTGAAGAGCCACAGCGCGTGCCAACGGCGAGCTTCTTTCGGGTTGTCGCAGGCGCGGTAGCGCTCCTTCAGCTCTTCTGCGCTCAAGTGCGGCGCCAGCGTGATCTTTGGGTAGCGTGCCATGCATACTATCATACCAGATTTGATATTATAGCGGTTCTCATAGAGGTTGAACCTCCTCGGACAAGCGCAGTCATGCGCGCGTTCCCAATGCGGCGACCGCCTTGCGTGGCGGTCGGAGAGAAGACATGCGCCACCATCGTCGGGCGTGATTCGCTCGTGCGGGCTAATGGAGATTGAAAATTAAATCCGCTATACTGCGCTAGCCGTGGGGCTGAAGCCCTCGGCTAACCAGGGCAAAGCCCGCCTGCGCGGGCTATACCGGATTATTTATTCAAAGACCATAAGCCCTCCCTGAGCGCGTGGAAGCCCCTGCGGGGCTGGCGTGTCCTTCACCTTTCCCCGTGCCGGGGGCGCCGGGTTGATCCAGCCCGCAGGGCTTGCCCGACCTCAGCCAGGGCTTCAGCCAGCTGAGGCGCACGACGATGGAACGCTCTATAGCGAAATGCAAAATGATTGAGCCACGTGCGTGCCGGGTGCGCGGGCGTCTCGCCCGCATGACCGTATGAAGCGCGCAATTCCGAAGGTCAACTGTTTTGCACTTCGCTGTAGAAATCCAGGCACGGGTCAACGTATCTGAGAACTGCTATAATTCTCAGTATGTCCGACCTGAATTGAATTGCCACAGGTTTAGGGGCGCTCGCACGCCATCATCCGGGTTCCTGCACTGGACGTCGTGCTCAGCACGGCGCTCTGGTGTCGGACGCACCGATACCTGGTCTGCGTCTCATTTCCTGTTCCTCTGGTCCTCTCTCCTCCGGTTTGCAGTTCTCGTGATAATCCTCACGTGAAGCGCGCCACAAACCCGTCGAACGGCGGGGATGGCCTGGTACATTGGTGAGGCGTGATCTCGACTTATGGACATGCACAGGTTTTGCCCAATCTGCTATACTTTTTTCCAACCTCTTGGACTGCTTCTCCGTTTTCACAGCACAAACAGGAACACCGGTCTGGCGGATACGTTCGTTTAAGGAGGAACGCAATGAGCACGCAGTTGCGGATTGACCGTTCGGCGACAGCGCAGGTTGTACGGGTCTCAGCAGCGCCGCTTCTGACAAAGATTGAAGTGAGTGGCGCGATTGCCGGTCTGGTTGGGGGCGTCACGATGGCAGTCGTAGGTGCAATCCTGGCGATTGCCATGGGTGCAGATCTGTGGAAGGCGCCGAAACTGATCGCAACCTTCGTGCTCGGCTTGAGCGCCACTGCCGGTACAGGCTTTGTCGCCCTGCCGGTGATTATCGGCAGTCTGATCCACCTGGCGCTTTCGGCGCTGTTCGGTGTGCTGTATGGGGTGCTCTCCTGCCGGATCTGGAAGATGCCGCTCGACTACGGTGCGCCGGTGGTGTTCGGATTTGTGTATGGGCTGGCAATCTGGCTGGTTGCGTACTTTGTCGTTCTGCCGATTGTCAATCCGCTGCTGCTGGAAATCTACGCGCCGTCGTTCCTCATTCAGAATATGGTCTACGGTATGATCCTCGGTATGACCTACGCGGCATTCCGATCTGCGCCGTACATTCACTTCGAGACGCGCTCCCCTGCAAAAGCGTAACATTGCTGAATGGAGAGGGATAAGCGGCTGGAACGATTGTTCCAGTCGCTTTTTGTTGTGTTCACCTGTGCAGCGAGTGGAACAGAACGCTGCCTCACAGGAAGCGACGGTGCAGCGGTGCTATCGAGGGCGCATATTCCGTAATCCGATGTCGGCGCGCCCATACCAGCACTGCCCGGCGCGACGGCTGGCGCAGTTTGCGCAGGATGCTATGCACGTGCGCTTCAACCGTCTTGACCGCCAGCCCCAATTCGGCGGCAATCTCCCGATTAGTTGCACCTTCCGCGATGAGACGCAGGACGGCGCCTTCCCGTTCGCTCAACAGCGCCAGGGGCGCTGCTACATCGCGCTGCCAGGCGTCGATGCGCAGGCGCTGTTCCGCACTGAAGACGCGTGCGCCGTCTGCTGCGCCCCGGATCGCCTCGACCAGCGCCGTCGTATCATCGCTCTTGGTGACAAACGCTGCCGCGCCTGCCTCCCATGCTCGCACCAGGTAGACATCCCAATCGAACGCTGTCAGCAACACCGTCGCGCATGGCGATTGCGCGACGATGCGGCGTCCGAGGTCGATCCCGCACTCGTCGCCTAACCGGACGTCGATCACGGCGACATGTGGACGCTCGACCACCAGGCGCTCCAGTGCTTCCGCCGCCGTCCCGGCTTCCGCTACTACCTGCATCCCCTCGTGCACTTCGATCTCTGCGCGCAAACCGCTCCGCACCAGCGGGTGATCGTCCACGAGCAAAATACGCACCATCCGCTGAACCCCTTTCGCGTCTGCTGCGCCCGGCGCCTATTCCGCCTTTTCTTCCTCCTCCAGCGGCGCAGGGCGGAACGGCAGGTGCACCTGCACGCGCGTTCCCTGCCCCGGCTGACTGACGATGTTCCACGTGCCGTCGAGCAGAGCCACCCGTTCGGCAATGCCGCGCAAGCCGTACCCGCCCTCCAGCGCAGTGACCGCCTGCGGGTCGAACCCGACGCCGTCATCGGCGATCTCCAGCATGAGCGTTTCATCCACAACCCTGAGCCGCAGTGCAACCGACCTCGCCCGCGCGTGACGATATACATTGCTCAGCGCTTCGCGCGTGATTGCCAGCATCTGAAGCCCCGTTTCTTCTGGCAGATCCACCTCGTCAAGATCGAGGTCGACCGGAATGCCGGTCAGACGGGTGAAGGCGTCCGCCCCTTGCCGCAGTCGCTCGCTGAATGTGCGCGTATCGAGCGGATCGCGCAGGTCGCGCAGGTAGCGGCGCAACCCTTCCCAGGTCTGCACCGCCTGCGCATAGACGCGCTGCACCTCCTGGCGTCCCCCTTCATCGGCGCTGTGGCGGAGCGCCCCCTTGAGCAGCAGCACGATGCTGTACACCTGCTGCACCGCGTCGTCGTGGAGGTCACGTGCGATGCGCAGGCGCTCCTCGGCAGCGGCGCGCTGCACGGCGAGCCGTCGCTGCGCTTCGACCAGATGCAGGGCATAGGCGCTCAGGGTCAGCAACCCGCCGAACATCATCCCATCGAGCGCCAGCGCAGTGATCACGTGCGCAGGCAGGCGCTGTTGCCACGCGATCCCGCCGTGCCAGGCAACGAGGAGCGCCAGGCTCCCCCACAAGCCGCGTCGCCCAAAGAGATAGGGCGGCATCGTGAGCGCCGCAAAGGTGTAGCGATACAGCGGGCTATGCCAGCCGCCGGTCGCCAGGTTGAGCGTGATCAGGGCGATGGCGTCGCCGCCGACGAACCAGCGGCGATGCATGATTGTCGTCGCCTCCTGCGCCGGACGCAGCGCCAGGATCGTCCAGCCCAGCGTGTAGAGCGCAACCAGGATCAGTTGCGGGATCACCTGCGGCAAACGTTCCGCTTCAATCAGAAAACTCTGCGCCAGCGCGAGGCTCAACGCCGCCCAGCGAAACAGCAGCAGCCACATCAGCCCGATTTCCCGCTGCGCCAGGGAGCGATGCAATGCCTGCCATACGCCCATGGAACCCTCGTCCGCCCGTATCCGACCATACTGTACCATATGCAACAGGCGGATGTCTTCAGGGTTAAACCCTGAATTCAGTTCATTCTCCGCCCGCTTCCGGCGCGGAAGACCGGACCAGCGGCGCCGCCGACCGGTTCGTGCGCGCTGTGCGCTGCAAAGACTCTCCTCAATTCAGGGTTGTTCCCTGATAGACAACGCTCTGCTGTCGTTGTAGACTCCACGTATCAGTGACGCTAGCCAGGAGCGGGGTGGTAGCGGACGACGCCCTCCACTCGCTCTGCGATTGGTTGACGGTACTGCGGGTTATGGTGATAGCGTGTGTGCCGGGTATCTGTACCTGGGAGCAAGCCGGGCTGATCGACGTGTCTGCTCTCACGCTCGCTGGCGTCACCGGCAACCGGTCGGTTGCGCATCGCCCGCCTGTTAGGGCGCGTCTCCACACGTAACAACAGCGATTGGGCGCTGCTCACAGGCTGAGGCTCGATCCAGATGCTGTTGAACCAGAATGGCTGACACACCGATGGGTCATAGCTGTTTTCTCACCGCACACAGTGCAGGTTTGCTCCGTCGCCGTTTCATCACCGTGATTCTGATCGTCGGAATCTTGCAAGGCTGTGCGCAACCGGCGCCGGAGTTGCCTGGACCGTTGCCTGTTCGTGTCCTGGAGGCGCCAGATGCGTGGCCACAACCGCCGCCACCGCTGGCAGTTGATGATCCCCGCGTGCAGAATGATCCGCAGATTCGGCAGCGCCTGCATCTGGAAGACAATCAACCGTCAATCTATCTCCGATCTGCAGAACTGGTTCAACTCTCGCCCTATCCCACGCCAGCACCGTTCGTTCCGCCATCTCGCTCGCCGTTTCAGTTCGGTGGACGGATCACGGCAACGATCATCCCGTACCAGGAGTCAGCCCTGGATCGGCGTGATATGACCCGGACTCTGCATCTCGATCCTGAGCAACCGCTCCGCGGCGTACTGGCGATCGAAGGATCATTCCACATGCACGGTCCAATGCATGACCTTGGGGTGATAGTGCTGTTCGATTATCAGCAGATTGAAGTAACGCTCGGCGGGATGACGGCGCGGGCGCACGTGGTTCGCATCCCGCAGGATCGGGGCGTGCTGTATGATTTTGCCATTCCTGACCGGCTTCCCCCAGGTAACCATACGTTGACTATTGTACTGATGTATGACCCGACTGGTCTCTACACCTCGTATGCCGTGCAAGACATGTATCTCGCACGAGGGCGGCGGGGTCTGACAGGACGCTGGCTGCCGCTTTCCGCGCCGTACGCATGGACGATCCCACTGCGTGTCGGCGCTGATGCCCGGCTGCCTGCGATTGATCTTCAGCATCCTGATCGTCTGCCCATTCCAACAAACTACTTGCACGGACGGCTCAAACTCTCGCGTTCCAGCAATCCGGGTGATGCCATTACGGGAATCGAAAGCCATGTGCTGGCGGCTGACGAAGCAGGACGGCTCTATGCCTTTGTTACATACGATCCGGTAGCGGGCGATCCGCAATTGCAGCAGACGCAGGCGATGCTCAGCGTCTTTCTCGATGATCAGCAAGTTCCCATTGCCGGAACGTTCGCCTATTTCTTCGATGTACACCCTGGCGAGCTGTACCGTATTCCGATTGATCTGCCTATACCAGACGATGGCTATGTTCATACTATCTCCGCTTTCGTCACGTTTTTGCCATTTTTGCCGTCGCAATACTTCGACGGTCCCCAACCCGATTGGTTGACTCTGGCGATGGATCCGCGGAGTGCGCGCGTCGTTCCAGTGGTTCCCAGTCGTGACTGGATTCCGTTCTTCCCGCCACTCACGCAGGAGTAACGGAACTGGTGTGGATAAGGTTCGCCTGTCTGTAAAACACGATCCCAAATTCAGGGTTGTTCCCTGATAGACACCGCTCTGCCGTGGTTGTAGACTCCGGGTGTCAGGGACGCTTGCAGGGAGCGGGAGGGCGCTGGACAACGTCTGGTCGTACGCCTGGATGAAGCGAGCAAAGAGCTGCACGCCACGCCCCCGATGCGCCGTGCCGATGGAGCCGGGTCCTGTAGGAGAACGACGCATACGAACGGTGCGGGGTTGCCAATCGCCATATATGATGATCGACCCCCTGCAGGGCTGGCGCACGGTGAACGTCACCGAGCGACGTACTGGCCGTGATGTTGCCGGGCGGTGGATATTGTCCATAATTACTCGTGCACTGATGTGACTGTCGTCTTAGCCGAGGACAGTCACATCATTACTGTTTCTGATGGCTCTTTCATCAACCAAATCATGGAGCTGCAAATGGGTAGAACGATTGTACATATCTGAAGGAGATTGGATATGAGATGGGGAGTAGCACTCTTGTTCGTGATAGGACTCACAGGCTGTTACGTGAGCGGAACAAGTGGAGAGCGGCCAGGTACAACCACCAGCGCAACTCGTACTGTAACGCAAACGTACACAGTGAATACAGATACAGACAGCTTGACCTATACGCTGACAGTGCCAGCAACATGGATGCTGGTACGCGGAGATGGAGCAGAGCTGCGCTTCCAGGAAGCTATGGCGCCTGCAACTCCCCTTGATCCCAGTGACGATCAGGCATATATCGGAGGGGTCAATATTCTTGACCAGTGTTCGAATGCGTCGACCGTTGACCAGATGTATGCTTGTGTGCTGCCCAATCATAGCACCGACCTCGCCATGAAAGCCGTGACCTCACCGGCGGGAGAAGGACGGGTGTATATGTTAGAACACTCCTACCCGGTCGGAGATCAGCGTCGCTGGTGGGCACAACACGCACTCATTCCTGTTGACCGGTATATTTTCGATATATGGATTCAAGTTGGGCCTGAGACAGCTGATCTGCCGGTTGACGCATTGACGGAAATGGTGAACACCTTTCAAGTTACAGTGAGTCACAACCTTACCCCCTCCACCCCTCGCGTGACGCCAGCGGCGGTGAGCGCGACGCCGGTAGCGGTGCCCGGGCTGAGTGGGGCGACTGCGCTGGCGGCAGGCAATGCGCATATCTGCGCTCTGTTGCAGACAGGGACGGTACAGTGCTGGGGGAGGAACGAGTCCGGGCAACTGGGCGATGGGACGAGCGGGGGAAGCCGCGCGACGCCGGTAGCGGTGCGTGGGCTGAGTGGGGTGACCGCGCTGGCGGCGGGCAGCGCCCACACCTGCGCCCTGCTGCAAACAGGGACAGTACAGTGCTGGGGATTGAACGATAACGGGCAACTGGGTGACGGGACAACCGCTAACCGCGCGACGCCGGTGGCAGTGCGTGGGCTGAGTGGAGTGACCGCGCTGGCGGCAGGCGGCGCCCACACCTGCGCCCTGCTGCAGACGGGGACGGCGCAGTGCTGGGGGTCGAACTTCTCTGGGCAACTGGGCGACGGGACGACGACCGACCGCCTGACGCCGGCGGTGGTGAGCGGGTTGAGCGGGGTGACCGCGCTGGCGGCGGGTTGGGATCACACCTGCGCCGTGCTGCAAACGGGGACGGTGCAGTGCTGGGGATCGAACTTCTCTGGGCAACTGGGCGACGGGACGACGACCGACCGCCTGACGCCGGTGGCGGTGAGCGGGTTGAGCGGGGTGACCGCGCTGGCGGCGGGCGGCGCGCACACCTGCGCCCTGCTGCAGACGGGGACGGTGCAGTGCTGGGGGAGGAACGAGTCCGGGCAACTAGGCGACGGGACAACCGCTAACCGTGTGACGCCGGTGGCGGTGAGCGGGTTGAGCGGGGCGACCGCGCTGGCGGCGGGCGGCGCCCACACCTGCGCTCTGTTGCAAACGGGGACGGCGCAGTGCTGGGGGAGGAACGAGTCTGGGCGACTGGGCGACGGGACGAGCGGGGGATTCCGCGCGACGCCGGTGGTGGTAAGCGGGTTGAGCAGGGCGACCGCGCTGGCGGCGGGCGGTGCGCACACCTGCGCTCTGTTTCAGACGGGGACGGCGCAGTGCTGGGGGGAGAACAGATTTTTGCGAAATTGACAGGCGCGATGGGAAGGCTGCAAACGGGGGGACGGTGCAGCGGGTACTCTCTTTGGTCAGTCAGGCATTGTTACGCTGGGCTCCTCGCCGTTGCCGCGCATGGTGGTCATAATCGCGCCGCAGGTATTCATTTCTGCGCCCACGTCCCGCTTCGACGGAGAGAGAAGGTGTGCACCACGCCGACCGGTTCGTGCGCTGTGCGTTGCAAAGACTCTCCTCAATTCAGGGTTGTTCCCTGATAGACACTGCTCTGTCAGCGTTGTAGACTCCAAGCTGTCAATTGTATCTCAATCTCACGCAGGAGGTCTGCTATGCTTGTGAGAAACATGGCTGTCATCGTCGCGCTTCTCGTGCTGTGGCTATCTCCAGATGCCGGGAGCATTGTGGCGATGCCACATCCGACGCCTGCTCCATCTGAGCACGAAGTGGTGTTTGCGGTTCCTATCGGTCATGGCGGTGTGCGCTATGAGGGTGAACAAGCCGAGATGTTGCCATGGGGTCCGGCGGCTCTGGCTATCGCTCCTGACGGAAGCTTCTGGATTGCTGATACTGTTAGCAATCGATTACTGCGCTATAGTCCTGAGGGGGTTACTCTGAGCGTGCTCGATCTCTCAGGGCACGCAGTTGGCATAGGTGATTTAGAAGTCTCTTCAACCGCGATCTGGGCGCTGGATATTGCTGCAACAACTCCCGTCATACTTCGGATATCTTCCGAAGGCAAGATAGTGGCTCGCTATGAACTTCCCGAGTATCTTCAACGTGAGCATGGTCTGAGCGGCATTGCTCTTATCGATGAAGGTGATGTGGCGGTTGAGCGCGAGGGAGGCGCTTCCCTGTTTCGTCTTACCGAAAGCAGCGGGACAATCGCTTTTACTCCTCTGGAAGGATACACCTATAACAGGCGACTGTATGTTGCTCGTTTCGTCGGTACAGCGCTGGACGACGCTACCCGTGGCGTTGTCATAAGTGGAGATGTCAGCACGGAAGTAGCAGTCACTCATCATCTGGGAGGATTACGCATCCTGGGTGTTCGACCTGATGGAGGCTTCTACCTCGTCGTAGAAGAAGTAACGGTCGATGATGCAGGCGCTATTCGCGTCGACCAAACCGTACGTCATTATGATGCTGGTGGCAGGTTACAGGGTATGGCTCGTGTGCCTCTGGATCAACAATATACATACGTGGCTCATGGTCTTGCCGTCGGACCTGATGGTGCGGTCTATGCTCTGATGACGCACCCGGATCGGGTGGAAGTGCAGCGACTGCGCTTTACACGCACACTCGAGCCGATCCTGATTTCAGGAAGTCCCTATCGAAACAGGCGGGAGCCAGGCGATACGATCATTGCTCAGGGGTGCGTCTCCCGTGACTCCATGATGAACATAGCTAATGCATATGTGAATAACTCCAAGTTTCTCAGTACGACTAACACAGATGGCTCGTGTCCAGGAAGAGGGAAGCCACGTTATCTCGGGGGAGCTGGCAACTACTCAAGCGTAGCTTACGACTGGGGAGGCTGGGATACCGTGAGCGGTTACAATGGGTATATGCATCCTGGCACCTACCAGTCTGGGGATATTGATACTGCTGGGGTTGAGAGTTGCTCGCGCGGCGTAGACTGTTCTGGCTTTGTCAGTCGGGTCTGGCAACTCTCCAGCAAGTACAGCACTTCAACTCTCCCAAACATATCCTGGGAGCTTCCCGCTTCGAGCGATTTGCGTCGCGGAGACATCTTGAATAAGGCAGGCTCCCACGTCATCCTTTTCTCCGATTTTGGATCGAACGGTATCTATGGCTACGAATCCACGACGTACAACGCTTACGACCGGGTTGTATACATGTATAGCGCCTGGAGCCGTCTATCTGGCTATTCACCTCGTCGGTACAATAGCGTATGCCCTTAAGTTGCTGACTCAAAGCGGTGGCGCAGTACGTCTCCGCGCCACTGCTCGTTGCATAGATGCGAGGTTCTTATGATGCGCCATGTCAATGTCCTGTTTCAACGGTTGTTCATCGGTGTCGGTCTGATCTTCCTGACAAGCGGGTGTACAGTCGGTCAGGCCGATACTGCCACTCCTGCGGCATCCACGCCTCCTGCGGTTACCGTCTCCCCGACAGTTGAGCAAGCCAATACTGCCACTCCTGCGGCATCCACGCCTCCCGCAGTTGCCACTCCCCCTGCCGGTGTATCATTTCCTGCGCTGCTCGTTATCGATACTGATCAGCGCACGTTGATGGAGTACCGCAACGGTCAGGCGCAGCAACGCTTCGCTGACCTGACCGAAGGGGGAACCATCCTGGACGGGATGCTCGTTGCGGATGCCGTCGTCATTCTCCAGGAGGGAGGGCTCCGACGTATCCGGTTGACAGACGGCGACTCCCGATTCCAGTCCTTCAATCAGAGGGTGCGTTCTGGCGCGCTCATCCGCGCTGGCGACGATGCTGTGATCTACGAGGCAAAGGTTGATGATCCGCAGGCGGAATTCGGTGTGGGGACTGCAATTGGACTGTATCGAACCACAGATGATTCGATGAAGGCTCTCCTCACACTCGCCCGGAATGTGGGCGTTCTGCATATGACTGCTGACCAACAGCGTCTCTTCCTGCTGCCTTTTGGTCAGGATCCGTCCTTCGGCTCCCTGCTGATCGTCAATATCGGCGATGGGCAGGTGCTCGAGGAACGCGCCATCGAGGGAGAACTGTTTGCGACAATCTCTCCCGATGGACGTCGTCTGGTGACAACGTCTCGCCGCGCTGCATCGGCGGGAGCGCAGGAGGAAGGGGTGCTATTGGACTACGACCTGACTGCTCCGTCTGCCACGCCGCAGATTATCTCCCTGCCGAAGGCGCCGGGCCATGCCTGGCGGCTGACCTGGTCGCCCGACAGTCGTGCATTGTATTTTCTGCTCCGTCCCGGCGATATCTACGATGAACCGGCGACCTCCTTCGGGGTATATCGCCTTGATGCAGCGTCGGGGGTCGTGGAGCAGGTGACGGAGACCGCCCCGGTTGATGCCTTTCTTCGCACTGATGGGCAATGGCTGATGCTCCAGCATAGCGGTGAGCGTCGTGTAACCATGATCAACCTTGCCACCAGATCGTCAACCGTCGTCGACCTGCCGACTCAAGCGATCGTTGTTGGTTGGCGGTAGGGAGCACCTGTGAGGTGTGCTGCTATCCCGGAACGGGCGACTGCGAAGAGCGGGGCGGCGTCGGATGACGCCCTCCGCTCTCTCAGCGAGGAATGGAAGTCAGACTTCCCCTTACACGCAGAACTATCGGAGGATAGGGAGGGATATGCAAAGCTATCGGTTTCCTGTCCGGCTTTTCGCACCTGTCGTTTCGGAAAGGAGCCATGATAACCTCGCAATCCGGACCGGTTGTTCTCGTGGTGGCGGATGATCTGCAGCGGCGCGAACAGCTGGCGGCGCTCCGCCGCCTTCGTCCGACCATCGCCATCGCGCACCCGCGCGGTCCCCTGGCGCGGCAGCTCTTCATGGACCTGCTCGCATGCGACGATGCAATCGACCCGTTGCCCTGGCTCATCAGCGCACGCGCGCAGACCGTCGCGCTGCTGGCGCTGGCGCTGGCGCTGGACTTTGCGACGAGCTGCGCGGCGTCTCGCAGCAATGAACGCCGCGCGCTCGCCGCCGCCAGCGACGCGGCGTGGTCGGCCGCCATGCGGGAAGCGGACGCGCGCAGTCGTGCGCTGTTCGGGCGGTTGCTGACCGCGTCGGACGCGTGGATTGCGCCCGACCGACTCGTTGACCGAATCGCGGATGCGCGAGACGCCGATGCGGTGCGTCGGCGCCTGAGTCAGATGCGCGCGCGGAGCGAGTTGCCGGTCGAGACCACGCCGCAGCGCTCCCTGGTCGAGCCGACGATCGCCGTCCTCCTGGCGGACCTGTTGCGCTTGCCGGATGCGGTCGACCCAGTCGCGTGGCTGGCGACCGCCCGTGGTGAAGCCGTGGCGCGCCTCAGTCTGGACGCGATGCTCCGGCAGGTGATGCCGACGCCTCAGCACCTCCTGGCTGAACGCGGCGCGGAGGTCCGTCCGCCGATCCGGCCGCGCCTGCGCGTGCGGGCAGGATCGCTCATCGCCCGGCTGGAACGGATGGAGTTCTACGCCAACTGTTTCCGTCTGCATTTCCGTGCGCGGATCATCAGCGCCGACGCGGCGAAGATGATGTTCCAGTCGTTCACGCCCGATGCCCTGACCAGGTGGAATGGCGTCACCCGGGTGGTCGATGACGCTGGATACAGGTATGTGGTGCAGATCGAAGACTATGAGGTGATGAACCAATGCTGGTGGTGGCGGCAGGAGCTGACCCTGGTGTGCTGGCCGGCGCTAGACGCCGCCGCGCGCAGCCTGACGCTGCACCAGCAGCCAGCTGCGCTGGCGCGGTACCGAATACCGCGGATCGGTGACCAGATGGTCCCGCTCGCAATGCCGGAACTGGGTGCGCTCCAGGTGCGCATTCCGCTGCCACATTGATAGGAGCGGCTCTTCTTGGGGTTGAGCCGACGAATCCGCGCCCAACGTCCCGCGTCGACGGAGCGCGAAGGCGCGCACCGCGCCGACCGGTTCGTGCACGCTGCGCGCTGCAACGACTCGCCGCAATTCAGGGTTGTTCCCTGATAGACACCGCTCTGCCGTGGGTGTAGACTCCGGGTGTCAGGGACGCGCGCAGAGAGCGGGGTGGTAGCGGACGACGCCTGGTCGTGCATCTGGATGAGGCGAGCAAAGAGCTGCACGCCACGCCCCCGATGCGCCGTGCCGATGGAGCCGGGTCCTGTAGGAGAACGACGCATACGAACGGTGCGGGGTTGCCAATCGCCATATATGATGATCGACCCCCTGCAGGGCTGGCGCACGGTGAACGTCACCGGGCAGCATATCAGTCGCAATATTGCCGGGCGGGTGCGCCTGCTTGCGGACGAAGACTATCCTAAGGCCAAGCGGATTGTTCTGATCGTTGACCATGTTGACATCAGAATTTACTCTTGAGACTCTGCTCTTGCAGAATATGTAGTAGGTTAATTCCAGCCACCGCAGCATACTTGAATGAAAGGATACAAAAATGCGACTCACGGAATTCTTTACACATCCCGTTGGTTCGCTTGTCTTATTGCTTCTCCCCCAAATGCTACTAGGGTTCCTGTTCGTCCTCGCCGGGGCTACCAAGCTGTCAAACCGAACTGATTTTGAGCAAGTGGTGGCAAGTTACAGGTTGGGCGGGCCTACACTTGCAAAATTCATTAGTTTTTCGCTACCCGCCATTGAGTTGACAGTTGGTCTGCTACTTCTTGGTGGTTTATTTACTCCCTTCGCCACAATTCTCACCTGGCTACTACTTGCAACCTTTCTCGCGATAGCGGTATACAATGCGGCAACCAAGAAGTCCGGGGGCTGCGGCTGTTTTGGCTCGCTGTCCGTGGCTGAATTTGGATGGAAAAGTATTGCAATCCGTAATCTTCTCCTCCTTGCTGGTGCATCTCTTATGTTGGCAGCGCTCGCGCTTCAGGTTTCATATCAGTTTTCAGTATTCAATGTTGCTATTGGAGTGCTATTGGCGATTGCTGGTCTCATCTTGGGTTTGTCACAAGGTAATGCTGTCGCCACCCAAAATGTTACCTCAGGTGTGACAGGACGACGTGGATTTCTGCGTTATGCTGGAACTGCTGTTGTAGGTTCCCTGGCAAGTATCGCATACAGTTCACCTGACAAGGCTACAGCAGCATCAGCAGGCACTATTGTTCGTAGCGAAGAAAAAGTGAGCTCGCTGGAGGAAGCCATGCGCCTGTCCCCCGCGACACTTTTAGTACCTAAGTCAACAGACTATGTGCTTAATGAGGTAGGGGTCTTTCGGGACTCTAAAGGCAACGTAACGGATGTACTCCTCCACTATACGAGTAGTACAAGCGCGGTGATTTTCGTTGATTTTCGACCAAGAGCAGATAAGGCAGCAACGCTTGATAATCCCACTGAACTAAGGCAGATCCAGGGACGGTCAGTGCAATTCTCTATTGCCTCATCGAACCTGCGAGTGGTGATGGCTTCTTGGATTGATGCGGATTGGACCGTTGCGGTCGTAGGTTTTGGGGCAACCACAGACGACCTTGTTTCTATCATCAAATCCATGTAGAAAGGGGGGGTAACATGAGAGAGTCGTTACGCCTGATGGCAGCCGCAGCGCTCATACTTTTTGGCTTGGGGACAACTACCAGACGTGCTGTAGCTCAAAGTTGTCCTTCTCCTTGTAATGGATTTGGATGTCCAGGTCT
>Ga0308399_1000377_pt1 | contig 15866 bp, 12 predicted proteins | sample HotsprSampOS1260_FD_202367 | JGI IMG/M metagenome (GOLD analysis project Ga0308399, IMG submission 202367) | Hot spring phototrophic mat microbial communities from Octopus Spring, Yellowstone National Park, Wyoming, United States - 20060914_OS12-60 ... | reverse complement strand
GAATGCGCTCCGTCAACGGCGGGTGGGTGGCAAACCATTCCACCCCGGAGCGACGAAACGCCGAACTGAAGAAAAGATGCGCCGCCTCCATCGCGTGTGGATTGTCAATGCGCGACCCGTACACCAGGCCCCCAATCTTGCGCAACGCGCCGGCCAGCCCCGGCGGGTTGCGCGTGAATTGCACCGCCGCCGCATCCGCCAAAAATTCCCGTTGCCGACTCACCGCCGCCTGAATCAAACGCCCGAACACCACCCCGATCCACCCCAACACTATCAACAACAAACCCAAAATCGGCAGCGGATTGTTTCGGCCCCGCGTCCGCAACAACACCCGACCCACCTCGGCCAGACAAAAAATCCCAAAGATCCACCCGATCAACCGCAGGTTCAGGCGCATGTCGCCGTTGAGGATGTGGCTGAACTCGTGCGCAATGACCCCCTGCAACTCGTCGCGATTCAGCAAACGCAAACACCCACGCGTCACCCCGATGACCGCGTCGTGCGGCCCGAAACCAGCGGCAAAGGCGTTGATCCCCGGCTCCTGGTCTAGCACATAAACGGGCGGCACCGGCAACCCAGACGCCAGGGCCATCTCTTCCACCACGTTCAACAACCGGCGTTCCTCCAAATCCCGCGTGTCAGGCCGTACCAGCCGCCCACCCAACGCCTCGGCCACCACCCGACCGCCCGCACGCAGCGTCGTTATCCGGTACAGGCTGCCCAATGTCACCACCAACAACGTCCCTGCCGCAGCAAACCCGAACAATTGGGGATGCCACCAACGCCACGAACGCGTCGGACCGTGGCCGAGATCCGCGGAACCCACGCCAAACACCAACAGCAGGCATAAATACACCGCCACCGTGATCCCCAGCACCGCCAACGCGAAGTACACCAGCAGCCGCCGTGTCCGCCGACGTGCCTGCTCCTGCGCCTCGAAAAAGTCCATGACCGTCGCCCGCTGCCTTCCGCTTCAATCCCCTACAAGTAACTTGACTTCAACTGGCTCGACCCGACACGGGTCGAATGTGGGCCGGCCTTGCAGGTTACCCCCATGCCAACCCAACCTCAGGCAAACGAGACCTTCGGGGCTTCGCGTTCCTCCGGTTTCTGGATCTGGAACAGTTCGGCCGGACCAAAATTGAACATCCCAGCCACCAAATTGCTGGGAAACCGTTCCCGCTCTGTGTTGTAGGCCATCACCGCGTCATTATAGGCCTGCCGGGCAAAAGCCACCTTGTTCTCCGTGGAGGTCAGCTCCTCCATCAACTGCGACATCGTCTGATTCGCTTTGAGGTCAGGATAAGCCTCCGCCAAGGCAAACAACCGGCCCAACGTACCGGCCAGCGTCCCTTCGGCGGCAATCAGCGCCTTCATCGCCTCTGGATCCGCCGGGTTGGCACCCACACGCCCACTGGCCTGCAGCGCTGCGTTGCGCGCTGCAATCACCGCCTCCAACGTCCCCCGCTCGTGCTTCAAATACCCCTTGGCCGTTTCCACCAAGTTCGGGATCAGATCGTACCGCCGTTTGAGCTGCACGTCGATCTGTGCCCACGCATTCTTGAACCGGTTGCGCAGGGTCACCAATCGGTTGTAAATCCCAATCAACCAAAACACCGCTAGGGCCAGCACTCCCAGCCCTGCCAGCAATACCACCACAGGTCCGATCATGGGCGCTCCTTTCGCTTTGAGATTGCCCCACAGCTAGGCCAAACCGTCGCCCGTGGCAACAGCAAAACCGATCCCAAGCCCCACGCACTGAGGCCTTCCCCTCGGTTCGAGCACAGCGCACCCCAAGCCGAAACCGCAGCCATGACAGTGCATCCCTCCAAACCGATCAAACCGCTGGCTGAACCCTTGGCCGGCTGGCCGCCAGCCGCAGGTCCCTGCCCCGTGCTTTCCGCCGCGCTCTCACACTCACACGCACGAACCACCGCCCCCCACTGCGCACCCACCGATGAGCCCGGCAATTGACTGCGCATTTCGAGCGGTTCGACACTTCCGAGTGCCGCCACCCACCCACGGAGTCCTGTGAAGACTGCCCGCTGGCTTCCCTGCCTGCGCAGGACCTCTGCATGGCTTCCCAATCCCTGCCCTCTCTACCACCCCATCCCAAACCACCATGCCCTCTCCCCTTCCTTCCCCTTGGCGCCCGCTCTCCTGGAGCAAAGATCCTCTGCAGCGCCGCTTCGCGCGTTCGCCGAATCGTTTCCACATCGGCAGCCCCAGCACCGGCCCCCAAGTCACTTGACCCCGCCTCCGAATCATGCTTCATTCGGGCGTGCGCCGGATCCGGCTAGCAGACCGCATGCGCCGTACGCTGGGCCTCCTGATGGGGGCTCTGTGGCTTTGGATCCTCGCCAGCGCCGCCCTCAACAACCTCGGCGACCACCATCACGGAACCGCCTCGGGCTCCGCCGCCACCTGTGGGTCCTGCACCATCACCCTCGGGCTGATCGAATCTCCAGCCCCCGCTGCCACCGGCCCCACCCCGCAGTCTTTCACCCCGGCACCGCCCCCCCCCCCCCCGACCGCGCCGGTCGTCGATCCCGTTCACCTGCCGCACAGTCGCGGCCCTCCCCCCTCCGTCTCGGCTTACTGAGCCGTCCCAACACGTACACCCCGGACCGATCTCCCCGGGGCCGACCACTGGTCCGTGTATGCCTCCCGGGCCCTCGTCATGGAGGCTCCAGAGCTAACTGCTGCGAACCGCTGCTAAACCATAAGAACTTTGCACCGATAGCTGAAAATGCTTATGAAATCACCCCTTGCTGCTGCGTGGACCTGCGCCGTTCTGTGGGCCGCAGTCCCCACCCTAACCGCGGCCGGCCCGGAAACCGACCGCATCCAGTCCCTGGAAACGCGCCTGCAGACCATGCAGGCCCAGTTCGAACAGATCATCCAGGAACAACGCCGACAAATCGAGACACTCCAACGCGAATTGGCCGCGCTGAAAAAGAGCGCCGCCGCGGAGGACACCACCACAGCGCCAACTGCGCCGCCTCCCGAACCCACGGCGCCGCCGGACGGTTTAGCTCCCCGAGCCGTCTCTCCGGCCGCCTCCCCCTGGCGGATCGGCAGTGGCACAGCCTTTGTGGACGTGAGTCTGGTGGGTACCTTTGCCGCCGGGACCTCCACGGCCCGGGACATCGAAGGCGGACTTCAACCGGGCGGACACGACCCCAACCAGCGCGGGTTCACCGTCCAAGGGGTGGAACTGAACCTCGCCGGAACCGTGGACCCTACTTCCGCGCCAACGCCAACCTCCTCTACAGCCTGAATGCGGAAGGAGAGTCGGAGTTCGAGCTGGAAGAAGCCTGGATGGAAACCCTCCACCTGCCGGCCGGACTGCAGATTCGGGCGGGCCAGTTCTACAGCCCGTTCGGCCGGATCAACGGTCAGCATCTGCACCAGTGGGGATTCGTAGACGCCCCTCTGGTCGTCGCACGACTCCTTGGGCCGGACGGCCTGCGCAATCCGGGCGCACGCCTTTCCTGGCTCCTGCCCACGCCGTTCTACTCGGAACTGTTTGTAGCAGTCCAAAACAGCCGCGGTGACGGAGCCGTGCCTTTCCGCGCCGGAGGACACGTCCACGGGCACGAAGCCGAGGAAACACTGCCCCTCGGCTTCCGACCCGCCGAGAATGACCGGGGCATCTCCGCATGGAACGACCTCCTCTGGACAGCGCGATACGCCGTTTCCACCGACCTAACCGATCAACAAACCCTGCTTCTGGGCACCAGCGCCGCCTTCGACCCCAACGCCAGCGGCGCCGAAGGCCAGCCCGACACCCAGATCTACGGAATCGACCTCTTCTGGAAATGGAAATCCCCCCGTGCCCACGCAGGATTCCCCTTCGTCTCCTTCCAGGCTGAAGGTCTGGTCCGGCGCTATCAGTTGGGCGCCTTCGACTGGGCGGAGCCCGCCGAGCACGGCCAGCACTTCCTGGCCGACGCCCTCACGGGCCAACCAGCCTTCCTTCCCCAGGAAACCGTCACTGACTACGGCTTCTACACGCAACTGCTCTACGGGTTCCGACCCCGCTGGGTGGCCGGCCTGCGCTTCGACTACGTCGCCGGCAGCCGCGGCGATTACGAAAAAACCGACTGGACCTTCGACGGAGAACCGGTGGGCCGCGACCTGTTGCGGCGCCAACGTTGGCGACTTTCCCCCAACCTCACCTGGTACCCCAGCGAATACTCCAAGCTGCGCCTGCAGTACAACTACGACAAGCGCAAGGACATCGACGACGATCACTCGATCTGGTTCCAATTCGAACTGTCCCTCGGCGCTCACGCCGCGCACTCGTTCTGACCGGAGGTTCTCCTATGCCTCGCAGCGTACTCCAATGGCTCTGCCTGGCGCTGTTGCTGTTCAGCAGCACCCTGCCACTGCAGGCGCGGCTCAAGGTGGTTGCCACCACAGCCGATCTGGCCGCACTGGCCCGGGCCGTGGGCGGCCCCCACGTCGACGTCCTCACCCTGGCCCGACCCACCGAGGACCCCCACTTCGTGGATCCGCGCCCGAGTTACTTGGTGCGGCTGTCGCGAGCCGACGCCCTCGTGCACGGAGGCGCCGGACTCGAATCCGCGTGGCTAACACCCCTGCTCCAACAGGCCCGCAATGCCCGCATCCTCCCCGCCGCCAAAGGCAACGTCGCCTGCTGCGAAGGGGTCACCCTGCTGGAAAAACCAGAACGACTCGACCGCGCCCACGGCGACGTTCATCCGGCAGGAAACCCTCACTACCTGACCGACCCGGAAAACGCCCGTATCGTCGTCCACCACCTGGCCGATGTACTCGCGGAATTGGACCCTGCCCACGCCGCTGACTACCGCGCCAATGAACAAGCCTTCCTGGCTGCACTGGACCAACGGCTCGCCCGGTGGCAAGCGCGGCTCCGCCCCTTCGCCGGTGCCCGCTTGGTCGCCTATCACAATGCCTGGCCCTACTTCGCCCGCCGATTCGGCCTGCGCATCGACCTGTTCCTCGAACCCAAACCTGGCATCCCCCCTTCCGCCGCCCACCTGGCCTCCGTCATCGCAGAAATGAAAAAAGACGGCGTGCGTGTCATCCTGCTGGACCCTTACCAGGACCGGCGGACCGCCGAGACGGTGGCCCGCGCCACCGGAGCTCGGATCGTACCCGTCTCCCAATACCCCGGCGGCGTTAAAGGTACCGAGGCCGGGTACCTGGAGCTGATGGACTACCTCGTGGAAGCCATCGCTGCCGCATTGGAAGCCTCCACCTCCCGCAGCGAAACCTCCGCCCCATCGCCATGAGCCCATCGGATCCCCAGTGGCGGGAGATCTGGACCCTAATGGCCGCACCCTTGGCCGCGGCCATCCTCCTGCCCGGCCTGCTTGTCTACTACGGACTGCACATCCTCCAGCGCGGCATCATCTTTGTGGACCTGGCCCTGGCGCAGGTCGCAACTCTGGGCACCTGCGTCTGCGTGCTGTTGGGTCACGAAGCCACCGACATCCACGCCTATCTCTGGTCGCTGGGATTCACCATGATCGGCGCCCTGCTCTTCACCTATCTGCGCGAGCCGCCCCATGGCCGAGTCCCCCTGGAAGCCCTGATCGGCATCGTCTACGTCGTGGCCGCCGCTACCACCATCCTGCTACTGAGCCATGCTCCCCACGGCCGCGAAGAACTCCAGAAGACCCTGGTAGGCGACCTCCTCACCGTCAGTTGGCCCGCCCTCTGGCGAATGGCCGCGCTCTACGCATGCATCGGCGCTGTCCACTGGATCTGGCGCCGCTCCTTCCTCCAGTTGAGCTTCGACCGCACCCACGCAGAGGCAGCCGGACTGCCAGTGCGTCGCTGGGATTTCTGGTTCTACTTCCTGTTCGGCCTTTTTGTCACCACCTTCGTCCACCTCGGCGGCGTACTGCTGGTGTTTTCCTACCTGATCATCCCCGCCGTGTGTGGGCGCCTCTTCACCGGCTCACTCTCTGCGGCTCTCCTGATTGGTTGGGGGATCGCAATCCTCGGCGGCCTGAGCGGTCTCGCCGCCTCGTACCAATTGGACGTGCCCGGCGGTGCCGCTGTGGTCTGCATGCTCGGCTTCCTGTTGGCCGCCTCTTCCCTGATCACGGCCCTGCTCCGTTCTTACTTGCACACCCCACCCCAGGACGCTGCCACCCCACGGTCCTGATCCGCTCTTTCTGAAAAACGAGGCCTACCACGGCTTTCGCGCCAAGCCCAAAGAAACCCCGGCTCATCTCAGTGCTCTCGGCCTGCCCAGACTCAAACCCGACAGCTCGATAGGGGACAAGACATCTCGCAAAATCTGCGGCCGCAGCGCTTTGGGGAGCCGCACGCGCCCTATTCAACGCGCCGTCATGAGTCGGCTTGGAATCCCAGCCTCCACTTTCAAATGGCCGTGCGCCCAACGGAACCAGCCGCCCTGCATTCCGTTTTTCGAAACCGGTTTTCGAAAGGCCTGCCTCCGCAACGGTTCCGAGCCCTGGCCAAACTCAGCCCTTCAACGGTAATCGCGCGCCACGCACGGATGATACCAGAGCCGCTCGTGCTTCAACCGGCAAGGACGACTTCCACACCGTCCCGGTTTGGTAACCGGACCGCTGGTGGCCTCTGTCCGGTCTGAGATCGCTGCGGGGTTTCATAGTTGCGAGGACGAGGCTGTCAACCGGCCAGGTCCACAACACCACCAGCAAGCAGGCGCACTCCACACGCTTCGCGACCCTGAAGGCGCCGTGCGGAGTCGCGGCAGCGCATGCAGTGCGGCGGCTTGCCGCCGCTATCGGAACAGAAGTGCCCCCACCCTCGCACACAGCCAGGTCGCTGAGGTGCTTCCGTCTCCCGGGGCACCTGTAGCTCCCATACCTCTGGCGTGCCCTACAAATTTCCACGGACCGGCTCAGGGTGGAACCCGGTTATCCAGCCTCAGTCGCTCCGCGGGCTCCGACCCACCCTGGCAGTTGCAAGAAATCCTGGCGGCTCTGCGCGCGGTGCGGTCTCGATAGGGTATTCGTCCGTGGCCCGCCGTCCTTGAAAAACAATCCCGCGCGTTAGGCGCGACCAGTGGTTGTTCCTTCTGCCTATGCTCCGGAAGCAACCCAGCTTTTGGAGTTCGCCTGCCGTCGAACGCCCCCGGGCGCGTCCAGCGTATTGCAGTGTAGCTGCCATGCAGTCGTGACGGCCCACTTTCGTCCACCGACCGGCCCAGGGTTAGCTTGGAAGGATTCCCGGGGGGCATCACGGCACTCCGGGGCCGGACCGGACCTCACACCCGCGGTACCACGAAGGTTTCCCCCGCCCGACGCAACGCCAGTCGGTCCGGCTCGGCCGCCAAGGCCGCCTCCAGGCGCTGCCGCGGCTCCTCTACCGGTTCGTCGCTCAAGATGAAAGTCTCATGATGCATGGGCACAAAGAAACGTGCGCCAGCAGCATCGGCCATCCGCACCGCTTCCTCCGGCGTGCAATGATTCCAAATCCAAGGCCGATACGCCGCAATCGGCATGATCGCAGCCGCGTACGGGCCGCCCGATCGCAACCGCCCGAAAAGCTCCGTGTAGGCCGTGTCACCCCCGAAAATCAGCGCCATGCCCTCCCGACGTAACACATACCCGTTGTATCCCCGAGGACGATCGTTCGGCCAACGCTGTCCCCAGTGTTTAACCTCGAAGGCCTCGATCCGAAGTTCCCCCGCACCCGCTCGCACCGTGACGTGGTCGCCCCAACCCAGCTCGGTAATCCGCCGTCCCCCGGCCTCCACCACCAAATCGACCGTGTCGCGGGCAGCGACCACCGGCACCGGCCGCCGCAAAACCTTGCGCAACGTCCGCAGGTCCAGGTGATCCATGTGCGCATGCGACAGCAGCACCAGGTCCAAAGACGGCAGCTCGTTCACCCGCAACGCTGGCGCTACCAACCGCTTCGGCCCCACCGTCCCCAACCGAAGATCCACACCAATCCGCGAAAAGAGTGCCGGGTCAGTCAAAATCCACACCCCGTAGAAATTCAACATTACCGTGGCATGCCCCAGCCAGGCCAGCGTCACCTGCTCCGAGGACCATTGTTCCGGATTGGGCCGAAACGGCGCCGGCGCCATCGGACGCCCGCTCTCCCTCAACAGTCGTCGGGCCCACCGGGCCGACCGTCGCTGTGAGGTCGCCACCCAAGTAGCCAGCCCGGCCGTGCCGAGTCCCATCACCGCCAGCGTCCACCCCACAAACTTGCGTCGGTTCCACCGCATGCCAGCAACTTGTTCACACCGCTCCCCTTGTCAATCTGGCAACCTCGATCCGGCGTCCTAGCCCGGGTCCACCCCGTCCCGGCTGGCCGGGCCGGGAGCCGTGCGGTAGACCGCATTCACGCGCTCTCAGAAGTCCAACCGTAGCGAGAGCCGAACCACGACCCCCGAGGCCCGAACCGGGAGCCAGAATCGCTACAGGGCTGAGGGAAAGAAAATCCGCACGCGGCACCAGGTTACCACGGCCCCATTCGTGGGCCTCTAGAATGGCAACATCCCACACACGGGCCCGGCGGTAGGTCGTTCGACACGGCACAACGAGCCGGACATGCCACCGAAGGTGCCCCGGAAACTCGAATCTCAAAGCCAGCAGGTACAGTAGCGGCCCCGGCCCTTATACATCGCAAATCTGAATGGCTTGCCGCAGCGAGGCCAGTTTGTCAGGACGAGCCGGCACAAACTCTTGGGCGACAAAGCCCTTGAAACCCGTGGCCACAATGGCCTGCATGATCCGCGGATAGTACAGCTCCTGGGTCTCGTCGATCTCGTTCCGACCCGGCACGCCACCCGTGTGATAGTGGTCGATGTATCGATGGTTCTCGCGGATGGTGTCGCAGATGTCCCCTTCCATGATCTGCATGTGGTAGATGTCGTAGAGCAACTTGAATCGCTCCGAGCTGAGCCGTTTCACCAGCTCCACACCCCAGGCAGTGTGATCGCACATGTAATCCCGGTGATCGCGCTTGCTGTTGAGCAGTTCCATGCAGAGCGTAACCTTGTATTTCTCAGCTATCGGAAGGATCCGTTTCAGGCCCCGGACACAGTTTTCCAGTCCCTGCTCATCATCCAACCCTTCCCGATTCCCGGAGAGGCAAATCAAACGCTCAAAGCCCGCCTCCGCCGTCTCCTTGATCCGCTGTTCGTAGGCCTGCACCAATTTGTCATGGTGTTCCACCCGATTCCATGCGCGGGTGATGCCGCCCAGCCCGTCGATGGTCGGATTGCTCACCATGGAGCAAACCAGCCCGTATTTCTTGACCGTTGCAAACTCGTTGGGGCCCAGCAGGTCGATGCCTTCCAGGCCCATCTCCTTGCCAGCCCGACAGAGCTCCTCCAATGAAATCCCGCTATAACACCAGCGACAGGCGCTGTGTCGAATGCGTCCCTTCAATTTGACCGGGGCCGATTCCTGGGCAACCAACGGGACCGGTAACGCAGAGGCCGTAGCCACAACCGCCGCCGTTCCGGCCATCGTCTTCAAGGCAGATCGACGAGTCATGCGCGCGCTCATGGCTCCAGTTTCGCAGAAGCCGCCGCTCCCAGTCCACCCCATTTTCAAGCCCTGCCCCCAGCCGGCCCAGCCGGCCAGCCCAGCCTCCCCCGGCCGGCCTCTCGGCCTGGTACCAGCCCAGCCCTGCTGCGATTCAATTCAATCGTGCAACGTGAGCACCTCGATCCGCTCCGGATCGCTCAGCCCCAACTCCAGCAGGGCCGCGTTGTCGTAGAGCTCCCGGTTCACCGGCGGATGCGCAATACCCAGCATTCGACGTTGCCGCTCCAGCTCCCGCAAAGACAGCACATCCAGCGCCACGGGGTCCCGACTTACCCGCACCTCGTTCAACTCCGTCGAATAATGCAACAGCCCGCGTCGCCCCCCGAGATACTGACACAGCAAGCCATCCACCACGCAGAGCACCAGCCGGTCAGCCAGTTGGGGCAGCGCCACAATCTCCGGTACCGCCTGCGCCAACCGGGCCGCCTCCCCCTCGAACCGCTGGAAATTGTCCACACTACTCATCGCCAACGTATACAGTACACCCGTGACCCCCGCCTCCACGTGCGCCACCATCGGACTGACCACCACCAGGCGCGTCACCCGCTGCGTCAACAAACGCGTCACATGTGACTTGCGTCCCGCCCCCGGCAAATGCTGCCCAAACTCCAGATCCCCCCAAACCAGATTGCCCAACAAAGGCGATTCATAGGAAACTTCCGGATCAAACCCCGCCTCCACGGCACCCGCAAGTTCCACACCGTAGCGGCGCGCCAGTTCCTCGAAGCCAGCCCGACGCAGGTCGTCGAGATATTTGTCCCAAACCACGATGTTGGAAGCGGGCACCCCGGCGGCCAGGAGCCCCTCGATGAGCGCCGCTACCACGGCCGGTCGGGTCCCAAACGTCGGTCCCAAGGCTGCGTACACCTTCACCCCCACCACGTCCCCCGTCGACACGAGGCTGCGCCAAGCCGAGGCCACATCCGGCTTCTCCGTCAACCGGCACAACGCTCGCTCCACCATCCGGCGCACACGGGCCTCATTCGGTTGGTAGGTCTCCATCGCCCGCGGATCATGGACCACCACCACCCGCACCGGTAGGCGGGCCCCACCCGACATGGCTGCCGCGCAAAAAACCACCCAGCCTAGGACCAGCGCCCACGCACCGCCCCAGCCCAACCACTGTGTCCACCATGAACCTGCGTTTCTTGACACTTCAAAGGTAAGAATGCTACCACCGGCCCCGATGGTGGCCACGAAAAAACGGGCGGCCGCGTGCCCCTTGCTCCTGCTCCTGACAGCAGTAGCCGTCTGGACCGGCTGCACTCCCGCCGGCCCCAAAGCCCTTCGCCAGGGCCAACGCAGCCTGGCCGCCGGCGACCTCACCAATGCCCTTTCCCACCTCCAGCGTGCCTTGGAACTCCTCCCCACCAACGCCCTCGCCTGGAACGAATACGCCGTCGCCTGCCACCGCGCCGGCCTCCTCTCCAACGCCGCCGCTGCCTACCAAAAAGCCCTGCAGCTTCATCCCGACCTCCTCGAGGCCCGTTACAACCTCGGTTGCCTCTGGATCGAAACCGAACGCTGGGAAGCCGCCCGTTCTGCTTTCACCACCTACACGTTGCGCCAACCCCAGAACCCCGAAGCTTGGTGGCGACTCGGCCTGACCGAACTGCGCCTGCGTCAACCCGCTGCCGCCGAACGTGCCTTCCAAGAAATGCTCCGCCTCCAGCCCGGCGACCCCCGCGCCTTCAACGGCCTGGGCCTGGCCGCACTCCAGCGCCAACGCACCCAAGATGCCCTCCGCTATTTCACCGCCGCCCTCCAAGTACGCTCCAACTACCCCGCAGCCCAACTCAACCTCGCCATCACCTTACACCAGTACGCCCGCAACCCGGCCGCCGCCCTCGAACAGTACCGGCGTTACCTCGCGCTCCAGCCCCGCCCCCCACACTACGAGGCCGTCCTCGACACAGCTCGCGCACTTGAACTGACCCTGACGCCCCCAGCACAGCCCACCAATCTCGTAGCCACCACCCAGCCTACCCCAACCACCAGCCCAGCGGCCCCACCGCATCCCGCCAGTGCGCAGCCCGTCCAGACCCCCGCTTCACACCTCTCCACCGAAGCAACCGCAACTCCCAAACCACCCCCACAGCCCACCGCTGAACCGCGACCGCCTACCCCAACAGTGGCCAAAACCGAAACCCTACCCCCCCGCACCGCCCCATCCCCTGCAGCCCCGCCGCAAATCACGGTACGACCCGAGCCCGTCCCAGCCCCGACCACAGCCAAACCTGTCGTTCCCTCCGAACCGTCCCCAGCCACACCCAGCCGTCCCACACCGGCAGCGACTTCGCCACCCACCGAGGAAACCACCCTCGCCGCACTGCCTACTCCCCAGCCCACTCCAACCCGCGAAGTCGAAGTCGTCCCACCTCAGCCCGCCGACGCCCCGCGACGCACAACCCGATGGTGGGACCGAGTTAATCCAGCCCACTTGCTCAAGCCCGGGCCAGCCACACCCCTGCGGCCCACACCATTACCGTCGGTTACCACCCCGCCCCCAGCCACCGATTCCGCCGGCACTGCCCCATCCCCAGCACCCAGCCCGGCGCCCGCAGTCCAACCCGCACCCGTCACCCGGGCGGCTCCCTTGACCACCCAGCCCGAGCCGCCGCCGCCCGATTACCCGCGTTACACTTATCGCCGCCCCCAACCCCCGGCCCCCGGCGATTTCAACACCGCCAATGCATGGTTCGCTCGCGGCCTGGAAGCCCAACGCGACGGTCGCCTCATGGACGCCCTCCAAGCCTACCAAGCGGCCATCCAGGCCAACCCCGCCTTCTTCGAAGCCTATTACAACTTTGCCCTCGCCGCCCTTCACGCCGGCCGCATCCGCGACGCCCTCGACGCATCCGAATACGCCCTGGCCCTCAACCCCAACTCCCGCGACGCCAGATACAACTTCGCCCTGGCCCTCCGCCAAGGCGGCTTCTACCTCGACGCCGCCGAGGAACTCGAACGCCTCCTGACCCGCCACCCGCTGGACACCCGCGCCCGCTTGGCCCTCGCCAACCTCTACGCCCAGCAACTGCGCCAACCAGCCCGCGCCCGACTCCACTACCAACGCCTGCTTGAACTCGATCCCCGGCACCCGGAAGCCGAAGCCATCCGTTACTGGTTGGCCCAACACCCCGGATGAGCGGAGCCGTCCACACCCCATATCACCACCGCTGCTCAGAAACGATCCAAAAGCCGCCCCCCACAGCCAATTCACGAAGCAGGCGCAAGCCTGAGTTGGCCGACCTAACAAGCTGTCCAAAACAAGGGCCGTTTCTCGGAGAGGGCCATTCAGGGAGGCTGGTTTCTTACCGGATTGTGCCGGATCCAAACCGAAGGTCGCTCCCTGGCCTCGGTCCCAGCAGCGTGAGCACCTTCCGCGGCGCCTTCTTTGCACCCGCGGCGGCGCTGGCTGGCTCACCCCGGGCTTTTGACCCAGCGGCCGCCAGGCTCAACCGCACCGTCCGCAGCAGATTCTAGCCAGCCAGCACCAACCACCGCTCCCCGCCCGTACCACCGTGCCGACACCACAGCGCATCGACCTCCATAAACAAAAGCCGCGCCACCTCGACCGAAAGCACTCGCTCGGACTTCCAGGCCAAGACGCTGGGATGGAAACTGCTTGGGCGGAACTGGCGCTCCACGAGTCTATCGGACTTAGTACGTCTCACATCGGTAACAAGTTGCATATGTACCTGTCGATCCTTCGCGCCACAATGTCTCGCCGTTGATGATCACGCACTTACCTCGAAAGCCCGACCTGCTCCTAGGAACCCCGGCCAACGCCGATGGTAGCGGACCGGTTCGCAGAAGAGCTGCTTGCTAGGGACGCTGTAGTGCGCCATCTACACCCGGGCTTCAGCCGTGGCTCCGGGCGCTGCTGGGCCGACCCCGTTCTTCCTACACCTCGTCCAACTGAGGAGACAGCTTCCGCATTACCGCATCGATCTGACGCTTTTGCTAGCACGCAGTGGATGGTTAGCCGCCTCGGCGGTGTTCAGGTTCAACACGGTCGGAAACTCCGGTTGGGCCTGAGGGGTTCCACGCACTCCGGTGAGACGCTACCCGACCATGATTGTTCACAGTTCCGTGGGACTTTTTCAACAACCTGTTAAGGCGCCCCTGAATGGTTCTCTGGCTTACTGCCTCGCAATGCGTTTGTTGAGTAGGCCCCTAACCATGTATGCCGCTTGCTGTGAAGGGGACGCATGAAATCGATCGTCGTTTGGAGACTCTCAAGATGGGCACGATTGAAGACCGTGAGACGGGCCACTTTCTCTTCGGCAGTGAGTGTCGGATGATTCAACACGTTGCTGCACAACTGAGCCAACCGTAGCTCGCACTCAAGCGCAACCAAATATTGACGTTCGGCCACCCAGCGCATGGCCGTTTGGCCGCCAGCATAGTAGATCAGCAAAGCAACCGCAATTGCGCCCCCAATGTACAGCAGCTTCTTCATCGTTCCCTTTAGTTAAACCTCAGCCGACACCCGGAGCTCACACACCTGATCTTGCGCGTGGAACACTCCCGCATGCAAAGCACAAATTCTGGCTTACTGAGCTCGTCATCCAAATAATACTTCTCGTAGCACCAACTCTCGCATAGCCGCTCACATGTGGTACAGGCGCCTACAATTGTAGTCGTGCGGCTAGGAGGCCAACAATAACAGATCCAACGTAACGCCTTCAAGTAGTCCTCGTCGCATGCAAATCCGCTCGAAACCTGCAGGCCATAAGCATCATGATTGTGGACCGGATCGTTCTCGAGCCAGTGTGAGGTGCTTGCGAGCTCATGTGGCCGAAGCGACATAGAAGCCGTCCCTATGATCTGGTTGGTCCTTTGTGAAAAACACTCAGGACATCCTTCCCGATGCACCGAGAGCCGCAAGCCCGCGCCAGATGCTTGTGCTTTGGCCCTGCCCCGTGCTTGGCCAGCTACAAAGCCTACCCGTATCGCCTCAACAGGATCTCGGCTCAGCCACCTGCCAATAATCGGACTGTAGGCCCGGTATTCGTATAGGACCAGGTCGGTCGTGTTGTCGGTGCGCTTGGTCGAGAACCGGAAGGGGTTCAGGGGAGCGGCGGGGCCGGAGAGGCGAATCGACTCGCCAAAGGGGCCGTATTCGTAGCGGGCGGTGGGCGAGCCGTCCGTGGCGGCGGACAGGGCAACGACATTACCATTGCCATCGTACGCAGCGAAGTGCGTGCCTGCGGCAGGGCCAGAGGCGGTGTGCAGCGTCACCCACAGCAAGCCGACCACGCCCCCGGCGCCGTCCATCCTCTCCGACAGGTCCAAGCCCCAGACGTAGGTGCGCACAGGGACGTTGTTCGAGGCGTCCAGGTCCACCAGGTGTCGACCGAAGAGCAATGGATCGCTCAGGAACTTCAGGTCCTCCGTCACCACCCACAGGTTGCTCTGCACCAGCCAGGTTGACGTGGTCTGCCGGATCCGACGACCCAAAGCGTCGTACTGCCATTCCACCCGACGCCAAGAGCCCTGCGGCGTGCCCGGCCGGCTTTCCACCTTCACCAGCCGATCGGCCCAATCCCGTTCATATGACCAGTTCTGCACCCAGCTGACCCAGTTCGCCAAATTACCCTTGCCGTCGTATTCGAACGTCTCCAACGCGTTGGTGCGTACTACCTTCCGGGTTTGCTCGGCCTCGTTGCCGCTCACGTCTCGCAATCGCGCCACCAGCACGTTGGTGCCCGGATACAACGGCACGCCCGGCAGGCTGAAGGTGCCGTCGTCAGGATTCCCCCGCGCGCTCACGCCCCGATAGAACGCCCAAGTGTTGTACCATTTGTTGCTGTTGGCTCCCGGTTCAACCTCGCCCGTCACCGTCACGTTCGTCGCCGCCGCCGTGGGCACACGGGCCGTTAACTCGTTGTCCGTGTTCTACAGTTCACCGCTGCTCTCCCTAGCACAGCATTCAACCGCTTCTTGTCATTGTGCGCTAAGAGCATAATCTACTATTCTGTCGTGTTCATCAAAAAAGACCCACGTCATCATCCACGGGGTCGAGTAAAAGAGCGAATTGGAGTATGTGTTCACCTTCTGTCGAATTTCAACAAGACGGTTTGTCGGTTCGCGCGAAAGGAACTGCATTAGTGCAGCCCGGTTGCTCGGTATAGAATGGTCCACGTAGTTTGTTCCGAGAACCGCGATGCATTGCGACTTTGTTGCGCCCATTAGAACGAGCAATTTAAGCTTTCTCTCTTGGTCGCGCCGTTCGCCCGAACCACAGGACACACGAAATAATACGGCAACAACTGCCGGAAGAAACCACAGATGTTTGTAGAACCC